>MDSY01081412.1_pt1 | contig 35992 bp, 22 predicted proteins | sample 811131 | NCBI WGS metagenome assembly MDSY01 (sample SAMN05326643, study PRJNA326480) | marine metagenome | isolation source: seawater | place: Atlantic Ocean: South West | collected 2010
GAGTTTCAATCGCACACACGGCTTTACGTTTCTCCATTCAACTCGAGAGTAACTCGAACCACCACCACCCCTCCAACCGCCACGGGTTCCGAGGGCGATCTGGTTGAAACATTCGGTCGGTACGCGGGCGCAGCACTCGGTGTAGTAGGCTTGAGCTTCGTCGCCGGAACGATGGCAGATGCCCCCGAGGATGAGGACGTCCCCCAGATGGGTGACATTAACAAACCACAACAGAAAGGCACGTCGCAAAAGCAAACCATCGCGGGCGGCGTGGCTGGGGCGAACAACGCGGGGAAGAAGAAACCGATGCCCGGGGGAGTGTTGCCGAGCAAGAATTCAGGAAAGGAATCAAAAGATAACGGCATGCTCGGCATGCTCACCAAAGCCGCTAGTAAAGGCCCTGCGAAGACATTCAGCTTCACGACCCCAAAGTACGACTGGGGCGTCGCCGAGGCGGAAGGGCCGAGGGAGTATATGGAGGACGCATGGACGGTGAAAGAGAGCGGGTTTGCGAATGGTTTCTTCTTCGCGTCAGTGATGGACGGTCACGGCGGAAGCGCCAGCAGTGCATATTTACGAAACTCCCTGTCCGACAGCTTATCCCAATACGTCGGACAAGTGTCGTCTAAGCCCTCCGTGCCCGGTGAGGTGCCTGATGGGACACCTGACGGCGGGTATTTACAAAGCGCATTAGACAAAGGCTTCACCGCTACAGATGAGAAATTGATTAACCACGTTGCGGCGCTGGGCGAACCGGAATGTTGGTCAGGGAGCACGTGTACCTCTGTGTTGATAAACCAGGAGCGGATCGTGTGTGCGAACGTCGGGGATTCAAGGGCGTTGCTAGTTAGAGCTCAAGGCAAGAACACGGTGAACAGTAAGGGGTATGAATTATCCGCGGACCACAGACCTGTTGGATCGAACAAAGTGGGACGGCAAGAGCTGGACCGCATTGTTCGCGCGGGGGCCTGGAGTGTCGGCGGCAGAGTATGCGGCATCCTAGCCGTAAGCAGAGCCTTCGGGGACTACGAGTTCAAGGGCGGAAGGTTCGACTTATTGGAAGACTTAAGCGAAGAGCCTTTAGCCAAGAAAGCCACTATGAATACACCGCCGGTGGTGGCCAACCCGAACGTGTTTGAGTGCGCGCGGGATGTGGAAAAAGACGAGTGGCTGGTTATTGCAAGTGATGGCCTTTGGGACACCGTGAACTCGCAGCAGTGCGTGTCGTTCATCAAACAGGAGACAAAAAAGAACACGGAGATTGATGGGAAAACCTTGGCGGATTTGTTGGTGAAAAGAGCGTTAAGATTTCGAACGCAAGACAACGTCGCAGTGGTGTGCGTTGATTTGCGGGACAAAACGTCCACTGACTAACCGCGCGTACGGAGGATAGTAGGAGGTGTGAGAGATAGGGTAATAAGGGGCCTGGGTAAAACCCTGGGTGTGTAAAATAGGGCAGCACGTAACATGTCTATCGAGCGGCTCTTTGTGGGTCTTCTCTCGGTACTTCTCTGTAAATTCGATGAGCCTTCCCGATCTTTTGTCGTGCGAATCCCCGATCTCTACGACGCGTACAGCCCCACGCCCGCGGCTAATCCGGCGGTCAGCAACAGCGCGTTTCGTATTTGGTCTTCCGATATGTCGATCAGGGGTTTCGGTGGGGTGTTTTCGGCTCGAGTGGCTTCCAGCGCCGCCAAATCCGCGGCTTCCAGCGCCCTCTTTTCATCTCTTAACTTTTGTTTTCGCTTCACAAGCGCAAACTGCTCGTTGTCCGCTAAGAACTGCTGTTCCGACACCCGAGCCACGGTGTTCGGGGCAGTGATCGCTCGACGGGATAGGTCGTTACCCGCGATACCTCGGGTCCAAGGTTGGTGCGCTGGCGCCACAGCGCGGCATACCGACGCCAACCCGCGCAACGCACGCATCGCGTGGCCAAAACTGTTCTGCTGGCTGAAGAAAATTTCGTCGTCGTCCCGAAATCCCCGAAACGAAAAGCGCAAGCGGTTAGGTCAATGGATAACCTTCCGCCCGCCACACTGTCTCTGCGCATCGCACGTGACAAACCCCATGGCGACCGCGATGCTGTCCGCCCCTGCGGCGGTAGCGCGCCCCCGGGTGCGAAGCAAAACGATAAAGTCTGGAGCGATTCGTTCCGGACGCACAATCAAACCTATGTCATATCAGGTTAACCGCACTGTTGCAATTTCATCGCGCTCATCGAAATCCCCAATGGTGTCGCCGCTTCACCGAGGGACACGCCACACAAACCGCACCAGACTAGCAGCAGTTGAGCCTTCAACAGAAGAGGTGATCGATGAAACTTTCAAGCCCAACGAGCTAGGCATCAAGGACATCATCAGTTTGTGGATCACGCAGATTCTTCAGACTTATGGGGATGAAGAATCGAAAGATGGAGCCCCCGTGTGCGAAGGCTCCGTTGACGACTTAGTGGGAGGCCCTATTTTCCTAGCTTTGTACCCTTACTTTATGAAGTATGGTGGTGTATTTAAACTCGCCTTTGGGCCTAAAGTCTTTATGGTGTTGAGCGACCCCGTCATAGTGAAGGAAGTGCTGAAAGAAAAGCCGTTCAGTTTCAGTAAAGGCGTGTTGGCGGAGATTTTAGAACCAATCATGGGCCAGGGATTGATCCCCGCCCCCTACGCGGTGTGGAAAAACCGCCGCCGTCAGCTCGTCCCAGGGTTCCACAAAGCCTGGCTGGACCACATGGTGGGTCTATTCGGCGACTGCTCAAGCGAATTAACCAAGAATATCGATTTAGAGATTGAAAAAGGAGGTGACGTCGCGACGATTGACATGGAGGAACGGTTTTGTTCCGTCAGCCTCGACATTATTGGATTAGCCGTGTTCAACTATGATTTTGGATCGACTACCCGAGAGAGTCCTATTATTAAAGCGGTGTATACTTGTCTTCAGGAAGCTGCGCACCGATCTACGTTCTACTTCCCGTACTGGAACATTCCGTTCGCGACTTCAATTGTTCCTCGCCAAAGAGAGTTCAAAAAGAACATGGGTATCATCAACGAAACGCTGAACGGCCTAATCACGAAGGCTCAAAAATTCGAAGGCACCGAAGATTTAGAAGAGCTTCAAAACAGAGACTACAGTAAGGTTAAAGACCCATCTTTGTTACGATTTTTGGTCGATATCAGAGGCGCGGACGTTACGGATATCCAGTTAAGAGACGACTTGATGACCATGTTAATCGCGGGCCACGAAACCACTGCCGCCGTGTTGACCTGGTGCTTGTTTTGCTTGGTGCAGGATCAGCCATTGATGAATGAGGTGATTGCCGAAATCGATTCCGTTCTTGGCCCCGCCACAGAACAAGCCAGAGCCCCTACCTACGAAGAGATCATGAAACTAGAGCTGACTCGTTTATGCCTAGCCGAAGCCCTACGGCTCTACCCCGAGCCCCCTATTCTGATCCGAAGGTGCTTAGAGGACGTCAAGGTCCCTAAAGGCGCCGGTGACACCGAAGTTACTCTGATCAAAGGCATGGACATTTTCATCTCTGTCTGGAACCTGCACAGACATCCTGATTGCTGGGAAGACCCGTTGAAGTTCAACCCCAAGCGATTCCTCAAGCCGTACGCGAACCCTGGAGTGGAAGGGTGGGGAGGGTACGACCCTAGTTTGAATTCAGAGCGCTCTTTATACCCCAACGAAGTCGCGTCAGATTTCGCGTTCATTCCATTCGGAGCCGGAGCGCGGAAGTGCATCGGCGACCAGTTCGCGATGCTTGAAGCCACGAGCTGTTTAGCCATGACGCTTCAACGGTATAGCTTTGAGCTGGACAAGGACGCTCAGGATGTTGGGATGGAGATGGGGGCTACTATTCACACGGCTGGGGGGTTGCCGATGAAGGTGAAGAGGAGGTAATAAGGGTATATTATTGAGGAGAGTAGAGGTAATTGAAATACTTCTCATCACACGCAACCAAACCCTCTAGTACGTATCAATCTCCGGCGTATCATCCGGCACGTAGTCATCTTCGGTTTCCTTGAGAAAGTCCTCGTGGAGCGCCGGGCCGTTACCCTCCTTCTGTGCGGTAGCCCGATCCACTTCCCACTCGTGACACACGCTTTCCCAATTTGGCAGTTGCTCCGCTTGCTCCACGAACATCTCGCCTTCTCGAATCACAAGCACGCCGTTGGGGTTTTCTTTCGCGCCGTTGATGCTCATCACCTCACACTTACCCTCGTTATCAAGCACCACGACCGGCAGCGTGAAGTCCAACCGCCGGTCAAACGCGTGCTCCTCCGTGAACGGCGTATCGCACGCGACGAGGTACACTTTGGTTGTGCGTTCCAACAGCGTGTTGTACTCAGTCGGCCCCCCGTCGCTCACGTGCTTCTCTTCCTTCTTCAGCTCGCGTTCCGTCCAGGCAACCTCATGGTAGTATCTTGGTGGGATTTGCATCGCGGAAGAAGTATCTACTCTTTGCGCTTCGCCGACGAAGTTGCCGTCCTCCTTGCGGTGCGCCACCATCACGTCTCTGAAATCGAGCCGCCCGTCGTTCATTCGCGTGACTAAATAGTCACAACCGTGCAATCTCAACGGATTGTACGACTCGAACGGCTTGGGAAGACCATTAGGGATTAATTCCTTGAAGTCATCTTGATCTGAGGAGTCAACCGCAACATCAACATCCTCTCCCCCAAGCCTTCGGACGTTCGCGACTTCTGATAAGTCGGGAAAATCCCTCGGCGTCACGGGCGGGTCGTTAATATCCTGCCTATCGAGGCCCATTTCTCGCGCCAAGTCCTCTTTTGACCAGCTCCCATCCACAAATGAAAGATACCCCGCGCTTCTGCTGAAAAATTCACCCTGACCCGTCACATCTTCATCCGCAACGAAGCCCTCCATCCCGGGGATGTCTTCAAACCCGGGAACGGACATCGGCGCGTCGGTGTAAGACGAAGGGTTGACTAAGTCGCGTTGTGGGTCAAACTCCCCATCGTCGTCCCGGTCAGGGCGTCGTCGCAAACCCTCCCGGGAATCGGCCCACTCGAAATCCCCCAGCTCGGGCGCGGGGCGGAAGTAATCGGAATCATCGGAGTCATCAGAATCGTTTCCAATTGAATTACTCGTAGAAGGAACTGAAGTTTGCGAGTCACCCTCGTCGTACGCGTCGTCCCCAGCTTCGGGAGACGGAGCAAACTCCTGGAAGTCGTCCGCGGTGTCTTGAACGGTCTCGTTTTGTGAACTTAAATGATCCACCGACGCATCAGCCGCCCGTGCCGCGTCCGCCCCCCCGGTGGTGCCGACGCTCACTGGCGCGTTCACGTCCTTCGGTTTCCGTCCCAGCAAAGTGAGAAAATCGCAGTCCCTGGTAAGCGCGTGTTTAAGCCCGGGGGGCGCTGGAGTTGATTTCGCAACCCCGACCACAGCCCTAATGGCGCTCTCCACGGCACAAGGAGGCGTGTTGTCATTACCGTCAGTAGTAGTTACTGAACTGCCAGCCGCTGCAAGTGACCCTAATGTAAAATAAGCGTTGCGCTCGGGCACCCACAGGAACACCGCCGGGGTGTTGATTTCAACCGCATCTGATACCCAGCACACCTTCCACGACCGCCCTAATGCGTTGACGTTCGCGTGGCTCTGCCTTTGAACAATACCGAACCGCTCCATGGCGTCCACCCACTCCTGCTTCGCCCATGTTGAGGTTTCCTCAGACGTCAAGGTTTCCCCGGTCTGGGTCTCCGCGGCTGAGACAATCACGTCGCGCATCACGCTCCCCGCCGGGCCGTGGAAGTCGAAACCCACCGCAAACTCGGCGTGCAGCTGCGCCGCGTCCACACCGAGGCCCATACACCACCGCGCGACAGCCGTTTGCGGGCTTTTGTACGTGGGAGGGGGGGCGGGGGGTTCGGGTGCTGACGTATTCCCGGAAGAATCTGAGTGCACGTCTGATTGCGACGCTCCCCGTTCTCCACCAACCTCCCCCGTGCCTCCGTATTCGATGTTGTTCCTCTGTTTCGCGGCGAGCAGGGATACTTGTCGTTCGTGCGCAGCTTTGGCTTGGTGCGTAGACGCCTCAAGCGAAAGCTCGTCACTCGTGGCGACTTTAAACGCGTCGGAAAACCCGCTCTTCACGCGGCACAGCGCCACCAGCGCCGCCGTCACCCCCCCGCTCGGTTTATCCGCCTTTTCGTCGATTGCCGGTAAGGTCTCCACGTCGCGCATGGTGTAGAAGCGCCGGACGCCGGGGACGTATAACAGCGCGATACCGTCGGGGGCCCAACACGCTCGGAAGCCCCGCATCCCGGGGAGCGTGCTGAACGTGTCCAACAATTTCACATCAGATTTCTCAGCAGCCAACTCCCAGTCTTCCTTTCTCCAATTCGAGCTTCCTTTCAGGCTCACCTCGGTGATACCCGCGGCGTGTTTCACGATCTTCCGGCCGTCCGTGCTGGACGGGGTGGTGAACGTCCAGGCAAGGCCGGTCAGCTTGTGCAGCTCCACCGCGTCCCACCCCAGGCCGGCGGAGTCTAGGGGGAACACGTTGGAATCCGCGTTGGGGGCGGAAGCGGCGCCGTTGGAGGGGGCGGCGGCTGATGCACGGGCTGAGACATTCCGAGTTTGACGCGTCATGGTTGAGTCCAACGATCCGGAAGTGAAGTCCACGGAGTCACCAGACGCATCGGTAGACCCGACCCGATTCGGGGCTGATCCTCGCCGCGCATTGACCGCGATGCGAGACCGCTTCGGTTGGAAGAATGCTTGACTACGGGCGACGGCCGACTTTTTGGCAACAGACCATCCTCGCGCGCCTTGTGCGCCGAGCGAAGCGCCCTGCACCCCGGCGGTGGACGCGGACATCGGGCCCGCGGGAGTCGAACAACCGGAAGGTGTGCGATGCGTTTAGGCGCGGGAACCGTATGAAGGTGGGATGGGGAAGGGGCGGGCAATGGATTTCGATTTCGATGCCGCCGCCCCCAAAAAAACCTACTTTTTCGTTTACCATTAAAGTAGACTAAAAGGTTCGTGCTATTTGAGCTCGAGTGGCAAAAAGTCGGCGGTGGCACTTTTTCCTCCTGAGTTGGTCGCTGGAATCATCAGACTCTTGCGCACGTACGGACACGGAGACGGTCGCGCATGCTCCGTTTTGGCGCGACGCGCGTGCTCGCGTCGATGTCACACGCGCTGTTCACGGCGGCACGTCACGGTTGCGGACACAGGATGCGCGCCGCATCCCTGGGAAACACACCGCGTGCGTTATCGAGCATCAGTAAGAACCAAGGTCGTTTCCGGGTACCGTGCGCAACATCCGTGTCGGCAAGTTGGCTGGCATCGCCGAGGGCACATGAACACCGCGTGCGTCGCAGGCACGTATCAGCCACCTCGGAAAGTAACAGTGCCGATTCCAACACCGAAACAGCGTCGTCCATTTACGACAACCCAGCCCTGTACGAGATGGCGTTCGGGTTCAGGGATTTCGACCACGAGGTTCTGTTTCTAAATTCTCTTTCAAAAAAGCACGGCGCCGGCGAAATGACTTCAGTTCTCGAAATTGGCGCCGGGCCGGCGTGGCACAGCGTAGCTTGTGTGACTAGTCTACCTCATTCAGTAATCGCAGTAGCTATAGACAATTCACACTCGATGCTGGAACGGGCGAAACAGCGGGCACGTGAATTTGGATGCGAAACTAAAATTGAAGTAGTCGAGGGGGACATGACGGCATTGGACGTGGAAGGTATTAAGGGTAAAGCGCGGGAGTTGTTGGCGAAGAGCACTATTGGTACTGATGACAAAACAGATACAGAATTCACCGGGTTCGACTGCGCCACAATCTTGCTGGGCACGGCGGCGCACTTAGTGGAGACTGAGCACGCTATTGCTTGTTTCCAATCCGCGTCAAAACTACTAAACCCAACCGGAATCCTAATCCTGGAACTGGAGCATCCTTACGATTTGTTCGACGGCCAACTGATGGACGCGCAAGGCGATGCGTGGGACCGGGAGGTGGAGGGAGACGAACACACGAAAGTCCTGGTGGAGTGGGGGCGAGAGGGCGATTATTTCGACGTGGAGACGCACGTCGTGGAACGCACCGTCGGGATTAACGTTGTGGACGGAAAAGGGTTACCGAAAAATGGATTTACGCCTATCGAGGAAACCGTCACGTGTAAGATATTCACGTGTCCCGAAATTCACCTACTCGCGCGATTAGCTGGGCTGAAAGTCGTCGCGACGTATGGGGATATGGACATTGATGTACCGTTAACCCACGAAGACGCGCATAACATGATCGTGGTGTTGAAGCGAGACGACTGATTTTATATACGAGTAGTATTCAGCGTACCTAATCTGCTCCCGTTACAACAAGAATCTACGCACCACTCGTTCTGAGGCCTTCTTTTGTGTCTCAACGCGTTCAAACCGTTTCCTCAGCCGTTCCCCTTTCGCCAGCGTGTCTCGAAGCAAGAGCATGTCATCCGACGAATGCATCTCCAGCTGAACGTTTGTGGATTGCAAGTTTTCGAGTAAAACGTTCTGAACGTTCAGAACCTTTTTCCCGAGCTCAATAGCTTTTGAGCCTGTGTTTTTCACTTCATCCGCAACGTGAACCGTGTTCTCGCCGCCATCACTAGCGCAATTAGTCACCCCTTTCGCGACCGCGTGCGCTGTTTCCAGGGTGGCGTCCATACAAGAAAACTCCTCGTCGTTCACACCGAAGATACATTTTAAAAAACTCGACCCGCCCAAAGAATTTGAAACGAGCCGCGTCAATTTACTGTCTCTGTATGGAATGTGGTTTCTTTTATCTCTCAAGCAGTCCGTGATTCGAAAGAACGCATTCCGCGCCGCATCCTCTGGAACCGCGTTGGTTTTCGGGTCACGTATCACACCCGCGAAATCGACAACCTGGATCTTTGAACGCGTTTCGGTGGTGGGGTAGGTTGATGGAGTGGTTTCAGTCATATCAATATCCTCAGCCCACCGTCTCCTCAAAACGTTGAACTGCACCAAAACATGCACGCGCTCCCCCGCGCCAGGCACTTTGTTCTTCATATCACTCTCAAGCATCTGAATCCTTTGAAACGCTAAGGCGAGTGTTTTCTGTCCGACACCCAAAGTCGGCAAGTTCAAATCAATCGCGCCTTCACAAAAAAATCCGTCGTCGACGTCCTCGCGAATATTTAAAGAAATCAGCCGCGACCCGTCTGTGCCGTGAAAACACGCAGATGACGAGATCACACCAGCACCCATACCACCACGAATAATACTGCTATCACCTCTAAGTGTTTGCGCATACGAATCGTCAATCCCCTCCGACAAAACATCCCTAAGCAGCTCGTACGTCTTCGATTTGCTTTTGTTTATTTTTTGAGTATTTTTGTTTTCATCGTCACTGGCGGAGGACACGATTACATCCGCCAACACAGACAGGGATATAAGTATCTCGTCGCTGCTGAAGAGCGAGTCTCGTTTCATGTCGTTCACTTCCCCGAACAGGGACTCGAGGATAGCGCCGCACACGCCGAGGTGTTCTGTATGGGTATTGTGACCGGAAGAACTTTTTCCACTTCGTCTTCCCGTGAGAAGTTTCGAAACGCCGACGCCGTCGCCGAAGCCGACGAGACAAGATGAACATCCGTTTCGAACCGCTTCGTATGCGTTGTCAGTCACGGACGTTTCGCCACAGCTGGCCAACGCAGTCACCGTGTCCTGTACCGATTCCGAATCGTGCTTGTCAACCTCGAAGACGTTGGAAAAGGTTCTCACTTTTTTAATATTCGACTTTGGTCGAGTCGTCGTGACACCGAAGCTTTTCTCAACCACCACGCCATCCAGCTCCCGAACCTTCATGTTTGATTCACGGCTAACGCTTTTCGTCGCCGAGCGTACGATTGACACTGGGACGGGGGTTGTTTGTGTCGTGGGGCGTGCTTTTCGTGTCGCGCTCGGCATGGCATTCTCGGTCAAAGGCACTTGTGGTTCGCGGAATGGCTTTGAAAACGTCTTGGACGGACCTTTGTTTTCATGTGCAACGTCGCAGTTCTCATCACAAGGCTCGGCACCAACGATGCGACCCGAGCGGTTCTTACTCACGAGCTTGAGCCGCGCCAGCCGCTCCCTAAGACCGGAGTTGGACGAAACCGGACCCGCCATGCGCCGACGCGCAGAGGTGTGAACGGAAATCAAATCGGACGACCGTTAAGCGGGGACGAGAGAAAGACGAAAAGATTGATTGCGATAAATACAGTACACTTGTAACAGGTACAAGGACGGTTATGATACCCCCAATCCCCTTATTTCTTCTTCTTCCCCTTCGGGTTGTCCCTCATTTCCTTGGCTTCAGCCGCTTTGGCACGCACGCTCAACACGAACCCCTTGACGTCCTCCTCGTGGTACTCGACGTCGTCGCCGTCGGCGGCGTCGCGCATAGTGCCCGCCGAAAGCCACGCGTTTTCGCACCTCTCCCACGCCGCAATCGCGTTGTCGAAATCCTTTTTGTTTGAAAACGCCTCCGCTTCGGTTTCAAGGGCTTTCGCATTAGCGCTATGTTCATCCCAAACGCGGTCGATTTCCTCCACAAGTTTTGCGTGTCGTGCTTTCGCGTCCAAAAGCACCGGTTCGCTTTGCCATTTATCGTTGTCTGCCAACTTTTCAAGCACCTGGTTGAAGTGCCCCTTCGCTACGACGCGCGCGACTCGTTTCCTCTCCTCGTCCTCCAGCGCAAATTCCAACACCCCGCAGTTGAACCACGCCCTGGCGTAGTCCACCGGGTGCCTGGTACCTTGCGAATCTTGTAACGCGAAGGTCGTGAATGCAGTAAGCGCTTCCTGCCACTCGCCGTCGAATGCAAAATTCAGCGCGGTTTGGTGCATATCAAAGGAATACGCGTCGAACCCGTTTTCCTCGAACCCGTCGTCATCCGGGGTGACGATTTCGTAGGTAGTGTTACCGTTCGAAGTGGGGTTTGCCAACGTGTATTCCTCGCCATCGGATGGGCGCCACAGGTCTTTGTACAAAGATGACCAAAGCTCGGGGTCGGCAGGCTCACCTGACCTCCCTCCCTGGGCTTCCGGTTCCGGGAAGCCCTTTGCAAATCCTAAATCTTTTGTAGGCGTGGGAGGGGATTCGATTGGGACGGGCACGGACGCGTCGAGCATATCCCGCAAACGTCCCACGAGCTCCGACCGCCTCGTTGAGGCTTCGACGAACGCATCGATGCCGTCCATAGGGGACGGCTTTGGGAGGGGTGTCTCCATAGCCGCGAGTCGGGGAGTGACAATTAACATTCCTGATTCGGGAGTTTTAGGTTTCGTCATGCTTGACTCAGCGACTCACTATTTAACGAATGCCAACGTGGCCTCGAGTCGGGCAGTCAGTGCACATCGGCCCGCGCTCGGCGCGAGGCGACCGGGGTTGAGTGTATTGACATGCCTGCCGTGGCGAAGACCGTCCTCGCGGCGGGGACGTGCACTGCAATCGCAGGTACGATCGAGGATGCGTGCGGGTCTTTCCGCCACACATTCTTCGACGATCCCTTTTCGCTTTACTTTTATCATGCTTCAACCTTCATCCTCGTCCCTTTGCTCACCCCTAATTACCCTCCCTCTTGTTCCCTCCCAAAACAGCGTTGCCTCATGACCTGGTGATCAACGCTGCGGCGGCGTGCGGTGCGGCGGGCAGTTTGGGCGTCCTGGTGGGTGTGTATCGCGTGAAATTGAACCGATGCAGGTGTACGAAAGCCGAGCGGAGCGAAGTGAAACAAGGGGGAGTTTTCGCGATGCACTGCCGCCGGTGTTTGAAACGACTAAACAAAGGCGTGGTGGTTTCGTTTCTCACCTCTCCGTCGTACGTCGCGGGAGCCGCGGTGGGGGTGGCGCACGTATCGCACGTCCTTGGGACTCCCCTGGTGAAAGGGATGAGAGGGGGGTGGAGGAAGGTGATGATGAGGGAGTGGGGTTAATTCGTCAGCGAAGAACTTGAAATAAAAATAAACAACGACTTTGAAATTTGTTCGCTATTCGGTGTGGCGCGTCGTGAGCCGATGGCCAACGACGGGACTGAGGTCGTCGGGGACGACCCTGGCGGGTCCGCGCCGAGACGCGTGGACGCCGCTTGGGTGCCGGGGACGCGGGGATGGGGACACGGGGACGTGGGGACGCCAAATCCCGAATCGCACTCCGCGTTGAATAGTCAGGAACGCGCGCGTGCTGGCATGGAGTCCATTCGCAGTGCGGACGCGGCGGTTGAGGCTGCTCGTGAGACCGCGCGTGCGAGGGCGTCGGAAAGGGTGCGCGCACGCGCAGAAGCGGAGCGGTACGCCGCCGCGGCGGATGCGCTAGCGTTGGAAACCAAAGCGTTGGTGCACGACGATTTCGCACCGCTCGTTGGTGACTCTTCTCGGGACGATTCTCGGGAAGACCGACGTCCCGGGGACGGGGACGGGGGCAGTGCCGTGGATACTGAGTCCCTGACATCTCGGCGGCTGGATAATACGTTACAGATGCACCACACGTTTCAACTGAACCAAGGCGTTGAGGTGACGGACACACGTAGTACTCGCGCTCGATGGTCCCATGGCGAAAAACGAGATTCCGTTGAAGTTTTGACTGACGTGCACGAGAAACACATTCGGAACGCATCGTTGTCACCCGAACCGAGACCTTTCGTTGACAAAGAAGTAAGACAGGCTAGAGGGGTTAAGAGTGATAAGTTGGACGATGTTACCTCTGGTGAGACGAACGGCGGTGGCGTTTATCACGGGTTTGAGGAACGAACGAGGAACGAACGAGCGCGCATTCGTACGAGTGAACGATCTCGTGAACGTTCGGAAACACGAGAGGTTTTGCGATCGACTGAATTTCTGTCTCGCCCGGCGTCGGCGCACCGGGCTCGCCAAAAGACCCCTCCATCCACGCCCCCCCGACTCGTGCCGCACACTTCACATGACGAGGACACGAAACGTAAACCCCCAGTGCCGAATTTCAACACGAACGTGATGACGGGACGCGTGACGCCTGTGAAAAATAAAGTTGCCAAAACGCCAAAGTCGTCTGCAAGAAAACCAAAGAGTTCGTCGGTTTCGGAAAACATCCAACAACCGACTGTTAACCAGGACCCTTCACGCACCCCGATCGCGTTCGTTGGAGTTACTGCTACCGGCGCGGCGCTGTGCGCGAGGTTGCTGGACTACGGGTACCCGGTGGTCGTGGCGCCTTGCTCGTTTGAACAAGGCTTCACCTCAACACGCGAGGAAGAAAAGAGAGCTTCCACATTAGCCAAGCATGGCGCGACGCTTGCGAAATCGCCGCGCCACGCGGTTGAGCTGTTAGTCCTGGGAAAGGTAGAAACAAGCGGCCCCTGTAATGGCTTCCTCCCTAAAGCGTGGGCTCCAGGGTTGCGGTGCAAAGACCGGCGGGACGCGGCGAAGAGGCACGACGGCGACGCTCAACCCACGCCGGTGTTAATTCTGCGAGCCGGCGAGGAAGACGAAGACGAAACGGGTATGGGCAAACAGTCTTCACGTGACCGTTCTGCTCAAGACCGGTTGCGATCCCTGGACGCTTTGACAACGCAAACGCTGGAAGATATCTTCCACCCGCACTCGCAGAAAGCGACGAGTGAAAACCGACAAACCTTTGGAGGGAGTTTGCTCGTGTTGAATTTAAACTCGTCAACGCGCGCCGGCGTGTTGAAAAACTGCGACCGCCTTACCAATCAAATGGGAATTTCGTTCGTTCAAGCCGCAACTCGGGGGGACGCGTTCGACGCCGAGGACGGCGCGATGCGCATCGCGATCGCAGCGTTGGACGTCGTGTCGTTTGAACGACAACGAGAGAAGTTACGGAAAAAGAACGGACAATCAACCGTGCCGGTGACTAAACCCACGGGCGCGCTTTGTAGCTCGAGTAATAGAAATACTGTCGGCGCTCTTTCCGAGTTGAACCTTATTCTATCATCGTTCGCGAGAAAGGAAGACCTTCTGTTGTTTCGGGGGAAGCACCCGGTGGAAGCGGCGGTGATGGGGGGGGACTTCAGGGAGTACCATGGGGATAGCAGATATGAAGAACCATACGAAGAATCGGAAGATGAATCTGTGACTGAGTACTTGGGCGTGCGCGACGGTGACGCGAACGGTTCATTCGCCGATGGCGTCTCTGACGACGACAATCACAAAGTCATCCATTCTGGACGGCGTTCATCACCCACCTCGGGGAGCACATGGAGGCGTGCTGACGCGCGAGCCACAGCGCGGGCGAAGCAACGACATGAAATCGCCAACGCGCCTGTGACCGCGAAACTCCAGGAGTTGGAGTCGGTGTTGACGCAAACGCGAACGCACTTTTCGCATACGGAAACGAACTTGCGGGGACAAATTTCCGACCTGGAAACCAAGTGCGACGCCTTGAAGGGTGAACGAGACGAAGCAGTTGCGCTACAGAACCGCGAAACCTCTGTACGCCTGGAATTTGAAACCAGAAATAAACAGTTACTGGGTCAAATTGAAAGCGTTAAGGTTCAATCAAGAGCATCTGAAACCGACGCCGCTCAATCCGCCGAGAGGTACGAAGCGACAGAAAGAGAACTCGGCGAAGCGTTGATTTCGTTGCAGGATTTGCGGCTGGAACACTCCCGGGAAGTGGAACGGCTCCAGAATGAGCTATTAACTCAAGCTGATAAAGTCGCTTCTTCCTTCGCCGCGCTCGTCGTGGAAAGGGACGCTTTAGAAGTGACTTTGAAGCGACGTGAATTGGAAACCAACGCTGCGGCGGACGCGTTTTCAAAAAGAGATGAAGCGGAGAAGAAACAACGCGTCGCGGAGACGATCGCCGCCGCCGCCGTGGCGGAGAAGGACGTCGCCTCGAAAGCCGCAGTGGAGACGATCGCGACGCTCCGGGTGCGCGTGAAGAATTTCGAGGAGGAACACGCGGTTGCGTCAGGACGTGAAGCCTCTGCGGTTGCAGCTCTGGAAGCGGCGAACGAAGAGGTGAACGCGATGCGCCGAGTCGTGGCGTCGACAAAAAAGGAGTGCTCTGAAAAAATCGAGCAGGCGAAGAACGTTGAAATAGGCTCAAAACAAAAGCTGGAGGACAAGACTGCTGAGTTGGAAGCATCCGAAGCATCGGTTGTAGCACTGGAGAAGGCGCACGACGACGCGCGACGGACAGCGCTTACGCAGCGCAAGGAAGCATCGACGCGCGAGAAGAGTTTGATCGCCGAGCGCGACGTTTTAAAGGCTGAGATTGCGGGCGCCAAAGCGGCGACGCGCAAGCTGTTGAAGGAAAACGATAAACTCGCCACTGTGTTGACCTCCATTAAAGAAAATGGAGGCGTGGTTGACACTGGTGACATAAGCGCTGGTGACACGAACACGCCTTGGCGTCCTCCCGGGCCTTCTCCGGGGAAAGCGAGCACCGCGAAGAGTGCGTTCGCGAAGAAAGTGTCCCTGGACGGTCTTCTGAAACAAACGTCCCCCGGTGGTCCGCACTCCACACACTCCACGCCGACGAAAGGAGACACAATTCGCTCCCTCAGTGGCACAACAGGGAAAAGCACCACCAGCAGCGTGTCTTCCTCCAAACTCGTTGCGAAGCTGGAAGCCGCGGAGCGTACCGTCGCGAGTCTCGCTTCGTCGTTAACGAACAGCGAAACCGACTTGTCGAAAGAAAACGATTTGATATCGGAAAAGCTGGAAAAAGTTTTGAAGGAAAAAACGCGGCTCACGGGTGAAGTTGCGAGGTTAAAAACTGCTCTAAACAGCCAAAAAACCCTGGCGGAACACAGAGGGGCGAAGCGAGGCGAGGCGTGTGGCAAATACGAAGCACTACGCGTGACGCATTCCGCGACACTTGGCGAATTGTCCGAACTAAACACTCATAGAAAAACTTCGGAAAAAGTCGCCGAGCGGTACATTCTGGACGTCGCGACGAACGAAAAGAAAATCGTTTTGCTCCGGGATGAGAATTTTGCTTTGCTAAATGAACTGAGTGAGATACAAAGCCGATTTGGAGTACTTGGGGGCTTAGAAGCCACGGCGCGGAAGGAACGAGAACAAGCGGAGAGGTATGTGGAGAGTGTAGGGTTTGAAAAGGATGCGTTGCGTTTGGAGTTGAGGGAGACGAAGGATGCGCTCGACGCTTTACACGTCGAACACAAGCTAACGCAGCTTGAACTCGTCGGGTTCAAGAACGGCGCGGCAGCTCGGCAGGCTGATTTAAAAACGAAACGCCTGCTGAAAGAGAACGACGAGAAACACGAGGCACAGGTTGGTTTGCTCCTAGCGGAGGCGGCGTTTGAAAAAGCCACCGCGGAGAGCGCCACGCAACTTCGCGATATCGAACTCAGGAAAGAATCCGCCGCGGAACACGCCGTTGTCGACGCCGTCGTCGCCGCCGCGCGTGCACGGGAAATCTCCCTGGAAGTGCAGTTTGAGCTGGAAAGAGCTAACTCGCCGCTTGGTCACGTGACCCACGCGTCCAAACGCGGACGTGAGCGACACATCACGCCTATCGCGAAACAGTCGCTGACGACTCGCGCGCCGCCGCTCGCGCGCACACAAAACCCAACCTACGCTTCCCCTATGATCGCCACCCCCCGCGTGTTGCTTCTCGAGCAGCTCCGGGTTTGCAACTCAGAGTTAGTCACGATGACCTCCACCCGGGCCGCGTTGGAGTTGGCGCTTGAAACCCCCGAGGTGTTACATGCGCTCGAGGCGCTCAAGTTTGGCGATGCGGATCCCTCGCCCGCGTGCGCCATGGCGTGCCACCTCGCGATTTGCGTGGTGAGGGCTTCAGGAAATGCAAATGACCAAATGTACGTCACTGAAGAAACCATAGCCGCGTCCGTTCTGGGTGATGCGTTCGCCATAAGGACACCGACGAGAGGTATAAATGGAGGTGCGTCCTCTCTCAGTCCAAGCTCCATTCGCGCGGCACTTGGTTTGTGTTTCGAAGAATCCTCCGACGCTGAAACGCAACTCGCCGCAGCGAATCGATTCGCCGACGCGTTTCACGCCATTCGTCCGGACCTGGGTAAAACTTTGTTAAACATGATGAGACAGTGTACCTTCGACACCCGCAACCCTGAGGGGCTGGAAACCGCCACGAACGCGGTGCGGGTGCTTATGATGCGCGGCGGGTTCGACGGCCTGGATGGCGACGAGGCTGAAACTGATGCGGTTGATACTGGCGTTCCCGGGGCTCAAACCTCCGGTGACCCTTTAGCCGAGTGTCTGTTCCGGTGGAGCGCGTGCGCGGTGCGTGAGTGGCGGCTGCGGGTCCGGATTCACGGGTCGGAAACGGAGCTGCAGAGAGTGGAGGAACGCGAAAACGCTGCGCGGGAAAGTAGCGATGACGAATTCGAGAACTCCGACGCTTTTAAAACTGTTTCGTTGCGGAAATCGAAAGGACGTAGGAGCCCGCTGGTGGTGCGCGCGCCGCAGTCCCCGGAAGATGCGCGGAAAATCGCGAGGCACGGCACGGCGAGGGTGCTCACGAGAGGACGGGCGAACGGATCGGCTTAGCGTTAGAATTGAAATGAGTAGAGAAAACGCCTTAGAATTCACGGATTTAGACCATAAATCCTCGAGTTATGAAAGGGACAAACGGCGCTGGCCAAAAACCAAAATGCGAGGTCCACGTGGCTCGACCCGTTTCGTGCCACCTTGTCACCGCCAGCCTCCCCTCATTGCCACAACCACCGACACGCTCCCACCGTTCGTGCTCGCTCGTTCGGGAGGCCACGCGTGTTCGTCGGTCCGCGATGGCGTCTCACGCGACGATGCGCGTGCCCGTGTGCGCCGCGCGTCCCAGCGCCGCGCCCTCCACGCGCCCCTCCCGCGCGCACGCCACGCCTCGACGACACGCGGTTGCATCTCGGAATGGTGACGGGTCGGGTCCTGTGTCGCGTACCGAGGTTCCTTCTCCCTTACCCACGAGCACGCGCGGCGACTCGTTAACCACGAATGCCATCTCCCCCCCCGTGTTGAGTTCCTTGGACGAGCTTGAGATGGAACGAGGGGCGTGCGCAATCGCGCCCAAGTACTCCCCCGCGCTGGTTCGGGAAAGGACGCTTTCATCCCCCGACCGTGTGGTGCAAACCGCGGCGCGGGGCGTGGAGATTGTTTCCGCGGTGGGCATGTTCGCGTTAGGTTTGGGGTTCGACAAGTTCCGCACCGTGGAGGACGTTTCGGGGCGGTCCAAGGACTTACGGGAGAAGCTGTGTAAACTAGGGCCGTCGTTCGTCAAGGCGGGGCAAGTTTTAGCGAACAGGCCCGATATCGTCCGCGCCGATTACATGGAGCAGCTGTGCAAGCTGCAAGACGACGTCCCCGCGTTCCCGTCTGACCAAGCGTTTGCGATAATGGAGAACGAGCTAGGGGTACCGCTAACGGAAGTGTTCAGCGAGATATCGCCAGAACCTATTGCTGCGGCGAGTCTGGGCCAGGTGTACAGAGCGACGTTGAAATCAAGCGGAGAGCAGGTCGCGGTCAAAGTGCAGCGACCCGGCATCGAGCCCGTGATTCTGCGCGACCTGGTCCTGTTCCGAGAACTCGCACGGTTCGTCAACACGGTGTCGATAAAGAAACTCGGGTGCAACGCGCAACTGTTAGTAGACGAGTTTGGCGAGAAACTGCTGGAGGAGCTGGACTACGTACAAGAAGGACGGTACGTTTTTTCCTTCTTTTATCCCACGACTGTTTGCGAAGAAATGCATCAGGCGCTGTTTACGAAGAAAAGCATCACACGGTTTGCCCTGCGCACTGCACCCGAGACTATATCCTCTCTCAATAACCCATACATCGCCCCATACAATTAACTGACATATTTCCAAAAACCTTCAGAAACTTGACGGACTTTTACGAAAACTTCAAAAACGACCCCGTGGTGAAGATTCCCAAATTCTACAAGGAATTCTCCGGGGCTAAAATGTTAACCATGGAGTGGATCGACGGCATTAGATGCACTGATCCCGATGCTATAAGAGCTAGCGGAATAGACGTCGACACGTTCATCGAAGTGGGGGTTAAATCCGGGTTGAGGCAACTGCTGGAGTTTGGCCTGTTCCACGGCGACCCGCACCCGGGGAACATCTTCGCGGTACGTCCCGTAAAATCACGCTCGCCTTTGACGCGTGTTTAGTGTATATCCTGAAGGTTTTTAGTACAATCCGTGGAGGATTCATCACCATCCCTAGATTCGGGATTCCTGAAATGGCGCACTCCTCATAATCCCCATACAATACTGACTTCTTCTTTTTTATAGATGCGCGACGGAAAAATCGCTTACGTCGACTTCGGCAACGTTGCGCAGCTTTCGCAGAAGAACAAACAAACGTTGGTGGACGCGGTGGTGCACGCGGTGAACGAGGACTACGACGCGATGGCGTACGATTTCGTTAATTTGGGTTTTTTGGCACCTGGGACGGATGTTTCGCCCATCGTGCCGGCGCTTGAATCCATCTGGCAAGACGCCAGGACGGCGTCGCTGGCCAACTTCAACTTTAGAACCGTCACCGGCGCGTTCAACTCGCTGGTGTACCAGTATCCTATCCGGATCCCGGAGCGGTTCTCGCTGGTCATCAGATCGCTGCTCACGCAGGAAGGCATCTGCATGACCCTATCGCCTGATTTTCGATTCCTGGAGGTTGCCTACCCCTACGTCGCGAAGCGTTTGCTGACCGACAGAGACGCGTCGTTAAGAACGCGGCTGACGCAGGTTCTGTTTTCAAAGGACGGAACGTTCCAGTGGGCGAGGCTGGAGAACTTGATCGGCCTGGCGCGGGAAAGTGACAAAGGTATCGGACTCGACTTGACGGACACGGTGGCGGACGGCGCGCAGCTGTTCCTCACGGATGACGAGCTCAGGAAGCAAGTCGTGCTGGCGCTTACTGAGGATGACCGCCTGCGCGTGGACGAAGTCGCGCGCATCGCGCAGCTGCTGGGGGAGGATATCAAGGTGGAGCGTTTGGCGCGTGATACCGTCAGTGGAGGGCCTGCGTTTTTACGGAAAATGGCCCTCTCGTGGAGCGACAAGGTGCTGTCGAATTAATATAGGGAGAGGTTGTAATCATCAGACTCCAGGATTTCTGAATGTCTTGAAAATTTTCGTGTGCTTTTTCTTCCCTTCGCACTGTGTGAGTGGTAGTGCTGAATCTGGGATGTCCCCTCGCTAACCAACGGAGTGCAGGTCTGACGTATCGGCTAGTTCCGCCTCATCCATTTCACCCATTTTGTGGCTCACACCGATTTCTGCCACAATTTTGCCAGGTGTCGCGATAAAGCGATCCGCGGACGCTACCCACCTGGTCCGGCACGGTCTCGACCGGATCACGAACGTTCGCGGGCTGTTCTCGTTCCACCCACACGCACGTGCTTGCCGCACTTGAAAACCCTACATAGCCGCGATGTTGGTACCCGGTTCCGCGCTCGGCGCCCGTGCCTCGCCTGTTCGAAACGTCGCTGGACGATCGCAAACGCGCGCGTGGACGACACCCACGCGTGTTGCCGTGACCTCGGGACGAGCGCATCACACGATCACGCACGCGCGTGTCACACAGCACGCGTGTACCACTCACGCGATGGTTTCAAACACCACGGTGGGTACTGCGAACCACGGATCCGGGGTGAAACCCATCGATCGTGACGCGTCACGCAAATCGACGCCCGAATTCGCACCCGCCGCGTCTGCGCTCGTGTTGGGCGGCCTGCTGACCTCGTTCGCCACGGGCGTGGACCAGGCGTCGGCGAGCGACTTGGTGTCCTCCGCCTCGGCGACGGCGGCGGAATCCGGCTCCCTAACCGACGGATTCCTCTCCGCGTTTCTGCTGATTTTCTTCAGCGAAATCGGTGACAAGACGTTTTTCATCGCGGTGCTGCTCGCCACGCAGCAGTCCAAATCAAGCGTGTTTCTCGGAACATTCGGCGCCCTCGCGGTGATGACTGTGATTTCGGTTGGCATAGGACAGGTGTTTCATGTCGCCGAGGAAACGACCGGCGCGCTTTTGCAGTCGGACGTGCCGTGGGACGATTACCTCGCCATTGGGCTGCTTCTTTTCTTCGGGATCCAGACCCTGCTATCCGCCGAGGAGGAAACCGCGGAGGAGGAGGAGGAGGACGCCAAGATCGCGGTAGCAGGGATGGATTTCGACGGCGCTACTGCGCTGATTCTTTCAACCTTCGCCCTGGTGTTCGCCGCGGAGTGGGGAGATAAAAGTTTCATCGCCACGATTGCGCTGAGCGCGGCGGCGTCGCCCGCGGGGGTTGCCCTGGGGGGGGGCGCCGGGCATGGCGTCGCCACCGGCATCGCCGTGCTCGTGGGCGACATCCTCGGCGACGTCGTCTCGGAGCGCGTGGTGAAGTACACCGGGGGGGCGCTGTTCATTCTCTTCGCCATCGCCACCGCGCTGGATATGCGGTGAGAGGTGGGTTAGATATCGAATGAAACCTATTTATTTCAAGCTATTTATTCTACACAAACGTCTTACACCTTACGCGCTACGTCCCATAATGTCCCGTTTCCTGCTCCGCGGGCTCTTCGCGGTGACCAACAGTGATACCGTTGAACCGTTGTGGTCCGGCTCGTACGCCTTGACTCCAGAAAAGGTCAAGGCGCTTTTCGCTGCACCCGTCACCCCCGACTTTTCAAAGTCGAGCAAACGCGGAACGTGCGCGAGTTGAACCGGCGCGTTACCTTCTTGACTTAATAACTCGTCACCTCCCCCCGCGACCAGTTTGTCTATCCTCTCCACCGTAGACTCCGCGCGTTTCCGGGATTTAAACACGTTTTGCGACGAAACAAACGCGGGCGAAACGGGGTACTCGCCGTTTTTGTCGAGGAAGAATCGAGTGCTTTTCGGTTTCGACGACGCAGAAGACGCGAATCGAGTTGAGTTTTTCGGACGTGTCGGTGTACCAGTGGGTACACGTAACTCGCCTGCAGAGTTGTGGCGCGTCACGTTCTTTTCCACACGTGAAACAGTTAGGTTGGTATCCGCTCGATGAGATTGTTTTGTACGCGGTTCGTTCGCGACGTCCACGTGGACTGAGGCATTCCTCCAAAGCTCCTTTTCGTATTCCGATTCGCGTCGGTTGCCCAATCGCCGCGCCAAACGCCCACACGTCTTTTCGAACTCCTCTTTCGCGAGTAGATACCTCGCCGTGTTTCTCTTCGAGTCATCACTCACGGCTCGTCGCAAATCACGTAGCCCAAGGTCAACAGTCTCGGCGATATCACCCATCGTAGACTGTGAAGTACTAACCTTGGCGCGTTGTTCGTTCGATGTAAAGTTTTGCGCGCCGCCCGCCCTCCGCAAATCCACCTCCGCTGTTTCCACGAACAACCCATCTGGGAAGTACCCGCCGTTGCGCAACGCGTTGAGCGCCGTCTCCGAATCCGCGCCCGCGTTCTCGATTCGTTTCTCAACCGCGGTGAGAATTCCCTCCACCGCGGCGGCGCGGCGCGTGGCGCGGCGCGTGGCGCAGCGCATGCGGTCCACCGCGAGACTCGCGTGCGAGTTTCTGTCGGAAAAGAGTTTTTTCGTTTGTCCCACGAGCGATTTGCGAACCGATCGGTCGACGAGGTGTCGTGCGGGTTCGGTGTCAAGCGAATCAGCCACCAGCCCCTCTACGAAGTCATGAATATCAACGGAGCGCATTGCGGTTTCCAACGAGTCCAATACGTGTCGTTCAATCGAGGCCATGGACTTGGCGTGGACCGCCATTTCCACACCAGAAAACGCCGCGTCGTTTGTTGAACTTAACACACGTTCGCTCCACTTCGTCTCTGTGTTGTTTTTGAGCTCACGTAACGCGGCTTTCGTCACGAGCGTGCTTGTTTTGCCCTCCAGCGCCTCAAACCGTGTATCCGCCGCCGCGCGCGACTTTTCAAGGTCGTTTCGCATTTCTTCAATCTCGTCTCGCAACGCCGCGTTTTCGCCGTGCAAAGTTTTAAGCGCCGAGTGCAACGACCAAAGCTTGGAGTTGGCTTTGGTTTCGAAATCAATGGAGCTGGTTTCCGTAAACGCGCTTTGACGCGTTAAAACCGGCATGCGCGTGTCGCTCCACGGAATTAGATTTCTGCGCTCATCGCGTCGCGTTTGAGTTTGATTCTCGGCCGCGTTACCGAGCTCGTTCCAATCGTTCAAAACGTACCTTTGAGATTTGTTTTTTCCACCGTCTCTCCTTCCGACTCCCTCAGTTCCCTCGCCCAACGGCAGTTCCCTCGGCGGGGTGTTGGATCCCGGCGGGGATGCAGCGGGTGGAGCGGTTTCACCCTCGGCTACCCGCGCCACGACACCCACGTCACGTTCATTTGGGAACACGGGGGTTCGTTGGCGGTGTGGAAACGCGGGGCGGTGTGTGGCGTTCTGGGGTCCAAACGCACGTACCGCGGACGCGTCGCGGGATGTCGCGTAGGTCGCCACCGGTGACTTACCTTGGTACGTGCCGCCACTCTGCGCTGGCTCGTGTGAGGTATCGCAACTACCCTCCGACTCAAACGCACTGTCTGGGTGATCAGACTCCACGGACGTCACCCCTGCGTCGGAGTCGGAACCGAAATCAAACACACCGGGTGACGGTGATGTGTCCCCTCCTTCTGCGCTCAAGTCCGAACGCCTCGCGAACGAAAAAACACCCTCCTCCGCCTCCGATGACGCCATGCGAGAATGGGGAAGCACGAGTGATCGCGAGTCGAAGGAAGGAAGCCAAGGAACCGACGACGCGCGTCAACCGGAGTGTCGAAATATGACACTGTCAACTCATATTTTTGCTTTTTGCACCGGCGCGCACCGCGTCGAGGTTAAGTAACACCACAACCACATAGACCATATCTTGATCACGGCAGGCTCAAAGCGACTGCGCGAACGGTGTACCATTAGACAGCGCACACGCGTTGGACGCGTTCCGCCCCTCTGAACAAAACCGCCACACACACACGCGCTGCGAACGTACCGCGGTAACGTCTGGTGCGTCCCGACCCGATCGAGAGGTGTACTCGTGTCGAAATTTACGTGTTCGCGGTAGCCGGTTGAACGCGCGGCACGACACGCGCGAGTGGAGCCCGTTCACGATAAAGCGCGTTCAAGGCGAAACGCGGATTCCAGCGAATGAATCACGCCTCACGACGGAGTCGTACCGCGAAGATCTCGTGTCGGTGCACAGCCTCCCAGAAACCCCTGCGCGAACCCAACGAACAAACACGTTCCATGGAAGAAAACGAACCGTGAGATTTCTTTTTTGATTTTTTCGCTCAACAACCGCTCGCGACGCGGTTCGCCTCCCCGACGAAACTCTCTGACGACTCCCATATTTTCGTTTCATTCCTCCCGCGCGCAAAGAACAGATACTCCACTGGTCTCGGAGACGACGCGTAGATACCGGTCAGACGCTCTGCACTCGATACGGACCCCAAACGGAGAAGGCGTCATGCAATTCCGTTTCGGGCGCTCGAGGCGAAAAAAACGCGCGGTTTCGCAAATGAAACGCTTACATTCGCTTGTGCTCGCGGTGACGGTGGCTTGTGCGGCGGGGATCGTCGCAGGCGCCGCGGGTGACCTCCCTCCTCGACCAAACAACTACACCTCCGTCCTGAAATCCGTGTACTGCGACGGGCAAGGCCCGGCGGAGCGCATGGGGTTTGACATGGGATGCGCCGCGTACGCGATTCCGAAATCCTATAACTCAGAAACCAACCCCGCGATTAACTGCTTTGATATCCTCGACGCGTACCCCATGGCTCCGGACGCGCCGTACTGGTTCAAAAACAGTGTAACGCACGCGGTTGAGCGTAAATGGTGCGCGTTCGGAGGCGAGCTAGGTCCGAGGATGGACATGGGTTGAACCGATATCACGTTCGTGGAACCGAAAGGGGACAACGCCAGCATGACCCCGCTGGGGTACGGAAGTAGTTTCGTTTATTGGACTAAAAACAGATTCTAATGTCAAGAACCGGGAATAATGCCTGGATAGATGTCGGTACCATCGCGACAGACTCACACCCGCTGCCGCCGTGGGTGGAGGGCGCTTTGGGGCTTCTCAGCTTGAATGTGGGGGAACAAGTCAACTTCGCCACCGACGAGCCTGTGGTTGTGCGCAAGTACAGCGTGACAGCTTCTTCCTCCTCCGGTGATAATAAGGATTGGCGCAAGCGCGACGATCTTGCGTGGTGTAACGCATGGGCATGCGATGACAATGTAGATGAAATCCGGGTGTGGGAGCGTTTTTACCCCGCGGGTACACACACGCTGGACACGAGTTACGCTTTTTTTTCAGTTTTTCACGCTGGTGGACGGGACGTTTCCGGGAAGCGCTCATCCCGTGGAGCAGGAGTAGGCGTACGCGGAGTCGCCGCCGCCGCCTTAGTTTGTAACGGATTTTTAATATTGTGTTTTCCGCGACGCCAGAGTCGTAACCATTCACAAGTCGTATTTTTCCTCGTTTGCTCTTCCTGTCTGTCATCGTACGCACACGTCTCGTCCATAGCCGGGCACGTGCGATTGACGATCCACTTTAACTACAAATACTCGAGGATTGATTTTTTTTCCACTTTTGTCCGCCTTTTCATTTTGGCGGGCTTTTTGACCTCGGAGTCACCACTACTGCAGCACGCACGGGTTGTACAGCAGGAATGACCGCGATGACCGCGGGCGCGCTTCTCCGCGCCGCCGGGCGTTCGTTTGCGTCGAACAAGTCGACCGGCCTCGCCGTCGCTGTGCAGCAGGTGCGTTTGTTTAGGGGTCAGCACTCGCGCGGCTCGCGGATCGGGAAGCGCCGCGCGGAACGCGAGATATTTTTTCACCAAACACCGATCGCCCTTCCGGATTCGCCCTTCTTTGTGCACCGCGCGTGGAACGCGCACGCGCGGCGCCCATGTTATTACCGCAGTCTTCGCTCGCGCTGATTCACAAGGGTGTCCGAACCCATCCACGCACCACCGATGCGGTTCGTGTCACCCAAAACGACGCTCGAACCTCGCATCGCCAACCCTCCCCTTCCGTCGAGTGCGCCTTTTTTCTTGCTACTGACAAATCTCTCTGCCAAAATCGTAGCGCTCGTTCGCTAAGAAAGCCGACGCCTCCGACGCGATGACGGTTTCGATCCCCGTCCCGTTCGAAGCGCACAGGATCGAACCCCCCACGCAGTTCGTGGAGACGAGTAAATCGGAAATCATTGCGATGTTCACGCAGGCGTACTTGATGCGCAGGCTGGAAATCGCGAGCGACGTGTTGTACAAAGGGAAGTTCATTCGCGGTTTCTGTCATTTATACGACGGCCAAGAAGCGGTTTGCGTCGGGATGGAAGCTGCGTTGAACAAAGACGACGCGATTGTGACGTCGTACCGTGATCATTGCACGCATTTAGGAAGAGGCGGTACTCCCCTAGAAGTGATGGCTGAGCTCATGGGACGGGTGGATGGCGCGTCCAAGGGGATGGGAGGTTCGATGCACATGTACAAGAGGGACGCGCACTTTTTTGGCGGCAACGGCATTGTGGGCGCGCAGACTCCCATCGGCGCCGGCCTCGCGTTCGCTATGCAGTACGAAAAGAAGCCCAACGTCGCCGTGGCGATGTACGGCGACGGCGCCGCGAACCAGGGACAGCTGTTTGAAGCCCTGAACATCGCCGCGTTGTGGGACCTGCCTTTGATTTACGTGTGCGAAAACAACCACTACGGGATGGGCACCGCGGTTGAGAAATCTGCAAAGTCGCCCGAGTACTACAAACGCGGCGATTACGTCCCGGGGTTGAAAGTCGACGGCATGGACGCCTTGGCGGTGAAGAAAGCTATGGAGTTTGCGAAAGCGCACTGCGTCTCTGGGAAAGGTCCGCTCGTGTTGGAGATGGACACGTACCGGTACCACGGGCACTCCATGTCCGACCCGGGGAGCACGTACCGGACGCGCGATGAAATCACGGGGATTCGGCAAGAACGCGACCCGGTTGAGCGTTTGCGAAAACTCATCTTGGAACACGCTCTGCTGGACCCCACGGAGATTAAGCAAATTGAAAAGGCACAGAGGAAAATCGTGGATGACGCGGTCGCCGCGGGGAAAGCTTCTCCGGAACCGCCGGTTGAGAACTTGATGAAGAACATGAACCAAATCACCGCGAATGTGGTGATTCGAGGCGTGGACTCTGAAACGCGAACGGCGCTCGGGTGAGGTGAGTGGTGATGTCAGGGCGGACAACGGAAAATAGGAAAATACTACAGGTGTAAAAGAGCGTATGTATCGACGAGAAAGTTGGGTTGAAATCGTCAACAACACTATTCAGTACTTTGCTCTCCCCAGCACAAAAACTCGCTTCTCGCATTACATGCAGCAAACCTCGCAGTTTTGCACGCTTCAACTTTCTCCAGCATCGCACGACACACCACCAAAACGCCTCATTCCAGTGTAAACGCCGCCACCTTAAGCGGCCGTTTCCCGTCTGCTAAAGCCGGGTGATCGTCGTCGTCCAGGTCCGGCGCAATCACCTCCACGTTTTTCACCTCGCACCCCGCTTTCGTGACGCACCGGCGCACGATTTCCAACCAGTCATCCAACTCGACTTTACTGGAGTGGTTCGTCGCGAGTAAAACACCTCCAGGTGAAACACACAAGGAAGCTGGTTTCGCTAGACTCTGATAATCGTTTTCGATATCCACGGCGCCGTACGGAGTTTTGGTCAACGTTGGCGGATCCAAGATCACGAGGTCGAACGTTTCTGGCTTGGGAGGTTTTCGTTTCTTCTCTTGTGTTTTCGTAGATGCAGACCCGCGGTCTCTGCCGCCTCTGCCGCCTCTGCCACCTCGTCCACGATTCCCGCGGGCGCCGCCGCGACTTTGCCTACCGGGCATGGGAAGCCCCGCGAGCAAACGTGCGGCGGGGTAAAAGTCTTCGCAATACGACTCGAACCGCGAGTTTATATCTGAAACGCCGTCGCCGTCGCCGTCCGATTTCGTATCCCCTCCGAATCCGTTCAACTCGTAATTGTTCGCGCCGTATTGTAGGTACGTCTCGCTGTGATCCGTGTGTAGCACACGGGTAGCCCCGCCCGCGGTGGCACAAAGACCGGCGCCGCAGGTATACGCGAAGGCGTTGAGAGCCGAGACGTCTGTTTTCGAATCACTCACTCGCGTTTGCACGTGTGACCGGATCCACCGCCGGGTGTATCGGAAGTCCAGAAACAACGCCGGGTCGCCGAACTCACGAGGAGGAACAAAGTCGTATGAAAGTCCGAGCTCGTGAAACGTGAACAGCAAATCTGGATTCGAAAGGTCTCGGCCTGAAACGTTTGGGTTGAATTGCGTCTGGTCGATTGGCGCGCCGCTCCGTTCGTACACGCCGGCGACGGCGAACGACTCGGCGTCCACTTCGTTCTGTATGGTACCGTCATTTGCGAAAGGCACGACTCCTTTCGCGTTTCGAGTACGCGGGTGTACCCATACTCTGTCGATTTTTTCATACCCCAGTTGTCCGCCGAACGCGGCGTCGCACAAGTCACGCACGTCGCGTTTGGACAAAGGAGCGCGCCACGTCTGTACGAAAAGCATAGGACCGAACTTGTCGATCGTCACCCCGGGCATGCCCTCGGAAACGCCGTGCAGAACACGCCATGACTATTTCGGTAGGATACACGTGTGTGTATCACCGTACGTATCCGCGGGTGTGTATGCGCAGCGTGCGTGTGGTGTGTGGACGCGAGGTGGACAAGAACAGGTTAGGGAAACTCATTTGGGGCGGCGGTCGGCGGTGGGGCAGTTCGAGAAGACGTTGGAAGGAAATGTGGTGATGTCCCGGGAATCTAGACACGCACGTCAGTGCCTTCGCGTCCGCAACGATCAACCAGCCCCGAAAGTCTTCTGCGCTCCGCCGCGGCGACCGCCTTCTCCGCTAGACTAGGCGGTACCGAGACACACGAGACACACGAATGCATCATGAAATGACAATCTTTTTTTGTTTCGCTGACTTTTTGAACTCGGAGCGAGAAAAAACGAGCCACATCCCGCCGCGCATGAGCGACGGGCGGACGGCGCTCGCTCGCTTGAAGGCTTCGCGTGCACGCCAGCGTGGGGGTGACAATGATTCGAGAGTGAATTTTCGCCCATCGTCGCCGCGCTCGGTCGCTCGCGACCGCGTTGCGTACGCTGAGCGACCTCAAAAAGATTTGGACTTCTCGGGCATTGATGAACCTCAGACTCACCAGCCTGTTTTTGGTTCCTTTCCTCGCTCCGCCGCGTCGACCACGGCTGCGCAGTCGCACAAATTAAACGATGCGTACCTCGAGCGTATGGACGACGGCTTCCGCGCGCTCGGGATACAGGTATCGGAACCGAACGACGTTTTTGAGGAATCCAACACTTTCCACGCAACGGGTGTGCGTTCTTTCGTTTTCGGGAATCGAGACGACGAAGACGAAAATCGCGAAAACTTCAAAACCGACGGACGAGCGCCATTTCGTCGAAGAGCTATTCGCGCCTCAGAAACGCGCGCAGTACCACAAAAAAGCCACACGCATGTCATACACGCACAACAACAACGATGGCTGCGAGGTTTGGCAAACCCCGCCGGTGTGGTGACCGCTTTATCGGACAAACCGTTGACGTGTGTTTCGCTCGCGCCGGCGAGCGACGTCGTCGTGGTCGGCGGAACTGACCACGCTTTGTACGAAATATCCTTTCAAAACTGCGGTTCACACAACAAACCAAAAACGCACGTGTTGCGTGGCGGTCGAAAGGGTCATGGTCACCGCGAATGGGTAACCTGTGTCACGCACGACTTGACACGCGGCGACGCGGTGAGCGGAGGGATGGACTCGAAAGTGTGCGTGTGGTCTGGATCGGACGGACCGTGCGATCTTATCGGCCACGCTGGTTCCGTGTCAGACGTCGTGGCGGATAACGGGATAGTGGCGAGCGCGTCGTACGACAAGACAGTCAGGCTTTGGCAGATACCCGGAAGTAAATCAACACAAACGAGTAAAAGGTTTGCGAGTAGAAACGTTTCGTCGAAAACGCCTGCGGCAAAGAGCAGCGCGGGCGACTGCGTGGCGACGCTTCGCGCACACAAAGCCCCGACGCTTCGACTTGCCGTCGCGAAAACGTGTGATACCGACACGACCAACGACCAAAACAGTTTGCTGTTTGATTCGCTCGCGAGTGGCGATCGTGACGGCGCGGTCGTTCGATGGGACGTCTCAGCGCAAAGTGTCGTGTCGACGCGCGACGCTCACGAAGGGCACTGTACGTCGTTGCGTTGGATTAACGGCGTCAGCGGTTCGAACGACATTTTAGTCTCTGGCGGCCAAGACGGGACGTGCTGCTTCTGGGATGATCGCCAATCGAAACCCGTCGCCACGGTTGCCGCGCACGTAAGAGAGGTTTCAAAAAGTCTTCATGGAAAAAGTGAAGTCGGTTTCGGCGCGGTGAGTGAGATTGCGCAAGTGAAAAGAAACGGCCGCTTGGTAACCGCGGGCGCGGATGGCCGCGCTGCTGTACTCGATCCGCGAACTTCGTTTAGCATAATCAGTACGCACGCGCTGGGTGACTTTGCGTACTCCCTGTGCGTCGCGCCTGACTCGGACGTCGCATTCGTCGGTGATGGATCAGGCAACGTTCACGTACTCGACGTTGACGGCGGCGGTAACGGAGGCGTGCCGCGCGTAGCGTACGCGCTCGGAGCGCACCAAGGCGCGACGCGTGCGTTGGTGGCGACGCGCGACGGGAAACTATGCGCGGCGGGTGACGACGGAAACGTGATGACGTACGCGTTTGAAGCGGCTCAGTGGTGAGTCGCGTACCGGTTGCGTTTTCCAACCATCAGACTAAAATCTCAAATTGCGTTTGTTTTCGCGCGTTTCGATCGTCGCGCGTCGCCGCCGGAAGCGACGCTTTCTTTCTTCTTCGTCGCCAGTGGCTTTGACTTGGTCGCCGGCTTTGCCTTTGTTTTCGTCGATTTCCCTCCCCCCGAGGAGTCCCGCGCGAACACGAACTGCGTTCCGTTTTTTCCCTCCTCGACTCTTTCAAACTTCCACTCGCCGTTCACGCCGACGAACGTCTTGAGCCCTTCTTCGGTCACCACGCGGTTCTTCACGACGTGGCGGCACATCGCGCCTCGCGCCGCCTTGGCGTGCACCGCCGGTCCCGGGAACACGCACGCGATGACGCGCACGTCGTGCTTCTTTTCCAAAACAGACTGGTTCGCCGATCGCCAGTACTCCGCGCTTGCGCAATTTACCACGAACCTCTGATCGGGGGGCTGAGATTTCAAATCCTCCGCGATAGCGTCCGCGAGTTTTGAGCCCCAGAAATCGTACAGCGTGACGCCTTTATCAGTTTTAAGCTTCGTGCCCATCTCCATGCGGTGCGGCGCAATCGCGTCTGTCGGGGTTAGGAATCCGTATAAACCGCTGAGGAACCGGATATGCGTCGATGCGAATTTTGTGTCATCCGAGGTAAAACTTTGGGCGTCCAGGGCTTTGTACGCGGGGCCGTCGAAAGCCAGCGCGCACGGTTTCGTCCGTGCCTTTTCGAACTCCTGAAAGCGTTTCACGTTCAAAGTCGCGATGGCGTCCGAGACGGACATCAACGACTTGAGCTTTGCCGCGGTGAGCTTTTTCGCAACGGACGCAATGCCGGCTGTTTCCAAGCGAAACCTCGGCTCTGTTCGAGGGAACGAACTCGGAGCGGGAAGCTCGTTTAAGCTCTTCGCGGGGGAGATGATGACGATCGGCATCCCGCGTGACGACGAGATATGAACCCTGCGAAGGTGTAGCTTGTGCAACCCGCGCGCGACTCTCATCTGTCGACTGAAAATGAGAGTAACGATTTTTAATGCGCGCCGTGAAATTGCTTGTCCCAGGCCAGTGGCCACACATGTCCACGGCGCCGCGTGTGGGCACCGCGGCTTGGAAGGTCGCACGTCTCGCATGGCGTGACGCTGCAACTACTTCGGCGCGTGCGGTAATTTCGAGTCGCATGTCCGCACTCCCACATGACGACGAGGTCACCCAACTCGAAGCTGGAGCTCACGACGTGCCTACTTCTCGGGATCTGCGGTTCCATCAACCTTGGCCGCCCCGAGAGACTGTGAGTCCCCTTTACACCTCCACAAAACGACACATCATTGACGATGCGTGGCCCGCGGAGCAGTGTGTCGTGCTCGCATCGACCGCCGCCTCAGCTTTGGCGCCCCTTCGTGATGCCACCGGGGAGGCTTCCGTCTCTGCTCTTGGTGACGCGGCGAGAGACGTTTTGGGAGACGTCGCGCACGTCGCAATGCGCCGCGCGCTGCGAGAGATGCGGCGCGCGGCGGAGCGCGAATTTTTTCGTACCGCTAAGCAACACACGAAGGAAGGGTGTGCGCCACGTCTGTACCCCGTAGGGGGTTTGTTGACGCACATCGTCCCCGAGACGAACCGCTCGCGCGCGTTTCCGTTTGGTTTCGGCGTGAAACGTGAAACGAAAGCCCACCACGGGTATTGGAGCGCGCACGTAGATAAGGCGAACGTCCCTGAGTACGACGTGAGCGCGGTATTGTACCTTTCGAATGGCACGGGAAGGAACGAAAATCAAGACACCACCGACTTCACCGGTGGGGAACTTACTTTTCTGGACCCGCCGGATCCACGAAGAAACGTCAAAAAAGCGCGCACGCGAGTGTCGGCGGTTGTGCCGAAACCGGGGCGACTCCTACTCTTCGCGTCTGGAGAGGAAAACGTACACGCCGTGCGCGCGGTGCGATCCGGCAAAAGGGCGACGCTAAACTTGTGGCTCACCGCTGATCCGAACGTGGGCAAGGATCCGGCTTTGTACGACAGCGAGCTCGAGTGATCTGGGGAACAAGACGCGCAATAAAAAACGAATGACGAGTCGCGCGACAAAAAGTTACGTTCTTTACAGTTTTAAAATTTTGTTAAAAACCGCTCCACACGCGGCGTTATTTCTTATTCGTGATTTGTAAATTTGCTTGATACGTGTTGGGGTAATACGTCACGGGCGGCGCACTCGCCGCGGTTGTGCTACTACCCGGTAAGGACGTGTTTTCGTCTGCGAAAAACTGGTACCAGAAATTCTCGCTCACACGGTATGAAGTCCGCGCGTCCAACGCGTGCCATCCCGCGTCGAAGAATCGTTCGTACACCTGATTTTTCACAACCTGAAACAACCCGGTCCGGTTCCAATCCAAATCAGGACGCCGCGTCCAGTTTCCGAACTCAGTCACCTCTAAATTCGACATGTCAATCAACCGAACAACCACGGGCTCGCTTGCGAAGAACGTCACCGTCGTCTTCGAGTCGTCGTACGCGTCGAATGTCAACCCCAACGCGCCTTCTGACCAATCAGGAAGCGGCCGCGCGCCTGACCACAAAAGAGGCGAGTCGCTTTCGACGCGCCAAGGCACAGCTTTCTTTGGCGATAGCGAAGTCATCCCGGGCGCATTCGACGTGGCAGCTTCGGAAAACGACGCGTACGTCGTGTTTGCAATCGCCGCTCTCAGCAAATCCGCTGGTTGTTGTTCACGACAAGCCAAGGTTGCGGGATCCTGGGCGAAAAACAGAAAATAAGCAAAGCCGTCGATTTCAAACTCGTGCGTGCCTGCGGGATACAAACGTTCGTACACGTCAACCCGCGCGCCATCGGTCCAATACGCGTCGAAATTTAAATCCGATCGGGCGCTAAATTGTTGTAAGCCCCAGTTCAACCTGTTTTCGTACCCCGATTCAACAAGCGCGCGGACCACCACAGGTTCTGAGGTGGTGAAAACGTCAGTGATGACATCGTTGCCCCAGCTATAGGCTTGCCACGTGCGAATGGTACCCGGCGCGCCAACCGCCCAGCCCGGTAACGGGTACGAAGCGTTCCCCACCGTTTTCTTCCCGCTCCCGTCGACCTCGACGCTCGGCGGGAAAAAGAACCCGTTCGAGTAATGATGTGTTGAAAGCGTTTCCAACTCCAAGTCATCCGACCAGTTTCCAATCCACGCGTTTTCAATCACGGGCACTGTCACATTCGACGTCTGCCACTCCGCGTGCTGTTCCGGATACGACAGTTCCGGTGAAACCGCGAGCGCCCATCCCGTCTTCGCGAGGCGCGCGACTGACTTGAAATTCACGGCTGGTAAGTTATCCCCCATCTGCAACCGTGAAGTGCCCCGCGAGGCATCACTCGTCTCAATTCCGAGCTGGCCCGAATCGTTCGCCCCCCAGCACTTGATCTTTTCAGGTTCACCCTCGGAGACCATATCAGGGTCATTCCCGTCCGGAGCCAACACCACGCACATGTGTATCGCTCCATAATCGGACGTCGCCAACCGTTTCACTCGCCATCCCGTCCCGAGATCCAAGAAAGGCAAATTGTTGCCAACCTCGCCAGCCGCGTCTCCGAACGCCCCGCCAGCATCCGTTCTCGGCACTCCCAGACCGAGTTGGCCGCCAACACTGTGGGCATCGTTTTGCCCCCAACACTTCACTTGGCCGGTTTCAAACAACGCGCACGAGGAGTACATCATAGACGCGACGTCGACGACCCTCAACGGTCGACAAAACGCGTCATCTCCAAAGTCGACAATCGTCTCGCGCTCGTCATGCGGCGTCCCGTGTTCGTTCGCTAAGGTGACAGCGACGTCGTTACGATTCAAACCCAACACCCCAGCGAAGTTCCGTCCCCAGCACTTCAATCGGTGAGTATCGAGAATCGCGCAAAAATGGCTCACTCCCGCGGACATTTTCATAACCCGTCTCCCCTCGCCGATGCGCAAAAACGGCAACGCGTCGCCCATCTCGCCCATCGCTGAATGTGCCGGTGCCGTAGCCGAGCTGACCATAATAGTTTCTTCCCCAGCACTTTGCGCGACCGTCGTCAAAAACTGCGCACACGGTGTGCTCTCCGCACGTCAACGCGACGGTTCGCAGCGGCGCGCCGGTGATTTCGTCCGCGCCCAAATCCACGGGAGTGGGATACGTCGTGACCTTCGTGTTCGTCCCCAACCCGAGTTGGCCATACGAGTCTTGCCCCCAGCACCACGTCGTACCTTCGCTCGTCGCCGCGCATTTGAAATGGTGACCCCCGCAAACGTCCACGATTTTCGCTGGAGCACCCGCGGAATCCAACACGGGGACGCGTTCGATTAACCCGTTGTCGTCGTCGATATCTGATCCTCGCGCTACGTTCAACGGGCCAAACCCAATCTGTGCGAAATAGCTGGATCCCCAACACGTCAACGAGTCGTCTTCTAGAATTGCGCAGGAGCTGACGTAGCCGCCGATGATTTTTTTCGCGAAAAACGTCCCCATCTCCGGACGCTTCGACGCGTCGTACCCGAAAAAAACGGGAGTCGCCTTCGAAATCGACCCGACAGCTCTCCCTACGTGTGCGTTTGCTGTAGCAAGGGTCCCAAGCTGGCCGTATTGGTGGTTACCCCAGCACACCACACGCCCCATCGCGAGTATCGCGCACGTGTGGTAGTTGCCGATAGCTAAACTGTTGATGACATCCGGCTGCGTGGGCTCCGGCGCGCGGTCGTACCCGCCGAGCTCAAACGCGGGGTGCACGCCGGGCGAACCGAGATCGACGACGTCGTTCACAAAATCTCCCCGGGTCAAACCACGAGCCCGCTTGTCTCCGTACCCGAGCTGTCCCTGACCATTATACCCCCAGCACTTTATCTCGTCCTCGCACTCTTCGCAATCTGCGGCGCTCAACATCGCGCACTGGTGTGCGACCAGGTAACCCGTGTTATCAGTGCCGCCGCCGACTGCTAGGGCGAAGGCTTTGCGGCCACCGAGGTCGACGGTGGGGTACTCCGTGCGTTCCCATAAAGCAGATAACGTACCCTCGGTACCGATGCCGAGTTGGCCGTTAGTCGACTTACCCCAGCACACGACATCCCCGACGTCGAGAATCACGCATCTCGATTGTGCCAACCCGAAAATCTTGACTGCTTTTCCACCCTGAAAAGTAATTGGCTCGACAATCCCGCCGGGTTCCAACGGGGAATCCCCAATATTACCGACAAATTTAAGAGAGTCTAC
>MDSY01059748.1_pt1 | contig 35914 bp, 24 predicted proteins | sample 811131 | NCBI WGS metagenome assembly MDSY01 (sample SAMN05326643, study PRJNA326480) | marine metagenome | isolation source: seawater | place: Atlantic Ocean: South West | collected 2010
AGGATTTCCAGAACGTGGTTCATTAAACCTCCCAAGCATTGCTCAAGAAGTGCTGGAGATTTGGGAGCGCGAAAACACATTTCAGGCGAGCATAGATTCTCGCCCAGCCGATAACCCATACGTTTTCTATGAGGGTCCACCTTCTGCAAATGGTATGCCCGGTATTCATCACGTGATGGGGCGCTCTATTAAAGATATTTTCTGTAGGTACGCCACACTCAAGGGGAAGCGAGTGGATAGAAAGGCGGGATGGGACACACACGGTTTGCCTGTTGAGCTCGGGGTCGAGAAGGAGTTAGGTATAACGAAGGAAGACATTGGGAAGAAAATTTCAGTCGAAGAATACAACAATGCATGCCGTAAGGCCGTCATGAAATACACTGGGGTTTGGAATGATCTCACGAAGAAAATGGGCTACTGGGTAGATATGGAATCTCCATATGTGACCTATGAAAATAAATACATTGAGTCTGTTTGGTGGCTTTTGTCAGAACTCTATAAGAAAAATCTGATTTATAAGGGGTATACGATTCAGCCCTATAGCCCTATGGCTGGGACAGGTTTGAGTTCTCACGAACTTAATCAGCCAGGCACATATCGCGACGTGATGGACACCACGGTCGTTGCACAGTTTCGGGCAGACCAGGACAGCAAGAAAAAAGTGCTAGATCTCTGTGGACAATCAGACTTGGCTGAATTGCCAGTAGATTTTTTGGCCTGGACCACAACACCATGGACTTTGCCCTCGAATACAGCGCTTACAGTTGGATCAAAGATTGACTATGTTGTTGTGCGTACTAAAAACCGATATACAGATACAGAAGGCTTTGTCATTCTTGCGGAAAACCTTTTAGAGAAACAATTTGCAAAAGGTCCTGAACATGATGTTGTGGGACGTTGTAAAGGGTCTGATTTGGTGGGGATGAAATACATCCAACTTATGAACTGGGCCACACCTATGGCACATCCTGAAGACGCATTTAGAATTATTGCTGGAGATTTCGTGACGACAGAAGATGGAACAGGAATCGTTCATACTGCACCCACGTTCGGCGCTGACGATGCAATGGTTGCCAAAGCTGCCGGTGTGCCACCCATGCTTGTTGATGATGGATCAGGTCATGGCGTGCCACTGGTTGATATGCAAGGTCGAATTAGAGAAGGTTATGGACCATTTTCAGGCAGATTTGTCAAAAACGAATATTACAATGAGGGTGAGGCGCCAGAGAAATCTGTCGATGTAGAAATTGCGATAGATCTGAAAACGAGAGGCCAAGCATTTAAAGTTGAGAAATATTCTCACAGTTACCCCCATTGTTGGAGAACGGATAAGCCGATTTTATACTTCCCTCTTGATTCTTGGTTTGTGAGGGCGACGGGTGCGAAAGAGCGAATGACCGAGTTGAATAAGACGATTCATTGGAAACCGGAGAGCACAGGAACGGGTCGATTTGGCAAGTGGCTAGAGAATCTAAACGATTGGAATTTAAGTCGTTCTAGATTTTGGGGCATCCCCATACCGATCTGGCGAACAGAAGACGGGTCTGAAGAAGTGTGTATTGGGTCTGTGGAAGAGTTGTCGATAAGATGCGAGGAAGCTATGGAAGCGGGGCTTATGGACTCCAACCCTCTGGACAAGTTCAATGCCGGCGACATGTCAAAGGAGAATTACGCGTTGTTTGATTTGCACAAGCATGTGGTAGATGAAATCGTTTTAAAAGCGTCAGACGGGTCTCCGATGACGCGAGAGGCAGATTTGATTGATGTGTGGTTTGATTCGGGATCAATGCCATATGCCCAGTGGCATTATCCGTTTGAAAACAAAGATAAAGTTGATCAAGAGGGAGCGTATCCAGCTGATTTTATTGCTGAAGGCGTAGACCAAACCCGCGGTTGGTTCTACACGCTACACGCCATCTCGACGATGGTGTTTGATAAAGTAGCCTATAAAAATGTCATCTCAAACGGCCTTGTGCTTGATAAGAATGGCGTTAAGATGTCGAAACGTTTGGGCAATGCGGTGGATCCGTTTTCGACTTTGGAAAAGTATGGCCCCGATGCGACCCGTTGGTATATGATCAGCAACGCTCAACCTTGGGACAATCTGAAGTTTGATCTTGAGGGCATCGGCGAGGTGACAAGGAAGTTTTTTGGCACGCTTCACAACACGTTTAATTTCTTTGCCCTTTATGCAAACATCGATGGTCTTACAGGTCAGGAGCCCCACATCCCACGCAATGAAAAACCTGAAATTGACAGATGGATTTTATCCAGAATGCATACCGTTTCTAAATTGGTCGATCAAGCCTATCAAGATTTAGAGCCGACTCGCGCGACCCGTATCCTGCAGAGTTTTGTCATTGATGACCTGAGTAACTGGTACGTCCGTCTCAACCGTCAACGCTTCTGGAAGGGATCTATGAACGCAGATAAGATGAGTGCATATCAAACTTTGTTTTCTTGTCTTCGAACCACATCTATATTAGGATCTCCAGTCGCGCCATTCTTTATGGACAGACTTTATCGCGACTTGAATGAGGGGGTAGGCACTTCGGGTGATGGGGCAAAAAATTCGGTCCACTTGGCCGACTTCCCAATCTCAGACGATGCAATCATTGATGGTGAGCTTGAAGTAAGAATGGAGCTTGCGCGAAAACTCTCGTCACAGGTTTTGAGTTTGCGTAAACGCGAACGCATTCGTGTGAGACAACCCTTAAGACGAATTATGGTTCCTGTCCTTGATGATGTTTCAGCTTCACGTATCACAGCGATAGAAGATTTGATAAGGTCTGAAGTCAATGTAAAAGAGGTTGAGATACTTCGTGATGGAGGAGGCATTGTGAAACGCATGAAGCCTGATTTTAAGGCCTTGGGACCCAAACATGGGAAGCGCATGAAGGCAATTGCTGCTGCAGTCAATGCATTGCCGATTGAGGCGGTTGATCAGCTTGAGAAAGCAGGGCAATTAACGATCACTCCGTCAGATTCTTTGGGAGATGTAGACATCATCCTGAGCGATGTTCAGATTTCGACGGAGGATATCCCCGGATGGCTCGTCTCTAGCGAAGGAGGATTGACGGTTGCGTTAGATATCACAATAGACGATAAACTTAGAGCAGAAGGCCTTTCAAGAGAATTGGTGAATCGCGTCCAAAACGTCAGAAAAGACATAGGGCTAGAGGTGACTGACAGGATAAATTTGTCAATAAGTGCTGTTGAAAACATAAGCGTTCAGTTACAAGAGAATTTGGAGTATATTCGAACTCAAACTTTGGCGGAAAATGTCGAATGGCAAGACGATGCTGAGTCTGTGGAAATTGAACTTGATGAGGGCGTTAGCGTCAGAGTTCACGTTGTTAAAAATTAAAAAGCTGGTATTATGGCAGAAACGAAATACTCTGAATCAGATCTTAATGAATTCAAGGACTTAATTCTCAATAAATTGGAACTTGCCCAAGAGGATTTAGACCAATTGCGTGCTTCGATGTCGCATAAAGACGACAACACCACAGAGGATACAGCTCCGACGTTTAAAATGATGGAAGACGGATCTGAAACAATGAGTCGAGAGGAAACAGCGGCTTTGGCTGCAAGACAGGAAAAATTTATCCAAAACCTTCAGAATGCACTTCTTAGAATTAAGAATAAGACGTATGGTCTTTGTCGTGTAACAGGAAAGTTAATTCCGAAAGAACGTCTTAGATTGGTGCCACACGCGACCCTTTCTATGGAAGCCAAGCAAAGACAATAACAGCAGATATTCTACGCTGAGATGCGAAAACAAATTTTCGGATGGGCTTTGCCTCTAATGATCGTAGTGCCTATTCTGCTTTTAGATCAACTCCTAAAAATATATATTAAGCTCAATTTCACAATTGGTGAGCGAGCCGATATTATTCCTGGTCTTATTGAATTCCAATTTATCGAAAATGATGGGATGGCCTTTGGTTGGGCGCTTCCTGGAGTTGCTGGCAAACTCCTTTTAACAGGCTTCCGTCTCATTGCTTCTGTCGGGATCGGGGTTTATCTATACAAACTCATTGAAAGAAAATCTCACCCCGGTCTTTTGGTAGGAATTTCCATGATTTGGGCAGGGGCCATTGGCAATATCCTTGACAGTGCTGTGTATGGTCGCTTATTCTCTCATTCGGGATGGGGGACTGTGGCCCATTTTGGAATGGATGACGGATATGCACCCTGGCTGATGGCAAACGTCGTAGATATGTTTCACTTTACAGTAACCTGGCCCTCTTGGATGCCGAGCTTCATGGCAGGAGCAGAAGTTTTTCCGCCCATTTGGAACGTGGCTGATGCGTCAATATCAATCGCTGTATTTTGGATTATCCTGAACCAGAAGACGTTTTTTGGAAACACACCACAATCAAGCGAAGATGTCTAAATCAAACCCATATCTTGGATATACGCAATCGCCATTTGCCTATTTAAGGAGACGATCGAGAGAGGTAAGCGTAGGTGAATTGACCTTAGGTGGAGATGCGCCGATACGAATTCAATCGATGACGACCACAAACACGCAGGATGTTTCAGCAAGTGTGGCGCAATGCAGCAGCATGATTAATGCGGGTAGCGAACTCGTACGGTTGACTGCGCCAAGCATCAAGGATTCAGATGCGTTGGAACAAATCTCCAAGGACTTGAGAGCGCAGGGGCATGATACGCCAATTGTTGCGGATATCCACTTCACCCCAAACGCCGCATTGCGTGCTGCAGATTTTGTCGAAAAGGTGAGGGTTAATCCTGGGAATTATGCGGATAAAAAGAAATTTGACCACCACGAATACACGGACATATCTTATGCTCAAGAACTTGAGAGGATCAAAGAAAAGTTTACGCCGCTCGTTCTGAAATGTAAGGAGCTGAAGCGTGTGATTCGCATAGGGACGAATCATGGATCACTTTCTGACAGAATTACAAGCCGATACGGCGACACGCCATTAGGGATGGTTGAGAGTGCGCTTGAGTTTTTAAGAATAGCAGAATCATGTGACTTCTATGACATGGTCATTTCGATGAAATCTTCGAATACAATTGTGATGGTTCAGGCGTATCGACTTCTCGTGAAACGCATGGGAGAGGAGGGGATGAATTACCCGTTGCATCTTGGGGTTACAGAGGCTGGAGATGGTGAAGATGGTCGCATTAAGTCAGCTGTTGGAATAGGCACGTTGCTTGAAGATGGAATCGGGGATACAATCCGAGTTTCGTTAACAGAGGCACCTGAGAACGAACTTCCCGTTGCCAGAGTTCTCGTCGATAAATATAAAGCCCGCCAGACATCGGATGGTATTTCCGAAATAGAACCTGTAGCGATTTCGGTTGATCCGTTTAATTACAATCGAAGGGAAGCTGACGAGGTGGGGAAAATAGGCGGGAAAAGTGTTCCAATTGTCATACAGACGATGACCAACAAAGCGTCACTTGCTCCTATCAATCTGATGGGGGCGGGATACAGATATTCTGTTGTTGATGACAAGTGGAATATTTTGGACAATGCCTGCGATGCAATCTATACAGATTCGCAAGTTGTCCCGTTTAAGCTGCCGGGAACGCTTATGGTTTTAATGAATGGTGCAGATTGGGAAAAGAAGGCGCAGGGCATAGATGACGTGGAAAGACATTATCCAGTTTGGTCTATAGATCAGTGGAATAAAGGTGGAACGTGGCGGGACGGTGTGTTACAGGAGAAGGGTGTCATTCACTTTATAAGTGTTCAAAGAAAGGATTTGACCAAAGATTTCATTGAAAGTTTCAGGAGTGCAGATGTGGTTCTGATTCTTGAGACCCATCAAGTCAATGCCATGATTGATCTGAGGACTTCTGTCATGAAGCTCGATGAATTGGAGAGTAAAGTTCCTGTGATTCTTCGCAGAAAGCTTGATGGGTTAGATAAAGAACAATTCACGTTATTTCAGTCGACGGATTTGGGCGGAGTGTTGATTGATGGATTAGGAGATGGCGTTTGGGTGGACGGGGAAGGCGTGAGTTTGGTAGATAGAAACAACTTGGCATTTGGCATTTTGCAGGCCACGCGGACGAGAATTTCAAAAACCGAGTATATCTCTTGTCCGAGCTGCGGTAGAACGCTCTTTGATTTAGAAGAGACCACGGCCAAAATCCGACATGCCACGGGCCACCTTAAAGGTCTTAAAATTGGAATTATGGGCTGCATCGTGAATGGCCCTGGAGAGATGGCAGATGCAGATTATGGCTATGTAGGAACGGGTCCAGGGAAAATCACGCTCTACAGAGAGAAGGTCGTTGTGAAAAAGAACGTCTCTGAAGCGGAGGGCGTGAAGGAATTAATTGAACTAATTAAGGGTGAGGGAGATTGGGTAGAACCTACCGATATTTCTAAATAACTTGGACGCTTCAACCATCAAAGCGATCGTGATTGGGAGCATTCCATATAACGATACGAGCAGGGTGGTTCGGGTGTTATCTGAAGGTCAAGGCATGATTCCTTTGTGGGTTAGGACGGGAAAGAAATCTCCCAAAGCGATTTGGCATCCCCTCTCTGCTGTGGAGCTTGCAAATTTCAGAAGGAAAAAGCAAGACGGTTTGGGGACTTTTTCAGAAGCATCAAGAGCCTTGCCAGCCATTCATATCCTGAGTGATGCCAGAAGGTCAGCAGTCGCATTTTTCATCGCCGAGGTGTTAGATAAATCAATGTCCGAAGACGCACCTATGCCAGAGGTCTTTAAGCTGGTTTGGGAAACTGTGGAGTTGTTAGAAACAGAAGATTCGGTGGCCAACCTTCACATCTATTTTTTGGCGCAGTTGGTACAAATTTTGGGATTAATGCCCGAAGAATTTGATGATGTTTCAACGAAAAAATCAGGGAGCTTGAATCTAGATACTGGCGAATGGTCAGGTGTCGAGATGAGCCTCTCGAAAGAGTCACATTATTTAAAATACAATCTTGTGATAACAATGATGGCCATTCCGGGCATGAAGTTTGATGTGATGCGGAAGTTAAGACTAGAAAAATCTGACAGAAAAGAGCTTTTGTTAGGAATGGTGATGTTTATACAACTTCACCATGCAGGACTTAGACAAATAAAATGCTACGATGTACTTGAGACTATATTTTCAGACTAGACTGATGTCAAACTTAAGGTTATTCTTAGGTTTTATGGTTCTGTCACTTTGTATATCTACATCTGCGTATTCTCAAGAGGTCCGTGTTGTAAATGGCTCCATACCGATTCCTTTTGTATCGGTTGTGAATATTTCAACTTCTGAGAAAGCGATTTCTGATGCGGACGGGCTTGTTTCTCTCCCCTTTAGAAACCCATCCGATACGTTGGTATTTAGGAGTATGGGGTATGAAATAAGAATGATTTTACCAGGAGAGGTCATCGGAAAACGTTTGGGTATGGATGAGAGCCCAGTAAGTTTAGAAGAGGTACAGATCTTGTCAAATATAGTTCCAGATGTCGCCGATGATTTGGGATTAAACAGGGTCACTTCAATTGGCGCCTCAGCAATAGAAAATGGAGTTCCACCAGGCAATACAGCTGAGTTGTTGCAAAGTTCAGGTCAGATTCATGTGCAACAAAGTCAACAAGGAGGCGGATCTCCTATTTTGAGAGGTTTCGAGGCAAATAGAGTGCTCTTGGTTGTGGACGGTGTGCGAATGAATAATGCAATTTATCGATCGGGTCATCTTCAGAATATCATCACCATAGATCCCAATACGCTAGAACAAATTCAAGTGATTATGGGACCAAACAGTGTGAGGTTTGGCAGTGATGCATTAGGTGGAGTCGTCCATTTTAAGACAAGTCGACCACGGTTCAGGAGCAATCCTAGTGAGTCACATTATTCCGGAATGATATCAGCACAATATAGATCGGTCAATAACGCCTTTAATTTTAATGCAAAAGCTGAGGCAGGCGGCCCCAGATGGGGTACAGTCGTCTCGTTTAGTCAATCAAAATTTGGAGATTTATCTATGGGTTCATGGCGTGCACATGGAGACAGTTCATGGGGATTGGTGCCATTCATCGCGACAAGAATTAATGGCGTAGACTCTTTAATTTCTAACCCTGACCCTGAAAAACAAAGCCCTACAGGTTACACTCAAAATGACTTCTTGCATAAATTAAGATTGGGCATACCAGGAGGTGCCATTGAAACGAACATTCAGTACAGCAAGAGCTCAAACATACCCAGGTTTGATAAGATAAATGACTTCTCAGGAGATAGCTTAAGATGGGCAGAATGGAATTATGGCCCTCAAGAAAGACTCATGACTGCTGTCACTTGGGAGCAGTATTTGGGACTTCCTGGGTCTCTCCACACCACCTTTGCTTTTCAGAAGATTTCGGAGTCCCGAATAAAACGACTCTTTGGATCTGCGTTTAGAACGGTACAAGAAGAGAAAGTTGAGGTACTGTCCATGTCTTCTATTTGGAAATCATCTCCTTTCAGAGGTGACGGTTGGAAGTTTGAAGCAGGATTTGATGGGCAGTTAAACGCGGTTGAATCCAATATCGAAGCCCAGCACGCAGATGGACTAGATTTGGTTGACCCAGGTTTTGGAGGAGCGCTTGTGACAAGATACCCGAATGCAGGCAGTAACATGCGAACCCTCGGTGCGTTTACTTCTGCAAAGAGGTCGTCGGGGGAGAAAGAATTTCACTTCGGTTTGAGATATAGCTTTACTTCATTTGACGCGAGATACTTCCCCACAGAGTCTCTACAGTTGCCCTTTTCAGAATTACAATCAGCACATGGTGCTTTAACAGGCAGTATCGCTGCAGATATCCCATTGGGACCAACTGTTTCGTCTATTTCGTCGCTTTCATCAGGATTTAGACACCCAAACATTGATGATGCAGCAAAGGTTAGAGAGAAAGGAGGATATGTACTTGTGCCAAATGACTCACTCAATGCAGAGTATTTATACAGTCTAGATGAAAGCATCACGTGGCGACATCCATCTTCAGGTCTATCCGTTTCTATCGCGGGCTTTGTCAGCCTTTGGACTGAAATTATTACGCCCGTTAATTCGACGCTAGATGGACTAGATTCACTAGAAATAGATGGAGAATTTTCGAGAGTGCAGCGCAACGAAAATTCAGGAAATGCAATCATCAGAGGGTCAACTTTTGAAGTAAACTATCCCATTATGGAGAACATAAATTTTAAAAGTTCGCTGAACTTTACCAAGGGATATCTTTTGGCTTCTGACAATCCACCTCTTGCGCACATACCCCCAACATTTGGCAAGACTTCGCTCGAGTATTCAAACAAAAATTGGTCTCTTGAAGCTTACGCTTTATACAGTGGCGAAAAAAACATCGATGATTATGGTCCTGGTAGTACAGACAATATTCAAGAGGCGTTAGAAAATGGTACACCGTCTTGGTGGACGCTTAATCTAGAGTCGCATATCATATTTAATGAACATCTACATGCCCAATTGGGTGTGTCAAATATTTTCGACCTGCACTACAAATCGTTTGCTTCTGGCATTTCTGCCCCTGGTCGGGGTGCATATATCACGCTTCATGCTATCTTCTAATTGTCTGCCACGACTTACCTTGCCGCCATGCAGTTTTCTGAGGTTTTAGGCCAAACCCAAATATCATCTTTGTTACGCGAAGGCGCGAGATCTAATCGGATCGCTCATGCCCAGCTCTTTGATGGGAGTGAGGGCTCTGGTTCACTCGCACTTGCAAGAGCATATGCCCAGTATTTACACTGCGAAAATCCATCAGAAAGCGACTCTTGTGGCATATGTGATTCCTGTAAGGCACATATGAATCTCCAACATCCTGACCTGCATTGGACTTTTCCATTTTTCAAAAAAGACGGAAGTGGACGCTCAACATCAGACCCATTTCAAATACTTTGGAGAGAGTGCATGCTGGAGTCGGGATATATCGGATTAGAGGATTGGCTTTCAAAAATCGGAGCGGATAAAAAACAGTTGTTTATTTCTGTAGATGAAGCACTTGAGATTAATCGAAAATTAGGCCTCAAGTCTTTTTATGGGGGATTTAAAATTCTGATTTTCTGGTTGCCAGAAACGATGCGCGTTGACACCGCAAACAAATTGTTAAAACTTATCGAAGAGCCCACAGATAAAACTGTTATTTTATTTGTTTCTCAAAATTCTGACAGACTTCTTCCGACGATTCTGTCTCGGCTTCAACGCATTCAGATCCCCAGACTTACAGACGCTGAAGCAGCGGAAGGTATTGCGAAGATTGCGGGTATTTCGTCCGAAAGTGCACTGGGGTGGGCCCATGTCACAGAGGGGAATATTTCTGCTGCTGTTCGACTCTCTCAATCGGGAGATGAAACACCTGATTTGGAACTGTTTTCTTCCTGGATGCGTGCCTGTTGGGCCCGAGATGGAGTGGCATTACTTAAAGCGGCAAACGATTTCGCTTCTCCTGGTCGGGAATCTCAAAAGCGTTTTTTAACCTATGCTTTACACATGGTCCGCCAATGTATTTTAGGCAACTACGGCGCAGATTCTTTGATTCGATTAACACAAGGGGAAACAGTATTTATATCAAAATTTCAGAGATTTATTCATGAGAAGAATGTTGTTTCATTGCGTGCTTTACTAGAAGATGCGCACAAGGACATTTCCGGAAATGTCAATGCCAAAGTTGTTTTTTTTGATCTGAGCATTCAGGTTCATATGCGATTACGGATAGAGATCTAATAAAGAAGTGGCAAAGGCAAAATGCTAGTCATGAAGAACGTATCTTCGTCACACAATGGGATGTAGTAGCTGTAGTTCAGGGGCCGATGGTCTGCCGAAAGGTTGTAAAAACAACGGAAGTTGTGGTACGTGTGGTACGGGTGGAAAAACAACATTTGATTGGCTCGAGGGCATTGCCCTCCCTGCTGGAACTTCAATATTTGATGTCGTTGAAGTTCGATTTAAAAACAACCGTAAAGGTTTTTTTAGACGCAAATCAAAAGATACGTATTACGTCGGCGATGTTGTTTCCCTTGACTTAAATCCAGGTATTGACGTTGGGGTCGTGTCTCTTACAGGGGAATTGGTTCGGACTCAGATGTCGATTAAAAAAGTGAGAGACGATCATGAAGTAAAGAAAATACTTCAGAAATCCACAAAAGAAGAAATAGAGATTTGGCAACGTGCGAGGCAGAGAGAAGATGAGACCAGACTTAAGGCAAGAGAGATCATAAAACGTCTTAAAATCCATATGAAACTGACCGATGTCGAGTTTCAAGGCGATGAAAAAAAGGCGACATTTTATTACATAGCAGAGGAACGCGTAGATTTTCGTGAGCTCGTGCGAGAACTCGCTGCAACGTTTAATATAAGAGTTGATATGCGTCAAATAGGTGCCCGTCAAGAGGCAGCAAGAGTCGGCGGCATCGGGTCTTGCGGCAGGGAGCTTTGTTGTTCTACTTGGCTGACGGATTTCAGATCTGTATCCACCAGTTCAGCGAGATATCAGCAGATGGCACTAAACCCAGTAAAACTGGCAGGGCAATGTGGGAAATTAAAGTGTTGTTTAAACTTTGAGTTGGACCAATATGTGGAAGCGGTGAATGATTTTCCATCTCCCAATACAAAAATTCAAGTCTCTAAAGGAAAAGCCGTTATTTTTAAGATGGATATTTTTAAACGAGTCGTTTACTTTTTGGAGCTTGGAGATAAAGGTGGGGGGCCTGTTCCTGTTCCTTTAGATCAGGCTAAACAGCTGATTGCAAAATCTGACAAGGGCGAACGAATAGATTCACTCTCTCAGTTTGCCATTCAAGATTTGCCTGATGAAGTTTCAAAGACTTACAGCAATGTTGTCGGGCAAGATGACCTTACTCGATTTGACGTGACAAAAAGAAAGAAGTCTAAATATGCAGGAAAGAAAAAGCCTGGCAATCGAAATAATAGGAAGGACCATAGAAGAGGCAGCCCTAAATCGACGTCTTCAAAGTAAAAATGTTGCATTACTTCAAAGCAATCTTAGCCCTCACATTTGGTCTGATATTTTGGAGTTCTTGTGGCGACCTGCCCATTTCAAACAGCTCCATAGAAATTGACCCTGATGGTTGGTACGCGAGTGATCACGCTTCATTTGAATGGGATATTGTAGATCTTGAGTTGAAATACGATGCCTTTGTAGACATCCGTCATAATTCCGACTATCCATATTCGAATCTCTATTTATTTCTTGACTTCACCTTTCCCAATGGCAATCAAAGACGAGATACATTGGCATTTACACTTGCAGATGAAAGAGGACGATGGTATGGTTCGGGTATTGGAGATATCATTGATTACAGGGTGTCGTTCCAAGAGAATTTTGAGTTTCCTATAAATGGGAAATACCGTTTGAAAGTGGCTCATGGAATGAGGCAAGATCCACTGTCGGGGATCACTGATATTGGATTTTGGCTAGAGAAAAGTCAAAACCCACACTGACCTCAATCATTGTTAGTGTCGTATCTTAGTATTCCGCAAGCGAAATTTCAACACAGTTTTAGATGTATTACAGCAATCGATTTCTCATATCAGCAGCTTTGGCGACCACGATAATGTTTTCTTCTTCAGCGCAAGAAGTGAAGAAATGTGGGATTCATGAAGCCACCGTCAGGACATTCGGTATGACTCCGGAAAGGCTCCAAAATCAGTCTCTTGCATTTTCTCAACTTGAACGGGAAACAGCGCTTTATCAAAATTCGGGAGCCCGCGATGAAGTTCTGACGATTCCGGTTGTCTTTCACGTGATTCACAACAATGGTCCTGAGAATATATCATCTGCTCAAATTTACGATGCTCTAGAAGTTGTAAATAGAGATTTTAATGCACTGAACCAGGATCTTGATCAGGTTGTGTCAGCATTTGAAGATGTTGTAGGGGATGTTCAAATTCAATTTAAATTGGCCCGAAAGGATCCTTATGGCGTTTGTCACTCAGGTATAAATCGCATTGAGAGCCTCGAAACGTATGTCGGTGAAGAGGACATGAAATTGTTGATTCAATGGCCTAGAAATAAGTACTTAAATGTTTGGGTTTGTTCTGATGCATCTGGCGCAGCAGGCTACAGTTTGTATCCCGGTTCTGTCAATGGTGCAAACAACTCAGATATGGACGGAATTGTAATACAAGCTTCATATACTGGTTCGATTGGAACGAGTAATAATTTCCGGTCAAGGGTCTTGACTCACGAAATCGGGCATTGGTTAAACCTCCGTCATTTGTGGGGTAATTCAAATTCACCCGGAGAGGAAGACAACTGTGAGAATGATGACAATGTGTCTGACACCCCCAACAGCAAGGGTTGGACAGTTTGTAATTTAGAAGGTATTTCTTGTGGTTCTCTTGACAACGTCCAAAATTATATGGAGTATTCGTACTGCGGCAGAATGTTTACTGAAGGCCAAAAAACACGTCTTCGAACTGCGGCCCTATCCTCTGTCGCCCAACGAAATCAACTTTCGACTCAAGCGAATCTGATTGCAACAGGTCTTGAGGGAGATCCAATCTTGTGTGAGGCATCATTTTCAGTCGATGAATATGTGATTTGTGTGGGAGACAGTATTCATTTCATTGACGAGAGTTTTCATGACGTGAACAATTGGTCTTGGGACTTTGCCGATGGAAATGTCATCTCTGGATCAGAACAAGGAATACACGATGATCTTTACCATATTTTCAATGAGGCAGGCACGTATGATGTTGTACTGACGGCAAGCAATGGTTTTGAATCTCTTTCATCAGCACCTACAAGCGTCACAGTTCTTGCTTCAGGATCGATGGAGAATCCTGCAGTTCAAGGATTTGAGGCAGCTTCGTTTCCGTCAGAAGATTGGTATGTCATCGATCAACTAAATGATGGTGGCTGGGAAATGACAGAAGATGCATCGTTTTCAGGCACACGATCTCTCAAACTCGCAAATTGGGGAAATGACATTGAGTTCAATAAGGATTTCTTGTTGACAAACACCTTAGATCTGTCGGCTGCTACAGAAGTACGGATTGAATACAAATGGGCTTATTGCTTTAAAGGAACCAGCGAAGAGGATGACACGGATGACCGTCTAAGAATCAGTGTTACTGGAGATTGTGGCAATGACTGGGATCTTCGAAAGATGCACAGAGGTTACACCACCCTTCCTTCAGCGCCTCCGCATTATTATCCTTTTGTACCCCAAAGTGCTGATGAGTGGAATGAGTTCACCCTTGTTCTGGACCAAACGCAATACATGACATCCAACTTCAGGGTCATGTTTGAGTTTGAAAGTAGATTAGGCAATGACATCTTTCTGGATGACATCAACATTACGGCTTATGATTCTTCGATGCTTGCTGTACAGCATTGGTCAATGGACACAGATTGGTCGCTTTTTCCCAACCCTTCCGAAGGGGAATCCTCACTAAAATGTACAACACTGTCACATCAAGATACCCGAATTGTTATTTACGATGCATTGGGACGAATTGTAGACTCAGTATTTGAAGGTCAGCTCCCAGCAGGGAATCACAACTTCACCTTATCTCCAATGAAATTAACGCAAGGCACCTACTTTATCGTCGTTGAGACTGAGGGCATATGTCGCTCTTTGACATGGATGATTAAATAGTCGCGTATCTCGTCGCGACATCCACGACATCATTTATGAGTCCATTAAAAAGCCCGCGATGATGCGGGCTTTTTACTTATATATTTCTAACTCGTTTAGTCTTTCGAACCAAGCATAATAGATACACATCCTTCGTGAATCAGAGCAGCATCACTCTGTGGAACAGAAATACGTATCGATAATTGTTGTGTGTTCTCTAGACTAAGATCAACATGATCTGACCCATCGGTGTTTCTCCAAATGGAATTCCCTTGGGAATCATATAGACCAAACTCTACAGCGCCTAGCACTGGGTGAGAACAAACCACGACTCTATAGTTGACACCACCATAGAACGCCATGTCTAATTCAGCAGCATCGCCAGGAATTAATACGGCAGCGTTGTAATTGTCGTTTTGGGTGTAATCTTCCAAAATAGGAAGACAATTTCGTTTTGTAAATGCGCGGCATTGGCTTGAAGCTTCAGCTGCGAAAAATGCGAATGACGCAAGTAATAGGATTGTGTATTTCATCTCTGCTTTCATTTTACGACGCTTTCGCGAGATTGTTACGAACGAGTGCTATTGCCTCTGAAATGGCTGAGATTGTTTCATCATCAGCCTTAAGTTTATTGCCCCCGCTGATCACAATAACACCTTCATTGTTATCTACAGTAGGTGTTGCATCACCAGCAGAACCGACACCATCAAAGGCTGCCAATACGGGTTGCAGTTGAGATATCATGCTTTCAATTGCAGGAGAATCAGAGTAGCTATCGATTAAATCTAACACGTCCTCAAGGATAAGTTTTTGTTCAGCAATTCGCTGTTTTAAACCATCTGTGGCGCCATCTAATTCTCTTGTGGCGAGATAAAGACCCTCAACCCATCCTGCGGCAACGACCAAACCAGATAGGTCTTCGTGTCCCGCTACTTTTAATTGTTGGTTTAAATCAAAGAAAGCCCTGGATACGATAGTAACAATTGTGTCCCGGTTTGCTCTGTTCTTTTCTGCTCTAGCGATAATATCTTCACTGAGAACAGAACCTACGCCGAGTTCTTTGCTCAAGGTTTTCACAGCTTCCAAATATTGAAGGGATTCAGCATTCTTTTGAAAGATAGACGCATAGCTAACATCAGCACCATATAGACCGAGATGTATTGCGTGATCAGTGCTCATGCCGTCTTGGTCAGCCATAGATAAGTTGCACAAGTAATCGGCATTAAAAGGTAGACCTTCCTTTTGAATAATCCTTGCAGTCTCCATCGGAGAAGGAGCCGCTCGAAATATTTTCTTTAGTGTCTTTGTACGTTGTGCGAGGGTTGCTCCTTCTGTTGCAGCTGATTGTTCATCTGCGCTAACATTTGTTGTGCTAGCATCGCCACACCCCCATGACAAGGCTGCGACAGCTATCGTGAATGTGAGACTTTTACGGAATAAAGATTGAATGCTCATTTATTTATATTACGAGTTGAGGTGTTGAAGTTGGTGATTCTTTCCTTCTATACGCAAACTACCAATAAAAGTTCTACACGTTCAAGTGTTAAGCGAAAAAATAGAGTATTTAGCGGCTAATGAGCTTCTAGCCAGTCTTTCCCCGAATTTATGTCTACGATTAAAGGGACATTAAGTTCCACAGCCTCTTCCATACATCTTTTAACCAATGCGGTCAGCATCTCTAACTCCACTTTTGGAACGTCGAGAACCAGTTCGTCATGTACCTGCATGATCAGTTTTGATTTCCACTCACCTTCTTCTAATGCTGTTGCGAGCTTCACCATTGCAACTTTAATAATGTCTGCGGCTGACCCTTGAATAGGAGCGTTCACTGCATTTCGTTCAGCAAAAGCCTTAACCATTCCATTGTTTGAATTTATTCCCGGTAGTTTCCTTCTGCGACCAAAAATGGTTTCAGCGTATTCTTTGTCGCGTGCCAATTCAATACACGTTTTGGTAAATTTCTCCAATGCCGGAAACTGTACATGATAAGAACTGATGATTTCCTTCGCCTCTCCTCGCTTTATTCCTAACTCTTCGGCCAAACCGAAAGCGCCTTGACCATAAAGAATCCCGAAATTCACGGCCTTTGCTTGTGATCTTTGTTCTCGAGTCACTTCTTTAAGATCCACAGAAAAGACCTTTGCAGCTGTTGCGGCGTGAACATCTTGACCGTCTCTAAAGGCATCGCATAGACCAGGGTCCTTACTCATTGCTGCAGCCACTCTTAATTCGACCTGACTGTAATCTGCTCCGAGCAATATATGGTCAGAATCTGAGGGGATAAATGCCTTCCTAATCTGTCTTCCAGCGTCGGTGCGGATCGGAATATTCTGAAGATTTGGATCTTTTGAACTGAGCCTTCCTGTAGATGCAACTGTCTGCATGTACGAAGTGTGAATCCTGCCGGTCTCTGGGTGAACTAACTTAGGAAGCGGATCAACATATGTACTCAATAACTTCTTAAGCTTACGATATTCTAATACAAGCGGTACAATAGGGTGAAGATTGGCGAGCTTGCTCAAGACATCTTCTCCGGTTTGGTATTGTCCTGTCTTTGTTTTCTTTGCCTTGGCAGTAATTGCCAATGTTTCAAAGAGAATGTCTCCGAGTTGTTTTGGGGAATCGATATTGAAGTCGACACCTGCTTCTTTCAATATCTGCACTTTTAGCGTTTCAATCTGTAAGCCCAAATCGATGCTATACTTTCCAAGCATCTCTTCATCAATCCGAACGCCTGTTAACTCCATATCTGCTAAGATTGAGATAAGAGGGAATTCAACGTCATTCAAAAGGTTTGTCATGCCAGCGTCCTCTATTTCGACCTTAAATATTTTGGCCAAACGAAGCACCAAATCCGCAGATTCACAAGCATAGTCTCTGATCACCTCATGTTCGATGTCGTCAAAAGACTTTCTACTTTTGCCTTTACCTAGAATCGCCTCAAGTGACATTGCATTGTAATTGAGGAAAATTTCAGCCAGGTTTTCTAATTTATGAGTTTGGTCTGGATCAAGCAAATAGTGAGCGATCATACAATCAAAAACATTTTTAGAGAGTTTAACCCCAAGACGTCCAAAGACTTTTCTACTGAACTTGTAGTTCGTCGCAGTAATTTCTTTTGATTGGTCCTCAAGCAGATGTTTAAACGCTTCAAGGATAGATGAATCCCCATCATCTCCAAGGGGAACATACCAAGCTTCGCCAGGCTTTGTCGAAAATGAAAATCCCAATAGATTATCCTCCATCGGGTTAAACCCATCAGTGATGACATGAAACCCCCAACCCGTTGATTTCTGCAGTTTAGCAATCAACTTTGAGCGTTCTGAAGGCGAGTCAGCCACATGGTAGTCCCCTGATGGTGTTGTTGTGTGAGTGGAAACATGATCGACCTGGGGTGGCGCCAATGCTGCAGGGGAGGGGAGCACTTCTGAATTGTCTCCGAACATACTCACTTGTCCTACGGCGTTTGTGTTGATTTTCACTTCCGGAACTGCCGGTGATTCAGTAACTGACGGTGATTCAGTCGATACGTGGTCACTCGGTATAAGTTTACGAAGTAGGGTGCGGAACTCTAATTCTTCGAGGATTTCTTCCAAAAGACTGATGTTAACCTCATTTTTCACCATCGCCTCAATATTTACCTCTGCAGGAATATCAAGTACGATTGTCGCAAGCTTTCTAGAAAGGAGCGCTTGTTCATGATTTGCCTCCACTTTTTCTTTGAGCTTTCCTTTCAGCTTATCTGTGTTTTCATATAATCCATCTATGCTGTCGAATTCGCAGAGTAACTTTGCAGCGGTTTTTGCTCCTACCCCCGGAACGCCAGGGATGTTGTCAGACGCATCTCCCATCAGCCCCAAATAATCAATAACCTGCTTGGTGTGATTGAGCCCAAACTTTGCACAAACTTCTTCGGGCCCCCATATTTCAGCAGGGTTACCTCCTCTTCCAGGTCGATACATCTTCACTCTGTCGGAAACAAGTTGCCCAAAATCTTTGTCGGGGGTCATCATATATACTTCATACCCTTCTTTCTCTGCTTTTTTTGCGAGATATCCAATCAAATCGTCGGCCTCGTATCCCATTTCCATTCTTGTAGAAATCTGTAGGCCTTTCAGAACTTTCTTTATGAGGGGCACACTTAGTTTGATGTCCTCAGGTGTTTCATCCCTATTTGCTTTGTATTCAGGGTAGATTACATTTCTAAAGGACCCTCCAGGCGGGTCAAAAACGACTGAAAGATGCGTTGGCTTTTCAACTCTGATAATTTCTAGGACGGCATTTGTAAATCCAAATACAGCAGATGTGTTGACGCCTTTTGAATTAATGCGTGGGCTTTTTATAAACGCGTAGTATGCTCTATAAATAAGTGCATATGCATCTATTAAGAATAGTTTTTTATTTGATGGAGCTGACAACATTTATACTCACCCTTTGCGAGGCACACTTTTATAAATAGGAACAGTACTGCACGCCTCACCAAACATTAAACTCTTTACGAAGGGTTGTAGTTTTTGTTGAATTTGAAGAAGTGAGTTCGCCCCACCGGAATTTGAACAACCTCTAATAACCACTCGTTTCCCCAAATATTCTTCGGGAGATAGGCCCTCGATGGCCCGTTTTAACGATTCTGCCTGTGCGTTTTCTAACCCCCCCACAACAACAAATTCAGAAGTGGACAGGGTGGATGAGACGAGCATCCAAGCCCAATCTGGAACGATTGCATCTTCAGTACATGTAAGCCCGACACCTAGTCCGACGAAGTTTTCGGGATTTAGGTTTTTTGCTTTCGCCCTAAATTCTTTTTCTTTCACGATCATCCCCTCCCAAAGCCAGTCGGTGAAATCAATTTCGACACATTTAATTTCGCTTAATTGGCCGAGATCTATTTGAACTAAGCCACTCTCTTCTACACGATTGCGAATCCCTCCCTCCAGATCATTATTTTCAGGATTAATCATGCACTTTGAGCGTTGTTGTCACGCGAATTCACAGCGATTTTGAGTCTTTCACTTTCTTCACACAGTTGCGCAGCTATGGCCTCTGCATCGTAACCACATTCAGCATAAAGCTCAGCCTGTGTACCATGCTCGATCCATTGATCTGGCATCCCTAATCTTGTAACTCTCGCACTGTAACCTTGCTCGGCCATCCATTCGATAACTGCAGAGCCAAACCCTCCTTGAATCGTGCCATCCTCTACTGTAATGACTGATTTAAATCTGCCGAAAATTTCGTGCAACATTATATCATCAAGTGGTTTCACAAATCTCATGTCGTAATGTGCAACAGAAATTCCTTTCTTCTCAACTTCTGAGATCCCTTTCTGAGCCTCAGTTCCTATTGCCCCAATACTTAACAAGGCAATGTCATCTCCATTCTTCAATTTGCGTCCTTTTCCGATGGCAATCTCAGAAAATTCATGCCTCCAATCTGCGATTGAACCAGTCCCTCTGGGGTACCGTATCGAGAAGGGTCCGCGATGCTTCTCCGATGCGGTATACATCATGTTCCTTAAGTCGATTTCATCCATAGGCGCTGCCACCACCATGTTGGGGATACATCTCATATATGCCAAATCAAATGCGCCATGATGCGTAGGTCCATCGGCTCCTGCGATTCCAGCTCTGTCAAGACAGAAAACAACATGTAAGTTTTGGAGTGCAACATCGTGCACGACCTGATCATAAGCACGTTGCATAAAACTCGAGTAAATATTACAAAATGGGATGAGCCCACTTGTTGCCATTCCTGCACTAAAGGTAACAGCATGTTGCTCAGCGATACCTACATCAAATGCTCTGTCAGGCATTTGCTCCATCATCATTTTTAATGAACAGCCGGAGGGCATCGCTGGTGTAACGCCGACAATACGTCTGTTCTTCTTAGCCAAGTCGATAATGGTATGGCCGAAAACATCTTGAAATTTGGGAGGTTTGGGACCTGTTTCAACTTCAGTTGTTTGAATACTTTCTCCGGTTTCCTTATTAAATAATCCGGGGGCGTGCCATTTCGTGGGGCTCCCTAATTCGGAAGGTTCGTATTTCGCTCCTTTTCGAGTCAAGCAGTGTAACAACTTGGGGCCTGGGATGTCCTTTAAATCGGCAAGGACTTTGTTTAAATGCTCAACATTGTGACCGTCAACTGGACCGAAATAACGAAAATTTAATGACTCAAACATATTGCTTTGTTTGAGAATTGCCGACTTGATTGCATTTTCTACTTTTTGAACGACAGCTTGCGCATTGGGCCCAAACTTGGAGATTTGTCCCAGTAGATTCCAAACCTCATCTTTCACTTTGTTGTAAGTGTGTGAAGTCGCGATGTCAGTGAGGTATTCTTTTAAGGCACCAACGTTGGGGTCGATGGACATACAATTGTCGTTGAGAATAACCAGCAGATTGCTGTCCTCAATTCCAGCGTGATTCAAACCCTCAAATGCCAGCCCTGCAGTCATAGCCCCGTCTCCGATCACAGCGATATGATGTCGGTCTCTATCGGCATTCAATCGTGAGCCAACAGCCATGCCAAGCGCAGCTGATATGCTGGTACTACTGTGTCCAACGCCGAAAGTGTCGTATTCGCTTTCCGATCTTTTGGGGAAACCACTTAGCCCTTTGTACTTTCTATTTGTATAAAAGTTTTCACGACGTCCCGTTAAGATTTTATGACCGTAAGCTTGGTGACCAACGTCCCATACTATTTGATCTTCAGGAGTGTTAAACGTATAATGAAGCGCTACGGTAAGTTCTACGACGCCTAAACTGGCTCCGAAATGACCTCCTTTTTCCGAGACCACATCAATAATAAACTGACGCAGTTCGGTACAAACTTGTTCTAACTCCTCCGGCTTAAAATGATCTCGCAGGTCTGCGGGAATTTTAATCTTTTCTAAAAAAGGTCCGGCGGGAAATGGATTCATGATTTTGAAACTAAATTGTTATGCGTCTATAAGTTCTACGAGTCCGCGTAAGATTGCAACACCATCAGAATTCCCGAGATCGTCTGAGCAGGCTCGTTCAGGGTGTGGCATCATACCAAACACGTTTTTTTCAACGTTACAGACACCAGCAATATTGTTGATTGAACCGTTTGGATTAGACGCATTGCTGACTTTGCCATTTTCGTCACAATAGCGGAAAATAACTTGGTCATTTTCTTCAAGCGCGTCAAGTTCTTCTTTTGGAAGAAAGTAGTTTCCCTCGCCATGAGCAATAGGAATCATTAATGGAATCGAGTGGTCTAATTCAGACGAAATAGATGCCGAATGTGAGGCAGGAAGGAGATGAATGTTTTTGCAAATAAATTTTCTACTTTCATTATGCATGAGTGTACCTGGGAGAAGCCCCGCCTCGCAGAGTATTTGAAATCCGTTACATATACCAAGTACTTTACCTCCTTTGCCAGCAAATTTCACGACTTCTTTCATGATGGGCGCAAATCGTGCAATAGCACCACTTCTCAAGTAGTCGCCATAACTGAATCCTCCAGGAAGAACTACAGCATCAACATTTTGAAGGTCTGAATCTTTATGCCAAAGCTCTACGGCCTCATGTCCGAGGCTGTCCTTTAAGGCATGGACGATGTCCATATTACAATTTGATCCGGGAAAAGTAACGACGCCTATTTTCATAGTACGAAGTTCGTCAAAATAAGGGGATTATCTATCTCTCAACCCTCTTTATTTTACCATTTTCCAAGTACGCACTGCTCCGCTTTCGGGGTCAGTTAATCTAATCAGTATCATCGTAGGCCAAACATCGGACTCCATCCAAATAGTTCCGTCTATTTCGGGCATAAATACTGGGGTTACACTCCGACCACTCAAATCATAAGCGCGTGCTTCACATCTTTCAAATCCCAAACCGAGATTTATTTTCCAACCATTTCGAGTAGAAATAGGATTTTCTATCTCAAAAAGAGGCGATAATTCTGCTTCGAGTGTTCTTCCAAAACCTTCTACCGGAGGGTCATTTGTATCGCTATCGTCGCTTACAACATCCTCACTTTGAATCGTAATTACTTGACGAATGGTGTGTGAACAGTAATTATTCCAAGCATTTAAGAACACGTCATATGTTCCCGCCTCAGCATAGGTGTGAACGGCATGAATATTAAAATTCGGTTCTGATTCATCACCGAAAAACCAACTGTATCCCGTTGCTCCTTCAGATTGATTTGTGAATCCCAAAGTATAACCCGATCCATCACCTGATGTAAGTGGTAGGATAGGCGCCTGAAAATCCGCAATCACTTGCGGCGCAGCGATCACCTCTGCAGTCACTGTGTCAGCACAACCGAAGGAATCTATCGCAATGGCTGTGTATTCGCCAGCTTCTAAATTAGAAATCGATTCAGTCACCTCTCCTGTAGACCAAATATATCCATAAGGTGCGATTCCTCCAGAAACATTAAATTCGATTGATCCGTCAGTCACACCATCGCATCCGATGTGACCTATATCAAGTCCCAAATCTAAATCAGCAGGCTGAATAACTTCAGCAGACTCTATTCTGTCAGGACATCCCCAGTGACCACCATCTGTTGCGACCACGGTGTATGTGCCCGAGGGTAGATTCGTTAATATTGCCTGACCAGTACCATCTTCAAAAGAGGCAATTTCTTCACCTGATTCGGTGTAATATGTGAATGTCCATGGCTCTTCACCCTCGCCATTTACTGCGATTGACGTCACGCCCTCACCTTCACATCCTGGAGATACGACTGTAAGATCTATGCTAGGTGCAGACACGACATCGATTCCTATAGAATCCAAACATCCAAATGCATCTGTTACAACCACATCGTAGTGCCCATCTTGTAAACTCGTTGCAACATGAGTCGTCTCACCATTGCTCCAAGTGTATTCATAAGGTGCATCACCTCCTTGAACTTTTACGGTAGCTTCTGCATCAAGCGCGTCTTCACAATAAATGGTTGACTGAATCTCTAAAACCATATCTTCAACTCCCACTAAGTTTGCAGAATGTGTGTTCACTCCACAACTGTAGTTCCCTTGATTACTAATCAAACCAGTGTATTCCCCTGAGTTAAGCGCTTCAAATACACCTGCTCCATCAATTCCTGTAATCGTACTTATCAGATTTCCATCGGCATCGTTTAATGCATAATCCCAAGGTCCTGATCCGGAACCTAATAAAGCGATTGAGGCCTCACCCTCACCGTTACACCCAGGACTTACAGCTTGTATTTCAGAAGGCGCTGAGATGTGAATGTCCCATCTTATATCGTTCGTGATGGACCCCAAAGACGTTTCTCCTCCCTGAATAGAAAATCCAAATGCCAACCCTTCTGAGAGCGGATAAGCACTACTCTCGTCCGAGGATGCAATCCAAGCACAATAATCTCCCAAATGATAATCTACGAGTCTTAACGTAAAATTCTTTGTGGTTTGTGCTGCAACTTGAGTTGACACACCGATGCCTAAAGTGGCATTTTGCTCACCTGCCAACGATGGTAAAACATGAATGCTATAAAAAGAACTACTGACATTATGATCTGCTGGTGCAGACATGATATCACATTTGTGATTTCCTTTCCAATTGTTTGCGTCCAGTTCAGAATCAAACAAGACCGTTGAAGCATCATCAATTGCAATAACAATTTCATCAGATTCATTGCCACTTTCTAGCACCCATCTCATATACGTAAACTCAGAATTCATACTGATTCCATCAGACTCAGCCTTCCCTGCACTCGCATACATGCTTTCGTTAATTTGTGCCAGTGGCGTATCTGTTGCACGAATCCAGAATGATTTTCCTGGCGCGAGAAATTGAGTTTGTCCATTGACACCAAACCCTGAAGCATACGTGTCGTAGTTTTTCGTATCGTTGTTGTAAATATTCACGCTTTTTTCGAGTCCTGTCATATTTTCGAATAACAACGCCAAGTCTAAATAGGCTTGTGTTGGGTTAGAAATCAGATTAAAAGCAATGACATTCGATTTAAAGACAGGCAAAGACATCTCAAAGTCCTGAATACTTCCTTTGAAGTCAACATAATATGTGCCAGCAGGAAGTGCGATCTCGTACCCAATTCCTGGCTCTAAAATGTCGTCAACAGATTGAATTTGATCCATTTGAAATGTTGCCTCGTTCCATGAGCGAATGTTAGACATGGTGGCATTTGGATTGTCGGACCCCACGAATCCAGACGTCGGAAAATCTCCGAGTAATTCAGATACCGTGACCCCTTCCAATCCAAATCCAACCCGGTGTAAAGCATTTTCTTCACAACTGATTTCGAATTCACGAATAACCTCTCCGATAAAATCTGCGTCGGAACCCAAGATTACGGATGCGGGACCAAAGTCATTGTTCCCTAAACGAAGTTCTCCATTCGTTGCATCAACGACACCTGTTGTAAATTCAAAGTGATGTCTAACAAGTAGTGAACCCTCTATATTAACAGTGTTTTCACTTGCAATCTCTAAATCGTAACATTCGGCGGATCCGGTAAAAGTTTGGTCTGTTGTGTTTGAAAAAGAAACACGCATGTTCCCCGCTTTCACAAAACCACCAGACGACCAGTCACCATGAATTGTTAAAGTGGTTTCAACCGTACCATTTAAGCTTAGAACACCTCCCGCTTGTATGGTTAGATTGTTAATTTCTGTATTATTGTTTACACTGACCAAATGACTATCCTGAATAACAACGTCGTCAGAAGATCCGGGGACACACGAACAACTCCAGGTTGTCGGTTCATTCCAGCTTCCCGAATTGACGCTATTTATCATTACTTGTCGTGAATCAAGATGTGCAGCATCAAAAACAGTTGGAATATTTTCAGTCCGTACATTAAATGCATCGAGTGCAACTTGTAATTCTGCTGATTGTTCGGGAGAGATATTCGATTGTGGTTGAATAAAGTCATTCGTGGTTTGAGCCAGTGCTGGCAAGCAAAAGAGCGATAAAAAAAGATATGTGAGGGCAAATATTCGCATAACAAAAGAGATAGGTGTGCATTCTTTTACGGTTTTTTATCCAAAAGGTTACGCGAATAAGGCCATTCTAAAAAGATGCGACTTAAATTTGCAATCGAATCACATCGGAATGAATACACAGGATATCATATACCCAATAGGGAAGTTCGTTTCTTGGACTTTTAAAAACGTACTTGAACCTTTAGTGGACCCCTTCAATGCAGGCGTCATTATTCTCGGTCTCGTAGCGCTAGTCGTTTGGCTTAAAGTGCTCAACGGATATGTGGTAAAGGCAAAAGCTGAGGGCAAAGCCCCTTGATCGGACCAGTCGTATTAACGATTAGCTGACCTTCACGAGTACATCTTGACCGATATCTTTCCGGTACTGTTTGTCGGTGAAATCTATAGATTCTGCTAACTTGTAACTTCTCTCCAAGGCCTGTTCGAGACCATTTCCAAGACCAGTGCAGGCGATAACTCTTCCTCCATCAGAGACAACCTTCCCTCTTTTCTTTGTTGTTCCTGCGTGAAAAATCAATCCTTCATTTTTTCTAATGGGTGTGTCTAGACCTTTAATGTGAACCCCCTTCTTGTAGTCCCCAGGATATCCACCAGAAGTTAACATGACTGTGGCTGCAGTCTTGTCCTCTATTTCTAGGTCGTATTCACTTAAAAGTCCTGAACCCAAACTGTCAAATAAGTGAAGAAGATCACTTTTGAGTAGCGGCAATATTACCTCAGATTCAGGGTCGCCAAGTCGACAGTTGTATTCAACGACATATGGATCGCTCCCCACTTTCATGAGTCCGATAAAAATGAATCCATTATATGGGATATTGTCCTTTTTAAGCCCCTTAATCGTAGGAATAATGATTTGGTTTAGGGTTTTTTCATGGAATTCGGCGTCTACAAAAGGTACAGGGCTTATCGCTCCCATTCCACCAGTATTCAACCCTACATCACCTTCGCGTACTCTTTTGTAATCCTTTGCTGAAGGTAGAATTCGAAAGGCCTCACCATCTGTTATGATGAAAGAACTCACCTCTATGCCATCCATAAATTGCTCGATCACGACTTTAGATCCAGCTTCTCCGAAAGCTGCATTTTCTAACATGTCTTCAAGACATTTCTGAGCTTCTTCAGTACTCTCTGTGATAACCACCCCTTTTCCAGCGGCCAAACCATCCGCTTTGAGTACATATGGCGGTTTTCTTTTGTCGAGATAAGCAATTGCCTCTTGAAGTTGACCAGTAGAAAAACTGGCATAAGCCGCAGTAGGAATGTTATGTCTCACCATAAATGCCTTTGCAAAATCTTTAGACCCTTCTAACATCGCACCCGCTTTCCTAGGCCCAACGACAGTCAGGTTTTGATGTTTATCAGATGCTAAGAAATAATCCACGATTCCCGCCACTAAAGGTGCTTCAGGTCCGACAACAAGAATGCTGATATCATTCCGTCGAATAAAGCGGTCTATCGCTTTAAAATCCAAAGGGTCAAGAGGCACATTTGTAGCAATCTGTTCTGTTCCAGCGTTCCCTGGTGCCACATAAAGTAATGACAGCAAAGAGCTTTGTGCGAGTTTCCATGCCATAGCATGTTCGCGGCCACCCGAACCTAGTAATAGAATATTCATAGTTAACAAAGCTAACTTGTAGCCTGACATACACCAACCTACTTTTTCCACACAAAACACACACTTACCACTAAGAATGAATTGTCGTTCGATATTTTAATGGGCATCATGTGGGACGCTGAGGTGGCCGTCTCGATTACGAATCTCCATGTTTGACGTGTAAGGTTTTGTCTGAATTTGCTGTAATCGTTGATGCATGTTATGAAATAAAACCAAACTTTTCAACATCAGGTTTTAAAGACGACCCCTCTTTTGAGTCGTTCATAGAGAAAAGAACCAAAGCAAAGACTGCAAAAGTCACGCCTGCTTGGGTTTCGAGCGTGTCTTCAGCAAAGCAAGAAACAACGACCATCCACCACGCTAACCTTCCCAGTGAGAACCATTCAAGGTCCCTTTTCCAAGATGCAATTAAAACGAGGATCCATAAGGTTAAGGCAATAAAGCCACTTGCGACCCACCAAGCAAGATATTGATTGTGTGTACGCTTTCTGAATTGAGGGTGTAAGGGCGAATCAAGTTCATTATATGCTTGCTGATAAGCATCAGGGAGGTCGCCAGTCCCAACGCCCAATAGAGAATTAGTAATTCCGTTGTTTAGTGCAATATGAAGCCCAGTTTTCAGGTAAACCCATCTTTGAGTCACAGAATTGCCACTCGGGTTGCCATCATCCATCCAATTACCCACCTCATACCTCAATACATCAATGCGACGATTCATGCCAGATTTAAGATGTGCAACTGCAGATGTTTTTCCTTGTTCAATCGCACGAATATCCTTCTCGGCTAATCCTTGAATAGCGAGACCATCTTTGGGGAGATTTAACGAGGTAAGGTAACGGGTGAGCGTTGTTTTGAGGGAATACCCCATATTATCTGTGCCATCAAAAGGAAAATCACTTCTTTTATTCCACGCTATCCGAGCTTCATCCCAGGCCAGAAAATTCCAAACTTTATATCCATTTTCATCAAGAAATCGGTCTTGATGGTGGGTGTAAGGAGCCCCCCATTCAGTGTGAGTCGGAAGCTGAGCGGGTTGTGGCGATGGGCGTAAGGTGTGTACGAGAAGCATGATTCCTAAGAACGAAATGACCCCACCCACAAGCATGACTAACCTCAGCGAGCGCTTTATCCAATACTGCATTATTCCGAAAAACGTTGCAAACACAAACATGAGGCACCCAGTAACTGATTGTGTTTGCCATATGTAAAGCATAGCGATGGCTGCGTATAAGATTGCAGGTACAATTAGACGATGTTTTTTAATGGTATAAATGAGAATTCCACCCCATCCTAAAGAGAGTAGGATTCCCATTCTTATATGTGAAATGAACGGTGACCATTCACTTGAATGAAGGGTGCCACCAGCAGATATTTGCCACCATCCCAACACCAATCCTGAGATGGCAGACGCTGAAATAGAAAAAACAAACACAGACAGAATACGAGGGAGCCATGTGTTTGGATTCCAACGAATCGTCATAAGCGCAGTGGTGACAATTAAAATGGGAAGCTTGATTTGCAATGTCATGAGCCCTTCGCTCATATTTTCCGTCCAAAGGAGCCCCACAACATGCCAAACATAAAGACCTGTCATGGCTCCGGTAAGAAGCTTGTTTGTGGGCGTAATTAAGGAACGATTCACAGCGGCAATGACCCATGCTAGCGCAATGACCCCCGTCCCGAAACTCGTCCCGAAGGGTGACCAAGGAAGTGATGCCAGCGTAATTAGCAATCCCGAAGCCAGGATTTTCTCGCTTATCGAAGCAGCTTTTGACCCCATTTAATATCCAAGGATTTCGAGATACTCACCACTTTCTAGTTTTGAAACAGCTTCTTTTGCAACGTCGTCATTGGGAAGCAAATGGCGAAATACACCCGATGTATTTGCTGTATGGTAAATAAGTTCTTCAGTCAGTGCTTCTCGAATTTCTGTTTCGTATTTATTTAAATCCGCGTTAAGGTTTGGTTTGGATACGTTATCTAAACGGGTGATCAAATCAGCATGAGATGCGAGGGTCCCATCTTCTTCCATCGCGTCCTCAAGTAATTCGACGATACGTGTGGTGTTAGGTTCGTATGGGAAGTCTCGCCCAGTTTTTTCAAGTAATTCCGACGAGAATTCATCATTCATAAACCGCATGAAAGCGTCCCACTGCATGTCCGTGAGCGCGAAAGATTCAGGGTCTAAATTGTGTGCTCCTCCTGCATTCATCTCATTTACAGCGAAATCAAATAAAACGCCGCTGTCTAAAATTCCCGACAGTACGTAGTTTAGGTTTTCGATATTTATTTCAAGATCTGGGATAACACCCCGACCTTCGATGACGGGACGACCATTTTTTGTGTAGAATGTCTGAAGTGTCGAGTCTGCCTGAATTGTTGCATCCCCTAGGTCATTACGGTCGCTATAATGAAGTCTTTGTACACATCTCCCACTCGCTGTATAGTATTTGGCGACAGTAATCTTAATACGTGACCCATAGGCCAACTTTTTGGTTTGCTGAACAAGGCCTTTCCCAAAACTTTCCTGACCCACAATTAAGGCTCGGTCTAGGTCTTGTAAAGTCCCTGCAACAATTTCTGATGCAGAAGCACTTTTATTGTCGATGAGAATCGCCAGTGGGATGTTTGGAAGCAAGGCTTTGCTTTGGGTATTGTAATTGTTATTCCATTCAGGGGTTTTGCCTTTCATCGACACAACTTCTACCCCCTTTGGCACAAATAAATTCACAATGTTTACTGCCTCACGTAACAATCCGCCTCCATTTCCACGAAGATCAAAAACGATTTGTTTTGCGCCCATAGAATCAGTGAGTTGTATGAGCGCCTTTCTCACTTCTATTGTGGCTGTACGCGTAAACTTACTTAGAATTAGGTAGCCCGTAGAATCACTGATCATTCCGTAATATGGGACGTCAGGTGTTTTAATTTTTTCACGCGTGAGTGTGACATCGAGGACATCCAACTCTCCAGAGCGTTGAATGCCTAAAAGAATATCTGTTCCAGAAGTGCCTTTAATCAACTCTCCAATTTTAGGCATGTCGAGGTGTGAGATTGTTTGGCCTTCGATTTCCATCAAATTATCTCCAAGTTGCAACCCGCCTTTTTCAGCTGGAGAGTTTTCCTTAATATCCACAATGTAGAATGTGCCATCCCAACGCTCATCTAATGCCAAACCGACTCCGCCATATTCTCCTGTAGACATAAACCTGACATCCTCCATCCTAGATTCTGGATAATATCTTGTATAGGGGTCTAGAGAGAGCAACATCGCATCGATTCCTGTTTGCATTAAGTCGCCCGGCGACAATGGATCGACATAAAAGATATTCAATTCCCGAAAAGCTGAGTTTAAAATCTCTAGCTGCTTGGACATTTCAAAGTAATCTTCTTTAATGGGAAGACGTAAAGAAATCATTGCCGCACCTAAAATGGTAAAAGCGATTAAGGTGCCCTTTCGGAATTTATTCATAGTGATGACTTTTCAATAGGATTATCGATCAATACGTCAATAATCTTTCTAATGTTGTTCTGACATGCTTCGAAGGTCGGAATTTCTCTGCCGATATAGATGAAAACCAATGCTCTTTGTGGATCTCCGGCAGACCACCCTGCCAAAAGGCGGTGTTTTTCTAACCGCCAAGCTTCTCGGAGAAGGCGTTTTATTCGATTTCGATCAACCGCACGTTTAAATCGTCGTTTGCTTACAGTTGTTGCGACTTGGTATGGAAATGGAGCGTCAAAAGAGCTGTGTGTATACCGAACCAAAATCGGCATAGCCTTGAGTTTCGCACCTTCTGCGAATGCTCTATCTAAAACGATCACGCTTTTTAAACGTTCATTTTTTCCAAATGTATTTCTAGATTGCCCCATTTGGGCACAAGATAACCTCAGGACTTGCCTTTCATATACTGTTCTATCGCCATTGTCATCGATGGCGCTTTTGCAGTCGGTGCATTAATGTCAATTCTAAGCCCCGCCTTCTCAGCGGCTTTAGAGGTTGTAGGGCCGAAAGTAGCGATTTTTGTTTCGCCTTGCTCGAATTCAGGGAAGTTCTTGAGTAATGACTCTATTCCACTAGGGCTGAAGAAGACAAGCAAATCATATTTAACATCTGTTAAATCGCTCAAATCAGAACAAACCGTTCTGTACATACACGCTTGGCTATAATCCACCCCTAATTCATCAAGTGCATTAGGTATTGAAGCTTTGAGAAGGTCAGAACACGGAAGGAGAAACTTCTCTTTCTTATGCTTTTTCAGTATCGTCGTGAGTTCAGAAAAACGGACTTGACCATGAAAGATTTTTCTCTTTCGATATACAACGTATTTCTGTAGATAATAAGCGGTGCTTTCACTGATGCAAAAGTATTTTAATGAAGTAGGCACCTCATACCTTGTCTCTTCCGCCATTCTGAAGAAATGATCAACAGCCATACGAGACGTTAAAATGATTCCTGTGTATTCAGACAGGTCTAAGCGTTGTTTTCTAAATTCTTTTACTTCAATCGCCTCAACATGGATAAAAGGACGAAAATCAACAGTCACTTTCATGTTTTTGGCTAAATCGAAATACGGGCTCTTTTCCGTAATCGGTTTTGGCTGAGAGATAAGAATAGTCTTTATCTTCTTTTTCATTGCGTGTGCGTTGTTCAATCTCCTCAGAGTATGGTCATTATAAATTGTATAACGATTGCTACAGGTAGGATTTCGAGGGCGCAAAGATAGACAATTCTCCACCAAAAATGAGGTAATCCCCGTTTAGATGTCTGAAACACCCTCAATAAACGAAACAAAGTCCAGCCTCCCCATGTGAGTATAAATACGTTGGCACCTAGAATCGCTAGCAATTGGGGCAACAACGAAAAGACGATTGCAAGTGCGCCAACAATTGCCGAAAGCCAGGTTCTTAAGTGTCGATCAATATCGATTTGGTCTTTGGATATTAATTTGGTTCTGGGGATAAGGCCTAAGACCCATTGGGCGAGTAACCTATATGACAACGTGACGGTGCCTAAAGCACTTCCAATCGCCAACGTTTTATAGGCAGGTACATTAATTTCCAAAGCTGTAGCAAAACCCAAAGCAATCGTGGTGACAGCCATGATGCCGAGCACATGCGCAATAATGACGCCCCCAGTTCTTGGTGCTTCATCTGCACTTCTTTGCCAAATCCTCCGAACATCACTGATAACCCAACCGGCAAGTCTCCATTCACGAGGAAAACCATGTCTTAGCCAAATGAGTAAAATTCCGATGACAAGTGAAAGCGAGAACAAGACATGCAAGGGGGTGTCTATGTGATTTATTTCGATGCCTTCATACATATGCCGCAATTTCCATCAATTCACCTGAATTAGTCCGCGTCTAATTATTTTTTTTATTTTGGGTGTGTATTCTGAGTAATCTGTGGTGCTTGCTTTTAATACTGCGATATAGGTTCCTGGTAATAACTGGCCTTCCGAGAGACTTTCTCCCTCAAAAATCCAGATTTTTTTAGAATCCACTTCTTCCCCCTCTTCAGTGATTGTTGTTGCCCATTCTCCATTTAAAGTGAAGATGTTTATGTCGACAGACCAAATCCCCTCGTTTTCCGGGGGTCCCCACTCGATAATTGCCCACTTGAAATGTGATGTTGAATTGTAATCAATGGTTTTTGGCGTGATTATCAATGGATGTTGCGAACTATTTTCCACGGTATTTTCATGTTGACTCAGGGAAGAAAAATTATCTATCCCTGGAGAGCTTCCGCCTTTATTAAGTGGTGCATTCACCCAAATATCCTCCGACAAATTATAGCGCTCCTGCGAAACGCCATCGATTGAACTGTTAATTTCTACTTCATCTGTGAAGCCTGTTAGTGTTGACATTAGGCCCAGAATCCGGCCATTTGTAAGTGAGGGTAAATCAGCCTGAATAATTCGTGATTCCGCACTTGTATTGTCCACCCAGGAAGGACATTCTGCAAATGCAATAATCCCTTGAGGAGGAATCCACCAATCTATTTCCGTGAATTCTGACCAATCGTTTGGCAGTGGTTGGGCATCTGTTGTGGCAATGACTCCAGAGGTAGATTTGACATGGTCAGATCTATTGCAAATCTCTACAAATTCAGATTTTCCTGGCAAAGGCTCAGAAAGAACTTCATTCAGCATAAAATCCCTTTGCGTATTTTCTGACGGAAGTTCTATCGTCCATGTGTTTGTCCTTGTTGGATTTTCGTCAGATATTTCCTTCCATGAATAACATGCTATGTCAATGAGATTTCCAACACACCCCAAATCATAAATAGATTGCTCCGAAACTGCGATGTTTGATGAGCTACTTGCGAATTTCCATTCAATAGGGGGGTCCCAGTTTTCGGGAAACAACACACATGAGTCCATTGAGTAAGGTGAATGCCAGCAAAGATGTCCTTCCAGACTCCCCCAGATCAAATTCGTGTCTTTCAAACTTTCTACTTTGATCATCTCAAAATCCAGCGGTCTTGCTATTCCTCGGGAACACCCCAAAACACCTGTTCCACTGATCCAATTGTTCGGTGAGTTTGCTGGTTGGAAATAATTGACGCGTTCTAATGAATGACCGCCCTCCGCTTTTTCTCGATCATCATGCCAACATCGACTGTATTCTACCAAATCAATCATTATGGTTTCTTCACCCATGGGATTTCTTTGAATACTCAGTTTTATTTGTCCTGAGTTCGCAGACAATGAACTCCATGAATCCATACAATTGGGTTCAAGGACAAGCACACTGTCAACATTGAGATATTGGCCCACTTGTAAAAAGGCTTCTCCAAGTTTCAACCCCTCTAAATCAAGCGTGCGGTTACTGACATTAACGATTTCGACCCACTCCTCCCAAGGGCTTTCCGGAGAGGGATTTGTAAGAAACTCTGAGATGACAAGGTCTCCCCATTCGGGAGGTAGTGCGGGAATCCAATCCATTGTTACTCCTTGTGTTTTGACTCCATTTGTACAAAGTTGTCCCTCTTCGATAATGATGTCTATCGGTTTTCCTTCCGAGAGTGGTGATTCTAGATCCACCACCCAATATGGATTCTCCCAATATACTTCCTCCTGGTTTCCTTCGTTTAGAAACAGGCAGTGCAATTCAGAAAGTGGGTCTATGTCTGGTTGAAGTAAGAACGCTACTTTATTCGGATTGACGAGATGTGACGAGATTAAAATGGGCATTGTGATTTGTGATGCACTTGCTTCATGCTCTCCTTCCCCCCAAGGTGTTGCTCCTAACGACAGTAAAGTAGGCTCCCAATTGGACGCCAAACCACACCCTGACGGATGTATTTTACTTACAGATCGAGCGGCAGTGGATTCTCCATGCCACCATGACCGATCATAGGTAAGTCCATCTATAAATGTGCCATCGGGTCTTAATAAAGACAATTTCATTCCGTTGTCACTTAATCCAGACCAGCCTTCTACCTCTGAAACATACCCTAAATCAGCAAGGCTTTCTGTGGGGTAAAAAGGCGCGTTGCATATAAGAAATCGTGTTTGTGGTGGCAGGTACCCATTCCAGTTGTTCTTCGGAATTATTGTGCGAATCATGCCTGTTCCTGTCGTTGCACTTTCAGAAATAAATCCCCATCCGTTCATGTTAATTATTCTGTCAGTTCGATTAAATACTTCAATCCATTCGACTTCAGGGAGCCCCACAGATGGCGTTGCATCTATAAATAGCTCTGTGATTGTTATTTCCCTGAAATCGACAGCGTTAGAATCTGCCCAAACGACACTTAAGACTGTATCCAGTTTATTTGTCGAAACACGACGCTCAATAGATGTTCCGTTTGTCAAAGCTGTCAGTCCTTTAAATACAGCATGGTGAGGTCTTCCCGGTATGTTTGTTTCCTGAATCGCAGTTTCCACAATTAACCCGACTGGAGATGGGCGATTCCAGACGATTTTGATACTGGTGCTATCTATGGATTTGTGTGTTAAGATTCGATGATTTTCTAAAGAAAGCCACATTGGTGCTATTCTCTGTAGGGCCCAAGAAAAAGCATTTGTATTTGAAGACGTACATGTCGCTTCAAAGCCGATACATCTCGGCGCCCAAATTTCATTTGAATTTGACAACGCTATATTTGAGATCGGCAGTGACCAACCCGAGTCATATGTCCCCGCACGGATAGATGTATAAGTAGAATCTTTTGAGAATCTGAATGAGACATCTAAGTCGAATGGTTCAGCGTAATTTAAATGAGTGGGTGGGATCTCCTGAAACACCTCAAATTGGGCGTTAGAAATTTCTAATGGATCTTCACTCCCATTTGTGCCTGTAGAAAAAGATAGACTACCAGCAGGTAAAAATTCAGATTCTAAAAATGATTCCGGGGGTGATTCTGTCAGGAAAATTCGAGAATGATTGTTATTTGAACCGTTTAAGTCTTGTCTCCACCTCATATCCAGTGTAAGCGCTACAAAGGGTTCGGTTGCACAACCCCAAACCCTATATGTCCCCGCCTGAAGTGCATTGAGGTCCCATGACTCAAAAGATTCAATCTCATTTGAGGTGGACCATTCACTTGACACAGTCCAAACCAATGAGTCAACATCTGGCGGACAGAATACAAGAGGCAATATTGTGAGGATATTCATATTGCCACAAAATTCGTTTGGCTTTTAATAACCACAAAACCGTTGACAAATTAAGATGTGCCACCTTTAAATCTAAACGTAAGAAATTAGTTTAGCATCATGAAATCATTACGTGTAGCAA
>MDSY01065168.1_pt1 | contig 35908 bp, 35 predicted proteins | sample 811131 | NCBI WGS metagenome assembly MDSY01 (sample SAMN05326643, study PRJNA326480) | marine metagenome | isolation source: seawater | place: Atlantic Ocean: South West | collected 2010
AAATGTTTAAAATTATGTATAAATAGTTATTTCACCAACTAACAAGGCCTACAACAAATAATATACTTCTATAAATATTATTATATTAATGACTAAACTAACAAACTGTTTATTACAGAAAGACTCATCTTGTGTTCCGGTGTGGTTTATGAGACAAGCAGGCCGATACCTTCCTGAATTTAGAAAAATCAGATCACAAAATAGTAATTTTATTAAGCTTTGCTTAGATAGTGATTTAAGTTCAGAAATCACCCTACAACCACTCAAACGATTTAATTTAGATGCTGCTATAATATTTTCAGATATTTTGATGATTCCTTATGGATTGGGGCAAGAAGTAACATTTAAAAAAAACATGGGACCAAAATTATCATTATTTAATTTAGAATTTTTCCTAAACAACAAGGAAAGTAATTTTATTCAAAAACTAAATCCAGTTTATGAGGCAATAAAAAAAACAAGAGATAAACTAAACAAAAACAAATCCTTAATATCTTTTGTTGGAGCTCCATGGACACTTATGGTTTACATGTTCGGCTTAAAAATGAACAAAGACCACATAGACATTGATAGGTTAAAAAAACATGAGCCAGAAATAAAAATAGCTATAAATAAGATTGTTGAATATTTGTGTATTCATATAATCAACCAAGTTAAAGCGGGAGCGGATACTGTACAAATTTTTGACTCTTGGGCAGGACTTATTCCTGACAATAAACTTTCTGACTATTGCTATGAACCAAATAAAGAAATTGTAAATTTCTGTAAAAAGAACAGCATCCCAGTTATCTGTTTTCCCAAAGGTATTAAAGAAAATTATGTAAATTTTGCTGAAAAAGTTAATCCAAACTGTTTAAGCTTAGATTACGACGTAGACCCATTGTGGGCTAAAAACAACTTAGGAAAATTTTGTTTGCAAGGTGGTATGGATCCAAGAATTTTGTTTAAAGAAGAAAATGTAATATTTAAAGAAATAGACAGATACTTAAACATCTTCAAGGATCATCCCTATATTTTTAATCTTGGGCACGGTTTATTGCCAGAAACAAATCCTGATACTTTACAAAAAGTTGTAGAAAGGGTTAATAGTTTCAAATGAAAAAAGCTGTAATACTATTTAACCTTGGTGGACCTGATAGTCTCGAAGCAGTTGAGCCTTTCTTGTTTAATTTATTTAATGATCCAGCAATCATAAGTTTGCCTGGAATACTTAGATTTCCATTAGCAAAATTTATTTCAAAGCGAAGAACCCCAATTGCGAAAGCAATTTATGAAGAAATGGGGGGTAAATCGCCAATTTTAGAAGAAACGCAAACCCAAGCTGAAGCAATAGAAAAAAGCCTTAAACAGGAGACCGACGAATACAAATGTTTTATAGTAATGCGTTGTTGGCATCCGAGGGCAGAAAACGTTATTAAAAAGGTTAAAGATTTCAACCCCAATCAAATTATTTTACTCCCACTTTACCCCCAGTATTCAAACGCAACATCAGGCTCGTCAATAAGAGAGTGGCTAGACATTTGTAAAAAAGAAAATCTTAAAACTGAAACCAAGGTAATTTGTTGCTATCCGACAGAAAAAGACTTCATTTTATCTTATGCCAATTTAATAAAAGAGAAAATAAATATAAGCAATTTAGCAGAAACAACATTAATTTTCTCGGCGCACGGTTTGCCAGAAAACAAAATTAAACAAGGCGATCCATATCAGTGGCAAGTTGAACAAACCGTCGATCATTTGGTCAAAAAGATTTCAATAAAAAATTTAAATTATATTCTCAGTTATCAAAGTCGTGTCGGTCCCTTAAAATGGATTGGACCATCAACAGACATAGTTATTAAAAATGAAGCTCAAAAAAACAAAATTATTATTATCGTTCCTGTGGCTTTTGTCTCTGAACACTCGGAAACTTTGGTGGAGCTAGATATCGAGTATAAAAAATTAGCTATTGAAAACGGGTCCAAAAACTACATGCGTGTTCCTGCTGTTACAGCGAACCAAGACTTCATTAATTCCTTAAAATCCAGTATCCTTGAAGCAAGTCACGGTAATAGATTTACATCATCCATACAATGTCTAACAAAATTCAAAAAATGCCCAAGATTACAAAATATTTAATTAATGAATTATTATCTTTTATTTAAATCCCTACATCTAATTTCAGCAATTTCCTGGATGGCTGGTCTTTTATATCTTCCAAGAATCTTTGTCTACCATGCGGAGACACTTAACAATGAGGGAAAAAAAGAAACCTTTAGGCTCATGGAAAAAAGACTCTTTTTTTATATCATGAACCCTGCAATGATTTTATCGTGGCTTTTTGGTGTTTTGCTAATTCATTCTATTGGGATAGAGAACCTTGGCCAACTCTGGCTTCAATTGAAGTTAGGCATGGTGTTAATTCTCAGCAGCTATCATTTTTTTTTATTTCAATGCCTCAAGAATTTTAGTGAGAATAACAGTAAATATTCCCCTAAATTTTATAGGATAATCAACGAAGTCCCTACTTTGCTTTTAATTGGCATTATATTTGTTGTTGTTTTTAAACCAATATAGGACTTGATATCTTATTAAAAACACATATATTTATCTCACTTACCTCACTAATCAAACAATCCAATGAACCTACAAGAACTAAAAAAACAAAACCCTGCGGAGCTAATAGCGCAAGCTGAAAAACTTGGCATTGAGAATCCTAGCACATTAAGAAAACAAGAAATTCTTTTTGCTATTTTAAAAAAACTTGCTGAGAAAAATGAGCAAATTACAGGTCAGGGTGTTCTAGAATTGTTACCAGATGGTTTTGGTTTTTTAAGAGCCATGGAATCTAATTATCTACCGGGGCCAGATGATATTTATGTAAGCCCAAGTCAAATTAGAAGATTCGGCTTAAGAACTGGAGATACAGTTGAGGGTGAGATTAGATCCCCAAAAGATGCAGAAAGATATTTTGCTTTGCTTCAGGTAAATAAAATTAATTTTGAAGAGCCAGAAAAAGGAAGAAATAAAATTGCTTTTGATAATCTAACACCACTTTATCCTAATTCAAGAATAACCCTAGAAGTTGAGACAGACAAAGTTGAAAAAAAACCAGACAATACCGCAAGGTTAATTGATCTTGTTAGTCCAATTGGAAAAGGCCAAAGAGCTTTAATTGTGTCACCTCCACGCGCCGGTAAAACAATAATTTTGCAAAATATTGCTCAATCTATCACAACTAACCATCCAGAATGTTACCTAATGGTTTTGTTAATTGACGAAAGACCAGAGGAAGTAACCGATATGCAAAGATCTGTTAAAGGTGAGGTTGTGAGTTCTACCTTCGATGAGCCAGCTTCACGTCATGTAGCGGTTGCAGAAATGGTTATTGAAAAAGCAAAAAGATTAGTAGAGCATAAAAAAGACGTAGTAATTTTATTAGATTCCATCACAAGACTAGGAAGAGCCTACAACGCAGTTATCCCAAGTTCAGGAAAGGTTTTAACTGGAGGCGTTGACGCCAATGCACTTCAAAGGCCAAAAAGATTTTTTGGTGCAGCAAGAAACATTGAAGAAGGTGGCTCTTTAACCATTATTTCAACAGCACTTATTGATACGGGCTCAAGAATGGACGAGGTGATTTTTGAGGAGTTTAAAGGAACAGGTAACTGCGAACTAATTCTTGATAGAAAAGTTGCTGACAAACGTATTTATCCTGCGCTGGATATTACGAGATCTGGCACAAGACGAGAAGAACTACTTTTCCAAAAAGACGATCTTTCTAAGATGAATGTTTTAAGAAGAATTATAAGTCCGATGGGCACTATGGATGGGATAGAGTTTTTGATTTCAAAACTTAAAAACACAAAGAACAATGCTGATTTTTTCGACTCCATGAATAAGACTAGTTAGTTTTTTTTAGCTTTCACCCCCGTCTTTCGTGTTATTAATAAAATAAAAATGAATATTTACGCACTTTCTTCTGGTCGTGGACCTTCTGGTATAGCGATAATTCGGCTGTCTGGAAAAGCGACTTTAAAAACCGCAGAACTTATTACAAAGAAGAAAAACATAAACACAAAAGAAATAAATCTTTGCAAATTTTACGATCCTTCAAATGATAGTTTAATTGACGAAGGTTTATTGTTGTTGTTTCCTTCTCCAAATAGCTTCACAGGAGATGATTTAGCAGAATTCCATGTTCATGGTAGCAATGCTGTAATTTCCCAATTTTTAAAGGTTCTTTCAGAACAACCAAATATTAGATTAGCTGAGCCAGGAGAATTTACCAAAATTGCTTTTCAAAATAACAAAATTGATCTTTTAGAAGCAGAGAGTATTGGAGATTTAATACACTCAGAAACAGAATTACAAAGACAACAGGCTATTAAATTAGTCCAGGGAAATGCTTCACTTTACTATAATAATCTTAGAGAAAAACTAGTTAAATCATTGTCTTATATTGAAGCACAAATTGATTTTGCAGAAGACGATTTACCAGACAATGTCTTGAAAAAAGTTCAAGCATCGATAAACGAAGTACACAAAGATATTAGTAAAATCCTTAATGACAATAAAATTGGCGAGAAAATAAGAGAGGGTTTTAAAGTAGCAATAATAGGCGAGGTAAATGCAGGTAAATCTTCATTATTAAATTTACTTTCTAAAAGAGAGGCAGCGATAGTTTCTGCTGAGGAGGGAACTACACGAGACATAATTGAAACATATTTAAATATAGATGGTTACCCAGTTATTCTAGCAGACACAGCAGGCATCAGAGAAGCCAAAAACGAAATAGAAAAAAAAGGAATTTCATTAGCTTTAAGCAAATCTCAAGAAGCTGATTTAAATTTAATCGTAATAGATAATTCCTCAAAAAATTTGAGCAAAGCATTAAAAGATTTAATAAATGATAATAGTATTGTCGTTTTAAACAAATCAGATATTGACTATAGTCGAAAACATAATTTTAAAGAATCCGTTCTTGTGTCTGTTAAAGAAAACAAAAATATTGACGAATTAGTAAAAAAAATAAAAAATAAACTAAGTGCTAAATTTACATTATCTAAAAATATTTTAGTAACACGAGAAAGACACAGAATTAAATTAAACAAGTGTTTAATGGAAATAGATAATTTTCTTAAAAAGGATCAAAAAAAAGATATAGAGATGGCTGCTGAAGACTTAAGATTAGCAACCAGACATCTTGGTGGAATAGTAGGTAAGGTGGATGTTGAAGAAATTCTCGGCTCAATCTTTAAGGATTTTTGTATCGGTAAATAATAAAAATAAGATCTTGTAAATTTGTATTAGAAAGATACATTTAGCTCATGAAAAATGTGAGTTATGATGTTGTTGTTATAGGTGGTGGTCATGCTGGTTGCGAAGCTGCTGCGGGATCCGCCAGAATCGGTGTAAATACTGCACTTTTTACACATAAAATTGAGACTATTGGAGAAATGTCCTGCAATCCTGCAATTGGTGGATTAGGTAAAGGACATCTTGTAAGAGAAATAGACGCTCTTGACGGGGTAATGGGCGATGTAACAGATAAATCAGGTATTCAGTTCAGATTATTAAATAGAAGCAGGGGTCCTGCCGTAAGAGGTCCAAGGACACAGTCAGACAGAGCTCTTTATAAAGAACATATGCAAAAAATATTGCTTAATTACCCGAACTTAACCGTGATAGCAGATCCCGTTGTTAAATTTTTATTTGATAAAGACACAGTTACTGGCTTCGTATGTGAAAGTGGTAAACAAGTGTCTTGTAAACAATTAATTTTAACTACAGGCACTTTTTTAAATGGGTTGATACATATTGGACAAACACAAATCCCAGCTGGAAGATATGATGAAAAGCCTTCTACAGGTTTGAGCGAGCAGTTAGCAAAATATAATATTACACTCGGCAGACTTAAAACAGGAACTCCACCTCGTTTAGATGGTACGACAATTAATTATGAAAATATTGAAATGCAATCAGCTGATGAAGATCCGTATTTTTTTTCTTTCTTAACTACCAAATTAGCAAACAAACAAATTGCATGTGGCATGACACATACAAACAATGAAGTTCATAAAATTATAAGTGAGAACATACACTTAAGCGCTATGTATTCTGGCAACATTAAAGGGATCGGACCTAGGTACTGCCCGTCTATTGAGGATAAAATAGTTAAGTTTAAAGAGAAGGGACAGCACCAAATTTTTTTGGAACCCGAAGGATTAAATGACAGTACTATTTACCCAAATGGAATATCTACATCTCTACCAGAAGAGGTTCAGCTTAAATTACTAGCTAAAATCAAGGGTTTGGAGCAGGTAAAAATGATTAGAGCAGGATATGCAATAGAGTATGATTATGTCGATCCAAGAGAACTTAAGGCTACCTTAGAAACAAAAAAAATTAAGTCTTTATTTTTAGCGGGCCAAATTAACGGTACTACTGGATATGAAGAAGCGGCTGCTCAAGGTTTGATAGCAGGTACTAATGCTGCTCTTAAAACTAAAAATGAAAAAGAATTTATTTTAGATAGATCTGAGTCTTACATCGGGGTTATGATTGATGATCTTATTACTAAAGGCGTGTCAGAACCATATCGAATGTTCACATCAAGAGCCGAGTACAGACTTTCTTTACGAGCAGACAACGCAGATCAAAGATTAACTCCTCTTGGTATAAAAATAAATTTAGTAAAAAAAAATAGAGAAAAGTCTTTCTTAGAAAAACAAAAAAAATTAGTTTCAGTTTATGACGCTCTGCAGTCTAATTTGATAACACCTAATGCAGCGGCCAAGCATTCTGTAAAAATTGCTATGGATGGTGTCAAAAGATCTGGTATTGAGGTTCTAGGGCAGATGGGTGTTACTATATCAAAGCTAAGAGGTATATGGTTGAATATACCCCAATATGAGCCGAATATTGATGAGCAGGTCGAAATTGATGCACATTACATGGGTTATCTCAAAAGGCAGAGTCATGATATTGAAGCTTTCAAAAAAGATGAATCTATATCTATTCCCAGTGACATAAATTATGATTCATTTAGTGGCCTATCTACTGAAATTAAATCCAAGTTAAAAAAAGTTCAACCTTCCACATTAGGGCAAGCTTTGAGGATCGATGGTGTTACACCAGCCGCAGCAATTATACTCTTAGGATTTATTAAGAAAAGCAGATATAAAGCATCTGCTTAATGAACAAGGAAGAAGTCTACTTAGAACTAAAAAATAAACTAAATTTTTCCTCGGATGACCTGGTAAAGTTATCAATTTTTCATGATGAACTTTTAAAGTTTAATAGAAATTACAATTTAATATCAAAATCAACCGAAACAGATGTTTGGAACAGGCATATTCTAGATTCTGCTCAGATTGTCAAATATATAGATTTTGATGACGGTAAATCTCTTAGTGACATGGGTTCTGGAGCAGGTTTTCCCGGTATAGTTTTAGCTATATACAACAAAAATAAGAGATTTCACGTGAAACTATATGAGAAGTCTAATATTAAGTGTGATTTTTTGGAAAACATAGCAAATAAACTTGATTTGGGTTGCGATATATTTGGCAAGTATCAAGAGGAGGAAATTAGCTCAGAATATGTTGTTTCTAGAGCTTTTAAGCAGTTAGGTGAAATATTAAGAATTTCACGTGAAACAATAAAAGTTAATCACAAGCTTATCGTGCTTAAAGGAAAAAATGCAGAAAATGAGATTTATAAACTTCAACAACCTATAGAGTTTATGTATAAGCTAGAGAAAAGTATAACAGATATCAACTCTAGAATTTTGATAGTTGATGTTAAAAAAAAAAATGAAAAAAATAATATCAGTAATAAACCAAAAAGGTGGCGTAGGTAAAACAACCACTGTAGTAAATCTTGCAACAGCATTAGCGGAACTTGGAAAGAAAATATTAGTTATAGATTTGGATCCACAAGGTAATGCCACAACTGGTCTGGGCGTATCGAACAATGATAGCGATAAAAATATTTATAAAATCATTATAGGTCAAACTAACCCAAAAAATTGCATTAAACCAAGTTGCGTCAAAAACCTTGATTTAATTGGCTCAAACGTCAATTTATCAGGCTTAGAAGTGGAAACTGCAAGCAACCCTAAAAGAGCTTTCTTACTAAAAGAAATTTTAGAGCAAAATGAAAATATATTTTCTCAATATGAAAATATTTTCATCGACTGTCCTCCTTCCTTAAGTCTTTTAACAGTCATGTCATTAGTAGTTGCTGATGAACTACTAGTTCCATTACAAACAGAATTTTTTGCTCTCGAAGGAATTTCACAACTAGTAAAAACAATCGAAAGAATAAAGATAAATTTAAATCCAAACTTAAACATTAGAGGAATTCTTTTAACGATGTTTGATAAAAGAAATAAATTGTCTAATCAAGTTGATGAAGAAGCAAGAAAATATTTTAAAGATAAAGTCTACAAGACTGTAATTCCTAGAAATGTAAGACTGTCCGAGGCTCCGTCGCACGGTGTGCCCTGTATTGTTTATGATAGGGCTTGTCTTGGTAGCAAATCATATTTGCAACTTGCAGAAGAATTTATAAACCAACAAATAAGAGTATAATTATAAATGGCTGATGATAAAAATAAAAAAGGTTTAGGTAGAGGTCTGATGTCTCTTTTTGGAGACCAATCGAACGAAGATGTACCAAATCAGAATAAAGAAGGTTCATATTTATCAATATCTATAAGCGATTTAGTACAAAACCAGTTTCAGCCTAGAAGTTATTTTGACGAAAAGAAAATAGAGGAATTATCTCAATCTATTAAAAAAAATGGTTTGATCCAACCCATTGCTGTCAGAAAAGGTAAAAATCAGAACTATGAAATCATAGCAGGTGAAAGAAGGTGGCTTGCTGCTCAAAAAGCCGGACTGCACGAGGTGCCAGTTATTGTACTTGATCTAAATGACAGTCAATCATTAGAATTAGCGATTATAGAGAACATCCAAAGGGAGGAACTTAATTCTATAGAAGAAGCAAAAGGGTATGACCGTCTTATAAAAGAATTTAATTATAATCATGAAAAACTTTCCGAGTTTATGGGTAAAAGTCGTAGTCATATTGTAAACACTCTTAGACTTTTAAATTTACCAGATGAAGTAATAAAATTTGTTGATCAAGGAAAACTTACAGCTGGACAAGTTAGACCTTTAGTTGGAAGATTTAATGCTAAAGAATTAGCTGCAACTATATTAAAAGAAAAGCTCAGCGCGAGATCTATTGAAAATTTAGTTAAAAACGATAAGCAAAAAGAAAAAAATAAAAATACGCCAAAAAAATTAACAGACCCAAATATATTATTAGCGCAAAGGAGAATAGAGGAAAAAACAGGATTAAAGACGCAAATTATTAGTCGGAAAAACAACTCTGGAAAAGTATCAATTGAATATAAAAATCTTGATCAATTTGACATGCTCTCAAAATTGCTGATTAAGAAGTAGTAGAGGCCTTGTTAGTAAGATTAATAATCAAATCTTTGATAATTACATCGTTTCTGAGTTGAGAATTTTTTTTCATCAAAATTTCTGTCTCTCCAATTTTTATTATTATTTCCTCAATTTTTTTTTTATCCCACTTTTTAAGTTGCTGTATAATTATGGGTTTATCTTTCCAAAAAATTGGTGGCTTTAAGTCTTTCAGTGTCTTTTCATAATTATTATCATCTTGATTCATTTTCAATATTTGATGTAATCTAAGAATTCTATAGTTTAAAATATTTAAGTAAAAAAATGCTTCTTCATTTAAGATCTCTGTTTCCGATAAAAGTTTATTAACTTTAGTTTTCTCTCCTACAAGGGCCTTGTCTCTTATTTCGTCAAATCCACTATCTTTTTTTATATTTAATATTTCTAAAATTTCTTCTTTATTTATTTTTTTACTTAAAAAAAAATTTTTTATTTTATTAATTTCGTTTTTAATAACTCGTCTATCTAAATTTGAATTATAAATTATTAGGTTTATTATTTCACCCGTTAACCCTTTAAAATCTTGCATTTCTTTATTAATATAGGTTATCAGGGTTCTTTCGTTGTCTTCATAGCATGGGAAAATTGCCAACTTACTGTCTTTTTCAAATAAATTCCTGAGTTTAGATTTCTTTTCTAAGATGTCTGCAAAGATATATATTTTAATATCATTATTTTCTTTTTCTATGGATTCTTCAATTTGATCAAAAACTTTATCCGATGCTTCCTGAACAAAAATAATTTTTTTTTCACTAAAAAGAGACCGGTTAGAAACGTTGTCGTACAATAAATTATTTTTTAATAAATCAGCTTCAAAAAAATTTAGTATTTCTACACCATCATTGTTATCTTTTATTTTTTGTTTAACGTCATTTTTAATTCCATTATTTTCTCCATAAATTAAAGTAGCTTTATAATTTTTTAAAATTTCAACATCTTGTTCAACAATATAACTTTTTAAAATCATCCTCCCCTCATAGAGAAAGTTATATAATTAATTATTTCCTCAGATAGTTGTTCTATGAGCTTTTTTGTGATGTTATTTTCGTTACGTACTGTATCTGAATGTATTAGTGCAACATTATAGTCAGCACTTTTTGTAAAATTATTTGATATTTTCACATCATTATTGAGACTTACTAATTCTAAACTTACACTTAAAGATACATTGTATCTTTCAACCTTACCTGCTTTATTTTTTATCTTAGTAGTTTTTTGTTTAGTTAATTTTATTTGAGCATCATATTTTTTTTCTGAAAGGTTGCTTGAAGTTAATAGAATATTATTTTTCAGTCTAAAAGTGAGTCTTGGCTCTCCTTCTACAGTGATATTTTGAAAATAAATTATGTTTTCATTCTTTTGGTTAATTGATTTGAAACCACAAGAAAGTAACATTAGAGGTAAAAAAATTACAAGCCAGTTTTTAATTTTATATATCATTTTAATTATTTAGTAAGATAATTGATAATTCTATTTTTTACGAATATTGTTTTTTGAATTTTAGTGAGTTTTAACTGATCATCAATTTTTTTAATCTTTTTACACTCGTTTATTATGTCTTTTTCTTCTAAATCCTTTTTAACTTCTATAATTTCTTTTGTTCTGCCATTGATTTGAATAGCAATTTTTATTTTTTCTTCAGTCTTTAATGCAAGATCAGAAATGGGCCATGTATTAGTATCTTTTGCTCCTAGTTGCTCCAGACACTCGTAGGCAAGATGGGGCACAAAAGGAATAAGGATTTTCATTAATTTTGATAGATTTGTTTTTAACGTTTCATTGTCTATTTGATCGTTTATCGCTGTATTAAATAAATTATAAATACTATAAATATTTGCAACCACGACATTTAATTGAAAATTATTAATTAAATTAGTTATTTTAAATATATGATTATTAAATTTGATATCAAATTCTTTTTTTTTAATATTTTTATTATCTTTTCGATTTAAAACTACATGAGTTAAATTATAGAGTTTTTGTAAGAATTTATAAGCCGCATTAACTCCTTGATTTGACCATTGAACATCTTTTTCGGGGGGGCTATCAGATAAGATAAACCACCTTACCGCATCCGCACCATATGCCTTAATCATATTTTCAGGATCAATTACGTTTTTTTTTGATTTTGACATTGACTCAGATGGACCTACAATCACTTTAGTACTATCTAAATTATTTACAAATTCTCCTTTATCATTTTTTTTTACTTGATCGGGACTTAACCACTTGCCATTAGAGTCCTTGTAAGTTTCATGACAAACCATCCCTTGAGTAAAAAGCCCATTAAACGGTTCCTGTACTTTAATTTTTGGGTTGATTTTCTGGATGGCACGCATGAAAAATCTTGAGTACAATAAATGTAAAATTGCATGTTCCACACCCCCAATATACTGATCTACAGGCATCCAACGATTTAGCTCCTCAACATTAAATGGCTCATTATTATTCTTTGGTGAACAAAATCTCATAAAATACCAAGAAGAATCCACAAAAGTATCTAGTGTATCCGTTTCTCTTGTGGCAGATTTACCCGTCCTTAATTGAGTAGTTTTTTTCCAAGTAGGGTGATTGTCTAAAGGATTACCACTTTTTTTTAAATCTACATCATCAGGTAACCTCACAGGAAGTTCTTCTTTCTCTACAGGTACTACACTGCCATCTTCTAGATAAATCATGGGTATAGGACATCCCCAATATCTTTGCCTTGAAACTCCCCAGTCTTTTAATCTAAAGGAAATTTTTTTTTGACCAATTTTTTCCTTTTCAATTTTTTCTATAATTTTTATTTTTGCAGTCTCCACATCTAAATCATTTAAAAAATCTGAATTTATCATTGTTCCATCTGATGTGTAAGCTTCATTTATTGTTTTGAAATTTTTAGGTTCATCTTTTTTTTCAGCAACAACTTCTGTAATATCTAAATTGTATTTTCTAGCGAAGTCTAGATCTCTCTGGTCGTGAGCTGGACAGCCAAAAATTGCTCCAGTTCCATAATCCATTAAAACAAAGTTTGCTACAAAAATTGGTATTTTTTTATTTTTAATAAATGGATGAATTGCAAACAATTTTGTATTATAGCCATTTTTTTCAGCAACAGCTAACGCTTCCTCAGTGGTTCCAACTTTAAGACAATCTTCTTTAAATTTTATAAATTTTTCATCTTTTTCAAAACTTTGACATAAAGGGTGATCTACAGATACAGCTAAAAAAGAAGCTCCAAATATAGTATCAGGTCTAGTTGTAAAAATTTTAATTTGTTTTTTTTCACTGAATATTTCAAAATTAATTTCACAACCTGTGGATTTTCCGATCCAATTTTTTTGCATCAATTTTACTTTTTCTGGCCAATTTTTTAGAGAGTCAGTATTTTGTAAAAGTTCTTCTGCAAATTTTGTAATATTAAAAACCCATTGTGATAATTTTTTTCTTTGCACTGAAGCTCCAGAACGCCAGCCTTTACCGTCAATGACCTGTTCGTTGGCTAGTACAGTTTCTTCAATAGGATCCCAATTGACGTAGTTTTCTTTTCTAGAAACATATCCTTTGTTGAAAAAATCGATAAATAGTTCCTGTTGATGTTTATAATAACTTTCATCACAAGTAGATATTTCGTGATCCCAATCAATAGACAAACCAAGCATTTTTAATTGTTTTTTCATATGAGAAATATTTTTTTTAGTCCAATCTTTAGGATGTAAATTATTTTCTCTTGCAGCATTTTCTGCAGGCAAACCAAATGAGTCCCAGCCCATTGGATGAAGCACATTAAAACCATTAAGAAATTTAAAACGGGCTATAACATCGCCAATAGTATAATTTCTAACATGGCCCATGTGTATTTTTCCAGAAGGGTAAGGAAACATCTCTAAACAATAAAATTTTGACTTATTCTTACTGTTGTATAATTTTTTATTATCAAAAATTGATTGCCATTTTTCTTCAATCAATTGAAAATTAACTCTTTCCATTTATTAGTAAATTATTTTTTAGTCTTTTTAATCAAAGATGCTTTTTGTAAAATAGATTTAAGCAATTCATCTTCTATCCTAGATTTTGATTTTGTGGTGCTACAGTTATTCATCTGATCGCAAGATTTTTGAAAAACAGTTATTTTCATATTTGTTGCACTTATTTCAGTTGATAAAAATCTAATTGAAATTTTTATAGAGTCATTATTTTTTGGATTATCCGAGTACCAGTCGGTAATTATTACACCGCCTGAGTAATCTACTGTAGTTAAAGGAATAAAATCTAAAATTTCAAGAGAAGCCCTCCACATCGGATTAGCAGTGCTAAATTCATAAGACCCTCCTTTACTCAATCCATCCCTGAGTCCTTTAATTGACGCTCCTCTACCTTGTTCGATATTTTGTTTAGCTCTTTCAGGTCCAGAAACAGCAGTTTTTCTAGCATCTACTTTTTTAAATTTAACGCACGAGTTTAGTAAAACTAGATTTGTAAATAAAAGAAGTATAATAAATTTTCGAAACATGAATGTAGTTATTTTTTTTTTTAGTAATATACCTTAAATACACCTAAAAATAGGAAACTAGCAAAAAATTACAAAAATCAATAAAAATTATGTTGTAAATATATCACATAATGGAAAAAAGATAGATATAGCTTAAAAAAACGCAATTAACGAGATCTAAAAATGATAGGTTTCCTCAGTTAATTTAAATTAACATTAACAACAAAAAGGAAACAAATGAAAAACATACTAAAAATCGCTTTGGTTATGTTAACGACTGTATCTTTCACAGCTGCACAAGCTGGAGATTTGTCGGTAACAGGAACAGCTAAAGCTTCGTACACTATCACGAGTTCAGACTCATCAACTGGTGCTGTTAACTCAGCAAAAGGTTTAGGGGTTGCAAATGAATTCGATCTTAGTGCTTCTGGTGAATTAGATAACGGTTTCACATGGAGCTACCAAACACAAATCGACAACGCGACAGTTCAAGACGATGGTAAATTAACTATCACAACGCCTTACGGAACTGCTGGAATATTTATTTCTGAAGGTGGTCTAGAAAAAAGTAAAGCTGGTGCTGTCACTGCAAACGGCGACAGAGCTTCAGATACTGGTTATGGTGAAGGAATGGTTGAAGAACACTCAATAGGTGATCTTAACAACATTCAATATCATTTACCTGCTGACCTTTTACCGTACTCAATAACTGCTAAAATTGCTTATGCTCCAGACACAACTGCTGCTGCAAACAATTCAGTTAACGCACAAGGTGGAAGATCAACTGGTGCCGCTGTTGCAACAACTACAGTAACTGCAGCTGACCAAGTAACAAATGGTTTAGGTACAACTATGACTTCATATCAAGTTACAGCTGCGCCAATCGATGGTTTAGAAGTAGGTGCATCTTACTCTGAATTTGGTGGAACAAACTTAACAGAACACGCAGCTCAAAAGCCTGAGTCAGGTTCTGCTTATGTTAAATACACTTATGGAAGTGCAACAGTAGCTTACGGTCAAGCGAAAATAGCTCACGCAATGGCTCAAGCTGCTACTGACTTCATCGAGCAAACTGAAAACACTAAAATGTCATTATCTGTATTAGTAAATGATGATCTGTCTGTTTCATACTCACAAGAAGAGTCTACAGCACATCACAAAACTGCAGCGACTGTTGATGTTGAGTTAGAATCATCAAGTATCGCAGCTGCTTACACAATGGGCGGAATGACTATAGCTGTTGCTATGGTTGACCACCAAAATGTAGGTTACGTTGCTAATAAAGACGTTAGTTCTACAGTATTTAACGTAACTATGGCGTTCTAATAAGTTTAGTTAAATTAAAATTAAAAAAGCCGGTTAGAAATAATCGGCTTTTTTTTTACTTCCGACAATAATGCCAATCCGCTAGTTTTAAGTAAGTTAATCATATTAATATTTGAACTTTTGATACCCCCTAAAGGCACAATAGAGATTTTATAATTACTAGTTATTAAATTAAATTTAATTATACCCAGGAAGTCTCTTTTATTTTTATATGATGTCTTAAAAAGTCTAGATAGAAAAATAGTTTTACAACCTTGCTTAATTTTTTCGTTAATTTCTTTATACGAATGAGCAGATCCTATTAAATTAATATTTTTGTTTAAATATATTTTTTTATTAAATGCAGGTAAATATAATCCATCAGCTTTACAGTTCCTGCATAGCGTCAAATTATTTGCAATATAAAGTTTAAAGCCTTTTCTTGTACATACTTTACGAAATTTTATTATATTTTCTTCCTTTTCTTGAGTATTATAATTTCTATATATAATACAAATCTTCTTATTTTTTTTGATAAGATTTAAATTAATATCTTTAGTGTTTTCTATATATAAATAATAATTATTCTTTATAATAAACATTTATGAATTCTACAGTTGAAAATTTTAAGAATATAAAATCTCTTATAAATAATAGCAATATTAAGATTGTGGCCGTAAGCAAAACTTTCCCCCTTCAGCATATTGAGCCTTTAATTGATTATGGCCATGCACATTTTGGTGAAAATAAAGTTCAAGAAGCCCAGTCAAAATGGAAATTAATAAGAAAAGAAAAACCCCACATTAAACTGCATATGATTGGCAAGCTGCAATCAAACAAGGCAAAGGATGCGGTAACCCTTTTTGACTATATTCATTCACTCGATAACCCAAAACTTGCTAGCTTATTAGCGAAACATGAGAATAGTCTTAATAAAAAACTTAATTATTTTATACAAGTTAATATTGGTAATGAGCCGCAGAAAGCAGGTATAGATATTAAATCCTTAGATGATTTCTTTTATTATTGTACGAGAGAATTAAAATTAAATATTATTGGTCTAATGGCTATACCGCCCAATGATTCAAAGGAGCCCTATTATTTTAAACATTTGATGGAGTTAAACAAATTACTTAATTTAAAAGAATTAAGCTTAGGCATGTCTAATGATTTTGAGGTAGCTTTAAAATATGACACAACGTTTGTGCGAATTGGTTCTTCTATTTTTGGCAACAGAACTTAATTTATTATTAATTTTGTCTTTCTATTAATTTTACCAATCAAAAATAAAATATCCTTTTCGCTCACTGCTATACACCCTTTAGTTGGCGAATAATTTTTATTAGCTATATGTAAGAAAATTGCACTTCCTTTATTCTTAACTATAGGTTTCATATTGTAGTTAATTACTAAAATTATATTATAAATTTTGTTTTTTAGCCAAAGTCTTTCAGCACCTTTTTTGAATGGAAACTTTATTAGTTTGTTATAAAATTTAGAACTTGAATCGTGGCACCAACCCATACTTTTTTTAATTATATTTTTTTTGAGTGAACACTTTAAATTAGATAATCTATCCTCTCTATAAAATATAGATTTAAATACAAAATTACCCTTAGGTGTCTTCAGATCTCCCTCTTTTTTATTGTCTGTAATTCCTCTTTTACCTATCGCGCATCTTAGTTTATAATTACCCACATATAAGATATTTTTTTTTAATTTTATGTACATATATAAATGACAATTAATATACTAGTTTTCGGCACACAAAACTTTAACAATTCGCTAGATGAAATTAAAGAAGATTTAGGTTTTTCATTTACTTATTTTAACCAAGAAAAAACAAAAGACCCGATAGACGAATCTATTTCTGGTGTAGTCGTAGATAGTCAAATTTGCGTAGATCAAAATATTTTGTTAATTATAAATAAAATATTTAACAAGCCTATTCTATTACTAGAAAGTCATAGTTTTACATCTCAATGCAAATATGATGATAAAAATCTTTTACCTATTAATTTCTCTGAGCTTGAGAGCAAAATTAAAAACTTAATTATTGCTTTTAAATTTAATAAAAATTCTTCTGTAGAAATTAAAAACTTTATTTTAGATAAAAATGAAAAAAAACTAAAAAAAAGAAATAAATTCATTGTAATTACAGAGAGAGAAGTTCAGCTTATAGAATTATTATTTAATGAAAAAAAACCATTATCAAAAAATAGTATTTTAAAAAAACTTTGGAAGTACGCAGATGATGCCGATACTCATACAGTTGAGACTCATATTTATAGACTTAGAAAGAAAATAGTTGATAAATTTAAAGATAGTAACTTTATTATTAATTCAAAGTCAGGTTACTCCCTTTGAAAAAAAGAAATAAAATTGCTTTAGATTTATTTACAAAAAAATATAGAAAAAGAGTTGTCAAGTCAAAAAAAGGAAAGGGAAGCTTTAAAAGAAAGAAAATCTAATTTAATTATTCAGCTGAAGAAGTATTAAAATTTATCAAAAAAAATACTTACTAATCTTTACACTTTTAGTCCAGTCGAGCTCCAATTTTCTGAATTACTTTTGATGCCATTTCCGTGCCTTTGTTTAAACTTTCCTTGATAGATTTTTTATTTATATAACCATGAAGAAAACCAGCTGCAAATAAGTCACCAGCTCCTGTTAAATCTACAATTTTCAGATTTTTTTGACTTTCACATTCCACCATTTCATTTTGATTAATCGCGACGCTACCTTTGTCTGATCTAGTTATAACAAGTGTTTTATTTAGTTTTCTTCCAAATAAAACAACTTCATCAAAAGATTTAGCGTTAATTAACTCTAAAATTTCTTGTTCATTTGCAAAAATAATATCCAGTTTATTGTGAACTAATTCTAAAAAGCTTTTCTTGTGTCGATCAACACAAAATTTATCTGATAATGACATTGCTATTTTATTAGAATATTTAATAGCCTCATTAAATGCTTCCTTAGGCTCACCTTCATCCCACAAATAACCTTCAAGAAAAGTTATTTCACTATTTTTGATGGCTTCAATATCAATATCTGTTTTATTAATTTTCCCAGCAGTGCCAAGAAAAGTACACATTGTTCGTTCTGAATCTGGAGTAATAAGTATAAGACATGTCCCCGTGGGTAAAATTTCTTTTTTTTTATTATAAAAATATTGAACATTTTCTTTTCTTAAACCCTGTTCATACTTTTGTCCCAGCTCATCATCGCTAACTTTTCCAATAAAACCTACTTTATTATCGAGTTGAGAGAGCCCAACTATTGAGTTAGCCACAGATCCGCCTGAAACAGTTTCTTCAATCTTAAGATTATTTAATAATTTTTTAAATTCAGTCTCATCAATTAATTTCATATTACTTTTCGCTAAATTATTTTTTTTTAGGAATTCATCTTCTACTTTACAGATAACATCAACTATAGCATTACCGATACCAATTATTTTCATTTAAGCCTTTTTTGTTTTTATTTGTTTTTTTCTATTTGGATAACAACTTTTGCAAATTTTACAAGCTATACCGTAACATTCTCTAGCTTTACAGTATTCTCTTCCATACCATATAATTTGTAAATGAAGTTTATTCCAATTTTTCTTTGGAAAAAGATTTTTTAAATCTTTTTCAGTCTGCACAACATTTTTTCCACTAGTTAGGCCCCATCTCTGAGCCAATCTATGAATATGTGTATCTACAGGAAATGCAGGAAATCCGAAGCCTTGAGACATAACTACACTAGCAGTTTTATGCCCAACACCAGGCAATTTTTCCAGTTCTTCATATGATTTAGGCACCTTGCCTTTGTGTTTTTCTATTAAGATTTTTGAGAGATAATAAATGCTTTTTGCCTTAACTCTAAAAATACCAATTCTATTTATTAATTTCTCAATTTTCTTTCTACCCAATTTTACAAAATGCTTTGGTTGATTGTATTTTGGATAAATACTTTTTGTTACATTATTTACATTCACATCTGTACATTGTGCGGAAAGTAAAACAGAAACTAATAAGGTAAATATATTTTTATAATTTAAAGGTATTGGAACTTTAGGATAAGTTTTATTAAGTATCCTTAAAACAATTTTAGACTTTTTTTGATTGTTCACTTAAAGTTTAAAAGATCACGCATTGAGTATAAGCCAGGTTTTTTAGTCATTAACCATTTAGCAGCAGTTAGAGCGCCTTGAGAATAAATAGTTCTATCAAAAGATTCATGATTTAATCTTATAGTTTCTTTTCCACTAGAAAATCTAACCTCATGTTCACCGACAACTTCTCCTTTACGAACTGAGTTAAAGTTAATTTTGTTTGAATATGGAAATATTTTTTCATTTAGATATTTTTTACCAATTAAATCGTATAAGTTTTTATTTTTACCATCAGCTATTCCTTTGCCCAGCATAAGAGCTGTACCGGATGGATAATCTACTTTATGTTTATGATGAACTTCATAAACTTTACTGAGAAAATTATTTCCAAGAGATTTAGATGTAATTTCCGTAAGGTACATAAGCAAGTTTACGCCCAGACTCATGTTACCAGCTTTTAAAATTGGAATTTTTTTAGAAAATCTTCTTATTAAATTTTCTTCATTTTTAGTAAAACCTGTTGTTCCAATAACAACTTTTTTTTTAAGTTTTGAGGCAATCTCTAAAATTTGCAGAGTACATTTTGGAACAGTAAAATCTATAATAACGTTTACTTTTTTAAATGCAGCTGCATTATTCAGCTCTGGTTTGATGCCTATAATCTTTTTACTTAATATTTTGTTTTCAGTTAGTGAAACTAATTTAAATTTTCTATCTTTTACAGAGGATTTTATGAGCTGTTGACCCATCCTGCCCATACATCCAGTGATTGCTAAATTAATTTTTTTCATTTACTTGACCCCCAAAACTTTTTAGCTTTTTCAAAAAAAGTTTTTATAGAAGGACTTAATTTAGTATTTTCTATTTCTTTAAATTCTTCTAAAAGCTCTTTTTGTCGTTTATTTAATGATATAGGAACCTCAGGAATAATTCTAATATATAAGTCGCCGTAAGAATTTTTTCTTAATATTGGCATTCCTTTATCTTTTAATCTTAATTGTTTTCCATACTGGGTACCTTCGGGAATCTTGACCTTTACTTTACTACCATCAATACAAGGAACTTCTATAGTAGTTCCCAAAGCAGCATCTGCGAATGTTATAGGTAATTCAAAAAATAAATTTTCTTCAGATCTTTTAAAAAGACTGTGATTTAGAATTGAAATAAATAGATACAAGTCTCCACTACCGCCATTCTTTGTTCCAGCCTCACCTTTTCCTGAAAGTCTTATTCTTGTTCCGTCATCAACTCCTTTGGGAATTTTTACAGAAACATTTTCATTGCTTTGAACTTTTCCATTACCTCTACAGTTAGAGCATGGTTTGCTAATTGTTTCTCCATAACCATTACATTGCGGACAAGTTTGTTGAACCGTAAAGAAACCTTGATTAGACCTAATCTTACCTCTGCCCGCACAATAATCACACTTTATTGGTTTTGATCCAGGTTCTGCTCCATTACCTTTGCAGCTATTACATTTTTTGTAAGTTGTATAATTTATTTTTTTTTCTAAACTTTTGTAAGCCTCTTCTAGGCTAATGCTTACATCGTAACGTAAGTCGTTCCCTCTGTTGCCAGATCCTCTTCCGCTAGATCCTCTAGAACCTCCTGTAAAATCGCCAAAAAAATCTTCAAAAATATCTGAAAAAGATGAAGAATCGAATCCGCCCCCTCCTTGGTTCCCTCCTTGAAAAGCTGCGTGGCCAAATTGATCATAGTTCGATTTTTTTTGGTCATCAGAAAGCACTCCATATGCTTCACTTGCTTCCTTAAATTTATCTTCGGCTTTTTTATCTCCAGGGTTTTTGTCTGGATGGTATTTAAACGCTGTTGTACGGTAAGCTTTTTTAATTTCGTCTTTAGAAGAAGATTTATTTACTCCTAAGATATCGTAGTAGTCTTTCTTAGCCACAAAAAGTTGCTCCCCTTTTTTTTATATCTTAGGCGCTTTTTTCTTTATCGTCTTTTACATCTTCGAAATCAGCGTCGACTACATTTTCTTTATCTTCTTTTTTAGTTTCTTTATCTCCAGGGTTACCAGATGGGTCGCCAGGGTTTCCGGGCGCATCTTTTTGCTGACTTTTATAAACTGCTTCACCTAATTTCATAGAAGCTTGTACTAGATCTTGAGTTTTCTTTTTAATTTCTTCAGTATCAGTTCCTTTAAGAGTATTTCTTAAATCTGAGACACCAGCCTCAATAGCTTTTTTTTCTTCTTCTGAAATTTTATCACCATGTTCTTTTAAGCTTTTTTCAGTTGAAAAAATAATACTATCAGCTTGATTTCTCGCATCAACAGCCTCTCTCTTTTGTTTATCAGCTTCTTTGTTAGTCTCAGCTTCTTTAACCATTTTTTGAATTTCCTCATCTGTTAAGCCGCCCGAAGCTTGAATCTGTATCTTTTGTTCTTTACCAGTTCCTTTGTCTTTTGCAGAGACGCTTACGATACCGTTGGCATCGATATCAAATGTTACTTCAATTTGAGGTGTTCCTCTTGGTGCTGGTGGAATTCCAATAAGCTCAAACTTTCCCAGCTCTTTATTATCATTAGCCATTTCTCTTTCACCTTGTAAAACTCTTATCGACACAGCAGGCTGATTGTCCTCTGCAGTTGAGAAGACTTGGCTTTTTTTGGTTGGAATAGTTGTGTTTTTTTCAATTAATTTAGTTGATACGCTACCTAATGTTTCAATACCTAATGACAAAGGAGTTACGTCTAGCAACAATACGTCTTTAACATCTCCTTGAAGAACTCCTGCTTGTATAGCAGCGCCCATAGCGACTACTTCGTCAGGGTTAACACTTTTATTAGGTTCTTTTCCAAAAAAATTTTTAACTGTCTCTATAACTTTTGGCATTCTTGTCATTCCACCAACCATAACAACCTCATTTATTTCAGCAGCAGAAAAACCAGAGTCTGCTAGAGCGGTTTTGCACGGAACGAGTGTTCTTTCTATTAGCTTTTCAACTAAAGCTTCTAATTTAGCTCTAGTAAATTTTAAATTTACATGTTTAGGACCTGTTTTATCTGCAGTAATAAAAGGTAAATTAATTTCTGTTTGAGTTGCAGAGGATAACTCAATTTTGGCTTTTTCAGCGGCCTCTTTTAATCTTTGTAGAGCAAGCTTATCTGTCCTTAAATCAATACCATTATCTTTTTTAAACTCATCAATTAAATAAGTGACAATTTCATCATCAAAATCTTCGCCACCTAGAAAGGTGTCACCATTTGTAGATTTTACTTCAAAAACACCATCTCCTATTTCTAAAACTGAAACATCAAAGGTACCTCCTCCTAAGTCATATACAGCAATTTTTTTTCCACCTTTTTTATCTAAACCGTAAGCTAAGGAAGCTGCTGTAGGCTCATTAATAATTCTTAAAACTTCAAGACCAGCAATTTTTCCAGCATCTTTTGTAGCCTGTCTTTGAGCATCATTAAAGTAAGCTGGAACAGTTATGACTGCTTTAGTAACTGCTTGACCTAAATATTTCTCAGCAGTTTCTTTCATTTTTTGTAAAACAAAAGCTGAAATTTGTGCAGGAGAATATTTTTCACCCTTTGCTTCAATCCAAGCTTCTCCTTTTTCAGATTTAACTATTTTATAAGGAACTTTGTTAATATCTTTTTTAACAGTATTATCTTCAAAAGATCTGCCGATTAATCTTTTCGCAGCAAAGATTGTATCTTGCGCATTAGTAACAGCCTGTCTTTTTGCCGACTGACCTACTAATTTTTCATTGTTTTCTAAAAAGGCAACAATAGACGGGGTAGTCCTTGCCCCTTCAGAATTTTCTAAAACTTTTGCCTGAGAACCTTCCATGATTGCAACACATGAATTTGTAGTTCCAAGATCTATACCTATTACTCTACTCATTATATTGTTCCTTTGTTTTTAGTTATATGGGTGCTTTTTATTTCTCTACAAGTCTTAAAATTTTATTTTTTTTCCTCTTTTTCTTCAGTTTTAGTAGCTTTTTTTTTAGATATAGCAACAAATGAAGGCCTTAGTAATCTGTCTTTATAAAAATAACCCGGCTGAATTTCCTGCAAGACTATACCAGGGTTAACACTTTCATCTTCTATTTCCAACATAGCTTGATGATTATTGGGATCAAATTTCTCTTTAAGACAATTAATTTTTTTTATATTATTTTTTTCAAAAGTAGTAATTAAGTCCTTTTCTATAATTTCAATATTTTCCAAAAATTTATTTAAATCTTTATTATCTTTTAAACTTTCATCATTTTTAATTGATTGATAGGCTCGTTGTAAGTTGTCGAGTACAGAAAGTGTTTCTCTTGCAAGATTAAAGCCTCCATATTCAAAAGCTTCTTTAGTTTCTTTTTCAAATCTCCGCCTTTGATTTTCTATTTCAGCTAAAGCTCGTAATAATTTATCTTGTGTATCTTTTAGCTTATCTTCAATTGATAACTCAGAAACTCCTTCAGTTTTGTTGACTGGTTCAGAGTCTTTATTTTCTTCAATAATATTATCGCTCTCTTTTTCCATAACTGCTATATAGGGTCTTAAAATAAGATTACTAGAGAGAAATGAAAAAAATTAAACAAATACTGATTGGCACTCACAATAAGGGAAAAATTAACGAAATTAGTTATTTACTAAATAAAAGTATAAAAAAAATAACTCCTTTCGAGCTTGATATTAAAAGCCCCAAAGAAACTGGAAAAAGTTTTAAAGCAAATTCGGAATTAAAGGCAAAATATTTTTTTAAAAAATCCAATATATTTACTATTTCAGATGACTCTGGTTTATGCATAGAGTGTCTTCAAGGCAAACCAGGTATTTATTCAGCTCGTTGGGCTAAAAAATATGGAAATTTTGATAAGGCGGGTAAAAAAATAATTGAATTAATTAAAAATAAAAATAAAAATAACAAGATAAAAAATTATAATGCTAAGTTTGTTTGTAGCTTAACTTTTTGCTACAACTCTAAACAAAAAATTACATCTATTGGAATTATTGAGGGAAAAATTTCAAAAAAATTACTAGGAAAAAAAGGTTTTGGATATGATCCTATTTTTATTCCCAAAGGTAGCAAAAAAACTTTCGGACAAATGAATAAAAAAAAGAAAATACTAATGGATCATCGATTCCAAGCTTTTAAAAAGTTAAAGAATAAAATTAATATTCTTTAAATTTGTTCTTATTAGTTTTATATATTTTTAATTGTTGAGAAACTTTTCTTTCTTTGAATCTGAAAGTTCCAATCTTTCCTCTAATTTTTTCTTTAATAAAAAAATCATTAATTGTGTTAATGCCTTTATTCTTTTTCCACACATAATTTATCAAACCTAAGGCATCATAAGCTAAGATGGTAACTTCGTATGGTTTCATTCCAAAAGACTTAAAATAATTTTCATTATATTTTTTGAATTGTTTCATATCTACAGATGGAAAATATAAATTCTTAATTAAATTCTCTTCAAATATACTTTCGTCAAACCACTGATTAACTGTTGAAATAAGTACAGTTTCATCATCGACATCAGTATAAACTAATGATGACAGAACACTTTTGAGGCTACTTCCAAAATCAATAATGATGACAGAGTCAAAATTAACCGATCCCAGCGTAAAGAGCCTTTCTAAAACTTTTAATTCTTTTTTTGATTTATCATCATCTTGTTTCTCTAAAATATTTTTTCTTTTTTCTAGACTCTTTTTTCTTTGATTGTAATTGGTCAATTTTTCAATTTCACCCGTAAGGACTCTTGGGTCTGGATTATACTTAAAAACTTTGTAGTTTTTAAGTTTCATTAATTTAATCTTTTTATCTATAAATTTTTCATATTTATTCTTAGGATAAAAAATTACAGTTTTTTTCTTTTTCTCTTTAAGTAATAATTGTTCGATAGACTCTAGTTGAGACTCTAAGCTTATGCCTATATTAATTAAATTACCTGAAATTTTAGGTTCTCTATTAGACAAAGAAATAAAAATAGTATTTTTATATTTTTCAACTTCATCAAAAGAGGAGAAAGTCATTGGTCCAATAATTATTTTTGCTCCATTTTTAATTATTTCTTTAATTGCCAAATTTAATTTTTCATTATCTTCAGTTCCGCTGTCTCTAGGAATAATCATGATATTATCATTTCCTATTTCATCGAGAGCGAGTTGGGTTGATAATAATAAAGATTCACCAAGATCTTTATACTCTCCTGAAAATGGCGCAAGTAAACCAATCTTAAGTTTTTTATCGCTTTCACTTGCGATCACAGCAGAATTAAATAATAGGAATATATAAGATAAAAATGTAATAATTATTTTAATCATTTTTTTATGAGCACATTTAATCCTGGACTATACATTGTATCAACTCCCATAGGAAATTTAGATGATATAACATTAAGATCTCTAGAGGTATTAAAAAAATCTGATATCATTTTATGTGAAGATACACGAAGATCCTTAAAGTTACTTAATCATTATAAGATTAAAAAAAAATTGATTTCATATCATAAATTTAACGAACAAAAAGAATTAAAAAAAATTATAGAATATTTAAATGAGGGCAAAATTTTGTCCTTAATTTCAGATGCTGGAACACCAACCTTATCAGACCCAGGCCTTTTGTTGATTAAAATGTGTATCGAAAAAAAAATTAAAATTTATCCTTTGCCTGGGCCTTCCGCAATAACCACAGCTGTCTCCGTCTCAGGGTTTGAAGATAAATTTCTTTTTTATGGTTTTTTACCCAAGACAGAAAATGAACTTATCAAAACAATTAATAAATTAAAGAATATAGATTTTTCATTAGTATTTTTTATCCCAGGAATTAAGATTAATTTTTATTTAAATTTTTTTAAAGAGTACTTTCCCGATAGAGAAGTTCTAATTGCTCGAGAAATTAGTAAAGTACATGAGACTTTCTATAGAGAAAAAATTAATACAATAAATCCTTTTAAAACAGCTTTAAAAGGAGAATTAACCATTGTGTTGTCAAAAATTTATACTAATAATAAATTACTACCAGATATAGAAATTATTAAACAAGCAAAAACATATCTTAAGAAATATAGCGTAAAAGATGTTGTGGAACTGATATCAAAAAAAGAAAAAATTTCTAAAAAAAAAATTTATGATATCTGTTTAAAAATAAAAAATGATAAAAAAAATAATTAACTTTTCTTTACTAATTTTTATATTGTCTGGATGTATTAAAAATAACATCGGTACTTTCGGGAAAGGCGTAACCATTAGCTTTGACCCAAGAACAGTGGGCATGCAAATTGATGATACTTTAATGCAAAAAAATTTAGTAGCTCGTCTAACGTTATCTGAAAAGAAATATTTTCTATCCATACAGGTCGAAGTTTTAGATGGAAGAATATTTTTAACAGGCAAAACCGACGAACCTGAAGAAAAGATTAAAGTAACTAAGTTGGCTTGGGAAACAAAAGGAGTAAGATCGGTAAAAAATGCCATAACAATTAAGGGTCAATCTAATTTTAGAAGCACTGCTAAAGATATTTTGATAACATCACAGCTTAGAACTGCAATGATTTTTAATAAATCGATTAAATCTAATAACTACACTCTAGAAACTATTAACAAAAATATTTATATCTTTGGTATTGCCATGGATGATGATGAAAAAAAAGCAGTCATAGATGAAGCTAATAAAATATATGATGTGGAAAAAGTAATACCAACTATTTATTTAGTTTCTGAGCTTAGTAGAAATAAAGTTTAATTTTTGTAATCAATAACCTCAGAAGAATAAGCTGCAATAGAAGCAAGATTTAAAATTTCAGAAGGTGAGGACCTTAAAGGAGCAATCTCAATTGGAAGTCCTAAGCCAATTAATAGTGGTCCAATTAATTTAGCGCCTCCAAATGTTTTCATTATCTTTACAGATATAGATGCACTATGAAGCGCAGGCATAATTAAAATATTTGCATTACCTACAATTTTTGAGAATGGATAACTTTCTTTGTATTCAGGATTTAAAGCAACATCTGGCTGCATTTCACCATCAAAATCAAAATCTACTTTCTTAGTTTTCATCAATTCAATGGCTTCTCTTACGTGTTTGGTCCTAACTGTTGCAGGTTTGCCAAAGGTTGAGTGAGAGAGAAAAGCAACCTTCGGGTCAAAGCCAAACAGCCTTGCCACTCTAGTGCTTGAAATCGCTATTTCTACAAGTTGTTCCGCTGTTGGATTATCATGGACATTTGTGTCAGAAACAAAAACTGTTCTACCTTTTGAAACTAACATTGTTAAACCAAAAATTATTTCTCCAGGTCTTGAGTCCACTACCTTATTCAATTTTTCTATAGTGGCAGCATGATGTCTTGTTCCGCCTGTAACCATAGCGTCAGCGTCACCGCAAGCGACCATACATGACCCCCATGTTACCCTGTCATTCCTAACTAGATGGTCACATTCCCTTTCAAGCATCCCACTTCTTTGAAGTTTTTTATATAAATGTTTTGTGTATTTTTCTCTTTTTTCACTATCTTTTGAACTTATAATTTCAATATTAAAATTTTCATCTAAACCTATATTTTTAAGTTGTTCTTTAACTTTTTCCTCTTTTCCGATTAAAATAGGTATTCCTAATTTACTATTTTTAAAGGCTACAGCAGCCTTTAAAATATTCAAATCTTCCCCCTCTGCAAAAACGACCCTCTTTTGTGACTTTTTAATTTGAACATTTATATTTTGCATAATATTCATTGAAGGGTCTAGTCTACGAGATAGGTCTTCTTTATATTTTTCTAAATCTGCAATTTTTTTTCTAGCTGCTCCAGATTTCATTGCAGCCTCTGCAACTGCAGCAGGAATAACGCTAATTAACCGTGGATCAAAAGTTGATGGAATTATATATTCTTTACCATATCTTGGTCGTTCTCCACCGTAAGCTGCGATAACTTCGTCAGGCACCTCTTCCCTTGCTAATTGTGCAATTGCTTTTGCTGCCGCAACTTTCATTTCTTCATTTATTTCTTTTGCTCTTACATCTAGTGCGCCTCTAAAAATATAAGGAAAGCCAATCAGATTATTTACTTGATTTGGATAATCAGACCTACCGGTAGCGACAATGGCATCTGATCTTACTTCGTCTATTAGTTCAGGTTTAATTTCTGGATCTGGGTTGGCACATGCAAAAATAATAGGATCTTTTCCCATCGATTTAATCATATCTTTTGTAACCACATCTTTAGCAGATAAACCTAAAAAAACATCAGCTCCTTTCATGGCCTCTGCAAGGGTTCTAAGTTTAGTTTCTACAGCGTGAGCAGATTTAAACTGATCAACTTTTTCTCTACCCTTATATATCACTCCTGATCTATCACACATAATTACATTTTCATTTTTTACTCCAGAAAGTTTAAATAGATTTGCACAAGCAATTGCCGATGCTCCAGCTCCATTCACAACCACTTTAACTTCATTAATTTTTTTTTTAGAAATATCCAAAGCATTTATTAGTGCAGCAGTTGTAATAATTGCGGTACCATGTTGGTCATCGTGAAAAATAGGTATGTCTAATAATTCTTTAAGTTTTTGCTCAATAACAAAACAGTCTGGTGCAGCAATGTCTTCTAAATTAATACCACCAAAAGTATTTCCTATATTTTTTATAGTTTTAATAATTTCCTCAGCATCAGAACTGTCAACCTCAATGTCTATCGAGTCTATGTCGGCAAATCTTTTAAATAAAACTGACTTTCCTTCCATTACAGGTTTTGAGGCTAAGGCCCCAAGATTTCCAAGCCCTAGAATAGCCGAACCATTGCTAATCACAGCAACTAAATTACCTTTACTAGTATAGTCATAGGCAGTTTCTGGGTTTTTTGCTATTTCATTGACTGGAACAGCCACACCGGGCGAATAGGCTAAAGACAAATCTCTTTTTGTTGTTAAGGGTTTCGAGGAATTTATCTCAATTTTGCCAGACTTTCCTTGTGTATGAAAGTCCAATGCCTCTTTATCTGTATAGTGGTCAATTTTAGATTTTTTTATCATTAAAATTGAGTATGTAATATAAAATAGACAAAATCATCATTAATTTAATTTTTTTTTAATAAATAACATATGAACTTATTATCTTCAGCCTCTGTTTTTAGTTTTTATACTTTGGTAAGTCGACTTTTTGGTTATCTAAGAGATATCTTAATTGCAGTTTTTTTAGGTGCATCAATTTATGCAGATGCTTTTTTTGTGGCTTTTCGACTGCCAAATACTTTTCGAAGACTTTTTGCCGAAGGTGTTTTTAACGCAGCTTTTATTCCGAGTTATACCGCGACAAAACTAAATAGCGAAAAAAAAGGAAAAAAATTTGCGGATGATGTCTTAAATTTATTAGTAATAGTTTTATTAGGAATAGTTTTTTTGATAGAAATTTTTACACCAACAGTCGTTTATCTTATAGCACCTGGGTTTGTGGAGGATGTAAATAAATTTGATTTAGCAGTAGAACTTACAAGAATAACATTCCCTTTTTTATTTTTTGTAAGCTTATCTTCTTTTTTTTCTGGAATACTTAATACTAATAATAAATTTGCCGCTGCCGCTGCCGCCCCGATTATATTAAATGTTTTTTTAATTTTAAGTTTAGTAATTTCTTATTATTTTGACTTTAATTTTGAGATAAATTTATCTTATGCTGTATCTTTAGCTGGTTTTTTTCAATTACTGTTTTTAGCGTTTTTTACAAAGAAATATTACAAACCATCAATTAATTTTAAAATTAGAATTAATTCAAAAGTAAAATTTTTTTTTAACAAGTTACTACCTAGTATTTTTTCTTCTGGTGTTACGCAAATTAATATATTTGTAGGCACAATTATCGCATCTTTTGAGTCTGGGGCTGTTTCTTATTTGTATTATGCAGATAGAATATATCAAATAAATTTAGCAATTGCAGGAATTGCCATTGGAACTGTAGCTTTTCCTGAGTTATCAAAAAATATTAAAATTGGAAATACTGACAACGTAATGAATATTCAAAATAAATCTTTACAACTTTGTTTGTTATTCTCTCTTCCAGCCTGTTTTGGATTGATTATTGCTTCAGAGGAAATAGTAAATGCTTTGTTTGGGTATGGTTCATTCACTGAAGAAAATGTTGCTTTAACAGCAAAGGCTTTAAAATATTTTGGCTATGGGGTACCAGCTTTTGCTTTAATTAAAGTTTTATCAAATTTTTTATTTGCAAGAGATAACACAAAAGTTCCTTTTTATATTTCGGCATTTATTGTTTCCTTAAATATTTTAATTTCTTTAATCTATTTTAAGGAAGTAGGTTTTGTTATTATCCCAATTGCTACTTCTATATCTACATGGATTGGAGTTTTAATTTATTCGATTTTATTAATTAAATTTAAATACTTTAATTTTGAATCAACTTTCTTTATTAATTTATTAAAAGTAGTCATTTCCTTAGCAATTATGACTCTGGCGCTTTATTATTTGGTGAATTTTTTTGAGGATAAGCTTATTTATAGCAATTATTACAAATCAATTTATCTTATAATGATCATAATTTTAGCAGCAGGAATATATTTGCTATTAGCACGTTTATTAGGAGTATTTAAAATTAAAAATTTTATAACAAATAAAAAATGAGTAAAAAAAAATTAGTTTTTTCTGGCGTGCAACCTACCGGCAACTTACATCTTGGAAATTATCTTGGGGCTTTAAAAAATTTCGTAAAACTTCAAAATCAGACAGAATGTATTTATTGCGTTGTAGATTTGCATGCGATTACAGTTTTCCAAGAGCCAAAAGAATTAAAAAACAATATTCTAGAAACAGTAGCAGGTTTTATAGCTACCGGACTTGACCCAAAGAAAAGTATTATTTTTAATCAGTCCTCTGTAAGTGGTCATGCTGAACTTGGTTGGATATTAAATTGTGTTTCTCGAGTTGGATGGCTTAACCGGATGACTCAATTTAAAGATAAAGTAGGAGCAGATAAAGAGAAAGCAAGTGTAGGTCTCTATATCTACCCAAATTTGATGGCAGCAGATATTTTATTGTATAAATCAACACACGTTCCTGTTGGTGCAGATCAAAAACAACACTTGGAATTGTGTAGAGATATTGCTCAAAAATTTAATACTGATTTTAAAAATGATATATTTCCCATACCTGAACCTTTAATTCAGGAAAATATTTCAAGAGTTATGAGTTTAAGAGATGGAACAAAAAAAATGAGCAAATCAGATGAGTCAAATTATTCAAGAATTGATCTAAAAGACTCAGCCGATGAAATTATTAAAAAGATTAAAAAAGCAAAATCGGACTCATCCCCGATACCAGACGATTTGAAATCCTTAGAAGAGAAACCCGAGGCTTTAAATTTGATAAATATATATGCAAGTTTATCTGACAAGTCATTAGATCAAGCCCTTAATGAACTTAAAGGCAAAGAATATTCTTATTTAAAAAATAAATTATCAGAAATATTGGTCGATATAATTTGTCCTGTTGGCAAGGAAATAAACAAGTTGCTCCAAGACAAAATTTTTTTAGAAAAAGTCTTAAAAGAAGGCACAGAAAAAGCAAGATTTGTAGCTGAACGCAACCTGAAAGAGATTAAAAATGTCATAGGATTTTTTTAAGTAAAAATGATATAAATAAATATGATTACAACTGAACCAACACCAAATCCTAATTCGCTAAAATTTTTATCAGAAAAAACAATTTCTGAAGCAGGAACTGAAGAGTTTCAAAAAAAAGATTTAGGTAAGATTAAAAATGAATTTGTAAAAAATATTCTTAATTTAAAGGGAGTAGAATTAATCCTACTGTCTGATAAATTTTTATCAGTAAAGAAAACTAAAGAGACTTCCTGGGACACATTAAAGCCAACAGTCATTTCACATATAAATGATTATTTCCAAACAAACGATAAACCTATTCTTGCTAAAAAAATTGCCAAGCAAAACAAGGGCTCAGGTAGCAGCGACATCGAAGAAAGAATACTAAAAGTTTTAGATAGTAAAATTAGACCAGCAGTGGCTAGAGATGGTGGGGATATAAAATTTAAATCTTTTAAGAATGGGGTGGTTCATGTAGAACTTCAAGGTAGTTGTTCTGGATGCCCAAGTTCACTCATGACTCTAAAACAAGGTGTGCAAAATTTATTGTGTCACTATGTCGAAGAAGTAAAATCAGTAGAAGCAATTTAAAATGAAAAAAATAATTAGCTATAGACAAAAAATAATTGAATTAGCAAAAATATATAAAATTGAAAAAGTTTTAGATACAAACCAGAAACTTACTACCTACGAGATTGAATTAGAGCTTTTAAGAAATAAAGTTCCTATACCATCAAGAAGAGGATATTTCTCTCACAAGATTATTAATGAATTCTTTAAACCTTTCTATAATTCTTTAAGAGAAAAGTTTCAAATTAATATTGATTTAAATAAAAATACAAAATTTTTTACTTCTTTTATAAAAAATAAATTAACAATAAATATTAATTTTAATAAAAATTTTAAAAGAATATTTGACGGAATTAACAGTTATTTTGTTTTTGTTATTACAAATATTACTAATTTTTTCAATACCCTTACTAAAATTCTAGTTGATAGTTTGAATAATGTTTATAATTTTAAAGTTAACGAAAAAATTATTAATAAAATTATTTTAAGAGGTGCTTTTGCATCATTTTTATTAATGTTCGTTTTTGGTGGTTTCTATATAAAAGGATATATCTCTAATTTAGATTCTGTAAAAATATCTCTAGAGATAAAATCTGATAAAAACAGCAAAGAAAAAACAAAGCTTTTAAAAGATAAAAAAAAAGAAAAATCTAAAGAAGTAGTTAAAAATTTTAAAGAAAAAGAAGCTCCATACGATCCTGAAAATGATTACAACTTAAATACTTTAACAGTTTTAAATTTATTTGAAGATTTAGATTATGATCTAGACTCGGTGAGAGACTCTAAATTAGTAAAACCAATTTATTTTACAAGGCTACCAAAAGATTTAGACTCAATTAGAAGTACAAAAAAAAAAAAAGAAACATTCTTAAAAATCCTTTTACCATTAATTGTTGCTGAAAATGAAAAAATTAAAAGAGATAAGAAATACTTATTAAAAATTTTAAAAGAAAATAATAAGCCAAAAAATCAAAAGTGGATAAATAAAAAGTATAGAGATTACAGAGTATCAAAAAAAAATATTAATGAATTAATAGAAAAAATGGATGTTATTCCAATTTCAATTGCACTTGCTCAAGCAGCAAAGGAGAGTGGCTGGGGAACCTCTAGATTTGCTTTAGAGGGAAATGCTATATTTGGACAATGGACATGGAAAGGAGAGGGTATCGAGCCACTTGAAAAAACAGGTGATCAGAATCACAAAATACTTAAATTTCCTTTATTGCGAGCATCAGTAAAAGCTTACATAACTAACTTGAATACTCACAACGGTTATAAAGATTTTAGAAAAAAAAGACTTGAACTACGAAAACAAAATAAACCTTTAGTTGGTCGAGCACTTATTGATGAACTTGACAACTATGCTCAAACTGGAAAAGAATACACAAAAGTGTTACGTCAAATTATTGATCAAAACGATCTAGATGAATTTGAAACAGTAACTATAGATGATTTAAAAGAAAAAAAAGAACTAAAGCTTTAATTATTTATATCAGCAACAACAAACTGCATACCTAACCATCTCCAAGACCCATCATCTTCTCTTAAAGAACAATTTATTCTACCTCTTTCGGTGGTAAATTTGCCTATTAGATTAATTTTTACTTTATGATGGTTTATAAAGTCTAGTTCTGATTTTCTCCATGAATTTAGTTCATTTGAGTAACAGCTCAATAATTTTATATTTTTTATGTTTTCAAAAAATTCTACAATAACCTGAGGAGGATTATTTGAGTCTTTTATATATTTTTCTTCAGGCATTATTGATTTAAATTTGAATGGAATAGTTTTAAGTATTGTTTCAAATCTTTTTAATTCCCCGTAAGCCTCATTAATTGGAAATCTAGGCAATTCATAAAAGTCTTTAGTCTCGTCAGCTACGCCCGAGTGTTGACCAAATGCGTATTTGAAACCTAAATCTTTAATAATAGCTTTAAAATTATTACTATACTCACCAAACGGATAAGAAAAAAAAGGTGAATTATAACCTAAATTATTTTTAAAATCATTTGAAGCAATATCTATATCATCTATTATTTCTTGATCTTTCATATCAATTAAATATTCATGGGAGTAACTATGATTGCCTATATGGGCAAACTTTTCTCTAGAAACTTCTTTAATTTGTTCCCAGCTCATGTAGCCCCTGGTTCCAATCTCTCGTGTATTCACAAATAGTATAAAGGGAATTTTTTCTTGTTTTAATATAGGCCAAGCCTTTTCATAAAATGATTTGAATCCATCATCTATTGTTAATAAAATTTTTCTTTTTTTCTTTTTATTTAGAAGACTTTTTTCAAAACTAGTTGGATCTACGAATTCAAATTGCTTATTTTTTATTAAATTTAGATGTTCAATAAAATTAGCTATTTTAATATTTGTAGATGGGTATTTATTTTCCTCAAAACGATGATACATAAGGACAATAATACCTTTATCCTCTATATTATCTTGAGATAATAACAATTGGCTAGAAGAAACCAAAAATAATAAAAAAATGATTAAAGATTGTTTAATAATTAATTGCACAGGTAAAGATGATACTATCGCATTAAAAATTAATAATAAGTTTTTTTTAAAAAAATTACAAACTAATATTATTAAGTATGAGGCCTTATCATTAGCTGTTTTAGATTTTACAAAAGAACATAACGTGGAAATAGACCAAAAATTTTCAATTCTAGTAAATAGTGGTCCTGGTAGCTTTTCAGGAATTAGAATTGCATTAGCCGTTACGAAAGGTATCAAATTGGTGAAAAAATTGAGCATTTATAGTTACAATGATTTTGTATTAAATGCTTCTTCTCACCTCAAAAAGTCAAAAACGCTTATTTCAATAATAAAAACAAATAATTTTTATTATTATTCCGAAGGTTATATGAGTAAAAATTTTAAATTTTCATCACCAGAAAAGCTAGACTCAAGCTATTTAGGGGCGAACAAATCTTTAGTAGTTATACCAGAAGAATTAAAAAATGATGATATTTTTAGAAATATGGATAAAAAAAAAGTCTGTATTGCTGAATTTAACCTTCAAAATGTTAACATATTAATAGAAAATAATTTGTTAGAAAATAAATTGATTAAACCACTATATTTAAGTTAAGTTACTCCTGCTTATATGAATAATATTGAAGAAAAATGTAAAACAAAAGGCGTTAGACTAACCGATCAAAGAAGGATAATTGCTGAAGTTATGTCCGAGGCGACCGATCATCCTGATGTTGACGAACTACATAAAAGAGTTAATAAGATTGATAAAAAAATTAGTATCGCCACTGTTTATAGGACTGTAAAATTATTCGAAGAGTCGGGAATTGTTGAAAAACATGATTTTAAAGGTGGTAAAGCTAGATACGAACAGGCACCAGAAGAACATCATGATCATTTAATAGATAT
>MDSY01071515.1_pt1 | contig 35901 bp, 21 predicted proteins | sample 811131 | NCBI WGS metagenome assembly MDSY01 (sample SAMN05326643, study PRJNA326480) | marine metagenome | isolation source: seawater | place: Atlantic Ocean: South West | collected 2010
AAAGGATTTCTCTACGTTGTGTCGTAGGTCATTGTTTCGAAGGTGCTCTAGTCGCTGTCTGTCAGGGTGACGGGCATGGAGTCGAAGTTTGCCATCATTGAAAACAATTAGTAATATGAAATAAAAAGCACATTCGTGTTTGCCCTTTATACACCCCTGGACCTTTGGCAAAGGACGGCACTTTTCATCGATCGTGGTCACTCGGGTCCGCGCGTCTGTTCGTGAACGTGCGATGCCGGACGACGCGACCTGGGAGGGAGGGCCTTCGGCCCCATCCCCAGGTCCACCTGCGGCGAACACAAAGAGAGGCGGGTTCAAGATTCCAAAACTCGCACCAGCGGTGGTTCCCAACGATGGACCATCGTCGGCGGCGGCGGACACATCCGATGCCGTTCCCCTTGGTGACACCTCGCTCCCCACAAATGCCAACCGCAAAGACCGCAAAGACCGCACGCACAAAGGCACGCGGAAGCACAAGCATCTGTTGGTGTTAGATTTGAACGGGTTACTCGTGGATCGGAGAATGAGCCCGTGCGTAGAACAAGACGGCACCAAACGAGTCCCCGATGCAAAGTTTGGCAAGTTCTTCATCTACAATCGACCGCAGATGAACGAGTTCGTCAACTGGTTACACGACAAGTTCACAGTAGGCGTGTGGAGCTCAGCACAGCAGCACAACGCCAAGCAGTTAGTGAGCCACATATGGGGCAAGCAGCGGGACAAGCTAGCGTTCGTGTGGGGCCAGGACCGGTGTACGCACGTCGGCGCGATGGATCCAAAAAAACCGCAGTCGAAACCTATATTATTAAAAGATTTAAACGAGCTTTGGAAAACGCCGTCGTACGCGCGGTTCGGACCCAGGAACACCCTACTAATAGACGACTCGCCGTACAAAGCGGTGATGAACCCGGCGAACTGCGCGATCCACCCGGAGGAGTACAAGCTTGGTGGGGAAGGGGGTGGTAGGGCAAATAGTGTAGAGACGGCTGAGAAAAAACCAGACGACAGATACCGATCTTCTGACGACGGCAAAACAACCGACTCCTCCGTGCTCGGCGAACACGGCGCGTTGCGTTTGTACCTGTCGAAGCTCGCCGATTGCGATTTCGTGGATGAGTTCGTGGCGACTAATTCCTTTGCGAGCTTCGGCCCAGTCGCTTCTGACTCCCCTGAAGAGATTATAACGAAAGCCAGAGAGGGGGGGGCGAAAGTTTTAGCGGCGGCAGCGGCAGCGGCGAGCGGGGGGGACGCCAACGAAATTATTCTCGATGACGAGTTTGAGGATGAGAACGACGATGTTACCGAGCTTCCAAAACCAACAGTAGAGCACCCTGCTGACCGGTGCGGGTCGGATGGCGAGGATGTTGATGTGGTGGAAACAAAAACCAGTGGGGAGAAACGCGGTCGTGACGAACCGGCGGCTACTACTAGTGCAGACGAAAATAAGCAAAAAAAAAAGAAACGTCCGAAGAAGGTCTTCACCGGGTCCGGGGCGTGTTTATTTCTGAAGCGATGGGGCTGGAAAAGGGAGGCAAAGAGCGACGAGGAGCGGTTTCACAAACCGTACGTGCACGAAATGAAAGTGCGGAGCGGGTCAACGGTGCCGATGGGCTTCGACGCCGAGGACGGCGACGCGTCTACGCGGACGGTTGCGCTGAGTTTTCGACAAGCCCGTTTCGATGATGAAGACAATAATGGCGCGGTTGGCGGTTTCGCGTCGACGGTGTGGGACAGCGCCATCGTGTTGGCGAAGTTCATAGAGAAGCACCAGGAGCGTTTTCGGGGGCTACGCGTAGTAGAGCTAGGGGCGGGGTGTGGGTTGGTATCCGCGTCGCTGCTTCACGCGGGCGCGGCGCGAGTCGTCGCGACTGATTTGGCGCCAAACCTACTTTTGCTGAGGGAAAATTTATTGAATAGCGCGCCGAGCACTGATGCCTCCAAAGGTGAAGGTCGCACCTGGGACGTCCGCGCGTTACCATGGGGCGCCGATGCATCTGCCCATCTAGATAACGAAACTTTCGATTTAGTAGTAGCTACCGATTGTATGTACGTCGTGGAGAGCGCCACGGCGCTTTGCGAGACGCTAGTATCGCTAATAGGAAAGTGGCACTCGACTAATATAAAGTTATCCCGCACCAACGGGTTTCCGGTGTTGATGTCGTACGGCAGGAACAGACAAGCCGAGGCGGCTTTTGAGGAGGTTTCAACAAAGGGTTTTACGTTCACCGAAACGGGTGTTACAATATCGCTAACAGGCACAGATGTTCCCGAACAAGACCTAGACGAGCTGTACCAGTGCTCGGACGTGCGGGTGGTGAAGTACAAAGTAAGTGGAGAGTAGAAAGCAGCGAGTAGGCGTTCCGAACGTAGGAGGAATACGTATGAGCAAACAGTCGTAGGAGTAGAATAGTATGTGTAGACAAACGTAGACAAAACATTACGAGTAGACAAGTATCAAATCGCAAAGGTTCTCTTCGTAACGCTCGTCATCATCTCATCGAAGTCTTATGTAGTAGTCCCTGAGTCACAACTCAAGAATTCAGGCATCTCAAAAAATCAAATCACGCGACGTCGATTGACGTGAATTTCTTCCAAGCGTCTTGCGACACGCGCTTTGTCATTGATTTGATTTGCGTTTTCGGCCCCAGTTCGTATAGCTGATCCTTGCCGTCTTTCAGCAGGTTACGCAACGTGTCTTCCCACCGTACGGGGGAGACTAGCTGCTCCGCGAGCATTTCTGGGATCTTTTGGAAATCAGAAATGATCTCGCCGGTGACGTTTGAGTAAACGGGAATTCTCGGCTGCGAAATTTTCGCATCGGTCAATGCCTTCTCGAGAGCTTCTTTCGCGCTCAGCATTCTGGACGTGTGAAAGGCTCCTGATACCTGCAACATCGCCGTCTTCAACGCGCCGGCTTTGTTCGCAAGCGTGGTGACTTCATTGAGGCACTCGATGTCCCCTGAAACGACCCTTCCGGTGGGGAAAAGGTAGTTTGCGATTTCGCAAACGCAGTCAGTTTTCGCGACGTTCACCTTCGCCTCGGCCACGCACTTCCTCAACGCGTCGTCGTCCAGACCGACTACGCTTAACATGCCGTGGTCCCCCACCGCCGCAGCGGCTTTCATCGCCTCCGCACGTATCTTGACCACCTTCAGGCCGTCTTCGAAGGACATCGCACCGGCGAACACAAGCGCGGTGTACTCGCCGAGTGAGAGACCGGCGGTTCGCGAGCAGTTCTCGACGGCTGAAGGATCCTCCGCCTTGAGTTTCTCAACCGCCGCTAATCCAGCGAGGAACAGCGCTGGTTGCGCGAACACGGTGTCGTCAAGCTTCTCTTTCGGGCCGTTGATGCACACGTCTAAAAGGTCGTAGCCCAGGATTTCAGTAGCCTTCTGGCACATCTCTTTCACAGCGGGGAGGTCCTTGACCTTCTGAAGCATACCGACGGCTTGCGAACCTTGGCCGGGGAATAAGAATGCAGTGGGGGAGGAATCGGGGGAGGGAGTACTTGAGGATTCCATGGCAGTTGCGGGGGTAGCAGTAGCACCAGTGACGCCAAGGGACGCCATCTGCGCCACAGGAGGCGATTTCTCCCTCTTCGCCACCTCTATCGCGATGGCGCTCTCCCGCGCCGCTTTGCGTTTCAGTTTCCACTCCCTCTTTTCGTTCGATGCGCGTTCGTTTCGGCGCTGTTCCGGGTACGAAGGTTTGTGGTTTGCAGGCCAGGCGTAGACAGCGTCAGGGCCGTAATCGTACAAGGCCCACCAGTCCCCGATGTCTCGGTGGGGGGCGGGTACTTTCGCAGTCTCCGCGTACTTTTCGTTTAAAGCTCGCAGCGCATCCCTGGTGGGCCCATCTTTAATGGCGACCTCCACCGGCATCTTCCGTCCCGGGTTCAGGTACGGATCGTAGTCTTCCGTCAAAATCAAGGGGTCCGCGCCTTCTGACAGCAAGTACTCGTACAGCTCGAGGTACCCGTCGTACTGCGCGAGGTACGCGGCTCGGTGCAGTGGGGTGAAGCCACGCGTATCACGCTGGTTCACCGCCACACGGCAGTTGCGCACAATGTGATGTAACATGTCGATTTGCTTGTACGTCGTTGCGAAGTGTACAGGACCCCCAGCGCCGTTGTCCTGTGTCCAGAAATACGGATCTGTGTCCATGATGATGTTCGCTTGGTCAGGGTCGCCAAGGCGGAAGCAGCTGTAGAACGCGAAGGGCTCGAACTTTGGCTGGGGGGGGTACCGACCGGTGCCTGTGTGTGTTCAGGATAGGGCATCGATGAGACGAAACAGATGAGAACAACAAAAGAAGAAGGTGGACCGTCGAAAGGAAAGGATCGTGCGCACGACGGTGTGGAGGGAGGGTCAGCGCTGATACTGTGACGCGTTTTACCCATAGGAGTGGATGTGCGGGAGTGTGCATGCTGCCGAGAGCGTATCGAGCAGGACCACAGGGGTGTGAACTGCGTGCGGTGCCCTCTGCACCCGCGGGAGGCGAACCAGCGGAAGTAGAAAAGCGAACGGAGGAAAAGACGTCCTCGGGAGATCGATGACGGGCCGGAGGGGAGGGAAGCGCGGTGCGGAGGTTTGACTTAGAGCCATGTACATCACTGTCCGCCTTCACGTACCGGTCATATCGCGCGGCATGGCGTACGGCGGGGTTGCGGAAACGCGTGAGTCTCGGAGGAAGTGCGCGGAGGTGTGCGCGTTGGAAGTGTCCGGGAGCGTTTTTTTGGACTCGACGAAAAGCTCCTCGGGAGTCTCGAAACTTGTTTTTGGGGTTTATCGCACGAGTTATGACTCGTCGCAACCCTGTTCATATAGTTTAACCCATCATTTCTTGGGTCCTTTACGAGACCGACTAGAAACCATGGCGGCTCGGTGCTTTTGATCGGCGAACCTTGGATGCGTGAAAAACTGTGCGCCCCAACTTCGCCGCGTTAGATCTCTCGCCGCTGCGTATCGCCGGCTGATCGAGACACTTCAGACTACCAACCCCTACACGGCCATACACACGATGTCGGACTACGGCAGCGACGTCGAGGACGACACCGAGCACACCTTGGCCAACGTAAGGCTCCCTCCGCATCGATATTTCGCACGCCGAATTATTTTTCGAAGCCATCAATAGAACCGGTTGTTTGAGGGAAGGGGTGACACGGAACACTACACCCTAAACGCTTGAATAACCTTTTAACCCGAAACGTCACTGACGACACCCCTCTCTCCCACCCAACAGCCCGCCGTGGTGGACAAGTACAAAGTAGCCGCGGAGATCGCCAACAGTAAGTGATGGGTGATGGAGCGAAAATCGGACAACCCTGATTGATGTGATGTCTTTGCGATCGTCTTTTCGTCTCTCGTTTGAATCACTCAGAGTAAGGTATCAGTTCAAGTTATCAGATCGCTGACTAAATACCCCTACAATCCCCCCATTCCACAGAGGCTCTCGCCGCCGTGCTCGCCGCGTGCGTCCCAGGTGCCAAGGTCGCGGACGTGTGCGGCCTCGGCGACAAAACCATCGAGGACGAAGCCGCCAAGTTTTACAACAAAAAAGACAAGGACGGAAACAAAATTGAAAAAGGCGTCGCGTTTCCCACGTGCGTTTCAGTGAACAACCAAGTCTGTCACAACAGTCCTACGGATGATGTTGCGACTGTTCTTGAGGAGGGTCAATCCGTGAAGATCGACCTCGGCGCGCACGTGGACGGGTACATCGCGGTCGTGGCAAACACCGTGTTGCTGCAAGGCGACATGAATGCGCCCGTGACCGGGCAACAAGCGGACGTGATGCAAGCGGCTGTCATTGCTGGGGAAGCGGCGATTCGCAAGTTGAGGCCCGGCAACACTAACGCCGACGTTGCCGCTGCTATCGCGAAGGTCGCTGAGGACTTCGGCGTCAACGTGGTGGAGGGCGTCTTAACGCACACCATGAAGCGATTCGTCATCGACGGCAACAAAGTCGTGCTTCATAAATCTTCTCCTGAACTGAAAGCAGATGAAGAGACTGTCGCGCTGAACGAAGTGTACGCCCTGGACATCGTCCTTTCATCCGGCGAGGGCAAACCCAAAATCCAAGACGAGAAGGAAACCAACGTGTACAAGCGCGCCATCGAGAAGAACTACAAGCTGAAGATGCAAGCCAGCCGGGCGGTGTTTTCGCAGATCACCACCAAGTTCCCCACCATGCCTTTCACAATGCGGGCCATGAGCGAAGTGCGAGGCGCTCGGTTAGGCATCACCGAGTGCATGACCCACGAGCTACTTCACGAGTATCCTGTTTTGTACGAAAAACCAGGGGATGCCGTGGCGCATTTCAAAGCCACTGTGTTAGTCATGACCAACGGAAACGACCGTGTAACGACGTGGACCTCGCAGCCGATCAACAGCGACCTGGAGCTGAACGACGAAGAGCTGAAGGCGCTCATTTTGGAACCCCTGAAATCAAAGAAGAAGAAGAAACCCAAGGCGTAAGGGTTTGCTTTTTTTGGGAGTTGGAGAGAGATGGAGAGAGAGAGAGGGGGTTTGGGTATTAAAAACTCTATAAAGATACGGTGCTGAAGGTAATAGGTATCGAGCATACACAATGTGTGTGAATAAACAATTTGAAAAAAAAATCAACTTCCCTAATACCTCATCCCCTCAACAACAACATCATTACCCGATGATCTCCGACCCGGACGCGGTCATCCCGTCATCCCTCCCCAACCCAGGTGCTCTCACGGCAAGCACGACCCGCCCAATCACCGTACACTTCCCGTCCCGCTCCATCTCCATCGTTTCCTTACCCGGGAACACGTCCAGAATCTCAGCCCCTTTGCCTCCGCTTAACTGGATGCTTGATTCTCTCACGGCGAGGTAAAAGTTCGTCGGGCTCGGGGTTTGTGACGCTTTGTCCACGATCAAAAGCGCGGGTTCTTCGCGTTCGGAGAGGTCACCCGCGCCTCTGAGAGAGCCTGTATTGCCTACGAGTACGGCAAAGGGAACCTTGGCTTCGGCAAGAGCCGCCCAGCTCGGTAACGCGACCCATTGCTGCGCCCCGACCGGCTTAAACACGTTGAACACTCCGTTGGGCTTGATCTCCTCCACGGCGATGACAGCCGCTGGGGAGAGCTTTTCAAGCGGGCCTAACATTGGCACCGGCCTGAACGCTAATTCCTCAGCATCCATCCTTACCGCCTGAATCTTCGCGTTCCCAGCCGCGTTCGCTTTGCCCATCAGCCCGCCCTCCATCAAATCAGATCCTTCCGCCAAATCAATCTCCCACATCTCGACGAGCGCGTCGAGTCTCTGTTTAGTGCTCTCCTCCACCGCGTACTTCTTCCCCTTCTCCACGAGCTCGTGGATGCGTGCAATGCCTTCATACCTCTGCACCTCCTGTACGTCTCTCCACATTTTGAACGCCAAACACTCGCCGGGGCACTGGCCAAACCCCTTGGCTTGTCCCGCGTTGGCGGCGCGAATCTCGACCGACTTTACGAGTTCGCGCGTCTGGTCAGGCGTGAACTCCCAATCAACCACGAACTCACAGAAGGAGGCGCGTTTTTCCGCGGGGAGGTACTGGATGTGCGAGAGATTTTCAGCATTCCATTCTTGATCAAAGTAGCTTAATTTCTCGTCGGGAAACCTGGGATCGGTGACGAGCGATCCTCGCGACGCGGTCCACGTAGTCCACAGCGATTGCTCCTTTGGCTCCACCCCAGTCTCGTCAAAGATGTCGTCGGGCGTGAACCCGTTGCGCATGAGTTTGGGAAATAACGGCGCGAGCTCAAACCAGTTCCCTGCTCGCTGTCGTAAACGCATAAAACTCATCTGGTCATCTTCCTGAAGGAGTTCGCTCTGGTCCAGGTATTCCGATGGCGGTCTAAAAGGTGCAAAAGCTTCACCTTCCTTTTTCTCACTGCCGGGCTTGGGAGGAGCATCATAACCCCCCGGGAATGACCCTGGCTTCATGCTCTGTCCTGGAGGCGGGTCCCGTCCAGGGTTACCCGGTGTGGGGATCTTAATCGCGTTCGGGTTGCCGTAGGAAGAGTCGAAGCCCTCCATGCCGGGGACGATTAAACGCGAGCCGGAGAATTGTTGTGGGGGAATGGACCCTTCGTCATCGTTGGCTCTGGGGGTGATGGCCGTGCGGTGTTTCTTGCCCGATGCAGTGCGTCGAGTGCCTCTTTTGGCACTTAGCGCCATAGGCGGCGTGTATCTCGCGGCGAGAGACGCGACGGATGTCATGGTGAATCTGACGGGGCGAAATGTACTGTGCGCTTTCCGAAAGAGGGCGAACGATTAGACCGTAGGATAGTGCGCGGTTGCGTGAGCCTCGGGTGAGAGACACGTGGAGCACAGATTATCGTGCGTGTGAGTAGTCGCGTCACGGAGGTGTGCGAGAGGTTGTGGGGGTGGGGGATGGAGGCCGTCTCTTCCGCTCACAAGACAGCCGCCGAAAGGATAAAAAAGCAAAAAGCCAGGGCGAAGGGCGATCGAGAAATGAAATCCACATGTTGATACTATTTGCCCCTACCAGAAAAATGCACAGTTTGCTTTTACACAAACATCGGACTAAACTCTCTGTTTATGATGCTTAACTGCGATGCTACGCTTGGAGCGGAGAGGTCCAGTTGGGCGAATATTTCAAGAAAAACGAGCTTCCCTTGGCCGCAGAGCGCTCTCTGTGCGAGTCTGTGTTGGCTTTTTGTTTTTCCCGGCCATCGATACCCCGGCAACCTGCTCCCCCCCTTCCCTCAGGACGCGTGCGCACCGACGGCAGGTCGAGTTGCCACCGGAACACTCATTCGGCGTTGGATCGCCACCCTCGAAGGCCAACCGAAGGTCGTCGAACCCCCAGTCCGGTTCGTTCAGTCGCAAGGCTCGAACAACTTTCGTCCGCCGCCAAGTCGGTAGAGACACGATGGAAGCCATCTCGCTTCGCCCGGGAGGCACCGCCACCGCGGGAACCTTCGCAAGCTTCGCGATGGGGAGTAGGCCGCAGGTAAGTGAGCGATGTCTCTTGATTTCGACACGAAGCGACACATAGGTTCACGACCCACACCTAGTCGCTTCACGCCCCTCCCCCATCTGGTCTCGACTTCACACAGCACCGACAGCTTTTGTGAAAGTAGGCGCTCTCGATCACAACTAACCCCTCCCCACCCCACCCAGGCCCCTTCCGAGTCCACGTCCAAGCGCCTGACCTCCGAGGACGTGATCAAATACACCAAGAACTTCATCGTGCAGTTCCAAGAGGTACGTACCTGGGCTAGGCGACAACCGAGCACCCCCATCGCAGCGATCAAAACCATCAGGGCTTTGGTGTGCCTGAAACGAGTCTTAGGCGAGAAAGACCTGTTTGTCCCTCCATGCCTTGAGTTAATCTTGAGTTATTCCGATTTTGAGTATATTTTTCATTTTTTGAGTCCAATGGATGCCTCCGACTATAGTTGCGTTGCTGACTATTACCCCCCTACCTACCCTTCCAATATAACCATTAGAAATACACCGAGATGCCCGTGGAGCTCGCCACCTCCCCATTGGAAGTGGTGATCAACGACGTGAACGAGGGTGACATTTCCGGTGAAGAAACCGCGGCGAGTTTGTGGGGCAAAAAAGAAGCGGCCGCTAATCCGAACGCCAACGCGGGTGATCAAACGCAGCCCAAGAAGGATGACAAGGACTGGCACGCCAAGCCAACAACGGCGACAGCTGCTGGCAAACCGACTGGTGGTACGAAAAAGGGCGGTGGGCGTGTGGATTTGACGCCGTTACCGGAGGGCAGCGCTGGGGCTGAGATTGTCAAGGCGGAAAATGCGTGGTCAAGGGGCGGAACCGACGACCAATCCATCAAAACGACGCGCGCAATCAAGGGGATTTTGAACAAAATCACGCCGGAGAAGTTTGACCGGCTGATGGAGCAGTTGTTGGAGTGCGGGATCGACTCCGCGGCTACGTTATCCGAGACGATTTCCATCGTGTTTGACAAAGCCATTTGGGAGCCGGGTTTCTGCTCAATGTACGCTGATGTTTGCTTGAGACTTTCCAAGGAGCTCCCCGAGTTCCCGTCTCCGGACGGTGGCAAGCCCATTTCATTCAGAAGGATTCTGTTGAACACTTGTCAAGAAGAATTTGAAGGAGCTGGGAAGGCGCGGGACGACCTGTTGCACATCTCGGACGCGGCTGAAAAAGCCTCCGCCACTAAAAGAGTAAAGGTCAGGACCATGGGCAACATCAAACTCATCGGCGAGCTGTTTAAGAAGAAGATGATTGCGGAGAAGATTCTGCACGCCTGTGTTACGGACCTTCTCGGTGCCCCCAAAAGTGATCCCCCCGAGGAGAACGTCGAAGCGTTGTGCAACCTGTTAGTTACCGTAGGCAAGGAGATGGACGAAAGCCCAAAACTCCCCCAACAAATGATGGAGATGTACTTTGCGCGGCTACTCGCATTGTCAGAAAACGAGGCACTTGATTCGCGCGTGCGCTTTTTGTGCAGAGATGTGATTGAACTGCGGAGAGCGGAGTGGGTGCCTAGGGTGAAGAAACTCGAAGCGATGACTTTATCCGAAATCCATGCCGAGGCCGCCGCCGCTTTAGGCATCTCTCCCGCGCAAACGGAAGAAATTCTGTTCCCTGAGGGCCCCGGAGACGGGTGGGAAGTCGTCGGGTCGAAGGGCAAACCGTCCGGCTCGTCCAACAACCTCGCCGCGATGGGCGGAGGGAAGCAAAGCTCGCTTTCAGGCCCGTACGTCGCGTCCGTGCACAAAGCACCGATTCTCACGGAGAAGGAGAAGCTTAAGCGGGATGCGCAGCTGCGTGAAACGGCGAGGGAACGGGCGCAGGCGGCGCTCGTGGGGCCCGCCACGCCGGCGGTGTCGACTGAAACCGCCGCCGTCCCCGGCGGCAACTTCGACGCCGAGAAGGTTGAGGAGAAGACCAAATCGCTGATCACTGAGTACATGCAGGTGTGCGATATCAAGGAAGCGGTGCTTTGTGTCAAGGAGATCGTGGCTGGGGCGAAGAATGCACAAGCGCTGGCGGTTATGACCAAGCACGTCGTGGCGCACGTTGTGGACGTGTCCACCGAAAAAGCCACGCAACTGTTGACGAAACTGTTAATCGCGTGCGTTAAAGAATGTGGGGTTGATTCAGCTGTTGTTCAATCCGACCTGGATGAACAAATCGAAGCCTTGGAAGACATCGCGATTGACGTGCCGATGGCGCCCAAGTTGCTAGGGGGGATGCTGGCGCAGATGGTGATTGAAGGTGCGTTTGACGTGACTTCAATTTCGTCATCCATCGCGAAGATCGACGAAGGAGGCATGCCCACTCGACGTGACTTTGCCGCCGCCGTGCTCAAGGAACTCAAAGCCAAGGGGAAGATGGGCGTGAAGGAGTACGTCGGGAAGTCGGGGCTCGACGTCACGCAGGCCCTGACTGGGGATGAGAAGTTCGACGGGCCGCTCGGAGCGTTCCTGGAGAAGTCAGGGCTCAAGGAACTGGCGTGATTGAGTCAGGAAATAAAAGAGAGTTTTGAGTGAATGAGACAATCGATCTGGAGAGATGTATAAGCGCGCAGGTCGCACGATAAAAAATATACCAGGCTTGTAATGTGAGAACGCGTTGTTTGAAATTCGTTTTGTCGTTGGTGAGCCGTGCGTATCACACGTCTTGCGTATCACGGCTATGGGTATATCTAGTGTCATCATCAAAGCCTTCTTCGGACGTCTCGGGTGCCATTCTCAAACTTTTCACGTTCGGAAGACAATGACGTCACACTTCGAAAAGATGATCGATCGATATCAGTCCCTCCTATGAGTATTCAGTGTCACACCTCACCGCGCGTCCTTCTGTAGACTTACCGACCTCAGTGTTTCATACATGACGTCGCGTGCCCTGTCGCGCGCTGTGTTGGGTGCTGCTGATGCGGCGCGCAGAGCGGCGAGCGCGTCCTCGTCGTCATCCCTGAGTGTGCTCGGCACCGCGCCTGCGTGTTTCGCCCCTTCATGGCGCCACGCGTTTGCATCCCAAACGCGCGTCGGCGTCAGTGCGGCGGCGAAAGCGGGCGTGCCGAAGTCTCACCCACTCAGTGCACCTGGCCGGGTTAACCGCGAGTTAATGAACCAGAGTTCCAGGGCCATGTCTAACTCATCTGGATCGTCCGGTCCTGTTGGATGGAAATCGTTAGCGATGATGGCGGCGACGGGCGGCGGCGTGTTGTATTTCTTCGACAAGGAACGGCAGCGGAGGTTGGATAGCGTGAAGGCTGGACCGAGTGCAGGGAAGGCGAGTATCGGAGGCCCCTTCGAGTTGAAACTTGCCAATGAAAAGGGCCGCACTTGGAAAACAAGCGAACTTCACGGCAAGTACGCTTTGTTGTATTTCGGGTTCACTATGTGTCCTGATATCTGCCCGGATGAATTAGAAAAGATGGCTGAGTGCGTTGACATTGTGAATGGAGTTGATAATGTGTCGGATAAAGCGTCGGAGAAAGTGCCGGAGAAAGGAATTGACAAGGATCTATTGACCCCTGTTTTTATTTCCATCGACCCTGAGCGGGATACGGTGAAACGAACAGCGGAGTACGTCAAGGAGTTCCACCCTAAATTACTGGGATTGACCGGCTCGGTGGACGCGTGCAAAGCGGCGGCGAAAAAGTACCGTGTGTACTACCACAAGACTGGGAATGACGATTCATCTTCCGATGATTACCTAGTGGACCACTCAATTATCATGTACTTGGTGGATAAGCAAGGAGAGTTTGTGACGTTTTACGGGAAGAACTATGAGGCGCAAGAGATGGCGGAGGCTATCATCGAGCAAATGAAAAGGTTAGGGTGAGAGTTTTTGAATATGCATCTCTCTTTATCACTCATACTCTACCCTATTATTACTATTATTACTCAACAACCCCTAGTGCTTGCCCCCCTGCAATCCGCTGTCTGTACTTGCCCTCTGATTGCGTTTTGTCCGCGCTGGGGTGCATGGCGGGGTCGTGCTTGGATTGATACTTTGCCATCGAGCGCAACGTCGCAACAGCGGCGGACAACGCGGCGGATGCGTTGGATGAGTATTCACACAGTTTACCCATACGTAAAACCTCATTTGTATTCTCCAAAGTGTTCCTCTCCAGCACCGCCACCGCCCGGGCACAAGCCTCCGCGGTGAGCATACACCCGGCTTCGGGCTCAACGCGGAGAATCGAGGAAGGGGAGTCATATGCGTCATCGTTGTCTTCAATCGCGATTTTTTGAACCCTGCGCAACCCAGGCGCGCTTGCGTTGACCGCCGGGAGCTTGACGAATTTCGTGCGTCGCGGGAGTTTGGGAACCGACGCGGTGGCCATCTCCCTGGCTTGTCTCCAGGTTGAGTCTAGTGCGATCAAAATGTAACTCGCGCCACGCATCGCCTGCCACGCATTAATTAGTTCTTTTTGCTTGCGAGTTGTCGGAGCCTCCGATTGGGTTTGCGTTTGCGTTGATTCATTCGTATCATCCGACGTGACGTCCCTTTTCGCGTCCACAAACACCTCGCACACATCCACCGCGTGCGCCGCGGGGTACAGCAGGAATATCGGGACGTCGGGCGGTACCTTTGTGTCTGATGTACTTTCATCGATACATTCATCATCGTCGTTTGCGAACATCTGTAAAAACGCAACAGGAGGGTCTCGTTTCGTGACCACCGCGCACCGTTTGAAACACTTGGGGAGGATCCACCCCGTGGCCAAAGATCGTTTGTGTTCGTTCGGGTGCGTTAAAACGATCAACGCTCCGTTCGTATCGACCGGATGTGGGGGGAGGTGTGCACACGGACATGCGACCGTGGGGCGGCCGCACTGGTCGCACCGAACGCGGCCGTAAGTTTCGGTCGAAACATCATCCACCGCCCCAGCCGTCTCGAGTTGAACATGTGTCCACAGTGACTCTAACGTGTCAGGATGAGACATCGAAGTATCTATTCCGAAAGCCTCATCGGTGGCATCACGGTCGCCTGGAGGTGTGCGCGCGGAGATGTGCCGAGTGTGGGTTCGCGAGCTGAGAAAACCTGTCCAGAAAATAAAACGCGGGAGCTGACGAAGACAATTCTACTTGTTAACGTAAACGTCGGTGGACTCTTGGTGGCACTTCGTCGTGCGCTTCGCCGGCATGCGCGACGAGGCGGTGATGCGCGCGGGTGCTGCGGCGATCGCGAGGGCGACTGGCGCTGGGTTTGACGAGGACACACCTGAAGATGTCGGTGGTGGTGACGAGAGTGCACGAAAAGGAAATGATATCATCGTTGTTGTCCGTCCCACCGTCGTGCTTCCTGACGAGTGCGTGATGCGCATTCTGCGCGTGGTGCTTGAACATACGGGCGGGGAGGACGCGCACAGGGTTTGGAGCGTGGGCGCGCGGTTCCGGGTCCCGGCGAGGGATACACGACGAAGGTCAGTTGAAGGTGCTGTCGGGAGTCCTCAGGGCAATCGCAATGATGCTTCCCAGAATGAATCTACAAGCGAGTCTACCAAGACGACGACGCGAAGTTCCTTGCGTCTAGTGTGCAAACAGTGGCGCCGTATTCTAGACTCACAATGCAACAACATCTGTGCGAAGAAAGCCGTGATGTTCGGTGACGACGCGCTTGTTGGATTAGCAGAGACGTTGTGTCAAACAAACGGCGTTACAAAAATAACGCTTCAAGGCTCACACCTCACCGGCGGCGAGTACGCTTTGACCTCCTTCGGCTTATCCAGGGCGTGCAACTGTTTAACCTCCTTGACGCACTTGCACATAGACCGAACGGGCATGGATGTAGGGGATGTGCTTCAGGTCGCGACCTCGTGCGTTAACCTTATCGAGCTGCGAATCAACGGGGCAACGGATAATGGAAATATTTCAAATAATGATAACCCGTTTGAGTCCGCGCTGCTACACGAAATGCCGCACAAAGAAGACACGTTGGACAAGCTTGGGTGCTTTTTCAGCGAAGGATCAAATTCATTAGAGCGCGTTACTATACGTGGCGTTCCTGATTTGTTTCGAGTGCACAGTCACCGATCCTCGGAAATGGCGTCGCAAAACTTTGAGGCGTTGGTCAACGGTTTGACTTTTTCTGAACTGTCGTCTGATGACTTCAAAGAAATCGCGACGCGAAAACGGTTAGGGTGCAAGGACCCTACGATAAAAGCTATGCTCCTCAGTGTGTGCGCCGCCTTAAATGGGTGTACCAACCTCAGACGGTTGGAGCTGGAGGACGTTGGGGCGAGCGACACCACGGGGATGTTCATTGTGCAAGCGCTCCCGCCGACGCTTGAGGTGTTCACAATTGGCGGAGATGACGTGGGCGCGCGAACAGGCGCGGCATTGGCGAAAAAATTGGCGACAGATAAGAACCCGGCGCTGTGGCAAGTGCGCCTTCCCCGAAACGCGGGGTTAGGCGCCGTGGCTGCTTTAGAACTCGACGCCGCGTTCCGACAACGTTCGGAAAATGGAAGGTCACTTTTTGTGCGCCTCACGAACGAAGAGGGGTGCCGTTTAAGCGACGCGGTTGTGATTGTCGCGGAAAAAGTTTTGTCGCCCTGGGTCTCATCCAAGGAAAACCACCTAGCGGATGTCCGACTATCGACGGAGGCGTCTGGTGACCGGTTAAATAAACTCAACGATTCCAAAACAGCAGTCGCTAAAGAAGTGCTGCGCCACCTTGCGACGCACGAGACCGCGGATTTTGACGCCAACGACTTGGCCATGACTGGCAATACCTTGAAAATGACGCGGTGGTCCCCGCAACGCGTGTACGCGGCGACTGGGCCGTGCGCGTCGCGCGCTACCCTCACCGCCGCGCGAGATTGGTTCGAGCAAATTCAAAAGGATGACTCGCTGGCCTCCACGGCGGTGCGCGTCGCTGTGACCGAGAGATTTGCGAGCTTAGCCCTGCTACTTGAGACTTCCACTAAAGACTCCCTGTACGCGCACGATGAAATTGATACCGCCACGAAAGACTACACGGCGTTTGCACAAGTCGCACTCGATGTTTTGAAATTCCCGTCTGGACTCGAGATACCAGTCTCGAGCTCCACGCCGCTGCCTCGTGCGCTCGCGAGCGCTGCGCTTCCGGAAGCGCTGGCGCTGGCGGCTGCAAACGATGATGCTAGGCGCGGTCTCGGGCGAGACGCATCACATACGATGCTACCGCCTCTCCCTGATGCAATCATCGACCAAGTGCACGCAAAGCTTTGCGTGTTTCTCATCGCGGTTGATTTATGGAGAATGGATGTTTGCGTTCAAAACGAAAAAGTTGACAAGGCGGACACTTTTTTGACCGACGCGTGTTACGCGAACGGAGGCGCGTGGGCAATGTTAGAAGTCACGCGGCGCCACCTTTTAGGAGATTCCGATGAAATCTTCGCCGGCGCGATTACCACATCGCCATGGATTCCGTTCACGGAAGCCACAGGGATTCCAATTCCCCATAGATTTCACGACACGTTCCCCAATGACGGTTCTTACAGCCACCGAATCAAGGCGTCGGAGTACCTCTCGCCTCAAATGTTACCTCGTTGGATCAGCGCCGTTGAATGGGTCTTCTAGCGACGCCTCAATCGCCGCCGAGGTCGCAGCCTCGGCGTTGTTTACGTTATCGAACCACACCCTGGACGCGCGGCAGTTACAATCCCTAGCGTTGATTCTAGGCTCCGCCGCGAAGCTTCTTCCGGACGACGGCGACGGGTGCCGGCTACACGACGCGGTTCACGCAGTGTTCGCATCAAGAGAGTTCGCGCCGTTGTATTCTCCGACACGCATGCGCTTCCTGCCGAACAACAAGCACTTACATGAAAACTCCATTCTCTCTTGGCCGCAGTGGCTGCACGCGGTCGGCGCACCGCCGCCGATGGACGAGAGCGTCGCGCGACGAGCGGCGGCAAACTTACTCGAGCGCGAAATGACTTACGCGCGTCTGGAAGCGGAAGTGGCGTCGGTGAAGGCAAAGATGGACCGCATCGCGGGCGAGTTGCGAACCGTATCCACCGACCTGCGTCTGTCACAGCAGTTCCACCGGGAGCCCGCTCGGGTTTATTTGCTGAAAGCGCACCGATTAATTCGGTGGGAATATTTGCAAAACACGGTGGGTATTTCGAGACAAACAAAGTTGTTTTCGCAAGAGGTTCGTCAAACACCCAGACGACACGACACTATTACCCGTGTCCCTGTACCGGGGTGGAGGGAAGAAGTTGCCGTTGCGCTGGATGCACTCTTCACACACTGCGAAACGTCTGCACCGTTCGTGGCGGCCCTGAACGACGCAGACGCGGGCACCAAAGGCTGGTCCAAAGTTAACGACGTTTCAGACACTTCGCGAGTGTTCCACCACGAGTGGGAGCGAAAAGCAGCGGCGACGATGCTGGCGTGGTATGTAGATACGCACCGGAAAGACGATGCGGAGAGCCGGGTTGGTGACGTGCTTCGCGTGCTTGGCGAGCGGCTTCCAGTGGAGGAGATGCTACGTTTGCGGCGAGAAGCGAACCAAGAAAGGGCGGATGACGCGTCTCATTCGTTTGCGCGGTCGGTGGAGCTGGACAGTAGAGCGCGGTGGAACTTGCTGCTGGACGACGAAGACAGTAGGACTTAACTTTTCTGACAAGACTCATTTTTTGTATCAAACGTCGTTCACTTATCGAAGCCGAAGTAGCTTTGAATGGTGCAGGGCTCTTGCTTGATCTCTGGGGCGAACTCTCCGGCTCGTGCTTGACGCGCTTCGAACTCGGCGGAGCCGCGCGTGCTGGTTTGCACGCCGCACAGTCGTATTTCACCTTGCCGTGAGGGCAGGGCTTGCACTCAGCGCACCAGCTTTTCACCTTGCCGTGAGGGCAGGGGGTGCAATCTACGCAGTCGGCTTTCCTTTTATCATGCGAGCATCGCTTTATACTCATCGTTCGTGCCCAACCACCCACGCGCGCCGCGATGTGCGGTCGTGCCCGCGAAGAGAGACGTCGCTTCAAAGTCGTAGCTTTTCGGTTTTTTCATCGTCAATCCCGAGTTTTCCGGTTTTGCGGGACTTGACGAGAAGCGGCCCGTTGACCTGATGGCTGGAGTGCCTCTTCCATCGCCCGCATTCGCGGCGACGCGACACCGACGCGGTTGTCCATCAACCGCGTTGAGTGATGGCGGACGCCGAGGGAGAGGCGGTGGAGGTACGCACCTGATTGTTTCGTGCGAGAAGTTAGTCACGTCGCGCGTCCAATGGCGGCATCGCCCGATTCCACATCCGCATTTGGCACCCGGATTGATTGGCTCAATGGCATTGTCTAACATACAGCTCTCATGCATTACGCTTCAAGGTCGACGTCAGCCACGTGCTACGATGCCACGCACACACACAGCCTATCCACTGACACTTCCCGACCCTTCCCTTACCTTCCAGGATGTGCACCCCCCTCCTTCATTCCATTTGGATTGGACCGCGCAAGCGGTTGTTTTAGAAGCCGGGACGCCCGGGGTTGACGCGAACTCGGTGACCACCGCGCTTATAGGGTTATCGGATGCGCAAGGTGGCGAGGATGCTGAGTTATTAGAGACTGACACTCGACCTTTGGTGTTCGCCACGTTGACGTACGATGAGCTTACCAAAGCTGCGGGAGCGGCGGAGGAAGGTACTGCCTTACACGAAGCGCAGATGGCAATCACGACGGCACAAGAGACACACGCAGCGTCGGAGGACCCGGACAAAGGCGACTTTACCATACCTCTTCACTTGATTGCCAACCTATTCAAAGCCCATGCGCAACACGACAGGCAGACGTACAAAGAAACCCTGACCAACACACGAACGGAAGCGTTCGAGCAGGCGAAGATTACTTTCGAAGAAGCAAATACTTTGGTAGATGAGAAATCCAACGCGTTGAAAGAAATTAAAGAAACGTATACAGCTCAGTCTAGGGAACACCAGGTTCTGTTGGACCAGTGGGATGAGGAGGACGAGGAGGACGACGGGCCGGGTCCCGGGCCGGATTACGACCTGGTGGTTGACGCGGAGTCGGCGCTGAATTCCGCGAAAGACGCGAGAACGGTAGCGAGGCGAGAAATGGTTGAGAAACAGAAACAACGATCCGCGCCCGCTGAAGTCGCCAAGAGCTACGTAATCGCCGAGGATTTCTTCGTCGGGGTGGACGGAGTTGAAAACACGCCTGAGAATTCGGTTGGGCGGCTTGCGTCACTAGCACAAGCGGGGCTGCCTGCACGCGCGGTAGTTAATTTAGCCAGGCGAAGGGTTGCAGTTAAAACCGATGACGAGATAGCGGGCGCTTCTGAAACCAAAGAAACAGATGGTGAACCCAAGGAAGGTGAAGAACTGCCGGCCGAACAAGTTGTGGAGGAGGATGACGAGTACCCTCCGTTGGTCAACGCGCTGATGGACGCATATAAATTGTGTCTCAGTGAAGGAGCTGATTTCGATGCACCCGCGCGTCTTCTTGCGTCTGTGCCCCTGGACTTTCCCAGGGAAGAAACGATACCGGACGCCTCTGTTTTGGCGAAACTGCTCGCGGACAAGCTAGGCGTGCTCGCGCTCGCTCAAGACGAGTACGCTTCGTGGAAGGAAACCGCGCAGGTCGTCAGGGTGCCTGATGACTTTAGCAAAATCGTACAGGAAGCGGTGAATGCTCAAGCTGCTGGCAACGAAGCCGAAGAAGGTGAAGCTCGGGATGAAGCTGGTGACGCCACCGGTTATGACGACGCTAAAAAACCCACCCCCCCTCCTCCACCCAAAACGCAAATGGATATGATAGAGCACCGCACGTATGACCAGCTACTCGCGGGTGTGCCTCACGAGCGTCTTTCTTGCGCGGTGGTGTTAGACGCGATCATAGGCCAGGTGTGCGCGGGGGAGTGCGACCCTGTTTTGGTGGAAAAAGCGTCCGACGCGGCGGCGGCGGAAGCCGCGATGCTCGCGGTGACTGCTGCGTTAGTGCAAACCAAGCTGGATTATATTCCTGATGTCAGCGAGCTTAACTCCCGCAGCACTCGGTTCGGGTTCGGAAGTACCACGGGGGGTATGGGCGGTACGATGCCTTCTGTTTACGGAACTAAAACCGCGACTTTCGGGGGAACGAACACTTTCAAACCAGGTGTCAACACCTCCACGTTTAAAAGAGGGACCGACCCTTTGTTCCCCGATGAGACCGATTTAGGATTTGAAGACAGGGACGAGTTGCTTGACCGAGAACAGCACTCTGTGACGCTTCTTCCGTTTGGCGACGCTGCCGCCGCTTTAAGGTCGAACTACGAACCCGGTACCGTCGCCGCGACACTCGCGGCGAAACCGGGAGTCGCGTCTGTTGTTACATTGGACCCGGATTTGGTGGAACAGAAAATGGCATCACTAGCGTTCGCCCCTGGGTGTGGCCGGATTGGCATGCCCAGTATGCCGGTTTTAGATGAGGACCAGCGGAGCGCGCGGAAAACGAGCCTATCGTCGTTCCTAGCGAAACCTGATAGCGCCTTCAACTCTTCCTCTGGAAAGAAAAAGTCAGTTTCCTTCAGCAGCAACAACACATCCGCGCCTGTGTCGAGAAACTTGAAAGTGAGTTTAGCCGCAGCGGAGCGATGGGAGTTGATGAATACCGTGGTTGATGAGATGCTACCACCTGGAGTGCTCGAAGACCACGGGGATGAAGTAAGAAGCAGAAGACATTGGGAACCTTTAACTCGCGCCGCGTACGCCAACGTGGTACAATCGGCGCAAACGCATTCTGGAACCTTGGATGTTTCCAGCAAGTATTTCGAACCGGAAGATGCGCTGTTGGTCACGTGTCTTCCCGCGAAGCACGAAACGGATATGACCGACTACTCGGTAAACACAGCTGTGCCTTGGTGCGAGTTTGTTGGGTTGTTTATTCAAGGTTTCAATCAGGTTCTTGAAGAAAGAATTGAGCGCGAAGAGAAGAAGAAAAAGCTCGAAAAGAAACAACGAGACGAAGAGGAACGGCAGTTGGAAACGGAACAGAGCGAGTTGTTAGGGATGCCTGATGACGAGCGAGAGGCGAAAGAACAAGAGATGGAACATGATCAGAGGGAACTGGAAGAGCTTCGAAGACAACAAGAGGATGAGGAACAAGCGGCGTGGGCGTGGGACGGGTCGGTGGCGAGCGACGACGAAGACGAAGGCGTTACGCGCGACGGCGACAAAAAGGAACCGAATGAAACACCCACAGCTGACGAAGACGGTCGGCGGTGGGTGTTACAAGACGCGAAGGGTGTTATGACCCGTCTTCGTTCAAAAGTCGTGCCCATGCCCTCCGTTTCGTACTGCGTCGAGGGTAACGTGGGTAAGTGTTTTGGTATCTCGCAAGGTCTCTACCCGGCGGTTTCCGACAGCGCAGTCGTGCTTTCACCCGACGGCGGCGTTGATGTCGTCGTGGCTGGTGTCCGTCTGGGGATACGAAGCGACACGAATGCCGATGGGTCGAAATCAACCCGAATCGTCGCCTCGTTAGTGGACCAGCCTGGTACGTGCATCGTCGTGGGCAGGGCACCGGAAGACCCGCCGCCTCCGCATGTTGAGGTGCACGAAAACGAAGAGGACGCAGCGGCTGAGGCTGAGGACCCAACCGAAGGTGAAGAATCCGAAGCGCCACTTCCAGAATCACCTACAGAAGAGGAACCTCCACCACCTCCGAAGCCTGTCTACGTGCAGTACACCTCTGAAAGTGGGCTGTGCGTTTCAGTGACGAGCGACCGAGTCGTGGTGCAATCGCGCGTGGACGCCGGCGCCGTCGCCGCTGGGTCCGACGACGTTCCGAGCTCGTTGAAAACGTTGACGAAAAAAAGCGAACTCATCCGCGCGATTTTGAGTGATGGAAGTACTATTAGTCATGCAGCCGATGGTGTATCAATTCTGTGTCCCAATGGTAACGTAGGGACACGGGGTGTTGACTCCAAATCGTGGATGGGAACCAACGCCCAAGGCATTCGCTGGGAGCAAAGCGACTCGTTTGTGTACGTCCCGCCTCCGCCACCCGCGGAGGGAGAGGAGGGCGAAACGGCTGAAATGGCGGTTGAGACGGCTGAAGGTGATGAACGAGCTGTTGAACCTGAGACTGACCCTGTTCCTAAACTCAAAGCTGGCGATATTATCACCCCGACCGCGACGTTCGTTTCGCCGGTGTCGAGCGCCACGGTGGTCGACCCCGAAACGCGAGCGGTCGTCACCTCGAGGGAGGACTTGACGTTAGTGGTGGAGCATCCCGCGGGTGTATCTGGGGAGGAATCTGAAACGAAAGAATCTGACCTCAAAGAAGACCCTTTAAAGAAGCCACCCAAGCGTTCGCTCGTGGTGCACGCGGATGGCACGAGGGTGTGCAAAGATTTGCAGACTAATTGCTTGTGGCTTGTGGAGAAGGACGGGTTCGCGTCGACGCACGCCGATTGCGAAACGAAACGAATCGACGTCGATCTAGGCGCGGCGCTGGCTTCTATTGATGAAAATGGAGTCTGTTCTTTGAGTTTAGGGTCGTACGGAGCGTTATGCGCGGATAAAAACGGTTGCGTAGTGTTCGTGCCAGGGCACACCACTTCCGACCCCATGGCGTCCGCTCAACGCGCGTTAACCGCGGCGAACACCCCAGAGGGCGAATTGAGATGCGCCACCTCTGTCATCGGCGCCGGCTCGCCAGACGTGGACGGCGCGTTCATTTTCGATCTGCAAAGAGCAGCTGTTAGATACGTAGACGAAGCCGCGCGAAGGAAAGAAATCGGGTTCGTGCCGTACCGCGATAAGCCTGAGTACTCGTACTTCCACAGAACCCGGGGGGAGCGCGGGGAGCTGAGTCCGGACCATTCTCGGGTTTCTGTCAACTCTGCTGCGTCATCGCTCGGGCCTTCTGTGAGCCAAGCGAACGTTGCAGGTGAAAATATTTCAGGTGATGACATCGCTACCCCCGCTACCCCCGCGCAGTTCGTCGCGCGTGCTGGCGAGCTTCGCGGGGCGTGTGCGTTTGGTGACCTGGACCCGCCGCCGGAACTGGAGCCACAAGAGGAAACAGACGAAGACGAAGCCAATGCGGAGGATGGCGACAAGACCGAGACGACGGCTGATGAACCTGGGTCAGAAAAGCCTCCATCCGAGGTTCCGCCTTCGCCAACGAGCCAGAGATTATCTACTACGATCGATCCAGAGCCCTCAACGTTGACCACGACAAGCACGGTGTCTGTAGAGCCTTCGTCGATCGCACCGGAACTGGTGGTCCCGATCAACGCTCCGTTCGTGTCGCCGCGAGTTTTCGTTTGCTACCCCGACCAGGATGAGTACTTTGAGGTTGTGAGTGTTGAAAGTTTTCAGAGGTATCGTATGGGCAGACAGTCTGATCGCGAATGCACTTCTACTACTGCCCCAGTTATCGGCACGGAATCGGGTAGTGGCGCTGTGAACCACACGTTCTTGACGCCGCTGCGGAAAGTGCCGGAGCCGCCAACGCCGTTGGTTGTGCCGACGTCGCGAGCGAGAGATCCAGCCGATCCGATTAAAGGCCGCGTGCGAGCGGTACCGTCCCTCCAAACGCCCTCGATTCCAAAGTTCCCGACACCGCCGAGTTCACTGGTCATGCCTAGAATCGCCGCGGTGGATGCCATGGGTACTAATCTTGGACAGAACGAAACAGTGGGTAACACGAGAGGCGGTACTGCATGGGGGGTTGGCACGTGCAACCAGTCAAACACAATGTCACAAACAACGACGAAAGAAAACCCCACCTCCCCCAAATCCTTCGTGTTCCGCGAAATCGTGGAGTACCCCGAGTTAAGCGTTGAGACGTTGCGTGCGCTTGACAAGGCTTTGAACGACCATGCGAACGCCACGGAAGAGGACCTTCAAGTCAAGCCTGAAAGTTACCTTTTGCGGGATGTGCGCAGCGACGCGTTTTTGGTTGCGGAACAGAACTTGGCGGACCGGGTAATCGCGGCGAGAAAAACGGCGCAGTCTGCGTATTTCGAAAAAAGAAAAGTCGAGTTGGCGGTGGAGACGGACGAAGCGCGACGTGCAGCTGAAGTGGCTCTTGATTTGGGTGTTTTGACGTTGGCTCGTGAGATGAAGGTCGCGCCTGTCGGGAAGACACCCCCCGCCCGAAAACAGCCAACCTTCCCCCCTTGTTCGTTCTTCGAAGTGGAGGAAGGAAGGGATGCGCTGTCGGCGATGGAGAAGGGAGGTGGACAGATGGATGCATCAAATGGTTTCGAATCGCTGGAAGGTAAGGGTCGTGCCACGCTTTACCCACGACGCACGGCATCAGCTGTAGCGCCTCCACTTCCCAACCCTGTGAAGCTCGCGTCTATTGAGCCGCCCATGGTGCGAGCCTTCGAAGCGAATGAGCGTTTTGAAGACGAATATTTCGAAAACACAAACGGGATGGAGTTATGGGAGACTAATTACTCATACGAAAACGAACTTGAACATGAACACGAATTGCGTGGCATAGACACAACGGCTCCTCGCCCTGAGCTATCGTCCGATTTCAGCGGCGACCGGACGTTCAGGACGACGACTCGAATGGACTTTGAGGGTAACCGACGCTCGCGAACCCTAGCCCCTTCTCAGTACTACAAGGAAAAGGCTCCGTTCGTGAGGAACGTTGCGCACGAAGACACGGAAGGTAACTCGAGAAGGCGGTTGAGGACGGCCAGTACTACGTTGTTAGAAACGCGACGCATCGAGAAGATCCGATCGTGGGACGACCGTAAACAACACCCTGCCCCCGACGCGCAGTTCGAACTCTCCCCGGCGCACGTGCACTTCGGCCGCGTGCTGCCTGACGTCGCGGTCAAAAGACGCGTGACGCTCACGAACGTCAGCGTCGATTTAGGACGGTTCACGGTGAGGCAACCGTTTGTAACGGGGCCGTTTTCAGTGGAACACCAGCCAGGGATGGTCTCGCCTGGGCTAGCCGCTACCTTGAAAGTCAAGTGCCACGCCACGCGACCCGGGGAGTACGTCGGCGAGGCGGCGATTTTGACGGAACGACAGGTGTTTGTGTTGTTGCTATCTGCCATGGTAGTCGGAAGGGGGGAGGAAGAGAACGTACCCTAATATTTAATGTGGGAGAATAGTCTACACATCCCGACAAAACCTTAATGTCTACAAAGCCCTAATTCAACCTTTACGCAACCCTAGACGTACCTCTTCAGAAATCCCGCAATCGCAATGGCAACCTTTTCCGGGTCGTCCTCGTGCACCGCGTGTCCCGCTTTCGGTAGCACGACCAACTGAAATTTGCCCTGCATCTGTGCAATTGTTAGAGGGTTGTCTAGTCTGTCGGTGCCTGCTAACAGTAATAGTTTCGCACACTTTGCGGTTAAAAATATTTGCGATAAACCGAGGAACCACGAGCGCCAATCCTTGGCGGTGGCCGCAACGTTCGTGCGCCATTCGTACGACCCCCCGTCGTTCTCTGCGTTGAAAAATAGCCTCGACGGAGTGGAAACTTTTGCCGACTCCAAGCTCGTCGTGAACCCGGATTTCATGGTCCACTTGATTGCTGTTTGCATGGTGTCAAAGGAAGTTGGAATCCGTGAAAGCCCGGCTTCCATAAACGGCAAGCTCTCCATCGCGGTGCCTTCCACCACATCGACCACAACGACGCCGGAGAGGGTGAATAATTTGTCGTTTATTCCTGGGTTGTCTCGCCCAGAGTCGTCTGTTGTGCCGCTCACACCCGCCCCAAATACGTTCGCCGCCCGCGCCACAGCCGCGCCGCCCATACTGTGCCCAACGAACACGACGTTTACGGGTTTAAAAGACTGTTTATTCGACGTCCTGGGCACAGTAATTGACTTCACCAACGCGGATGAGACGTCCAAAACGTCCCTTGCCAGTCGATCTGCAGAAAAGTCAACTTCGGTTGAATCGCCGTTACTCGCTGTTTTCGTCTCCCCATGTCCGCGCGCGTCGAATGCTGCTAACAACATATCTCCACTCACTTTACCCGCCAACAAACCTATGGTGCATGCCCAACTCAAACCGGTGTACCCGCAGCCGTGCGCGAAGAGAACGATTGTTTTATTTGAGGCGTTTGATTTCTTTTCTGTTTCGCCATCTGTGTTGCCTCCATCTGTCGTCCCTTCCCCCTCGCCTCCAATTCGTGTGTACACCCGGAACACGTCGTCGTTCTGTGTCTGTAAGTCAAACGCGTCCGTGAAGTAGCTTCGCCACCCGACTGGGGCCAACGCGGCGTGTATTGCTGCGTCGGACGTCGAAGCATTGGGTGCCCACCTTTCGTGTAATTGATTTGAAGTGTCCCCGAATCGGGGGGGCGGGGGCGGCATCGTGCCAGTCGCCGCGGGATTGCCAGGTACATCTTGACGTACCTCAAGTGACGGGTGATGTACGTTCGCCCACGGCGCGGAGGTCCACCCCGGGTTCGGGTCCGCCCCGGAACAACGGGGGGGCTGAGGGTCCATCGGAATGAGGAATGAATGATGATTAAAAGTATTTACAGTCGTATTTCAATAGTTCGTCGCATTTCGACGTGTCAACTCTATGTACTTACTGCCGCGTATTTCGCGGATACACACAATAAAAACGATCAAAAACAGCCATATACTGGTCAAAACCTACGCAAAATTTCAAACTGCCCCGTGGTTGACCGGGTACTTCCCGATGGAGTGTTCCAGGGTGATTTCCGTTGGGTACGCGGTGCCTGTTGTTTTTTCCTCGACGATATCGAGCATGTCGTAAATCAACCGAGCGCGTTCGCTCAGGTGTTTGTCAAGAGGCATTTTGTACACGTGGCACTCGATGCCTATCGTTAAGCAGTCTTCCTTCGCCGCTGCTAAATTAACACGTACGGGGTACTTTTGGGATGAGATTGCGCTATCCTTTCGTAAGAACTCCTCGATGTCTTTGCACAACCCTGGGATCGTCTTTCGATCCCGGTATAAAATTCGAAACTGCAAAATCAAAACTCTTGCCACCGCCCGCGTTACGTTGATCACGTTCGCGCCTAAAAAGTAACCGTTAGGTGCGATGGTGGGTTTCGTGTCTTTCGCCTCTAACGTCGTTTGGTACCACCCGATTTCTTTCACCAGGTAATCAGAAACAGTGGGGTCGTCGGATCCGCGGAAGTTGCTGCCTTGCGTGACGAAAATCTCCTCCCCGACTTTGAACGGCCGCAACACCGCTAACATCGTGCCCCCCATCACGTTGCTCAAAACATCCCTAGCCGCTAAACCGAAGGTCAAACCACCAACCCCACCGACGCCTATGATTGAGGAATACGGAACACCGAAAAGTAACCCTGCTCGTAATGTACTTACGACTGCGATTGCAATCACGGCGAGTCGAGTGATGACCGTCTGCAACGAAATCTCTTCGATTTTAAGTTTTTCGTGCAAAATAGCCGGCAGCCATCGTTGCGTGCTCATGACCAACACCGCACCCGCCATCAGCGTGTACATCCCAAGATCGAACGCGTACCCGAAATACCCGCCGTCCAACGAGCTCAACGGGTCAAACATCCGGCTGGCGTTGTCGTGGAGGTATAAAAAGATCCAAGTTAAGTTCAACGCTTTCAACGGACCGGTGAGCCACCCGAAGACAGAGGCATCAAACTGTTTTGTGATTTTTTCTTCATCGGTGGAATCATCGTCGCTCGTCGCGTTCACTATATCAAACACCTTCCGTCGTCCGTTTTTGATCAACCAGTTCAGCGCGATAATGACCCACACGTCCTCCACTGACCACGGGTCCTGTGCTTGCTTTTTGATGCCGTTGGCGACGGCGCTGATGGATTTGCCCACGTTGACCATCGAGGCATCGATTTTTTCACTCACGGAATCAGGGAGCTTGATCAAGTTCGGGTTCAGGTTTTCAAGGAAGCTGCCCTTTTCCTCGGAAGGCGTTTTCTGATTGGTGGTGGACGCGGCATGGACCGGGGGGGGCGCTACGATGGTGGGTAACGCGAGCGCGCCGGATGTCATCGCGACTGCGGCGAAAATCCTAGCGGCGTTCTTTTTGAACGGTTGAGTACCGTTAGGGACGTCATCGAGGTCCTTGAGAATCGAATTTGGCTGCCCGTCTGAATCCTGCGATCCCTTCGCTTTGTTGGATAATTCTTGCCGACTCCGAATCGATGGGCGGGGCGGACGAGTGAGTAGACCGGTACGTCTCGACGAATCGAGCGATTCCACGCGTACGCGCGCTGTGTCACGAACGGGTCCGCGACAGGCGGTGATGTCCAAAGCAGCGAACATCGCGAGGTAACAGTGCGGGGGCCAATGAGCTCCGATTCAACACCGAAGCGCTTTTTGCCGAAAGGACACGTCTGAAATTTCTTGGACTATCGACGAGCGACGAGAAACCCTTTTCACGTGACGGCTCTCCCACAAATCTACGCCCATACGCGTTCCTTCCTCCGCCGCCGCCATGGTGGCCGTAAAAGCGGCCGTTGGAAAGACGGTCAGCGCGCAGCCAGGAAGCGCGGGATCCAACCCGTTCTCCACCGTCAACGTTTCACCGTTCTTGTGGTACGTACTTGGGGGTGCAGCATGCCATCACCAGAGAGTCCTGTGCTTTTTCCCCTGGTTCTCGAATAAGAGCGCTCGTTAAAAGACACGTGTCAGATCTGTGTTCGTGCATTTGGAATGGAAGTGCGGGGCACGTGGGTAGTTGCACATACCCTTGATCCTGGGAAAGGCGCAGTGGCGCGTTTACCCTGTCACGGAGCCAGCCGTGCGGTCAAGGACGTCGCCCATGAGACACGCGCCCCACCATCGCCCAACGTGTCTTTCCGCGACGCTCCGTCTTTCTATTTGAGGATTTATTTGAGAGAATGGGCATCATGTAACGTAGCGAATCACTGACGATCCTCGACATCCCCTCACCCCCCCTTCCCCCCCCAGGAAAACCTGGAACCTAGTGAGCGACCCCAGCACCGATTCCATCGTTTCCTGGACCGCGAACGGCCGAACGTTCACGGTTTGGAACCCCGACATGATGGAAAAGGAGCAGCTTCCGAACACGTTTAAGCACAGCAACTTCGCGAGCTTCGTCCGGCAGTTGAACAACTACGGGTTCAGGAAGTGCCACAGCGATCGGTTCGAGTTCGGAGTGGAAGGGTTTGAACGGGGGAAGCCTGAGTTATTAACCACGCTGAAAAGGCACGACGCGCCCCGGAGTAAAAAAACGACTTCTATCGCTAAAGGCGGTACTGCTGCGAAAGGAAAAAGTAATAATGGCGCTTCCGGTTCTGGAGCTGTGGCTAATGGAAAGACGAGAGGACCTCCTTCTCAGCGGCATTTACGTGAAGGGTCTCCTTCGCACGGCGCGCAGAGCCTTGAACTAGGGGCGTACGGGGGCGTGACGAACGAAGTTGAGCAGTTGAAACGCGACCGTCTGTTGCTGTTAAAAGAAGTCATGCGATTGCGCGAGCAGCAGGATTCAACCGCTGACGAAGTCAGACGACTGTCATCTCGGCTTCAATCAACCGAGCAGTTCCAGAGCACGATGCTGTCCTTCGTGGAACAAGTTCGCGACTCCGGCGGCAACCTATCCAACCTCTCTTTCGACGGGTTCAACGGGTTGATGGACATGACCGGCGTGGCGGTGAACGAAACAAGAGGCGTGCCGAGAAAGCGACGACAGATGTACCTGCCGAGCGTTCCTGTTTCGAACTCGATGGTCAGCGGAAGTGACACGGAGATGAGGCTAGCGAACGCGTCTGGTGTAGTAGGCGCGACGAGCAGTATGGCAATCGGTGCTTCCCCAGTGAACCCTGGTATGGATGCCGGTATGGGCAATTACCATCCGAACTCCGCTTCCCTCGCCGATCGGTTCCAGGAGATCGAAGACGAAGATTACGAGGCGCCGATTATCGACGACGCGTTGACAAACCAGATGTTCGGCCCTTTATCGCCAAACCCCCGAGCCGCGATCCAGCTCCCGGAACACGAAGGCTGGCTCGAGGAGTTCGCGGCGAACGAAATGAACAATGGAAATGGAAATACAGGAGGTATGGGTGGACCAGGTATTCCTAACGGTACTTCCAGAGCCCAACCTGATACTTTCGTTTCGTCAATCCTGGAGCGAGGTCCTTCCCTGGAAAAGCAGCTCTCGCTCGGGTTTTTAGACTCGATGAACTCCGCGGAAATAGGAGAGATGGTCCGTGATATGAACATCGGGAACAGGAATGGGAATGCGCAAGACGAAGTCGCCGCACGCTTCGAAGCGCTGAATCCGAATTGAGTAAAAATCAAAAGACGGCGAACACGAGTCTGACTGATTACTCATACGTATACATTTTTTACGCCGCGAACGTTTGGATTGAAGCGTCCACAACCGCAAATAACATAGCCCTCGAGCGGCGAAGAGTAGCGAAGAGTAGCAGGGTTGAACCCTAAGCGTAGTGTTGTGATGATGACATACAGGCTATTCTCCAAAAAACAAAAATCAGTATTAAATCTCTCGACGCATTCTCTCAAAAACTTAGAAGATCCCCGGGATGATCTTGTACGGCACCAAGGCGCAGTACTTGACCCAGTGCTTGCCGTACTTCAAAGAGCATCTTAAATCGTCCCTCATCGATCTATCAATCAATAATAACGTCAAAAAGATCACGTACAAATAAGGCGGTAATTTTCCAAACAACGCGGGCGACGTCCAGAAGAACGACGCCATGATTTCCGGCAGGTAGTGGAAGTGCCGCGAGATGCCCCACCACCCTGACGCGAGGAGCAGTGACCTTTTAGTCACCCATTTACCCGAATTTAAAACCTTATATTCAGCCTCCACGATCAAAGGCTTCTTGCCCCAGACGAGTTTCTTTCCATTAGATGCTCTGAACTCCTGGCGCTGCACGTCGCTGTCGTAGTTGATCCAGACTGATAATAAACCCAAAATTGTGATGAGCGCTGAAACTTCATTGCCGAGATTAACCGCCGGCGTGACGCTAGCAACATATAACGCAGGCGACGCATATACCGCCGGTACCCAGACCAAGCACCCCCAGCAGATATAGTACCCCGCGCGATCGTGCTGGATGTCCATGGAGTTGAAATACCCCGTTTCCCACAGGAAAAACTTGAAGTTGTACACGGACATTAGTAACGTGGTGACGAACACGGAGTCTGCGAGATAGCCATCCCTCTCAAATTGATAGCAGGCGAAAATCACGGGCAACACCGCCCAGGCCATCATCCCGAACCGGCAGTTGGTGAACTGCTTGATGTTGAATTTACCTATTTTGGGGTACAGCTCCATGCCCCACCAGAAGTCGTAAATGTGGTTGCCGCACGAGCCGGAGTCTTCGTCGGTGGGGGCGAGGTGGCCTTTGATTTGAAGGAACAGGCAAAAGAAGATTGAAAAGATGGCCATGCCGGAGAGCATCTCACCGAACAGGTCGTACACCTCTTTTGGTGACGTTAAATCGAAGTGCCAGCACGCGAAAAAGGCCAAGACAGTGACCAATAGACTCTGTACTCCGTTGGCTTTGTACACAGGCACATTGCCGTTCGCAGTAGTAGTGGCACGAAATTCTTTGCCGGGGAGATACATTTGAAGAAAGGCTTCGAACGCGGCGTATGAACCCAGTAATTGCCACGCGCGTTTGCTCGTCCAGGGCCAGATTTCGGGAATCAGCGCGAGACCCTTCTTGTTGAACGCCGCGACGATGCCCTCGAGGGAACCATCTAGGTTGACGAACATGTGCCAGCTGTAGAGGGAAGAGGAGTCAGCGTTTGATTGATTCTGAGAGAAAATAAACGGGCACATTCTGATCGCGAGGTTTTTCTGACCGCGTCTACGATGGATGAGGGATAGGCCCATAGTCCTATACTCACACAATCACCGCGATGAACGGCGTGGTTGCGATGATGAACATCACGAACGCCATGGTGCCCGCATTGACCAGGAACGAATCCCCGCGCGTGGAAGAATCCCATCCCTCGTTCTTCGCGAGTTCTGTTTTGCTTCCCTTCACGTAGGTAGTCTCCTTGCGGGGAAAACCCATTGATTTGCGACGAGTGCCTCTTGTTTCAACCATAGTAACTGAGTCAAGCTTGCTTCAAGTGAATAGAGCTTCGAGTCACGTGCGAATCACGTTAGTCTGTGCTTGCGCACAGTTCGATGCCACCCGAGGGAGACGTCGACATAATTTGTTCATTTAAGGTTTTCGGTCCGTTTGCTTCTCAGAACCACGAAGTCGGTCTGCTTTCAAGATCCTTCATCTCCGTAGTGCAGTCAGCGACGCGTTTCGCAGTTTATTCAGACTACGCTGCTGCGTGCGATTGGTCATGGATCTCGACAGTTGAACATCTAGTCAGCCGCAATCCACTTCTCGTGATTTTTTTTCTTTGGCCGCGTGCAATGAAACGCCGCCAACGAAGGCCGGCCACTCGCGCAGGCACAGCGCTCGAGTCGGGTGAAGACGCGAAATTGGTTTGCACATGTTGGGAGTGCTACTCAGATCGATCCGTTCGTGTCTTCAAATCGAATCGCACAACTACTGTGCGTGGGTGGCTCGTCGGGACCGGCGGCGTCGTCTAGGACTAAACGTAACAACTGTCGGCTGTTCGAAAAGTTGGCGTTCGACACCGCGGGTAGGAGGGCATCCTGTTGAGGATTTAAGTTGGCAAACATCATAACGGTCAGTCAATACAGTAAATATGTTGCGTGAGGTACGTCTGCGATCAAGTTTAGGTGCTTTACGTGTCCGAAACGTGCAAACGCCATCGTTTCCGGCGTTCGGGAACGCGGTTGTTTTCGGAATGATGCTTCGCGCCTGCCTCGAACGAACCGACTTTTCATCGTCCTGACCCACCCACCTCCCGCACCCCCTCTTCTCTTCCCATCCCGTCACGCAACAGCCCCTCGCCGCGTTGAACCCCGCGCACCTAGAGGTAAGATATCCCATTTTTTTAGATCAAAAGAGTCGGACCATTCACAACGGGCCGGCCCGTCCCCTGGGCACCCCCGCCGCCCCTGCAGAGACAAACCGCGAAAACCGACGCTCCGTTGCAACTTTCCACTCACCCTTCCCTTCCCTCTTCCAACAGTCCTTGCTCGGGCAAGAAGTGGTGATTACGTTAGGCGACGCATCTACACGCCAGGGCACGATGTTCAACGTCGACCCGGTGAACCTCTCCGTGGCGCTGAGAAAGGTACGGAGATGTCTCTATCGTTCGCGTCCGAGCCCCATCTCGATGCTCCAAAACGAAAGACCACCGCCGTTCCGGCGGCTCTGGTTTTTTTCTTCCCGCGCAGAAACCGAGAAACGTGGCAAAAAACTCACCTTTGTTCTCCTCCCAATCCCCAACAGCCTCGCCCGCCCCTGCTCGTTGGACATGATAACTCAGGTGCGTTTTCGAGATGCGAAACAACATACACTTGGTTTGGATCGTAACACATCGAAGCGTCAGGATCGGACGCCCCGACGTGCCTCCCGATCGTCCCGACCCACCCCGACCCATCAACTTTTTTCATTGAAGCTTCTGGAACGTAAATCGCGCTCGATCGGATTCAGAGCGATACACTTTCTCAGACACTTTACTGACTCCCTTCAATCACCTCCTTTTGCTTCTATCAGCTATACATAATACTACCTCGCACAACGACCAATCGTTCTGCGTCATCCCCGGGGACACGGTGACGGCTGTGGAGGTTGTAGGTGGGGGGGCAAGGGCACTCGAGGCGCTGGGGTTGACGAAGGCAAGTTCAATGCCGCGAGTATCACATGATGGCGCCGGCGTTTCCAGTGCGCATTCCAATCCGTTTTCTCAATCGCCGCTGGGGTCGCCGTTCAACAAAAGGAGCCCTGTGTTGAAGTCTGGTGGATATTGGAGAAAGGACGAGTCACTCTCTTCCTCTATGCACACCCCACGCAGTCCGTTGGCCAGGGCGGGAAGCAACGACAGCGACAAGGATTCCGATTTAGATGCTACCTCGTTCGACGCGAATACGTTTCCGGTATTTCTTCGAGAACGATTCGCACGCGTTCGGGAGCTCCTCGAGTCCGCTCGGATTCCGGTGTACGTTGAGAGGGGATATGAATCGTCACACGACGTGCTCATCGCGATGGGATGCGTCCGAGTCACAGCGCCGTATGGCGTGCAGAATTGCGAGTGTGGAAATTTAGCGGTGCTGGAACGCGTGCGTGAGATCGTTGGAGACGCGAAGTGATGGCGATGAGTGACAGATGAGTGCATTTGAGCTGAGATGAGTTCGTAGCGGAAGGAATTTACAAAAGCAACATCTCGGTTTAGGGTTAGGGTTTAGGTCAGGGTCCGACGATTGAATGAAGACAAAATGAAATGGATCACAAAACCTACACTGCGTATCTATTCCCATCGTCGCGAAGAAAACAAAGTCATTCTGCACTCTCAAATCATTTCGCTTTCTTTTTTCCCGAGGTAGTTGCACGCTTTCGCCGTGATTTCGGTGAGCGGCACGACTCGCTGCGGCATCTCGCTGAAGCGCTTGAAATCGGAGGAGCTAATGTGCCCGGTGAACGGCCCGACCGTGACGCATACCGGAACGGTTGATTGGTGGAACGAGTTGGTAAATTGAACAGGTTGCGCAGCTTGTTGGTTGTTTATTTCCGACTGCCGCCCCACTGTTTGCAACCTCAGTTGCTCCGTGTTCCAGTTCGACACCACGGGTAAGACCCGGGATCCGGTTAAGTCGTAGTACGCCTGAAGGAGCTGTTGCGAGTTTGTCATGGGAGGTTTTTCGGATTCGAGACGGAGCTTCTCCGCGGAACTCGCTTCCGCGGCGGCGACGGCGAGAAGCGCTCGTTCGCGTTGGAGTTTCTCTTGAAGCGGCAGGAGCGGAGGTAACTGCGTTAACGTCTTCAGCGAGGCAGAAACTCCGTCCGTCACATCACTCGACCGCCTGTCGTCTCGCGCGGACCTCGGACCTCGCGCAATCACTGACTCCCGATTCCCTCCAACCCCAACCCCAGGCGGCACGTTTTCCTTCCCCTTGGGTGCTTTGGATTTCTTGGTAGTTCTCGTAGGGGCGGCGTTTGATAATTCGTCCACGGCGTCAACGATGGACCCTCCATCCGTCCCCTGCACCGCCGCTGCCTTCTCAAGCGCCTCAACAAGGTTCTTCCCCACCACTTCGCTTGATTTCCGGAGAAGCGCGGTGCTCAAATTTGACGCCGTTTTGGGCTTGGACTTGCCCTTGGAGTTGTGTTGAACCGCAGAAGACTTGCTCGGCTTACCCGATGTGGGCAACTTACTTTTCTTCACCTCGTCAACTGTGAGCGGCGTCGCGTTCTTGCCGTGTGCTTTCAGTTCCTTAACCTTTGGCGTTGATTTCGCAGCCGTGGAAGGCGCGACGACCGAAGGTGTAACATCCCCGGGTGAGGGCCGCGCACGCTTTTGAGACGCTCGCTCGGGTTTCGTAGGCGCTTTCGTATCCATCGACGAAACCGCGTCGGAGAGTTTAGATTTGGAAAAATCGCGCGGCGAGTTTCTCTTTTTCGCCATTGGGGTGGAGGTTGCGTCCTTGCCATTGCCCTTCGCAAGTCCTTCCACCTCATCCTCCACTCCATCCTCATCCACCACTTGAGCCCGGTAACCATCGTACATGTCCGTGTTCCCCGTGACGACCTTGTCCGCCGCGACTTCGGTGAAGTCGCGCATCATAGACGCGCCTGGCGCGTGCGTACCAACAAGAGGGTCCCACGCCCAGGGGGCGAGGCTCGCGAGCTCGCGCTCCACGCGACTGAGCTTCTTGGCTTTCTTCGGCTCGCTCTGTTGTTGTGGGAGTGGAAGAGACGAGGAGGAGGTTAGGGCAGGTGGGTGGGTTGTGTCATGCTGTAGAGGGGTACCTTTAGTTATTGTGATGTATGCGTTGCCGCGACAGGTCGCGATATGCCAACGCGCGCGCATAGGGGTGATGCGCTTCACCATCGGGTGTTCAACCACGAGCTGCGTGGGAAATCAATCTAGGT
>MDSY01005612.1_pt1 | contig 35890 bp, 21 predicted proteins | sample 811131 | NCBI WGS metagenome assembly MDSY01 (sample SAMN05326643, study PRJNA326480) | marine metagenome | isolation source: seawater | place: Atlantic Ocean: South West | collected 2010
AATGAAGTTGTCTTGTCTGGAATCGCAATGACTTGCGATTATGCCCCACCACTAGGAGTATCCACCGCTCAGTATGATCATATAAGTGGAATTATGACTGTTACCACTTCTGTGGGTCATGGATATACTTCATTCGGAAAACTCAGTCAAGTTATTCTATCTGGACTTGCATTTACATGCACTCAAGATAATGGAGCAACTGTACATACATATCCAAGAACAACTGATCCCGCATATAATGGAACAGGAGTTATTGCTGTTAACAGTGCTACAGAATTTGAAGTCAATATTGGAGTTACAACACAACAAAATTATTTTGTAGGTGGTGGAACTGTTCAGGGTATACTTATTGCTCCAAGACTCAAAAATAATTCTGATAGTCAGTCCGATCCTGCTTCTCAATTTACAAGTATAAGAAGAATTAACAGTGATACTGAATTTGAGGTTAACACTGGTATTTCTACACTTGATCACTTCTATGCTAGAGGTGGTAAAGTTGCGAAATATCTAACTGTTGATTTTGATGATCCTCTCCCATATGATAATCTTCCAACATCATACTCTACAACTTCAATCGGAGATACTGGAGGAAGAGCTGCAAAGGTTAATGTTGTGGTTGGACAAGGATCTAGTGTAATTGACTTTGATATTACAAATGTTGGATATGGATATGAAATTAATAATGTACTAACTGTTTCTGTTGGTGGAACTGATGGTATTCAGTACATGTATCATGGAAGATTTGCTGATGCTGGAAATCTTCTCGCTTCTAACAGACAATTCCTTATTAAGGAAGCTGTCGGATATGCAACAGCTACATATCCTGCTCTGCTCGCAAATCCTGATTACGATCAAACTAAGTGCGAGAGAGATACTGGATTTATTGTTGATGCATTATCAAATGATCTATTCTTTGGAGGAAACTCAAATGCAGTTGCAGCAGGTAATAAGTATTGGAGTGGTCCTTTAAATTATGTGACAGGAGAGACAACAGAGACCATTGCAACATATGACTATCTTGCTGGTATTTCAACATTCGTTATAAACAATCAAACATTACCTACATCATACCAAGGAATTGCTGGTTCTATGACTCAGGTTACAGATACTACAATAGATTATAATAATGGATCTTCTTATACCCTTGATAGTTGCTCTGATGTTGTATCTTCAATTTACAACCTGGTTGGAATTGTTACTACAATAATTGGTGATGGTGCAGCATATGCTCCTCCTGTGTTAGGACCTCATGCTACACCAACATTATCTCTACCAACAGCATTAGATTTTAATGAGTTTAATTTCTACATTACTCAAACTCAAACGGATCAGTTTACTGGGTGGACTATTGGAGATCTACAAGTAATTGATGATATTAGTTCTCAGTTTAACGGAGAATTCACAAGATTTGCTATTAGACTAAATGGAGTCAGAACATCAATCAAAGCTGCTATAGGATCTTTAATTGATGTTCAGGCAACCCTCCTAATATTCATTAATGATGTTTTACAGGTTCCTGGAGAAGCATATCTATTCCCTGGTGGTAGTACTATCAGATTTACAGAAGCTCCAAAACTTGGAGATACTTGTAAGATTATTTTCTACAGAGGAACTGGAGATGTTGATGTTGAATTTGTAGATATTCTTGAAACTGTTTCTCCTGGAGACCTTCTTACGATCGGTAGTGATGACTTATCTCTAAAACAAACTGATAGATCTGTTAAAGATGTCACTTCAACTGACTCTGTTGATACTTATCTGTATGGTGGAGTTGGAATTAGTAATGATCCATTTATTGAAAGACCAGTTAATTGGTGTCGTGCAACAACTGATCTCGTTATTGATGGTAGTGAGATCAACAAAGCAAGAGACATTTATGAAGCTGCTATTCTTCCTCTAACTAACATCATATATGATGTTGGCGCTGCTAGCACACAAATTTGGATCGAAGGTGTAAAAACTTTCTTTGATAATGCTAAAGAGAATACTACTGATATTTACATTAACACCGTTGATTTAATCAGTCAGGATCTAACATCAGAAGCGGTAGCAACAGCGTCAGTAACTGCAGGTATTGTTACTCAAATTAATATTACAAATACTGGAAGCGGTTACTTTGAAGTTCCATCTATCTCTATAGGAAAACCAAAAGATGATGGTGGTGATCAAGCAGAAGCTACAACCGCAATTGGTTCTGGTAAGTTAACAACCATCACAGTTTCTACTGGAGGAACTGGATATGATGATAATAATCCACCACCAGTTCTAATTACTCCACCTGTTCCAAAATCAGAAACAGTGTTCAGAGTTGACTTTGCAGGAGACTTTGGTGAAGTTATTGGAGTTGGAACAACAACAATTGGAGCAGGATCTTCTCAAGGTCTTGTGTTTGAATTTGCTATTCCAGAAAACTCACCTCTGAAAGATGAAACAATTGTTGGTACTGGAAATACAATTGATTACAGTGGAATTGGAACAGGTGACTTCTTCACTGTAAGAGATTCTACGGTCGGAAATGCAACAACAGTTGGATATGGAGTAACTTCAATTGAAATAGATGGAGTTAATTTGGTTAATGGAACTGCATTCATCGATAATGTTTATCAAGTTCATGATATCATTCCTACTGGAACTCCAATCGTAATATTCAGCGATGACTTCATTGCAAGTCTAACAAGACTTGGTTCTTATTCTGTAGGATCTGGAAATTCTACAACTGTTCTAGATGGAGCAACGTTGATTATCGAAGACAATACTAAAGTTGTTACTGTTGTTGAAGATTATTCTCAACTTGGACTTTCTTCATTCCTTTCTAGACAAACGTTTGCAAACTTCTCTTGGGGAAGACTGGATAATGTCGTAAGACCCAATCCAGAGACATATGAAATCAAGAGAGACAATGGTGTGATTGGTATTGATACATCACCTATCTTGAGAAGAAAAAATCCATTAAAAGCATTGAATTATCTTTCATAAATAACTAGAAAAGTTTCATAGCTAAATGTCTGCAATCATAACTGATAAAATTAGGATTTTGAATACACAAAATTTTCTGGATCTTGCAGAAGATACAGAAAATAATGCTTTTTATGCCTTCATTGGTTTACCGAATCCAACGGACGTAGTTGCTACTTGGGATACTTCTCCCCCTGCTCCAAAGGATTCTTTTGAGCAAGAATTTGATTATTGGGATACCATGATTGCAATGAAGAAAATTTCTTCAGAAGACGTTCGACAGGTAATTAGAAAAATTACTTGGAGTTCTGGTACGACTTATGATATGTACCGTCATGATATTAGTAGAACAAATTTAGCAAAACCATCAAACGCAACTAGTCTATATTCATCAAACTTTTATGTGATGAATAGTGACTTTAGAGTTTATATTTGTTTGCAGAATGGAACAGATCCAGAAACTCCTGATGGAAAACCTTCTCTTGATGAACCATTATTTACGGATCTAGAGCCACAGATTCCTGGAGATAGTGGTGATGGATACGTTTGGAAATATCTATTTACAATTAACCCATCCGATATCGTAAAATTTGACTCTGTTAATTTTATCCCTGTTCCAAAGAACTGGGAGACTGATACAACTTTTGATTCCATCAGGGATAATGCAGAAACAAGTGGTCAGATTAAAATTGTAACAATAAAAGATAGAGGAGCTGGTCTTGGAACTGGTGGCGTAACATATGCAAATATTCCCATTAATGGTGATGGAGAAGGTGGAGAATGTACTATTGTCGTTAACAATGACTCCAAAGTCGATAGTATAACAGTCTCAGATGGTGGAGAAGGTTATACCCACGGAAGAATTGACCTTTCAAGTTCATCTCTTGCTTTTGGTACAACTGTACCAGAATTTGATGTTATCATTCCTCCTTCTGGGGGACATGGAGCAGATATTTACAGAGAAATGGGAGCTACTAACGTACTACTATATACTCGTATTGAAAATGATTCCGATAATCCAGATTTTGTTGTTGGAAACCAAGTTGCAAGAGTTGGAATCGTACATAATCCAACAAAAATTGGATCAACTCAGTTAATATCAGATGATAAAGTTAGTGCTGTTTATGCACTAAAACTAACTGGTATTGGATATAGTTCTGCATCATTTACTTTTGATAGTGAGATAACACAAGAGGTCGGATTAGGAAGCACTGCTGTTGGTAGAGTCGTTTCTTATGATGAAACGACTGGTGTTCTTAAGTATTGGCAAGATAAAGCTCAAGTTGGATTTAATACTGATGGAACTCAAAGAATTCCAGAGTATGGTTACATTCAACACAGATTTACGTCCGATCTAGATGCTGGAGGATCATTATCTATTAGTGGTGGATCGATTGAACTTCAGATAGACCAAAACTTCAGCGGTATAACTACCTCTATAAATAATACTACATATAACCTGGGTCAGAACTTTGCTGAGGGAATTGCATCTCCAGAGGTAAAGAAATATTCAGGAGACATAATTTATGTCGATAACAGACCCTCGATCACAAGATCAAAGAGTCAAAAAGAAGATATTAAGGTCATTCTGCAATTCTAAGAAATCATGCCACAGGAACTTAACTTAAACGTTTCTCCTTACTACGACGACTTTGATCGTGATAACGATTACTATAGAGTTCTATTTAAACCTGGTTATCCTGTTCAGGCAAGAGAACTTACTACTATGCAGAGTATTCTGCAAAGTCAGGTAGAAAAGTTTGGTGATCATTTCTTTAAAGAAGGAAAGGCAGTAACTGGTGGTGAAATTCAATATTATAAAACATATCCATGCGTTATGGTTGATGATTCCTTTAATGGAAGATCAATCTTAGAATATGCTGCAGATGTAGTTGATGAAATTATTGTAGGTAGAAGCTCTGGAATTAGAGCAAGAGTAGATGCATATCTTCCAGGATCTAGTTCTGAGAGAGGATTTGATACTTATTACATTACATATTTGGGTTCAGATGCTGGATCTTCAGAGTTCTACGGATTTGTAGCTGGAGAAGAATTAGCACTTGAAGATGGACTTCAAACGACCAATAACTTATCTGATGAATTTGAAAATGATGATCCAGATGCTGGGATACAAGAAAATTTAGAAAATTTAATTACAATTGCATCAGGAGCTTCTTTTGCTAGATGTATTGAAGAAAATCCCAATGAAATTGGATCTGCGGTTCACATTAACGATGGTGTTTATTATATTAGAGGACACTTTGTAGAATCAGAAGAAAAAACTTTACTATTAGATCAATATGATGATCAACCATCGTATAGAGTTGGTTTAATTGTTACTGAAGATATCGAAACTTATCTTGAAGATGATGCTCTTCTTGATAATGCTCAAGGATTTTCAAATTTTACAGCACCTGGTGCCGATAGATTAAAAATTGAAATTGATCTTGTAAAAATTGATCTTGATGAAAGAGATGATGTAGAAAACTTTGTTGAATTGATGGTTGTCAAGAATGGACAACTTGTTAATAATAATAGAAGTAAGCAAGAGACAGAAAACGCAAAATATGTTGCAGAAAGAGTTGATGATCTTGCTGGAGATTTTTATGTAGATCAACCAGAAGTTGAAGTTGTAGAATCTTTAAATGATAAAGAAGGGAATGGTGGCATATATGATCCTGGACAACTTACTAGTCTAGGACAAGAACCTAGTGATGATCTAGGTGTTATTCAGATATCACCATTCAAAGCATATGTAAATGGTTATCAAGTTAATATTCCAGCATCAACATTTTTAGATTTTAATAAACCAAGAACTACAAAATTATTTAAAGATCAACCAGTAGAATATTCCACTGGTCCAACTTTAGCTATTAATAGAGTATACGGATATCCAACTTTAGGAATTCAAACAAGTTTTTATATTACTCTTAGAGACGAAAGAGTAGGATCTGCTCAAACAATAGCGGCTGGTAAAGAAGTTGGTGTTGCTAGGGTGTTTGATTATGAATTAGAAGATGGTACATATAATAGAGATAATCTAGATACTAATACTTGGGATCTTGCGTTATATGATGTTAGACCATATGTTGAATTTGAATTAAATGCACCAGTAACACTGCAAACCCCTATTCAGATCAGAGGAAAGGCCACAGGGGCAACAGCGCACCTTAGATTTGATGTTTCTAACTCTGGTATTGCTACAGCATATGAGGTAAAAGGAAGATTTAACGTTGGAGAAAAGTTAATCTTCAATGGAGTTGAAGATAATCAAAGAGTTGTAAAGAAAGCAACAGAATTTGGTCTGCAGCAAGTTAGATCTATTCATGGAGAAAATTCCAATGGAACTTACTTCAGTGCAGATACTATTCTAGAACCATCTGAAGATATTCCAGCACCTGGATTATCAGTAAACATAACTGCAGATTCTGGTAGTATTTCTACTGTAAGTGTAGCAGACTTTGATCTCAACAAAGTATTTGATGTTGGTGATCTTGTATCATATACAAATCCAGAGAATCCAGAAATTCCCACATATAATAAGGTAACTGCTGTTGCCGTTAGGAATATGAGACTAGAGGCAATAACCTCGGTCGTGGGAATTAATACTGGTTCTCTTCCAACGTCTGCAATGCAGGCTTCAAATTTCCAAAAAATTGAAGCTTCTATTGAAAGTTCTGACGATAACACTCTATATACAGAACTTCCAAAAGATTTTGTTGCGAAAGTAAATTTAGAAGATTCTACTCTTGTAGTTAGAAAAACATTTAATGTAACTATCACCAGTAATCAGACTAATGCAATACCTTCAGGTGATGACTTTAAATTCTTACCATTTAGTGCTAGTAGATATGTTCTGACTAGAGATGATGGAACAATTGAAGAACTAACTGATGATAAGTTTAATTTTACTAGTGGTAACGATCAATTAACCATCAAGGGACTAGGATCTAATACAACTGGAGTTCTCATCGCAACGATGCAGAAGTTCAATAATAAATCAAAGGTAAAGATAAGAAATAGAATTGGTTCTATTACTATTGATAAATCCAGAGTTCCTCAATCGGGTGTTGGTGGAACAACTCTAAACGATGGTCTTACTTATGGTAGATATCCATATGGAACGAGAGTACAGGATGAAGAAATCTGTTTATTAAGACCAGATGTTATTGAGATTCTAGGAATCTTTGAGTCCGATAATACTCAAGAACCAGATGTAAAGAGACTAGAATTTAGTAATTTTACTGGAGCAACTCAAACTACAGTAGATTTAATTATTGGTGAAAGGTTTGAAGGAGCAAACACTGAAGCTATTGGTATTGTAGTTGAAAAAATAAATGATACAACTATTGGATACATTCCAGCAAATGATGATGCATTTGATGATGTTGGAGAAACAGTTACTTTTAAAGAGTCTGGTGCAACAGCAGTCTTTGTAAAAGAAACAGGATCTGATTTAAACATCACATCTAAGTATGACTTGGAAGATGGATTTGAAGATACTATTTACGATTATGCTAGAATAGTAAGAAACAAGGATGCTAAAGCTCCAAGAAGGAAATTAAAAATAATATATGAGTTCTGCACGTATGATTCTGCAGATACTGGAGATATTACAACAGTCGATTCATATAAAAACTTTGATTGGAAAGATATTCCAGAAACTGATGATTTAAGACATAGTGATATTATTGATATCAGACCAAGAGTTGATTTTTATAATGTTGCGGAAGGTTCTAGATCTCCATTTGAATTCCTAGGTAGATCTTTTGATGGTGAAGGAAACTCTTCTGAGTTTATTCTTGCTTCCGACGAAACAATTAATCTTGATTACTCAATTTATCTACCCAGAACTGATAGAGTTTTCTTAGATGAAACTGGTGTATTCCATTTGATGGAAGGTGCTCCATCTGAAGATCCTGCTCCTCCTGCAGATAGAGATGCAGCAATTGAAGTTGCTACCATTATACTTCCAGCTTACCTCGAAGATGTTGATGAGGCAAGTATTGAATTAGCGGACCACAAACGCTATACAATGGATGATATTGGAGATCTTGAAGAGCGTATTAAGCAACTTGAATATTATACATCACTGAATCTTCTCGAATCTTCTACCGCTAACTTGAAGATAACTGATGGTAATGGTCTTAATAGATTTAAATCTGGATTCTTTGTAGATGATTTCTCTGATGCTGAAAATCAGTTGAAATTAACAATTCTTAAAAACTCTGTAGATACAGAAGAAGGAGAATTGAGAGCTGCCCCATATACCACTCAAATTGACCTAGAACTAGGAACATTCAATTCTTTGGGTATTGGAACCGATGCTGTTGATGCACAAACTCTTGATCCAGAATTTGATACTAACATAATCGGAGAAAATATCAGACAAACTGGTAGAGTAATTAGTCTTGATTATGATGAAGTAGTTGAAATTGTTCAACCATATGCAACTGATAATGTTCCTATAACAACGTTTGTTGATATATTCTATCACGGTACGCTTGAACTTAACCCCGACACAGATGCGTGGGTTCGTCAAAACTTAGGTGGAAGAAGAGTAAGTGACCGTAAAGGTAAATATTGGCTTACTAAGAGACAGTTAAGGAAGAGAAGATACAATCCTAACTGGGGTTGGGGTGGTGTTATGTGGAGAGATTGGAGAGATCATTGGAAGGGAACTAAGACAAAAGGTGGTCGTCGTCGTGGTGGAGAGTATGCAGGAAAACAGTCAGAAAAACTAAAGGGAAGAAGAAAGCGCAGACTCAAAGCAGTTGGAGGCGACTTTATACCAAAACGGGGAAGGAAAAGAACTAGAAAAGGAGTTCTTAAGAAGAGATCTGGACCAAAGAGAAAAGGATGGGGTAAGAGAACTATAGGCAAACGATTCTGGGCAACCAAAGTTCGTATTGGTAAAAAGTTCGTATCATTATCAATCCGTAAATGGATGCGGATGAGAAACATCCAATTTAAAGCGAAGAGAATGAAACCCACGACAAGGGTATATCCATTCTTCGATAATATTCCAGTGATGAAGACCGTTACTCCTAAACTGGTCGAAATTCAGATGGTAAAAGGTACGTTCCAAGTAGGTGAACGTATACTTAGTGCAAGAAGACGGAGACAAAGAAGAAAAGGTCTAATTTCAGTCAAGGTCAGAAAGAACAAGATCAAAGTTAACACTGTTAGAGGATGGCGCTGGGCTCAGAGATTCTCTGGTCGTGTTGCTGCAATTAACCATAAATATGGTCCATTTAATCAACCAACTACTGTGTATGATCGTAATCCATACACTAGAACTACGATGCCTACAAGGTATGCATCTAACTCCACAATTCTGAATATTGATACTTTCATTATGTCCCTTAAACAAAAGGGTAAGTATTGGGGATTCCTTACTGAAAAAATGCGTCTGAAAGGAATGACGAGCAAAGCAATTTGCAAAGTCGTTCGTAAGAGACTTGTTACTGATGATGCAGGACATGTTCAAGGTTCATTCTTCCTTCCTGCTGCTGATGCTAATAGAAAGAAAAAGTTTGGTTATGCATTCACTGCTGGTGAAAAACTATTCAGATTAGTTGATTCTCCAACTAATGCTGAGGATGATAAATTATTTACAACACTTGCAGAAGATTCATTCCGTTGTGTTGGTGCAGATGAAGCTAGTAAAACCATAACTAAAAAGATTAAAATCATTAGAGGTAAAACTACTTTAACTCCACCAACTGTTGGATCGCCCAATGTTACTGCAGCACCATCGTTAGGGAACTTACTTCCACCTACCCCAGATCCAGGAGGAACAGATGAAACTCCACAAGTAGTAACACCAACACCAACAACACCAACAGCACCAAATGTTCCACCAGACACTGGACCTCATCTGCCACCAGAAGAGGAAGTCTTTGTACCACCTGGACCTGGAGAGATTCATATAGATCCACCAGAACCAGGACCACCGGTTACACCACAAAAACCAAAGGTTAAGACTGCTAAGGTCAAATATGTATTTGATAAGAAAGGAAGAGCACTTCCGGTTTGGTTTGTTGCATATACCATTAAAAAGGGTAAGGACAAGGGTAAAACTAAGTATCTGAATTTTAATGAAATTAAGAGACTTGGAGGTAAAAAGGATGCTAAGAAAGCATTCAGACAAGCAGGATATCCACTTCCTCCGAAGAAATATCCAGGTAGAGGAAAACCAGCAAGACCAACTGGAGGTAAGAAGAAATCAACTAAGATTGCGATTAAACAGAATCGTAAAGGTGTTATCAGGGTCGTTGATACCTCTAAGAAGGCAAGAAAACTTGCTAGAAAGGGAATCAAGAGTAGAGTTCGTGATATAATCAAACCAACTGATAAGAGATACGGTTACTTTAATAAAGGTAAACCACAACTCTTCAAGTATGGTGCTACTCTGGTTGCAACACAACATCGTAAAGCAACTAGAAGAGTCACTAAACGTGGTAGAAAGAGGTTTGAGAGAAGAAGATTCCCGGTCAACAAGCTACCACTCAAGAGAGGTAGTATTAAGAGGTTCACTCCTCCAAGACCTAGAAGGCAGAGAAAGAGATCTAGACCAAGACCAAAGCCTCCAAAACCCACTCCAAGAGTGAATAGACGGAGAAGACTTGGTGGAGGTTATCCACGGAGACCTAGATTAAGATCTAGACCAAAACCACCAAGAAGACCACCAGCACCGCCACGTAAAGCGGCAGCAAGAAGAGGTCGTAGAAGAAGAGGTAGAAGAGGAAGAAGATCCGACTTCTTACTGAAAACAAACATTATGATTATTAGAAATGCACTAAATAGAGTGATTAGAATGTGAATTATATCATGACTTCTTCTTTGAATAAAGTATGTAAACTTAATGGAACACTTTATGAGTGGAATACTGATATGAAAGAACATCATGGAAGAGAGGGCTATGAGTATGGACTCATAGCCCAAGAAGTTCAAAAAGAGTTTCCAGAAATGGTTTATGAGGAAGACGGGTATTTGTCTGTTGATTATATACAGATGATACCCGTTTTAGTCGAATCTATTAAAGAACTCAAGGGTGAACTTGATACCTTAAAGGCAAATAAATAAAGTTAACTCATCTATCAAAATATTGAGAAGATAAATGTCCAACAAACTAATTGATCCGTTAGCGCAAACATTTTATGTTGATAATCCCAAAGGGGTTTTCGCAACGTCTGTTGATGTTTATTTTTATGAGGGTGATAGAAATTTACCTGTTACTGTAGAATTAAGACCTACAATTAACGGTACTCCTTCTGCTACGGATATATACCCATTTTCTAATGTAACTTTAGAACCAAAAGAAGTTGTAATATCTCCAGATGCATCAGCTTCGACAAGGTTTAAGTTTAAATCTCCAGTATTTCTTAAAGGAGAAACTTTTCATAGTTTAGTGCTTATTGCAAATAGTAAAGAATATTCAGTGTGGGTTGCTAGACTAGGCGAACCTGATGTAACGAAACTAAATGATGATAATTCAAAGCAAGTATTTGTTTCATCAAATCCAAACTCTGGAGCATTCTTCAGATCTCAAAATGGTAGCACTTGGACACCATCCGAAAGAGAAGATTTAAAGTTTACTCTAAACAGAGCCGAATTTAAAGAAAATTCAGGAAACGTAAACTTTTACAATCCAGAATTGGATACAGGAAATGATCAAGTTTCTATTTTAGACAATGATGCATTTGAAATGGAATCCAGACAAGAAAAACTTGTTCTAAGCACTGGATTAAATGAAGTTGGTCTTGCAACTGGTATGACCATCACGCAGCAAAGTAGTGATGGTGCAGGAAATTATATTGGAAATGCTGGATCCGCTTCAGCATTAACGATCTTTAATGCTGGTATTGGACTTACGCCTTCTTCTGGAGGATTAACTTACTTTGATGTTCCTTTAACGAAAGTGACTGGAGCAGGTAAAGATGCTACTTGCAATCTAACAGTTCAAAACGGAGTTGCTGTTGGTGCAACCATAGTTCTCGGAGGATCTGGATATCAAGTAGGAGATTTAGTAACAGCAAATAATATTGGAGATGGATTAGGAAGAAATCTCAGACTTACTGTTGGAGAACTTGGATCTATAAATCAAATTATTGTAGATGATATTCAGGGCAAATTTAATACAGGCGCAGGAAGTACACTTACATATTCAAATATTAGTGGGATTACAACTCAGATAAATTCCGCTTCTGGTGGATTAATAGTTAATGATAGCACAGTTGTTCATGATGGTCTTCATATCAAAGTTAATCATCCAAATCATGGAATGTATGCACCAGAAAATCTTGTAAAAATTGATGATGTTGATCCAGATCATCCAAGTGTAGATGCAACAGCAGACATTGCTGAAGACTCCACAGCTCCAATTCCTATCGATAATTTATTACTTGATGAGAATGGTATTAGTATATTTGCTAATTTTGAAAACGTAGGTGTATCTTCAACAAATCCAGGATATATTCAAATTGAAGAGGAGATTGTTGCATATACTGGAATTGATGGACTTAATTTAACTGGAATCACAAGAGAAGTTGATAATACTGTAGGAACTTCTTATGAAAAAGGTGTAGATATTAGTAAATATGAACTGAACGGGATTTCTTTACGGAGAATCAACAAAACTCATGAATTACAAGATGCAACTGTCGATAACGCAATCGATTTAGATCATTATCATATAAGAATTGATCCTGAAGAATCTGGAGTTGATAGATCAAGTAGTCCTGTAGGATATCCAGATCTATTCTTCAAAGAAACTAAGTCTAGTGGTGGTGATGATATTACCGCTACTCAGAATATTCAATTTGAAATTATTGACCCAGAAATTAAAACAGTAGAACTAGCTGGTACTGAAATAGAGGTTAATCTCAGAACAGTATCTGGAAGAAGTGTTGGTGGTAATCAAGAATCCTTTATCGATCAAGGATTTGAAACAATTTCTACAGAAGAAGAAACATATCTATCTTCACCTAGACTAATTTGCTCTAAGGTTAATGAAGATGAACTTCTTGATGATGATGGAATTGAAGGAAATAAGTCTCTTAATTTATCGGTTAATTTATCTACAACAACTAGAACATTATCGCCAATGATCGATCTGGATCGCTGTTCGGTTGTTCTAATCGGTAATAGAATGAATAAACCTATTACCGATTATGCTAATGATGAGCGCACTGCAGACCTTGAAAACGATCCACATGCATTTGTATATGCAACTAGACCAATTAGTCTAGAAAATCCAGCAACTTCAATTGATGTTTATGTTACTGCTTATGTAAATACAAAGAGTGACCTGAGAGCTTTCTATGCGATATCAGATGATGATAAAGAGAAAATGATCTATTATCCTTTCCCAGGTTTCAGTAATTTAGATGAAAGAGGAGATGTTGAAGATTTATCAAAGAGTGATGGACAACCAGATACAAAATTATCAAAAACTGATAGTGTTGGATTTAAATCTGATGAATTGGAGTTCCAAGAACTCAAATTTAGTATCAATAAATTACCCTCTTTCAGAACATTCGGTATAAAATTATGTGCATCCTCTGAGGACAGCACTTATCCTGTTAGACTAAAAGATCTGAGAGTAATTGCACTTGCATAACTATGAGTGAAGAATTTGATGACTACATCATACATGCTGATGATGAAGAGGAAGAAAGAGGTCTTGCTCTTGTAAAAGACTATGAAAATTTATTGAAAGATGAAGATACTGGAGCTGTGATTAACACAGACGAAGGTGAATATGAAGCATATTTAAAAATGCGTGAAATAAAGTTAGCAGAACAAAAAGAAAAATCTGCTATCAAGCATGAACTTGATTTTCTTAAAACAGCAGTGCTAGAATTACAACAAAAAGTAAGGGAGTTACAAAATGGATCCTAATGAAATTAAACTCGAAAAACTATCTAAAAATTTTGAATATGAAAAACTTTCTAGGGATATAGATAGTATAGATGATATTAAAGTTCTCCGAGATGTAACAAAAAGTTATATCAAGTTGTACTTAAAACAGCAAGAAACCCTTAAAATAATCTAATGGCTCAACCATCATCCAGACAAACACTAATAGATTACTGTAAGAGACAACTAGGTGCTCCTGTATTAGAAATTAACGTTGCAGATGAGCAAATAGATGATCTCCTGGATGATGCACTTCAATTTTTCCAAGAGCGTCATTTTGATGGAGTAGAGAAAACTTACTTAAAGTATAAACTCACTCAAACTGATATTGATAGAGGAAAAGGAACAGCAGGGATTACCACTACTACAGTGAGTGATGGTGGTATTGATTATGATTATGAAGAAGATTCAAGATATTTACCTCTCCCCGATGGAGTAATCGGTGTTGAGAGGATTCTTCATTTTAATGGATCCAACAACATCTCTAGTGGGATGTTTAACTTTAAATATCAATTGTTCTTGAATGATATTCACTATCTGGGATCTACTGAGTTGTTGACGTATCAAATGACCCAGACATTTTTATCTGATATTGATCATCTTCTTACTACTCAAAAAAAGATTAGATTTAATCAGAGAAAAGGTCGATTGTATATCGATATGGATTGGAATGAGGCAGTTGCTGGAGAATACTTAGTTTTAGACAGTTACGCAATTGCAGATCCATCATCATATACGAAAGTATATAATGATTCATTCTTAAAAAGATATCTAACGTCCCTCATAAAGAGACAGTGGGGAATGAACCTCATGAAGTTTCAGGGAGTAAAACTTCCTGGAGGCATAGAATTGAATGGTAGACAATTATATGATGATGCTCAGAAAGAGATTGATATGATTATGGAAAAAATGCCTACTTATTATGAGATGCCTCCTCTAGATATGATAGGATGATAAGATATGCTCAACCCATTTTTTCAGCAAGGATCAAAGTCGGAACAAAATCTAGTTCAAGATTTAATTAATGAACAACTACGAATGTATGGAGTGGATGTTTATTACATCCCAAGACTTTATGTAAATGAGAAGACTATCATACGAGAGGTAGTTGAGTCTGAATTTAGAGATGCATATCCTATTGAAGCTTATGTAGATACTAGTGAAGGATATGAAGGATCTGGTGAGATAATGAGTAAGTTTGGTATTGAATCCCAAGATGATCTAACTCTTACTATATCAAGAGAAAGATATGAAGAGTATATCAAACCACTGATAGAGAACAAGAGCAATATAAAACTATCAAAGAGACCTAAAGAAGGCGATTTAATATTTTTCCCACTTGGTAATAGACTATTTGAAATTAAATTTGTAGAACATGAGCAACCTTTCTACCAACTGAAAAAGAACTATGTGTATCAACTAAGATGCGAACTCTTCAGATACAATGATGAAGTTATTGATACTGATGTAGATGCAATAGATAATGCTTTACTTGGAGCAACTTCATCTTCAGTAGCCTCTCTTGGTATTGGTGCAGAATTAGCAGGTACAAGAGTTTACACAATGACTGGTGTTGGAGCAACAGCATATGCTACAACAACCGTATTTAATGGTGGTGTAAGATTTGTATCTATTACAAATAGAGGAACTGGATATACATCAACACCTAATATTGTATTTTCACAATCTCCAGAAGTAACTGCTGTTGGTGTCGCAACAATGATTGCTGGAGTTGTTGATTTTTGCGAAGCAAATTATGATAAATCTAGAGTTCAAGGTGTTAGATTAACAAACACTGGATATGGATATACTTCAGAACCTTTAGTAAGGGCAACTGGTGGAGGTGGTAAAAATTTTGTTGGAACTGCAACAACTGCTCATGGTGTCGTTGGAATTATAACTGTGACTGATGGTGGAGGTGGATATGCAGGACTTCCCACAATTACTTTTAGTGCTCCTGTTGGATCTGGTGCAACTGCTATAGCAGAGGCGGTAGTAAGCACTGCGGGAACTATCACAGCAATTCACATACTCGACGCTGGTACTGGATATGAAACCTCTAACCCACCAACAATAACAATTGAAGATCCATACCTAGATGGATCTGGCGATTACGTTGTTGGAGAAACAATTGTTGGATCTAGTAGTTCTGTTACCGCTACTGTTAGATATTGGAATTCAACTACGAGACAATTAAATCTTGCACAACTTACGGGCGATTTTAATATCTATGATGAATTTGTTGGTGAAGAATCTGGAGCGAGACATAAAGCACTTCCTTCATCTATTATGGACAAATATAACATGCCAGATCCTTTTGTAGATAATGGAGATTTCCAGATACAAGCAGATGATATACTAGATTTTAGTGAGATAAACCCATTTGGTCGTCCATAGGGGTTACTTTTGTTAAATAGTATATAATTATCATTTAATCTAATGTTTGAGTATTTCTATCACGAAATTCTAAGGAAGACAGTAATATCATTCGGAACTCTTTTCAATGATATCAACATTAAGAAAACAGATTCTGCTGATAATGTTACTTCCGTAACGAAGGTGCCTCTTGCATATGGACCTATGCAAAAGTTTCTTGCTAGGCTTGAGCAATCTCCAGATCTAAACAAATCAACTCAAATTACATTACCTAGAATGTCTTTTGAGATGGCTGGTATTTCTTATGACTCGTCAAGAAAAGTAACAACAACTCAAACATTTTTAGCAGGAACAAAAGAAGACGGTTCAGACATTAGAAAAAACTACATGCCTGTACCATACAATATTGATTTTGAGTTAAGCATCTATACAAAAATAAACGATGAGATGCTTCAAATTGTGGAACAGATTCTTCCATATTTTCAACCACATTATACGATGACCGTTAATCTCTTGGACACTATTGGTGAAAAAAGAGATGTTCCGATTATTTTAAATTCTATAGGAATGGATGATCAATATGAAGGAAATTTTGAAACAAGAAGATCTTTAGTTTATACTTTAAGATTTACTGCAAAGACATATATCTTTGGACCAATTTCTACAGGATCTGCTACAGATATCATCAAAAAATCTGTTATTGGATTTGGTGCTGGTGGTCCTTCTGGTAGACAGATTGATGTTAGATATACTGCCGAAGCAGTCGCTACAAAGAGCTACTCAGAAACAAGTACAACTGCATTACTCAAAGACTTCCTCAAGACAGAAACAGTTATGGAAGTTATTTCTTCCTCTGGAATTGCCGCAGGAGACAAAGTATCAATCGGAGAAGAAACTGTTTATGTCTCTGATGTAACGGGTAATAAACTCAGAGTAACAAGAGGATATTACTCAACATCTGTTATTGATCATGTTAGTGGTACGGGCGTTAACTTAATCACCGAGGCAGACAACGCCAAGATTGAAGCTGGTGATGACTTTGGATTTAGTAGTGACTGGTCATGAGTAAAAATTTTGACGAATTAGACGAGACTTTTAATGTGGAAGCAGACATAGTTGAAACTCCAGAGAAAAAACTGGAGAAGATAAAATCAACTGCTGATGATATCAAAAAAGATTATGATTATACAAGAGGTAATCTGTATTCTATTATTGAAAAAGGTCAAGAAGCACTAAATGGTGCTCTTGAATTAGCACAAGAAACAGAGTCTCCAAGAGCATATGAAGTGACGGGTCAGTTGATCAAAAGTATTTCTGATGCAACAGATAAGTTATTAGATCTTCAGAAAAAACTAAAAGAAGTTGAGGAAGATAAATCTAAAGGACCAACAAATGTTACCAATGCTTTGTTTGTTGGGTCTACAGCAGACCTAGCAAAACTTTTAAAACAGCAACAGGGTAATAAATAATCCTATAACTAAACGGAAATCCAATGAGTGTTCCTGCAGTAACATCGATAGTAATATACAAAGGAACTGACTTTGAAGAAAAAGTTTCTATTGCTCTCACAACCTTAGCTGGTACAGAAACCGTAACGGCAAAAGTTAGAAAGCATGAAACTGCTAGTACCTCATATAGTTTTGATACTCATATAGATACAACTAATAATGCAGTTGTTATATCAATGGGTAATAGTGTTACTGATAATCTAACAGAAGGTAGAAACTACTTTGATATCATTTCTCAGAATGCATCTACTAATAAAATTATGAAACTGGTCGAAGGTTCAATAATAGTAAATCCAACAGTATCCTCATGAATTTTTTATCTCAATTTATGATGATGTCTTCTGCAATCGTGATGGCATCACCAACTGATGATGAAGCTGTATTTACAACTCCTGGAACTTATTCTTGGACTGCTCCACCAAAAGTTAGGAGTGTGAGTGTTGTTTGTATTGGTGGTGGAGCTAGTCCTCTCGTAACCTCTTCAAGTTTTCCTGGTGGAGGTGGAGGTGGATTAGTGTATTCTAATGAAATAGCAGTAACCCCTGGTCAATCTTATACTGTGGTAGTTGGATCTGGAGGTGCTTCTTCAGGAACTTCAGTCAGTTCAATAACAGGAGAAGATGGGGGTCTCTCTAGTTTTTCTGCTGGAGGAGTTACCATAACGGCAAACGGTGGGCAGAAAGATGGAACTGGTGGAACATACTCTGGAGGAAGTGGTGGTGCTAACGGCGGATCTACAGATTCTAGTGGTGCGGGCGGCGGTGGCGCTGCTGGATATACTGGAAATGGTGGCGCAGGAGGAGTAGGTGGATCTTCTTCAGTTGGAGGCGCAGGTGGAGATGGATCTGGCGGTGGATCTGGTGGTGGAGGTGGTTCATTTGCACAAACTTATACCACAACTCAACCAGGTAGAGCATCTTCTGGTGGAGGAACAGGAATATTTGGACAAGGTTCAAATGGAACTGGAGGTTCTGGAGCAACATCTGCTTCTGGTTTAGGAAATGCAACATCTGCAGGGGGAGGAAGCAATGGTACTGATGGTGATTTAAATGGTGGATTGTATGGTGGCGGAGGAAGATCGGGTTTTCTTAAAACTGATCCATCTGATTTATACCTTGCAGGCGGATCGGGTGGAGGTGGAGCAGTAAGAATCATATGGCCAGGAAACGTCAGGCAGTTTCCATCAATAAATACTCAAGAGATCTAGTATAGTTTAATGTTAATAAAAATAGAAAACGGAGTTCCAGTTGGTGAACCACCAATTGACGAACGAAACTTCAGACAATTACATTCTAATACTTCTTTCCCAAGGACACTCACTCCCGAAGATGTAGAGTCTTTTGGTTATGGACTATTTCAACAAACTAGTCAACCAGAACCAGCTAGGTTTATGAAATGTGTTGAAGACACACCAGTAAAAAATGAATCTGGATTTTATATGCAGACTTGGAAAAGAACTGCAATGAGTTCTGATGAAATAGATGAGATTACAAAAGCAAAAGAAAAAGAAGTTAAAAATATTAGAGATGAAAAATTAAAAGAGAGTGATTGGTTAATTTTGGCGTCTACTTCAGGTGAGTTAAGCGTTCATCCTTTGATGATGAATCAATGGAAAAATTACAGAAAACGTCTCAGAAATATTTCTAATCAGAATGGATATCCTTGGAACGTAACTTGGCCAGAACAACCCGTTGTGAACGTTCCTCGTGACTTTGAGGAACAACTATAAATAAAAGCATACTAAAAAGAGACGAGAATGTCCCAGCTATTCGTTGATACTATAAGAAATAGAGATGGTAATGGTGCCCCAGTATTTGATAAGGGTGTCGTCATCACCGGCATTGTTACTGCGTCTTCAATTTCAATTGGAGTAACAGAAGTTGTTAGCTCTGGATTTCAGTTAACAAATATTTTAGGTCTTGATGCAACAACCACAGCAACTATAGAATCTGCTGTTGCATCTGCACCAAATGACTTCACAAGTTTAAATGTAAGTGGTATTTCCACATTTGGATCTAATATAGATCTTAACTCAAGTATTGATATATCAGGACATACAGAAACAAATACTTTAAATGCAGTTGGAATTTTAACGGCTTCATTATTATCAACAGGAGCAGAAGGGTCTGCTATTCGTATTTCTTCAAATACAATCAGTGGTCCAGCAACACTTACAATTGATCCTGCTGGTATTGGGACAAACACAGGAACAGTTGTAATTCAGGGTGATCTTCAAGTAGAAGGTGATACGACAACCGTAAACTCCACTACTTTAACTGTAGACGATAAAAATATTATTCTTGCTAGTGGTTCTCTCACCGACGCATCTTCTGATGGTGGTGGTATCACGCTAGAATCTGGAGAAGGAAATAAAACAATTAATTGGGTCGATTCTACAGACTCTTGGACATTCTCTGAGAATATTGATCTTGCTTCTAGTAAGACTTTCAAAATCAATGGAGTAGATATTCTCTCAGCAACAACGCTTGGATCTAGTGTTGTTAATTCTTCACTAACATCTGTGGGAACATTAACAACACTCAATGTATCTGGTGACTTAGATGTAGACGGACATACTAACTTAGATAACGTAAATATTTCTGGAATAGTTACTTCTGCTGGTGGATTTAGTGGTAATATTTACATCAATGAATCTGTAGATGATGATGCTGATTATAACATCATGATGTTACAAACGACTGGCGGAGGTAATGCATATAAACCAGTCATGGTTGATAATGGTGGTATTGAATTCAATCCATCTTTGAATAAACTTAATCTTCAAGGAACGCCTGGTGTTCAAATACATGGTACATCTGGAAGTATAGAGGCTGTAAATGTAAATCTATCTGGAATTGTTACTGCAACCACTATTAATGCAACAACGTTTGTTGGAGACGGTGACTTTGTTGAATTAGATGTTGATGGACACACTAATCTTGATAATGTAACTGTTGGTGGTGCTATTACTGCTACTACATTTACAGGTGCTTTAGATGGTAATGCAACTACAGCAACCACTGCTGGAACAGTTACAACTGCTGCTCAACCAAACATCACTTCACTTGGTACTCTGAGTGCTGTTACAGTATCTGGTCTTGCTGACCTTAATGGTGACTTGGATGTTGATGGACACACTAATCTTGATAATGTAAGTATCGCAGGTATTACTACTGTTGGTCTAACAACAGTTTTAGAAACAGGAATTTTAACTCATGATTTAAATGTTTCTGGAGTATCTACTTTTAATGGTGATATCCGATTAACAGAACAAGACGGTTCTGGTATTTATTTTGGAGAAAGCCTTGATTTTGCAATTGCACATGATGGAAATAATTCATATGTCTTTGAAAGAGGAGGTACTGGAAATGTATACATTGCTGGCAGTAACGAAGTTATTATTGCCGATGCATCAGGTGCAGGACCTAATCCTGCCGATTATGTTACCGAAACAAAAGCTAGATTTGTTACAAATGGTCCAGTAAGACTTTATTACGATAATGTAGAAAAATTTGCAACCGCTGGATCAGGTGCAACAGTATATGGAACATTCACTGCAGACACTTTAAGTGTTTCTGGTGTTTCTACTTTCACTGGTGATATTGATGTAGATGGTCATACCAACTTAGATAATGTAAGTATTTCTGGTATAGTCACAGCAACTCAAGGTGTAGTTGATGGTGCTGGTAATTTAAGAACTCTTCCTCAATTATCTAAGTCCAGTGCTTATGTATTGATTGCTTCCGATACTGGTAAGCATATTAGCATAACAACAGGCGGAGTTACTGTTCCCTCCGGTGTCTTTAGTGCTGGTGATGTTGTAACCATCTTTAATAATAGTTCAAGTTCTCAGACAATTACTCAAGCTGGTTCAGTAACTTTGAGGCAGGCAGCAACTACAAATACTGGAAATAGAACTCTCGCTGAATATGGAGTAGCAACTGTTATGTGTGTTGCTGCTAATACGTTTGTAATTTCTGGAGCAGGATTATCTTAATATGTCAGTAGTAAGTCAAGCGATTCTTTTGGGATTTAGTAATAGTTCTGCTTCTAACGAAGCATATTGGTATGTAACCATAGGTAATGCATCCAGTAATAAAGGTTATGATGTAAAAATTGATTCTTCTAAAAATGTTTATCTTTCAGGGTCATCGTACCCCGACCACTCTATAGTAGTCAAATATGATGCAAGTGGTAGTCTTCAATGGCAGCGTACAATTACCGCAGATGAAGCCGAAATTACTTCACTTGGGTTAGATAGTTCTAATAATATTTACGTTGTTGGTGATACTGAATCAAACAGTCAAGGTGGTAGAGACTTTTATATTGTTAAATTGAACAACTCAGGAACTGAACAATGGCAGCGTGGATTAGGTAGTACAGGAAGTGAAGAGTCTATAGGGCATTCATCAACTGATAGTTCGGGAAATACTTATGGTTGTGGATATGCATCGGGTTTCGACAATATGTTTTTATTTAAGTATAATAGTTCCGGAACTCTTCAATGGCAGAGAAGTCTTACGTCGGGGTCCACAGCGCAGTCATTTCATAGTGATTTAGTACTTGACTCATCAGGAAATGTTTATGCGTCTGGGGAATCGGATTTAGGAGTAACTAACGATAGCGCCCTTACTCTTGTAAAATACAATAGTTCAGGAACTCTCCAATGGAAGAAGAGTTTAAAAACATCTACACCTAGAGAAGTGGGAAACGCTGTTGCGATCGACAGCTCAGGTAATCTTTATGTTTGCGGATCTACTAGATTAGGAAGTAGTTCAAATGATCGGGATTTGTTTCTTGTAAAATATAACAGTTCAGGAGCAGTTCAGTGGGAGCGTGCATTAGGTGGAACTGACGAAGAAATAGGACATGGAGTTGCTGTTGATAGTTCAGATAATGTTTATGTTTGCGGAACTAGTCAGTCAATATCTGGAAGCACTAGGTATATGATGATTGCTAAATTTAATAGTTCAGGGTCTCTCCAATGGGAACGGTCTTTAGGCGGATCAAGTGATAGTCGTGCAGAAAGGATAAAAGTAGATGGTTCTGATAATCTTTATGTTGCTGGTTATACTAAAGCAACAGGTCAGGGTAACGATGATGTCTTTGTTATTAAGCTTCCAAATGATGGATCGTTAACTGGTACATATGGTTCTCTTACATATGCAGCAACTAACTTTACTCTAACGACATCTATTTCAACGACAGAGGCAGACTTAAATTTGACTGGTTCTAATGGAACATTAACAGATTACGCTCAAAGTCTAACGGTATCTACTTCTAGTTTTACTTCGGCAACTACTTCACTATAAATATAAATAACTAAAACTAGTAAAGGGGATAGTGAACCTTGGCTATTCAGAAGAATTTTGTTATAAAGAACGGTCTAGAGGTTGACGAAAATACTTTATATGTAGATGCTGATAATAATAAAGTTGGTGTCGGTACAATATTCCCCGATGTAGAACTCAAAGTATTAGGATCTATTGGTTGCACAGATTTTGCAGCAACTAGAAATTTTTCAGTGAGTGGAATATCCACTTTCAATAACCTTCAGTTTACTGGACAAAGTTTAACAATTGGTTCAACATCTGGAGATCCTGGACAATATTTACGCTCCACTGGTTCGGGTGTTGAATGGGCAACCTTTCCAACTGCAGTTAGAACAACCACAGCGTTTACTGCTGTCGATGATCAAACAACTTTTACATATGCATATAACGTTGGATTTCTTGATGTATATGTAAATGGTGTAAAACTGAAGGGCGATGGAATAACAGATATCACCGATTATATTGCTAATAATGGTATTAATTTCACTCTGACTGAAGAGTGTTATGCGGGAGATTTTGTAGAAGCAGTTGCATATAACCCAGCATCTGTTGGATCTGGAAGCACTGGTATTCTTGGAGTTACCGTACAAGATGAAGGAACAGTTGTTGGTAATATGAATGGAGTTAGCTCCATCAACTTTGTTGGAGTTGCAATTACTTCTGTTGGTAGCGGTGCGGGTGTTACTGTTACTGTAAATCCAACTGGAATTAGTACAGTAGGAACAAGTACATTTAATAATCTTTCAATTTCTGGTGTTACCACTGCATCATCAGATGTAGTAATTGGAGTGAACACCTCTAGTGGTTTAGTCCTCAGTGATTCTACAGGACAACAATATAGAGTCAGTGTGAACACTGATGGAACTCTATTTACAGTATCTATCTGATAAATACACTCATAGGGAGACTCTACTAACATGGCCAGGAACAATAGAGAACTATCTCAGTTAGGCGCATTTATTTCCATAACAGACAATACCCAGGAAATTGGTGCTGGTATTTTAGATGCTAACGAGGTAAATCGCCACGTAATGGCCATTGGCGCGACAGATCATACTGGATTGACTGTACCACCAGCTATCGGAATTGGAACGACTAATCCTGGAAAAGATAAGGTTACGGTTCTTGCCGATGTTAATATTGCAAGACAGATTGGTGGTGAAGGTGGTAATTTAATAGTAGATCAAGATCTAAAAGTAGAGGCAGAATCTGAAATTAAAGGTATACTTCATCTTACTAGTGGTCTTACCACAAGTATGGGTGGAAGTGATCCTAATGAAGTTTCTCTTAGAGTCCCTCATGGAATTTCGGAATTTGGTAATGAAGTAGAAATAAATCCGGCAGTTTCTCTAAGAAATCAGGCTGATAAGGGAACAGGTTCAAATATACATCCTACAGGTCTTGGCGTCACTATTGTACCTGTAAATTTAGTTGATACTAATATAGCAATTACAACTAGTTACCAAGTTAATAGTGGCGGCAGTGTAGTTACAAGTACGACTCCAGGTCTCACTAATAAAATTAGAACAGAGATACCAGTTAGAATTGATTATAATCATCATCTTCAAGCGTTTCCCACTGATAGGGATAATCCAGCATTGACCACACTTGGATTTCACTCTATGAGTGGTCCAGTTAGGTTTAATACTATTTTAGGAAGCGAAACAATTGCTGCATCAAGATATGATGCAGTTCTTGGAATTACAACTAATCCAAGAGTTGGTACTTTTGAAATCTCCCATCCAGGTGGTCATATAGGAATTGAAGGTCCTGTAAGTCAGGGTGGTGGAAAAGTAACCGTTCAAAACATTTCTATCAGTACTTATACAAATTTTGATGGTACTGCAGCAAACGGTTATGTATTAATTCCATACAATTTAGATATCGATTATGGTCTTCAATCATACTCTGGAAGTAGATTTCAAGGAGGATTTTTAACAGATGACCTTCACGTAACTTCCACAAATGGTATTTCTACAATTACCGGTAGTTTATATTTACCCCAGACTGGAAGTTTACCAGCATGGAATGTTGGTATGGGTCTTTCTGATGGAACTGGTCCAGAGTTACAAGTTGAAGGATCTTCACAGTTTAGTGGTTCGATAAGAGTAGGTTTAGCTTCACGAGCAACAACTGGAGACGTTGCCGCAGATGGGGTAATGTCAATTCAATGTGGTGCTGGAATAACTGCAACGAATTTACATCTCTATGGTAATGATCCTGATGAAAAAAGTTTTACACGTCTAGAAACAGTTTTAGTTTCTCTTGGAAAAAGTTCATCTAGTTTTGATAACTCTAATAATCCATACGGTATTGAATTTAGAGCACCAGTATACACTAATATAATACCAAAAGAGAATGGTGCAGTATCAACAGATGCTGGTACTTTAGGTACTCCGGAAAGATATTGGAAAGAATTATGGGTTGATAGAATAGATTCAAATAAACTTTCCATTTCAACGTCAATCGTTAACTCTGGTGGTTTATATCAAACTGGTATTTCTACTTTTCAATTTGGGGGTAGACTAGAATATCGGGCTGATGATCCCGCCGAGTTCCATACACCTATTCATGCATCTGGTATATCTTCATTTAGAACTTTATTTGCCGAGAATCTAACAGTAGCAAATGATATCGTAGGTACTGCAGTCACCGCTCTGCAATCTAAAAGAATTTATGTTGGATCTGCAGTTACTGCTCAATACTATAGATTGGTTTTAACTGATGAAGATGGTAATGATGATGATGGTTCTATCTTTGTTGATCCAGCTGGAATTGAAACAGCTCTTGCATATGATCCAGGTAGCAATATTTTAAATGTTCCTGGAGATATAAGAATAAGTGGAACTGATGCTGGAAGTGATGATGGAGTTATCCAAATATTAGCTCCACAAGCAAGATCCACTTTGAGGATGTTCCAGACTAATGTTTCTAGTGCAGAAATACTAACTCAAGGTCATAGATCTCTTTCCGTTGGATCAACTCTTGGTATAACAACTATAAACTCCTATAAAAACTCCATACGAGGAGACCTTCTGTTGGGAGCACTTGGAGTTTCTACAGTATCAATCTCTGACGTTAATGGATTGGAAAACATAACCATTACAGGGAATACCTTAACGGAAATTGCTGGTAGTATGGCTATGGAAGGTGATACCTTCGATGTGCGAAATGATGTATTCAATTTCTGTAATTCAAACTCTACGATTATTTCAGCTTTTGCTCTTGGCGATAATATTTCAATAGGTGCAACTGTTGGATTCACATCTATAAGAACTCCAATTGTAAGAACTGCTGGTTCGATAAGAGTTGATGGTAATTTAATTTCTGATAGTTCGGGTTCGGATCATATCATCATGATTCCTGGTAGTGCTGGTGTTGATGCTATAACAAGAGTTGCTGGAGATCTTCAGATTGATGGTCAGGACATTCGTGTTGCTGGTGGTGTAACAAACATTACAATGAATACTGATATTAATACCACCTTTGCGGGTGATATTACTGTTGGTGGTAATGAAATTAGAAATGGTGATGGTACTCTTAACATTACTCTGTTTGGAGGTGGTCTCACTAGTATCGGTGGTACACTGAGAGTTGAAGGTGATGAAATTCAAGCAGGAACTGGAGTAACAAATATTACTCTTACTCAGAATTTCACTCAAATTGAAAAAGATCTTAGAGTAAATGGTAATAATATCAGATCTTCTGATAATAATATCAATATTACTATGGATTCAAATACCAGAACAAGTGTTTCTGGAAATTTATCCGTTGGAAACAATATAATTGAAGCATCTGATCAACAAGCTGCTATAACTTTAACTCCTGCTTCTGGTTCTGTTGCAATAAGTTCTAACTTAACGGTCAATAATGATTTTGAAGTTTTAGGAAGTGAAACTGATATTAAATCCGAAAATGTTAGAATTAAAGATACGTTAGTTAGTATCGGATTAACAGAAGGAACTGGAACAGGATCTCTAGTTGTACCTACAGTAGATGAAAATAAAGATGTTGGATTAATTCTAAATTACTATGATGCTGGTTCAAAACAAGCAGCACTTTTCTGGGATGATTCTTTAGGAAGCGTTGGAATTGCTTCTGACGTATCAGAAAATTCAAGTGTATTAACTATTAATCAATATGCGAAAATAATTGCAAAATCAATAGCAATTTCTGACTGTGCTGGAACTTCAGATATCGTTCAATGTGAGGGGACAACAAGAAGCTTAGCGAATATCGTCATCGATGGTGGGGAGTACTAAGGTTACTAAATAAGATAGCACTCAATTTCTATTGAGTATTACGGTATATACCAAACATGTAGAAGATGTCAGATCCCCAAATTCGTTTAAAACGGTCAACAGTAGCTGGTAAAATCCCAACTACCGCACAACTTGCTCTTGGTGAGTTAGCTGTAAATGCTTTTGACGGAGAAGTATTCTTAAAGCAAGATACAGCAGGAGTTGGAATTGCTACTCGCGTTATTAGAGTAGGTGCTGGAGGATCTTTAGGAAAGACTATCTTTGTATGTAAAGAAGGTAATGATGCTAATACTGGTTTAAATGAAAAGGATGCAAAACTAACAATCAAAGCAGCATCAGAAATTGCAGAAATCTTTGATACTATTAAAGTTTATCCTGGTGTATATGTTGAGAACAACCCAATTCTGCTCGACAAGAATGTATCAGTAGAGGGTTTAGAATTAAGAAACTGCATTGTTTCTCCAGGAAATACGGATAAAGATTTATTTCATGTTAATGATGGATGTCACCTGACCGACCTTGGATTTACAGGTCAGATGCAAGCAGGTGCTGCTGCAGTTGCCTTTAGACCTCTTGAGAGTGTAGCATCCGATAGATATTTCGACGCAGCAAGACTCATTCGCGTCAACTCAGACTTTATTGCAAGAGAAGCAGTTGGATTCCTAACCAGTGGATATAGTGGATATGCTGGTGGACACCTTGAGCAAGATGGTGCAACTGCTCTGGAAGCAAACTTAGATTTTATTGCACAAGAAGCAGTAGGTTATATTACGAGCACTGATTATAAGAATCCAGCATTTGCTGTGACTGGTGAGTCTGGTCCAATGGAGGCGCAGAATTGCAGAGACGATGTTAAAGACGTACTCAAATCTGTTGCATATGACCTCAAGTCTACCGGTAATTTACAATCAGTAGGTGCAGCACTATCTTATTTTACTGCTGGTGGTGCTTTAGATCACGTTAACGGTACAGATATAAACGGATATAGTATTGCAGAAGCTACTGTTGTTGCTATTGATAGAGCAGTTGGTATTGCATCATATGTAGTTAATCAGAGACCATGGGCTAGTGTTGGTGCTGGTGGTACTACAAACGTTACTGGATTTGTTTATGATAATCTAACTGGTATCGCTACTGTTACTTCTGTTGGTCATGGAGTAACGACAGGAGATATTGTTGAATTTGCTGGATTAGCATTTACATGTGCTTCTCAATATGCTGGTTTAACTACTCACATATTCCCAGATGGAACGAACGGTGAATATTTTACAGTAACAGAATTTGTTGATAATAATACCTTTAAGACAAATGTTGCTATTTCTTCAATCGCTCATAATTACGATACTGGTGGAACAGTAGAAAAGCATAATAACTACTATACAGATCATACCCAAGCAATTGATCCTACAAGAAGAAACAAAAGAATCTTGTATGATAACGTAGGCACTAAAGTAATTGTAGGAACTGGATGGTGTGTTGGAGTTGCTAATAGTATTGGATATCTTGCAGGAATTACCACCAATGCTATTGGTGCTGGTTCTTCTTCTGGTGTTGTTGGAATTATCACTGGTATCAATCTCGATACATTCCGTTGCTCCAGAGACGTAAGAGATATTCTTAAGGCAGTTTGTTACGATATTACAAGAGGTGGATCCACAAAGGTTGTTGCTGCTGGTAAGACTTACTTTGATGAGTCATTGGCTCAACTCGGTATTTCTTCTTTCGCTGCTGCTACTCTCAAAAACTCCCCAGTTGATGAAGTAACTCAAACAATTCGTGCAGTAGATTATGCCCAAGGTATTGTTCGTTGTGTAATTAACAACACAACATGGGGTGGTGTTTCTATTGGATATACTACTCCGATTCAAAGCATCGTTTATGATGCTAATACCGGAATGTCCACTGTTTCCACTAGATATGATCATGAGTTGTCCAAAGATGATGGAATTGAAGTTGCAGGTCTGAAGTTTACTTGTCCTGCAGGATCTCCTGGATCCGAAATCACGGTTATTTCTGCGACATCTGATAATGCTACGGGTATTACTACAATTGAAACATCGTCTAATCATGAGTTAAAGTCTGGCGATGGTATCAAAATTTCTTCAACTACTGGTAGTACTTATACTAATTTGATTGTAGATGATAAAGTTTCTGATACTACATTCGTAACAAGAGTTGGAAGTGGACAAGGATCTAATGCTAGTCTCACTGGAACCATTACACTTCAACGTTATTACACTCCAGAAGTATCAATTAATTCTGCTATCTATGATAACGTTACAGGATTAACAACGATTGGATTTACTACAAGTGCAGCTGGTAGTTCCGATAATGATCCAGCATATATCGACAATGATGGGACAATCCGTCTTGATAGTTTAACATTCAGTTGCAATTTAGGAACTAGTGTTTATCCATCAGGTAAGTTTGGATTTGATTTCCCCGTAGAAAAAGTCGGTGGAGACAGATATCAAGACTCTGCAAATCTGATTGCTGGTAACAAACTAGAAATCACAGATAAGGCTCTTGCAAATATCGCAATCTTACATCCAGATTTCTTCTTCCCAGGAGATTCTTCAATAACAACAACTTCTAGATATAAGGATGCGTATCGTCTGATTCAACAAAACAAAGGTGAAATTGTTGGAACAGCATGGACCACAATGGTCACTCAATATCCTGGATCGTCGAGCACAGAAGTTAAGTGTAAGAGAGATCTTAATTATCTTGTAGACGCTGTTTCTACTGATGTCTTTACTGGTGGAAACAATTATTCTGTTGCTTTTGCTAAAAAGTATTTTGATGCTTCTGGTAATTTCTTATCAAATGGTCTTGATGGAGAGGAAGTACAATCTATTCTTGCTTTTGATACAGCAAGAGATCAGATGAAGTTGGCAATTGCTAACCAGTTATCCACAAAAGATACAACAGTTTCTGGTGGTTCTAGTTACTTTGGTGACGGAAGTCCTGCTATTGGAAATAGCGAAACATATTCTTGTAGTGATGTTCAAGCATCGATTGATAACCTCGTCGGTATTGCAACAGAAGCCGTTGAATCTGAGAATCTTAACGTCATTAATGGTCTAACAATTAATTACGGAAACTTCCCAGCAGGAGAGTTCAAGTGCAGAAGAGACATTGCATACGTTGTTGATGCCGTAATTGATGATCTTAGAACAGATAGTAATAAGAATATTAGAGAGACAACTAGAAAATATTTTGACGCTGCTGGTAATCCAATCAGTGGAGGTTTGATTGGTGAAGAATCAGAGTCTGTAACTGCGTTCTCTTCTATCGCAGCATATTCAAAACTCGCTATTAATAACGTTCTTAATTATAGAGATACAACTATCACTGCAGATCCTGCAGTTGGATTCAACACCGATCCTCTTGGTTGTGCTGATATCCGTTCTTCTATTGATAGTCTCATTGGTATTGTTACAACTCACGTTGGAGCAGGAAATCTGGATAATTTCCCAACACTCTCCATCGCAAGTTCTATCACAGTCAATACAGGTTCTGCTCCACAAGCTCATACCTATGTTGGTGGTGGTTCTGCGTTCATTGGAATTACAACAACTGTATTCCCAGATGGAACATTTGGAAATATCTTTAACGTTGACTCTATTGTTAATACTAATACATTCGTAACAAACTTTGGACCTAGTGATATTTCACATACACATACCAGCGGCACTGGTAACATTCTGAAGTTCCAACCATTTACTAAGAACTCTGATTATGCTGGTGGACAAATCAAGGATGAGTCTATTCAGTATGATCCTCGGGTAATGACCAACACAAGCCCCGCTGGATGTAAGAATGTTCAGAGTGCTATCGATACTGTTATCGGCATTGTTACTTCTATTGTTGGTGGAGGAATCACTGCAATTCAAAGTCCTGTGAATCCAACAGGCATTACTACAAGATTTGAAGGATTTGATGGTGTTGGTTACGGTCCTGCTGAAGGTGAAGATGCTGATCCAAACTTCAGTCCTGGATGTGGACAGATCTTCAAAGGTCCATATGTAAGAAACTGCACCAACTTCATCTTCGATAGCATCGGTCTGAAAATTGATGGATTTGCGGCAGAACCTGGAGATGAAGATGAGATTGGTGTTCAGGGTTCCATGTCGGTTGACTCTTATACACAGTACAACCAGAGAGGAATCGGTGTATCGATCACAAATGGATCCTATGCTCAGTTGGTGTCTATCTTTACAATTTGCTGTGATGAGGCAATCGTAACTGCAAGTGGTGGTCAGTGTGACTTAACAAACTCCAACTCTTCCTTTGGACGAATTGGTCTTATCTCTAACGGAATCAGTGATGCCACAACCAAGTCCATCTACAGACAGACAGGCAAGGTTGTAAATGCTGCCTCTGCAAATGATATTACATTAGAAGTCAGTGGTCTTGGAACACAAAGACCTTATGATGGTCAGGTTTATTACATTGATAAACTTTACTTCTCATTGAATACAATCACTGTTACTAACGGTGGATCTGGATATAACACTCCAAACGATGCGATTGTAACAATCGCTGCTCCAACAGGACCAAATGGAATTGGCGCACAGGCAATTCCTACCGTTGAAAACGGAGTGGTAACAGCGATTACTTTAATTAACACTGGTACTCAATACGAGACAAGAACACCAAATGTAAGCATTGCAGCACCTCCTGCAGGTGGTGTGCAGGCGACAGCAGAGGTAACGAAGACTGATCCTTTATATTATAAGGTTGGTGCTGCAACTTTCCCAAGAGCAGGAGTTTCAACTATCACTGCTGTTGCTGGGTTAAATAATGATGTAGGTGCTGGCTCTACGGTTTACCTAAGTCGTCAGAGTTTACAGATCACATCTTCTCACTCGTTTGAATATGTTGGTGCGGGTAATGATATCTTCACCGCAAGACCTGGTGTTGGTGGTGTAACCATTCAAGAAAACGAGGTTGTTAAAGAAGAGGGTGGTGAGGTCATCTATACCTCTACCGATCAGGCAGGTAACTTTAGAATTGGTGATGGTGTTACCATCAACCAAGCAACTGGAACGATCACAGGTAGAACATACCTGAAGTCGCTATTCAACAACGTAACACCATTCATTCTAGCACTAGGAGACTAATTAAATGGCTGCTCAAATTGCGATTAATAATTTTAGAACAATTACTAATACGCCCACAACATCAGACGTTCAAATCTACACAGCACCAACAGGATACACATCAGTGTTCCTTTTGGCGCAGGCTATCAATACTGGAACAGTAACTAGAAAGATTACTTTTAGTTATTACGACAGCACTGATACAACTACAACACCAATCGTAAATGACTTTCCTGTTCCTGCAGGAGACACGGTAAATCTTCTTCCTGGAAAACTCGTTCTAGAGACAGGAGATAAGATCGCTGTTTCTGTAGATGCAGGATCGGATATGAAATTCCTTTCATCAATTCTGGAAACCTCTAACTTCTAATTTATAAAATGGCTAATTACGGTAAATTCCTATCTGGAAGAGAAAGATCTTTCGGAATCGGCATCACTGATTACAGTGAGGATAGTAGGGTATTGGACATTATCGGTAATGTCGCAATTGGCGGCAGTATTGGTATCGGATCGGATCATGGCGTAGTTGAAAAAAATAATGATACACCCACTGCCGATGTAGACACAGGAAATATCAGAATTCATAAGGAACTATTTGCTTATGATGGAACGATGGGTCTTGATAATACAATATTAGTATCCCTAGGTGGAACTGCCGTAACGTGGAAAACTCTGGAAGGTATTGCTGATATTGGTATTACCCTTAGAGAAGAAGGGGCTATCGTAGGTCTTCCGAATAGTGTAAGAGATATTAACTTTGAGGGTGCTCTAGTTGAAGCAACCGTGTCTGGTGCTGCTGCAACAGTTACCGTTCAGGCAGTTGATCCTGGCGGTCTTGATGGACAAGTTCAATACAATGATGCAGGAAATTTTGGTGGATCTGCGGATCTTACCTATAATGATGTTACCGGTAGAGTTGGAATTGCCTCTCTGACTCCGCAATATAAATTAGATGTTGGTGGTAATATTGGAGTTGGAGGATCTGGATTCTTTAATAGAGCGTATGCTACTGTAGATACACTTACCCCCCAGATCGACACAGAACTTGCCACAAAAGCCTATGTGGACAACTTCGCAACTGCTGGTCTTGTGGTTCAGAAGGCTGTATCTGTAGCATCAACCGAACCATTTAGTACTGTCTATGATAATGTAGACACTTCACCTGATGGTGTTGGTGCTAAATTGTTTGGAACCGTTAACGGAAACATTAATACACTTAATACTAGTGTTCCTGGAATTGCTAACACTGGTCTCATAGACAGATTCCAAGGATTGCTAATATCAGATCGTGTTCTTGTAAAAGATCAAGGTCTTAATGGAATTGGAAATACATTCGAGAATGGATATTATACAGTTACAAGACTAGGAAGTGGATCAACATCTTTTGAGTTAACTCGTTCTGTTGACTTTGACCAAAGTCTTGAAATCGCATCAGGTGCATTCTCGTTCGTACTTGAAGGAAATGATAATGCGGGTGGTGGTTTCGTGTTAATCACGAAAGAACCAGTTTCTATCGGTGTTAGCGCACTAGAATTTACTCAGTTCTCTAGTCCTGGTGAACTGCAAGCTGGTAAAGGTTTGTTGAAAATTGGTAATAGATTCGATGTTGTAAGTTTAGATGCTAGTGCAATTGTTGTTAACGATGATGATATTAATCTAGCACAGGTAACTACTAGTTTTGATGTTAATACTGCAGATAATGAAAGAAAAGAAGAGTTCTTCTCCGAGATTGAAATTGATGAGTATGGTAGAGTAACTGGTATTATTACTTCTACTAGAGTCGCATATGGTACATCATCAACTACTGCAGGTGTAGCAAGATATAATGGATCTCATTTTGAGATGGATTTTGGTGGTACTGATGGAACAGTAGGTCTTGCTAGTAATACCTCTGGTGCAGTGATGGCTGTTGATGGGACATCAAATCAAATTGCAGTAACCAGAAATGAGGGAAGAGTCATTCTAGGATTCCCTAATGATATAACAATTAATGGTACATTAACTGCAAATAACTTCTCTGGAGATGGTTCTAGTCTGAGTGATGTTATCAGTGGTGTTGGTCTACAAACTGGTGGAAATGTTAGTCAGAATTTAATTGGTGTTGGACTTACAATTCTTGATTTCGTAGGACCAGTTGTTGGTGTTGTTATGGGAACAAGAGGTACTATTACAATCGAATCTGGTGCTGATATCAATACTATTGGTAATGCAAACCAAGTCCTCTTCAAAAATGCAAGCAACGATGCAGCAACATCACCTAACTTGACGTTCAATGGAACCAACTTAGTTTGTGCTGGTACTGTTACTGCAAACTCTGACGAAAGACTCAAGGAAAATGTTGAGACTATTCCAGATGCACTTGATAAAGTTAAGCAACTTCGTGGTGTTGAGTTTGATCATAAGAATACTGGTGATCACTGCTTAGGTGTTATTGCACAAGAAGTTGAGAAGATTGTACCTGATGTTGTTTATGAAGATGTGCATGGAGTCAAGTCTGTTGCATATATGAACATGGTTGCTCTCTTAATCGAAGCAGTCAAGGATCAGCAGAAACAGATTGACGAATTAAAGTCCTTACTAAATAACTAAAAAGAGTCTTCCTATGATTGAAGAAGCTGCGACAAGAATTCCTTCCAAAATGGGTAATCTCATGATGGTTGTTACTATCTGGAGAGGAAGAACATATGTTTTGAAGATCTTCTTCCCTCAGGCAAAACTTCCATCTAGAAAGGATGTAGAATCTCAAATCCAAGGAATCTACCCTGGTGCTAAGGTTAAGTATACCTCTGTAGTAGAAAGAGAACCTGGTGAGACATTCTTGTATGCAGAAGACTGGCAAAAGAAATCTGGCAAGAATCCCGAAGGAGGATTAAATGAAAAAGGAAGAAAAAGCTACGAGCGTGAGAATCCAGGAAGCGATCTTAAGAGACCTTCAAAGAAAGTTGGGAACAAGCGTAGAGCGTCTTTTTGTGCGAGGATGAAAGGTATGAAGAAGAAACTCACTTCCTCAAAAACCGCTAGAGATCCAGATAGTAGAATTAATAAGTCCCTTAGAGCTTGGAATTGCTGATTGATTTATGAGTGAAATATATCTTGGTAATCCTAATCTAAAAAAGGCAAATACACAAATTGAATTTACAGAGGAACAAATTCGTGAGTTCCTAAAGTGTAAAGCAGATCCCGTATATTTTGCTAGAAATTATGTACAAATTGTTTCATTGGACAAGGGTCTAGTTCCTTTTGAGATGTATCCATTTCAAGAAAAACTAGTAAACAATTTCCATGACAACAGATTCAATATTTGTAAGATGCCTCGTCAGACTGGTAAGTCTACGACTGTGGTATCTTATCTTCTTCACTACGCAGTCTTTAACGATAGTGTTAATATTGGTATCCTTGCTAACAAGGCAGCCACCGCAAGGGAACTG
>MDSY01043414.1_pt1 | contig 35856 bp, 29 predicted proteins | sample 811131 | NCBI WGS metagenome assembly MDSY01 (sample SAMN05326643, study PRJNA326480) | marine metagenome | isolation source: seawater | place: Atlantic Ocean: South West | collected 2010
ATTACATTTTCTGCTAAGACCGGTTATGTATGGCCAGAGAAGACTTGGCAGAGTTTCGGGAGTCAAGTAACTGCTGGATATAACGTGCAGAATACTTCTCTAGGAGACAGAAGTTATGAGGGAAGACATCAGTATGCTAGAGTGAATCTAATTTACGCCTGCCAGCAAACAGACAACTGGGATTTTACAGCTGGGGTAAGCGGACAGTATGACAAGTACTACGAAGACTTAGATACACTTAGTTTTGATAGAACAGAGACGGTTCCTGGAGTTTTCTTTGAAAACACTTGGAAACCTTCAGATAAATTTGTCTTGGTATCGGGAGTTAGAGGAGATTATCATAATTTATATGGTGCGCTTTTTAGTCCGAGGGTTCACGCCAGATATTCATTTACAAAGACTCAAGCTTTTAAAGTAGCCGCAGGAATCGGACATCGTTCTCCAGTTATTATTATGGATAATGTAGGACTTCTAGCCAGCAATAGAGATTTTTCCTTTCCCGCAGATTATAGCTCTAATGCCTATGGATTAGACATAGAAACTGCTGTTAACTTAGGAGCTAGCTATACGAACAAATTTAAGATTGGGTATAGACCTGCCATGTTTGCTATGGACTTTTATCACACTCAGTTTACTAACCAGGTAACAGTAGATAGGGAAACTCCTGGTGAGGTAGCTTTCTATAATCTAGAAGGAGAGTCCTATTCTAACAGTCTACAATTTGAATTTAAATTCGAACCTTTAAAACGATTGGAATCTAAATTTGCCTACAGATACCTGGATGTAAAGGCTGATTATAAGCAAGGTCTAATCAACCCTCCTCTTATCCCTGAGAATAGAATCTTTAACAATACTGCTTATAAAACTAGAAAAGGCAGTAATGGACAGAGATGGTTAATCGATTTAACTACACTTTGGACGAGCAGTCAGAGGCTTCCTCTTTCTGGAAAAGCTGATCTTGATGAGAATAGAGATACAGAAGATTTCTTTATTTTGAACTCTCAAGTGACTCGCGATTTTTCTAATAATTTCTCCTTCTATTTAGGAGTAGAAAATTTATTAAACTTTAGACAAAACAACCCCATCATCAGCAGTGATGATACTTCTAACGAACTCTTTGATGCCAGCTTAATATGGGCGCCAGTGTTTGGAAGAAACATCTATGCTGGATTTAGATGGGATATTAGTAAGAAAAAATAAATAGCGGTTACTAATTTATTTAAAGGCCAATCTTCAAGTATTAACTTGGAGGTTGGCTTTTTTTATTCTGTTAAGATAGAGTCTCTCCTTTTAAAAACAGAACCTTACTAGGGCAAACGAATTTGTGCTTTATGCAGAAGTGCTTTTTAACTTATGAAAGAAGCCAAAGTTTATTTTCTCTTGAATTACAACTTAACTAAAAAGACTCAATAAACTCTCTTTCTTCACTTTGGTTTGTTCTCCAGAATCCAAGTTTTTAAGCGTTAACTCTCCGCTTTTCATCTCTTGAGAACCTATGAGTAAAACATAAGGTATGTTCTTAGCATTAGCATAAGACATCTGCTTCTTCATTTTAGTAGATTCAGGGTAAACCTCTGTCTTAATGCCTTGGTTACGCAGTTCGGCTGCTAACTTCACACAGTAATTTTCTTCCTCTGCTCCGAAGTTGACAAACATGAGCTGAGTAGTTACCGCAGTATCTAATGGGAATAATTCTCTCTCATTCATAATATCCATGATACGCTCTGCACCGAATGAAATTCCTACTCCACTCACTCCTTGCCATCCAAAGACTCCAGTTAAGTCATCATAACGACCACCACCGCATACACTTCCCATCCCACTTTCTTTTACGATCACCTCGAAAATAGCTCCTGTGTAATAGTTCAACCCTCGCGCAAGGGTTAAATCCAATTCTAGTGCTGCAGCCTGCAGTCCAGTAATATTTACTTTTCCTATAATTTCTCTTATCTCTTCTACCCCTTTCTTAGCTTCAGAGGAATCTAGATTCTCACTTATCCAGTTTAGTTTATCTTCGATACTTCCAGTAACCGAAAGGAACCTTTTCACCTTATCTATTTCAAGCTCCGTGAATCCTCTAATGGTTAATTCTTTTTCTACACCCTCTACTCCGACCTTATCGAACTTGTCTATAGAGACAGTAAGATTAGTCAAGTCATCTTCTTTACCTATCCACTGTGCTAATCCTGAAAGGATCTTTCTGTTGTTCAGTTTGATAACCACACCTTCTAACTTCAGGGAAGTCAGCACCTCATCAAATATGCGCACTAAATCAGCTTCATTCAGCAAGCTAGCAGAACCTACGACATCTGCATCACACTGATAAAACTCTTGATAGCGTCCCTTTCCAGGTCTGTCTCCACGCCACACAGGTTGGATTTGGTAACGCTTAAAAGGCATGGCTATATCGCTTCTATTCATAACCACGAATCGAGCAAAAGGCACAGTTAAATCATACCTAAGTGCTTTTTTACTTAAAGAAAAACTGGCCTTTTTGCTATCCCCTAAAGCTATGGCCTCTTTATCAGATTTAGCCAAAAAGTCTCCGTTATTTAGAAGTTTAAATATCAGTTGGTCTCCTTCCTCACCATATTTTCCAGTAAGTGTTTGGAGTGATTCCATAGCAGGAGTCTCTAGTGGCATAAAACCATACTTCTCAAAAACAGTTTTTATTGTTCCAAAAATATAATTTCTTTTGGCCATATCAGCCGGCCCGAAATCTCTGGTTCCTTTAGGTAAAGAAGGTTTGCTCATAGTATTAATTGTTGCGTTACAAAAGTAACAAACCACAGCACTAACAGCAGCGGTTTTTTTAACCCTATTCCATACTGCATCAAACAGCTTAAGAAACTTGATTACAGGAATCTTTTCTAATTTTAAAATCTGCCCGTGAATTAGAGTTTCTTTCCTTTCGGCTCTTTAATTTAACAACTAAATAAAGAATAGATAAGACAGCCATTAAAAATATCATTCATCTAAATTAATTCATCAAGGAAAACCAGGAAACTTAGAGCTAGGTTATTATTCGTTTTCTACTTAAGCGACTGGGTTGGATTAAACTTTAAAAGATTTAAACTTTGATGAGTATATTGCTCAGCAATAAAAAAATCCTAATTATGGACACCAATCTTAAAATGCCCACCTTAGGCGCTTCGTTTATTCCGATTATCGTGTTAATGGCTCTTTTAGCCTTGAATGTCACTTATTTCGGAGCTGATTCTAGTTATGGCCCAAATCAAATAGCTTTATTAGCTGCAGCTGGAGTAGCTGGTGTAATCGGTCTTAGATTCGGGAGGAATTACGAGCATTTTTATACTGGTATTATCGATGGAATACAGAGCGCTATGGGAGCAGTAATCATTCTTCTTTTGATAGGTTCTCTAGCAGGAACTTGGCTAATTAGCGGTATAGTTCCAGCTATGATTTATTACGGATTAGAAATTCTAAACCCTAGTATTTTCTTGGCAGCTTCCTGTGTGATTTGTGCTATAGTTTCATTAGCCACAGGTAGTTCATGGAGTACTATAGCCACTGTGGGAATAGCACTTATAGCAATTGGACAAATCTTAGGAATAGACACAGGCTGGAGTGCCGGAGCCATTATCTCAGGGGCTTACTTCGGTGATAAAATGTCACCTCTTTCAGACACCACTAACTTAGCTCCTGCTATTGCCGGTACTGATTTATTTACGCATATCAAACACATGCTTTGGACCACTGTTCCGAGTATATCTATAGCTCTAATCGTATTTCTAATAGTTGGGTTCGTTCAGGGAGGAGAGGGCGATGCAGATAAAGTATTAGCGCTGCAAGGTATCATCTCTGAAAAGTTCAATATTAATGGTTGGCTATTTTTAGTTCCGATAGGTGTTATAGCGCTCATCATTAAAAAAGTTCCTACAATTCCTGCATTATTTACAGGGGCCCTATTAGGTGGGATATTTGCTATTATTTTTCAGCCGGATGTTATTGTCTCTATTGCAGGAGAAACAGCCAATTATGCTTCTGCTAGTTATAAAGCTATTCTTCATGCTATGGCATTAGACACAACAGATTTTTTCGCAGCAGAAAATGACCGGATAAATGACCTCTTCGAAGTAGAAGAAGCTAATCGCTCTAACTTATTAAAGGCAGGTGGAATGTTAGGAATGTTAAATACCGTTTGGTTAATAATCTGCGCTCTTACGTTTGGCGGAGCTATGCAGGCTGGTGGATTTCTAAAGAGAATAACAAGAGCTATTCTCTCGGCAGTTAATTCCACAGGGTCATTAATAGCGAGCACAGCTGGAGCAAGTGTCTTTTTTAATCTAACAGCCTCTGACCAGTACATCGCCATAGTAGTTCCTGGAAAAATGTTCAAGGATGCCTATAAAGAGAGAGGATTAGCACCAGAAAACCTGAGTAGAGTCCTGGAAGATTCTGGGACGGTTACCTCAGTACTCATCCCATGGAACACCTGTGGTGTAGCCCAATCAGGTGTGCTGGGTGTCGCCACAGGAACATACTGGATTTACTGCATCTTTAATTTAATAAGTCCTTTAATGACCATCGCTTATGGCATATTTGATGTAAAAATCAAGAAGCTGAAAGAAGCTAAGTCTTAAACTATTTTACGTCTACGACTCTATAAAAAGCAATACAAGTTCCATTTTTAAGCACTGCATTTTCTCTTGTAGAATTCCAAACCGTGCTTTCTACTTCTTTTAATACTGCAGTATCATAAAACACAATCTTGATTTTGACTCTACAGGCGTTGACTATTTTCAGCGCTTTACGAATAGCTCTAATCATATAGTTGAGTTTTTCTTTTGACTCATCTAATGGTTGACTAGGAAATTTCAATGTGTGAATTTCATTATTATCAATGACTACTATGGTTTCTAGTGCAAATCAAGTGGATTAAAATATCAAGCGATATTTATCTTAGAAGATGCCCTTTAACAGTTTAGCTGTGAAGGGCATTCTCATTACAAGTAAGTAATAGAGCTAAACTTAGAAGTATCTAGAACTTCATTAGCTACACCCAATACATCTTCAGCCGTAACCTTATTAATTCTAGCGAACACCTCAGCCAGTGTATCTACTCTATCATAGAACAGGTAGCTAGTACCTAATCCCATCATGGTGCCTACCCCACTCTCCTGGGCCAAGGCTATTTGACCTAACACCTGATTCTTGGCAGTTTGCAACTGATTAACTCCTAGCTTATTATCTCTTAGCTTCTTAAGCTGCTTATCCACAAGCTTTTTGCTCTTTTCAAACATCTTTTTATCAGTGCCTAAATAAATTTCGAAGACTCCTGTATCGCTATAAGGCTGATAACTGCTCTCTATATTATAAGCTATACCATGCTTCTCACGCACTTCAAGATTCAGTAAGCTATTCATAGCTGGACCACCCAGATAGTTATTCATCAAATGAAGAGGTGTTCTTCTTTCATCTGCGCTGGAATAACCTATTCCTCCTGCTATATAATGAACCTGATGTGTGTCCATTTCTATTTCAATATCTGAAGGCTTATATATCCTGAACTCTTCTCTCTTCTCTTTTTTAGTGCTTGAACGTTTTACTGATTCAAAATACTTCTCTGCCAGCTTTTTAACCTTAGCCAAGGTATAATCGCCTAACACACTTAGAACCATAGTCTCTGACGAATAATTCTTTTCTATGAAATCTAAGATATGATCTCTACTTAATTTGGCGACTGATTCTTCTGAGCCTAGCACAGGATTTCCTAACGGATGATTTCCAAAGATTAACTCCTCAAAATCGTCGAAAATCTGTTCTCCAGGACTGTCTTTATAACTACTGATTTCATCGATAATTACATCTTTTTCCTTCTCTATCTCTTTTTGAGGAAAAGTAGAGTTTAACACAATGTCTGAAATAAGCTCTAGAGAACGACCTAAGTATTCATTCAGAAAACTGCCATAAATCCAAGTGTCTTCTTTCCCTGTATAAGCGTTTATTTCGCCTCCTACATTATCCAATCTGCTCAGGATATGATAGGTTTTTCTCTTCTTAGTTCCCTTAAAAATACAATGCTCTATATAGTGAGCCAACCCTTCCTGGCCAACCTCCTCATCTCTAGAACCGGCATTTACAACTATACCGCAGTGACTCACTGGTCGGTTAGTTCTTTTAAATATTACTCTTAAGCCGTTTGATAAAGAAAATGTATGAAACTCCATTCATGTTAATTAGGCTGACAAAGATAGTTTATAGATCATTCATTTAACCCCGATTTAACAAGCCACTAATGTAAATGCACTATGCTCCTTTCTAATATAATATTATTGACGTATTGTGGATAGGAAGGACTCTATTCTGCTTTTTGTATCACACAAAAATAAACGTCAGGAGTTTAGCTTCTTTCGCTAATAGTAATCTTCAAAGAAGCTTAATTCCAAATGCTAGGGATAAAAGGAAAGTCTTAGCTGTATGGAAATATCTCATGAGTCGATATATAATACCAATAAATGTAAGACCGAAAATTATTGAATCAGACACTCAGCTATCCCCCTTAAAAAACAACTAATCCAACCAAAAAAATAATCGATCCCACCAACATCAAAACTAGCGTATAAGGCAATATCTCTTTAGCCTTCAATCCAGTAATTCCTAATAAAGGCAACGCCCAAAAAGGCTGGAGCATATTGGTAAGTTGGTCTCCGTAAGCCATGGCTAGGATACTTTTGTTTAATGGAACGCCTATTTCTAAAGCGCTTTGTATAATAATAGGCCCTTGGATGGCCCATTGACCTCCTCCACTCGGAACAAAAACATTCACTATTCCTGCGCTGATGAATGTGAAAATAGGATAAGTTGCTGGCGTACTGACACTAACAAAGAAATGACTAATAGATTCCACCAATCCTGAACTGGTCATCAATCCTAAAATACCGAAGTATAATGGGAACTGGACCAGTATACCAGCGGCTCCTCCTATGCCTTCATCTACTCCTTTTAAAAACGATGAAAATGTTTTATGAAGTGTCAAAGCCAGCCCAAACAACACCAGGTTTATCCAGTTGGGGTTTATGAATTTCCATCCAGTTATTCCACCTTCAGCATTACAAGCTACTAATGAAGCCACCAGAAGCACCAGTAATCCAAATCCTATTCCTAACCAGCTCAAATGATCTATTCTTTCTGCTCCTAAAACTTTAGACACGATGGTTGTTTCTGCAGCTGGTGTTAAATTTCTTGCCGTTTTTTCGGATGGTTTCATTTTTCCGAGCCAGTACATTACTGCTGGTAGAATTAATATTAGAGCCCAACTAATACTGATATTCATAGAACTGAACACCGTTTCATCATACGTAATTGCTTCTGGAACTAAGGACAATTTCTCTGCAGACAGCCCCTGGGATTTACTTAGTAATTCTCCTGGTTCTGCTATTTTAGAAAGGCTACTTCCACTAAATCCTCCGTGCCAGACCATAAGTCCCGAGTAACCAGCTGCTCCTATTAATGGGTAATTGAGAGAAATCTTACGATGCAGAGCGTATTCTCCAACTTTACGTGCGAAAATAGCTCCGAAAATCAGGCCTAAGCCCCAATTAAACAAGGCTACCATAACAGTTAAAAGTGTCACTCCAAACGCTGCTAAAGCAGTATTCTTGCAAAAAATAGAGGTCAATAAATTGATGACTTTGCTGAAAGGTTTAGTTAACGCTAGGGCATGACCAAGAACCAGCATAAATGACATCTGAAAAGCGAAGGTGAGCAAACTACTCTGAAACAATCCTTCCTGCCAAGAAAAAGCCAAGCTTTTAGCATGGCTTAAAACAGATATTTCTGATGGCTTCATGAAACACAAAGCCACCAGAAATACAAATAAGGTTATACTCACAGCTATACCAAACGGCGAAGGCAGAAGTTTTTTAAAAACCCGAGCAATTCCATCTGAAACAACACTTAAACTCATTCCTTAGAATGGTAAATCGTCTTCTTCTTCAGAGCTTAAATCGATAGGTGCAGCAGCAGCCATAGGTGCAGGCGGCATTTCTCCTTGAGGCGCTCCAGATCCAGCCAAAGCTCCTTCTACTTTCCAAGCTACTAAGTTATTATAGTATTTTCCGTTATACTCGTTTCCTCTGATATCGAAAAGAACTTTAATCATGTCGCCATCGTTTACGTTGGCTATCATTTCACACTTTTCTTTGAATAATTCAAATTTAACATCCTGAGGATACTGCTCTTGAGTAGTAACTACGAATTCTCTTTTGAAAAATCCACTGTCGAACTTTTGTTCGTCCATTTTAACTTTTAACTTTCCTGTTAGTTCCATTGTATTATTTATTCTTTTGTAAATTAATTCTATCCGTTATTAAAAGTTAGAAGCGTTTTCCAAGCTTCTTCTATTTGATCTTGCTCTAAAAAATCATGTGCCATTTCATGAAGCCTCTGCTCTAGCTCTGGCTGATGGTCTTCTAATTCTATAAATAATTCTGATAATTCTATCAGTTTAAAGTCGTTTACATCTGTTTCGTTCGGCAATGATTCTACGTTCCCTAATTTCCCTAAATCATTCCCTGTAAGAAACTTACTGTTTCTAATTTCAACCGGAATAGTGTCTACGCCTATTCCCATTGTCGTTAATGGTTTTGCCACCTCAAATATAGCATCTCCAGACGCTCTAGTGTACCAGTTACCACCACATCTTCCCACCAAATCTATTTTATGCTGGTTTATTTTTTCGTTTTCATCCATCACCGCTTCATTCACATGAATGGCTAACACTTCACAAATCACCAGGTTTCCTGCTCCGCCCTCTGTTCCTAATTCTATTACTTCATTCACTACACACTCCATCTGAACCGGGGCTTCTTTTACTCTAAAAGGTCTTACTTTTTCGGAAACCTCTTGCGTAAAACCAGCTTTTTCAAATTCATTAGTTCCTTTTGGATACTCAGTGCTGGAGAGCGACATCTGATGAAGCATATCATAATTCACTACGTTAATCACTACCTCAGCTATCTTTTTTACATTCTCATAAGTATGCTTAGTCGAGTTATCTCTTCCTCTTCTGGCTGGAGAGAAAATTAGAATAGGAGGATTAGCACTAAAAACATTAAAAAAACTAAACGGAGAAAGGTTTGGGCGCCCTTCATCATCTAAGGTGCTTGCAAAAGCGATAGGCCGAGGACCAATAGCTCCTGAGAGTAATCCATGTACTTTTCCTACTGGAAGTTCATTTGGGTAAAATGTTTTTGTCATGTTCTTAAGTTGCTCCGCTCAATATCTATTTACTTCCCTCTTCCACATCCTTCAACATATCCATCACTTGGTCTGCTAAGTGTGCTTTGTATGCTATAATCCTTTCTCTGACTTTCTGGTCAGCTACTCCTATAACTTGTGCAGCTAAAATTCCTGCGTTTTTTGCTCCATCTAGCGCTACAGTGGCCACAGGAACTCCTCCTGGCATCTGTAAAATAGAGAGAACACTGTCCCATCCATCTATAGAATTACTAGACTTTACAGGAACACCAATTACTGGAAGCGGAGTAATACTGGCTACCATTCCTGGCAAATGTGCTGCCCCTCCAGCCCCTGCGATAATTGTTTTTATTCCTCTATCAGCTGCTTCCTCTGCATACTTCACCATTCTGTGCGGAGTTCTATGAGCAGAAACTACAGTTATTTCATACGTAATTCCCAGTTCTTTAAGAATATCAGCTGCCTTCTGCATTACTGGCAGATCTGACTTACTTCCCATTATTATACCTACTTCAGCCATTTGTTTGTTATTATGCTTTGCAACGCAAAATTAGTATCTCTTAATAAAACATTCCCACGATAGCCGCCGTAAACAGGCACGCTAAAGTTCCTCCGATTAAGGCCTTGAATCCTAGCTTACTTAAAAGCCCCTTTCTGGAGGGCGCTAAAGCTCCTATTCCTCCAATTTGAATTCCGATAGATGCGAAGTTAGCAAAACCACAAAGAATATAAGTCGCCATTACTATAGATTTATCTTCGGTAAACACACCTGAAGTTTTCATTCCACCAAGAGTACCATACGCTACAAATTCATTTAGAATCGTTTTCTCGCCCAAAAGCTGACCAACGAGAAGCATATCTTCCTGACAAACTCCTATAAGCCATACGATAGGAGCTCCTACATAACCGAGCAGCATATCAAAAGACAACCCCGCATAAGGTGTGTTTTCAGCAATAAGTCCATTTAAGTTAGTAACGTGTCCTAATTTCATAAGAGCAGCATTCCCAAATGCCATTAAAGCCGTAAAGACCAATAGCATGGCAGCTACGTTCACCGCTAACCTTAATCCATCCGAGGTCCCATTAGATATCGCTTCCAACGCGTTACTTCCGATTTTTTCATTTGAAATTTTAAGCTCTCGATTGAATTCTTCCGTCTCTGGAACTAATATTTTAGCGGCCACTATAGCTGCTGGAGCAGACATGATAGACGCGGCTAATAAATGCTTGGCAAAACGGATAGTTTCCGCTTCATCTCCGCCTCCTAAATATCCTATGTATGCTGCTAAAACCCCTCCAGCTATGGTGGCCATACCACCAGTCATAAGGGACATCACCTCCGACTTGGTCATTTTATCTAAATAAGGTTTTACTAAAAGAGGTGCTTCTGTTTGTCCTAAGAAAATATTTCCTGCAGCTGCTAAACTCTCGGCCCCAGATAACTTCATTAGTCGTTTCATTATCCAAGCAAACGCCCATACCACTTTTTGAAGTATTCCCCAGTAGTAAAACAAGCTAGTTAGCGCTGAGAAGAATATTACAGTTGGAAGAATGATTATAGCGAAGTTCAATAAAGGAGATTCTATTTCTCCACCACCAAAACTCGCGAACAAGAAGTTAGTCCCTTCTTGAGTGAAGCCTATAACTTTTGTAAATATTCTGCCTATAAATTCGAAAAACTGCCCAACGGGAATGTACTCGTTAAGCTTATCATTTAAAATCAAGAAAGCAAAAACCAACTGAATGAGGAGCCCAATACCAACTTGTCTCCAATTAATTTTCTTCTTGTTGCTTGAAAACAAGAAGGCTATGCCTATTATAACGGCTATTCCTATAAACCCTCTAAGTATGCTCATATGACTCCCTAAGTTTAGGTGGGCGGAAGATATAAAAGAAGGGTGGTAAAGTGTTTAACTTGTGGACTTTTCAGCCTGTATGTGGAAAAGTGAAGGGATTTGGGAGATTAATCAACATAAACAAAAGAACCCCTTAATTAGCTTTCTCCAGTTCGCTTGTTGATTTCGTCTCTAAGAATGGTAGCTTTTTCATAATCTTCATCTTCCAAAGCTTGATTTAACTTTGCTTCTAATTCTTCAACAGATAAATCCTCTGCGCTTTCATCTATCATTTTAGCTTCTGAAGCCACTAAGTCGTCTTCATTAAATGCTCCTTCTTCTCCTTCAGCATCTATTCCCGCAGAATCCAAAATGAAGTCATAACAATAAATAGGGCATTCAAACCTAACCGCTACTGCGACAGCATCACTGGTTCTAGCATCTATTTCTGCCTTGCGGCCATCCTGCACAGCAATTATTTTAGCAAAAAATATTCCTTCAATAAGATTGTAAATGATTATTTCCTCTATATCTATTGTAAATGCTGTAGAAAAGCTTTTAAATAAATCATGCGTAAGCGGTCTGCTTGGGGTCATTTTTTCCAACTCTATGGCTATTGCCTGAGCTTCATGTCCTCCTATAACAATGGGAAGTTTTTTATGACCGCCTATTTGCTTTAGCACTAAAGCATAAGCCCCACTAGTGGATCCGCTAGGCGCTATATCAGATATTTCTAACTCTATTTTATCCATGTGTAGAAAAAAACGGAAGACTGCACGGTCTCCCATTTTTAACACTGCAAAAGTAAATATTTCGAATGAGCTAAACTAACAGCAGCACTATCAGATTATTCTCAAATCAATTAGAGGCGTTAAACGCCTTGGCAGCAGCTATTAGTTTCGGAACTACATCAAAGGCATCTCCTACGATTCCATAATCAGCAGCCTTAAAGAAAGGAGCTTCTGAATCCGTATTTACAACCACTATTTTTTTAGAACCATTAACACCGGCCAAATGCTGGATAGCTCCGCTAATTCCAATAGCAATATATAAATTAGGTCTAATAGCTACACCAGTTTGACCTACGTGCTCATGGTGTGGTCTCCAACCTATGTCTGAAACTGGTCTAGAACAAGCAGTGGTAGCACCTAATTCAGTAGCTAACTCTTCTATCATGCCCCAATTCTCGGGTCCTTTCATTCCTCTCCCAGCGCTAACGACTAATTCTGCTTCTGGAAGCGGAACTACATTAGATTCCACTACTTTCACCTCCTTTACTGTTACTGAAGCAGTACCTGCTGCACCAGACCATTCAGAAACTTCTGCAGTGCCTCCATGCTCATGAAGACCATGTGAGTTTGGAAGAAGGGCTAATATTTTTTTATCAGAAGTGATGCTCACCTGAGCTATTGCTTTTCCTGAGAATACGTTTTTCTTTACCGTAAATCCTGAAGAAGTATCAGGTAAACCTGTCACACCCGTTACTATTCCACAGTTTAATCTAGCGGCTAATCGAGGAGCTACTTGTTTACCGTCATTATCATGACTAGTAACGATCATGCTAGCGCACTCATCTAAAATTACCGCACTCACCATATTAGTGACCTGATTACTGTCAGAATGATTTACTGAAACACCTGTTATTAACTTAGAAGCCCCATAAACCCCTGCTCCACCATCTCCTTCTAATGAGCCTACAGTAACTGCTGTCACTGAATCTCCAGAAGTCTTAGCTACATCTGCTGCGTAGCAAATAGCTTCTAACCCTGCTTTATTTATTTTTCCTTTCGTGTTTGATACAAAAACTACTATTGACATTTTCTTTCTCTTTTAAGGATTAGATAACTTTAGCTTCACTGTGTAATAAAGCGATTAATTCTCCTGCGTTTTCAGCATCTATATACTTGCACTGCGCTTTAGCAGGAGGAAGCTCATAATTAACTACGGAAGTATGCGATTCTCCTCCAGAAGGAGGAATTACATTAAGTGGCTTAGACCTCGCAGCCATAATCCCTCTCATATTTGGAATTCGTTGCTCCGCCATACCTTTAGCAGCGCTTAAAACAAACCCTCCATTAATTTCTAACACTTCGGACCCCCCTTGGATCTCTCTTTCTATGGTAGCTAAATCTCCAACTAAATCTAACTTAGTTGCCATAGCCACATAAGGCAAGCCAACTAATTCTGCTATCATACCTCCTAACTGTCCTCCGTTATAATTAATGGTCTCCTTTCCAGTTAAAATAATATTATAGTCATGCTCTTTGGCATAATTCGCTATTTGCTGCGCTACAAATAAAGCATCTGTATCGGCCGCATCAACCCTTACGGCCTCATCAGCTCCAACGGCTAAAGATTTTCTAATAATAGGATCATTACTGGCATCTCCTACCGAAATGACTGTGACTTTTCCACCTATAGCTTCTTTTAATTCTAACGCCTTAACAAGCGCATACCACTCGTCATAAGGGTTAACTATAAATTGAACACCATTCTCATCGAACTTCGTTCCTCCATCAGTGAAGGCTATTTTAGAAGTCGTATCTGGCGATTTTGAAATACAAACTAATATATTCATTATGTTGATTTTCTTTTTCTGTTGCAACGCAAAATTATTCTTTATATAATCTTACGCAGTAGGATTTTTTCAATTATTTGCCAACAAATATAGTATGCATGCATAACATTTTTATTTGGATTTTATCCTTTTTTATCAAAGTACAGTGAAAGTGATAGAAGTGAAGACATTACACTTACATCCGTAGTGATAAAAAAGGGCGTTGCAATGGTGAGAAATATTACTATTTTTGACGCTCGAAATTTAAGACGATGAAAGAAATCCAATTCAGAGAAGCTATAGTAGAGGCTATGTCAGAAGAAATGAGAAGAGACGAAAGAGTCTTTCTTATGGGAGAAGAAGTAGCCGAATATAATGGTGCTTACAAGGCTAGCAAAGGAATGCTAGACGAATTCGGTGCGAGAAGAGTTATAGATACGCCTATAGCAGAACTTGGCTTTAGTGGTATAGCAGTTGGTGCCGCCATGAATGGGTTAAGACCAATAGTAGAATTTATGACTTGGAATTTCGCCATTCTTGCAGCTGACCAAATTATTAACTCTGCCGCTAAAATGCTTCAGATGTCTGGCGGACAGTTCAATGTTCCTATCGTGTTCAGAGGAGCTAATGCTCAAGCAGGACAGTTAGCGGCTACGCACTCGCAGAGTTTCGAGCCTATGTACTCCCATATTCCTGGATTAAAGGTGATTACTCCGAGTAACCCCGCAGATATGAAAGGACTATTAAAGTCTGCTATTAGAGATAATGACCCTGTTCTAATTATGGAATCAGAAAGAATGTATGGAGATAAAGGAATGGTACCTGAAGGAGAATACCTAATCCCAATAGGAGTAGCTGATATAGTTAAAGAGGGAGCTGATATCACCATAGTTTCTTTCGGGAAAATAATGAAGGACTGTAATAAAGCAGCAGAAGAGTTAGCTAAGGAAGGAATCAGTGCTGAGGTTATTGACCTTAGAACTATTCGTCCGCTAGATATAGATACGATACTTAAGTCTGTGATGAAAACAAACAGACTGATTATCGTAGAGGAAAGCTTTCCTGTGGGCTCTGTATGCAGTGAAGTGGCTTATAGAGTTCAAAAAAATGCATTTGATTACTTAGATGCTCCTATCCAGAGATTAACTCAAAGTGACACCCCTTTCCCGTTCGCTACTTCACTTATAGCCGAAGCACTTCCTGATGTTTCTAAGATAGTGAAAGCAGCCAAAGAAGCCATGTATCTCAAGAAAGGATAGAAAATCTTATAAAAAGCCAATCCTAAGGGAATACAATTCTCTTTTAACCTAATAATACAATAACAATCAACCTATTTAATCGAGTTGTCTAAGTGCGTGTGATACCTTATTTTTGCGCACCTTTTTAAAATTAGAATAAATACAAAACAATAATATGGAAGCGTATATGATTTATATGCCAATAGTAATGGCTATCCTTGGGTTGCTTTACATGGTAACTAAAAAATCTTGGGTTATGAAACAAGATGCTGGTGACGGTAAAATGAAAGAGATTTCTGATCACATCTATGAAGGTGCACTCGCATTCTTAAAAGCAGAATATCGTCTATTAACATTCTTCGTTATAGGAGCAAGTCTTGTTTTAGCTGGTATTGCTTTTTATATGGAGACTACTTATTTAATTGTCGTTGCCTTTATCATAGGTGCAATATTTTCGGCATTCGCTGGAAACATGGGGATGAAAATTGCAACAAAAACAAATGTTAGAACAACTCAGGCAGCTAAAACTAGTTTACCAAATGCATTGAAAGTTTCTTTCGGCGGTGGAACTGTTATGGGACTTGGAGTTGCTGGTTTAGCCGTTTTAGGTTTAACAGCATTCTTTATTGGTTTCTATTACCTGTTTATGGGTGGTGAATGGACCAGTACAGGTGATATGACTAAAGTATTAGAAGCACTGGCCGGTTTCTCTTTAGGTGCAGAATCTATTGCGCTATTTGCAAGAGTTGGAGGTGGGATTTACACAAAAGCTGCCGATGTTGGAGCTGATTTAGCAGGGAAAGTACAAGCAGATATTCCAGAAGACGATCCGAGAAATCCAGCAACAATTGCAGATAATGTTGGAGATAATGTTGGAGATGTTGCTGGTATGGGTGCTGATTTATTTGGTTCTTATGTAGCGACTGTTTTAGCTGCTATGGTCTTAGGGAACTATGTCATTAAGGATATGGGAGGGAAGTTGGTTGATGCTTCTGGTGAATTATTGGCTTTTGGTGGTATTGGACCAATCTTATTACCAATGTCTATAGCAGGTGTCGGAATTATCATTTCACTCATCGGAACTTTATTAGTTAAGATCTCCTCTAACGATGCTAAAGAAAAGGATGTACAAAGAGCGTTAAACATAGGAAACTGGGCATCAATTTTAATGGTTGCTCTTACCTGTTACGGCTTAGTAACATGGATGTTGCCAGCGACAATGCAAATGGATTTCTTCGGAGAAGGTATTCAGGAGATTTCTTCTATGAGAGTCTTTTATGCTTGTTTAGTAGGTTTAGTCGTAGGAGCTGGTATCTCTGCATTTACTGAATATTACACCGGATTAGGTTCAAAGCCAATTTTAAAAATCGTACAGCAGTCAAGCACTGGAGCTGGAACAAATATCATTGCTGGTTTAGCTACTGGTATGATTTCTACGTTCTCATCAGTTTTATTATTTGCTGCTGCTATTTGGGCTTCTTATGCCTTAGCTGGATTTTATGGAGTTGCTCTAGCAGCATCTGCTATGATGGCAACAACAGCCATGCAATTAGCGATTGATGCTTTTGGACCTATTGCTGATAATGCTGGTGGTATTGCTGAAATGAGTGAACAAGACCCTATAGTTCGAGAGAGAACTGATATTTTAGATGCTGTTGGTAATACAACTGCTGCTACTGGTAAAGGTTTTGCTATTGCATCTGCAGCGTTAACTTCGTTAGCATTGTTCGCCGCATACGTTACTTTCACAGGAATAGATGGAATTAACATATTTAAAGCACCGGTATTAGCTATGTTATTTGTTGGTGCTATGGTACCAGTTGTATTCTCTGCATTAGCTATGAATGCTGTAGGTAAAGCAGCCATGGAAATGGTAAATGAAGTCGTAAGACAGTTTAAAGAAATTCCAGGAATAATGGAAGGAACTGGGAAACCAGAATATGATAAATGTGTGGCTATTTCTACAAAAGCATCTTTAAAAGAAATGATGTTACCTGGCCTGTTAACCATAGGTTTTCCAATAGCTGTAGTCTTGGTAGGTAAATTAGCTTATCAAGATAATAACATGTTGGTTGCCGAAATGCTGGGTGGTTATATGGCAGGGGTTACTGTTTCAGGCGTACTATGGGCTATTTTCCAAAACAACGCTGGAGGTGCTTGGGATAACGCTAAAAAGTCTTTCGAAGCTGGTGTAGAGATTAATGGAGTGATGACCTACAAAGGTTCTGACGCCCACAAAGCAGCAGTAACTGGCGATACAGTTGGAGATCCATTCAAAGATACTTCTGGCCCCTCTATGAACATTCTCATCAAGCTTACTTGTCTTATAGGATTAGTTATCGCACCTATATTAGGCGGTCATTCACTAGAAAATCACGGACAGGAAAGAGAATATTCCGCATGTGACTGTTATGGAATCATGGCAGGTAGAGACAAAACTGAAGAAAACTCCAAGTGGTGTCAAGATAAATCTCAAAATGACAAAGAGTTTGAAGCAGAAATAACTAAATGTGCTCTTGAGGAAATGGGATTTGACCCTAATAATATTTCTACAGCAAATAATAGTCCTGTACCACCTAATGCTGGAACTTATACCTTAGACGCTTCTCAAAGTATAATAAAGTGGACAGGTAGAAAATTAACAGGCGCCCACAGTGGCGAGGTCTCTGTCAACTCTGGAACCTTTTCTATGGGTGAAAACGGCTTAATTTCTGCTGGTCTTATTACCATCGACATGATTTCTATAAGTGTTACTGACATAGAAGATGATGAGTCCAATGCAAATCTAGTCGGACACCTCAAAGCAGATGATTTTTTCGGAGTAGATAAGCATCCGAAAGCGAGCTATAAAATAACAAGCTCAGAGCTTATGGCGTCTGCGCAAGGTATGAAAACCAACTTCAAGGTGAATGGAGATTTAACTATTAAAGGGATTACTAAGCCTGCTATTGCTATGCTAGTAGCGGTCCAGTCTCAAAACATTAAAGGAAATATTTCTATCGCAGGAGCTATCAAATTTGATAGAACAGATTACGGTATAAAATATAAATCAGGCAAATTCTTCGATACCTTAGGTGATAAGGTAATTAATGATGAAGTAACACTTCAAGTCTCATTAGTAGCCCGGTAAAATTTAGAGTTTAATAGACATAAAAAAACCATTTCACTTGAAATGGTTTTTTTTATGTCTTAATGTTTTTATCTAAACTACTTGTTGTTCAAATAAACCATGAAGCTCGGCATCAACTTTCGTTATGATGTTATTCAAGTCTCCTGCATCATCATTGAAGTAATTATCATCTACATCAATGATTAACAAATTTCCTTTATCATACGTACTAATCCACGCCTCATAACGCTCATTGAGCCTCGTTAAATAATCTATTCTAATGGATTCTTCATAATCACGCCCTCTCTTCTGTATTTGATTGACTAGCGTGGGAACACTCGCTCTTAAATACACTAAAAGATCTGGAGCATGACAGAACTGATCCATACTATTAAATAGACCTAGAAAATTTTCGTAATCTCTAGTTGTCATAAGACCCATAGCATGCAAATTGGGAGCAAAGATGTATGCATCTTCATATATAGTTCTATCTTGAATAAAACTCTTTTTGCTAATCATCATTTCTTGTAGCTGATCAAATCTTTTTGTCATAAAGAAAACCTGAAGATTAAAAGACCATCTCTGCATGTCTTTATAAAAATCATTCAGGTAGGGGTTGTCATCTACATTCTCATAATGTGCTTGCCATTTAAAATGTTTAGACAGAAGAGTTGTTAAAGTTGTTTTTCCCGAGCCTATATTACCGGCTATCGCCACGTGCGTTTTCTTACTCATTATTGATTTATTTAAGTCGCTTAATCTATGGAGTGAAAATACAAAAAAATTCAGGGGATTATTAGAAAAACTTTTCCACTAAAAGCCTAATTAGAGACCTCACTTAAGCTCAGTAATCCCTGTCTTAATATAGCAACATGCCTAAGGTTAAAATCAACCACTCCAACTTTCAGCTCATCCTCAAACGAATAAATAGAAACAGGCTCAGTATAAATCTCGGTATCTATGGCGTAAATATCCTTATCATTTAAATAAAGAATTTTTGACTCTGAGACGTGAATCTTACTAGCTTCAGAAATCAATATTTTTTTTCGAAAAGTGCCATACTGATCAAAGACGATTACCTCCCCCTCAGATGAAACCAGATAAAGAAAATTACCTGACTCTTTAAGTAAAATAAATTCACCAACATCTCCTTCAGTCCAAAGAGCCAAGCTAGCCGTTTCATTCACCACCTCCCCATTTCTATTTATCCTCACCAACTTTTGTTCAGCTGATCGATATAGCCACAAGTGATTTTGAAAAGAGGAGCATACTAGGGAAACATCGTATAAAGACAAGTCATTAAGACTTACTCCTTGATTTTGCTCCGAAAGGGTATTATCTAAAAAAATAACCTCATTATTTTCACCATAATAAAGGACTATTCTCAGAGGGTTTGTTACATCCACTGAAGTTATCTCTCCTTTCCTTAAGTTGCTGTAGGAGAAATGATTTACACCTGCTTTATTATAGTTTAAAAGAGACGTATTATCGTATACATAAACATTTTGAAACTCATCTAATTCGATATCCCCCTCCATCTTGCATGGCGTTTGCCAGAGAAGAATAAATTGAAAGATATAATACAAAAAAATAGTCATGTTCTTTTTAAATTTAATTCTTCGGCCAAATAGCCTGTTTTGATAAGAGAATTAATTTCATCTAAATACTCCCTATTGTTAGATAGCCTGGGTACTTTGTTTTGACCACCTAACTTCCCTCTTTTTTTCATCCATTTGTAAAACGTTCCTCTGGGCAGAATTCTTATCAGTGGTTCTTCCAGCGCTAAATTATAAGCCCGTTTAGATTGATAATCTGTATTCTCTAGTTGCAAAGCCTGATCCAACACAACTCGAAATTTATCTATATCACTCGGTGTTTCCTGAAACTCAATAAACCACTCATGCCTACCCTTATTTGTCTGACCAATATAAACTGGCCCAGCGGTAAAATCCGAAATCGTAGCTGAAGTCTCAGCGCATGCAACTTCTAAGGCAGCTATTGCATTTTCAATTATAACTTCTTCACCAAAAGCATTCATAAAATGCTTCGTCCTTCCTGACACCTTTATTCTAAAAGGGGTTAAGCTAGTGAACTGAATAGTGTCTCCTATCATATACCTCCAAAGTCCTCCATTAGTAGAAATAACTAATGCATAAACCTCTCCCAAATTCACTTCGCTTAAGCTTAGCGTCTTAGGCTGGTCATCATTCACGTTTATCAAAGGGATAAACTCATAATAGATCCCATAATCCAACATTAAAAGCATGTCTTTCTCGCCTAATCTGTCTTGAATTCCGAAAAAGCCCTCTGAGGCATTATAGGTCTCCAAATAATTCATCTTGGAAGAATCAATAAGACTTTCAAACTGTTTTCGGTAAGGTGAAAAACTAACCCCCCCATGCAAAAACAATTCTAGATTCGGCCATACATCCGTAATCAACGATTTATTTTGCATCTCTAGAATACGCTTCATAAGAACTAAAGTCCATGACGGAACTCCTACCACCATTCTCACATCTTCATGCATACTTGTTAGCGCCATCTTATCTATTTTATGCTCCCAGTCTTCCATAAGAGCTATATCCTTGTTGGGTATGCGCTTTAACTCGACCCAAATAGGAAGATTTCTAATAATTATAGCACTTAAATCTCCCGTATAACATGCTTTATTATACGAATGAATATTGGAGCTACCTCCAAGCACTAAGGTCTTTCCTGAATATACATCAGCCTGTGGGTTTAATTCGTAGTAAATAGAAAGTGAATCCTTCCCTCCTTTATAATGGCACTCCTCTAATGACTCTGATGTGACTGGTATATACTTACTCTCTCCACTTGTGGTGCCTGAAGATTTAGCAAACCATTTTTGCTTGCTAGGCCATAGAAGGTTTTGCTCCCCTTCTCTAAGACGAGAGATGTATGGCTCAAAATCTTCATACGTTCTAATAGGTACACGCTCTTTAAACTCGCTAGCACTCTTAATGGAACTGAAGTTATACATGAGTCCAAACTCTGTATGCTGAGCCATTCTGCATAAATCCTTCATCAACTCTCCCTGAACCTCTAATGGGTATTTCTTAAAGAGCTCTATTTGATGAACTCTTTTTTTCATAAACCAGGAAAAAACGGAATTAAATGGCATTAGCAGGCATCTTTGGGCTAAAGCTAAGTTCAACTATTAATTGATTAACTACAAGGAATAAAATGACAGTTTAAATTAATCGATTATAAAAAATGAAACATACAAACAACTCACTAGAACATAGCTCTGAATACCTAACCCCTAGTTAATCTTAGGGGTGTTATAAAATGCCCCACTCAAGATAAAACAAATGTAACATTTGAATTCCCTTAACCTTTTAGTTTAGCGAAGTTTGTATAATATAGCTCGACTACTATTATCACTTTGATAGTTGTCTGAGTCGCCGGAGTTAATGATGTAATAAACATCCAAGAAAACAGTAAAAGCAACTGGCAAGTAATAAAAGAGTTTACGTTTATTTATCGGAATAATTTAATTAAAAGTAGATTATTAAACCTTATTTAAACATACATCACATTTAATCCCGAAAATAAATCTATCAATTAAGCACTAGGAATTAAAACTTCATATATTTACAGTCCGAAATAAATCTAGCGAACAAAGGTTAGAGTTGTTTTGTAAACATTGCGAGGTGGAGCAGTTGGTAGCTCGTCGGGCTCATAACCCGAAGGTCGTAGGTTCGAGTCCTGCCCTCGCTACTAAGAGTCAAAGGCTCAGGATCATTTCCTGAGCCTTTTTTGTTTTTGAATAATCTAAACCGAACAGGATTCCATTATCTTTGTCTATAAGTAAATTACTCATGAATCACAAAGCTGGATTTATAAATATTATTGGTAAACCTAACGTAGGCAAATCTACTCTAATGAATCAATTAGTAGGAACCAAACTGAGCATTATAAATGCTAAAGCTCAGACCACACGGCATAGAATTATGGGTATAGTCAATGATGATGATTATCAGTTAGTGTTTTCTGATACCCCTGGGGTTGTAGATGCAAAATACAAGCTTCATGAAGGAATGAATAACTTCGTGAAGAGTGCTTTTCAAGATGCTGACGTTTTCCTCTTCGTAGTGGAGATAAATGAAAAGCCTGAAAATCAGCACATTTTAGCTGAAAAGCTTACTAAAATAGACATCCCTACTATTCTCGTGCTGAACAAGGTTGACATGACCGACCAAGCTGAAATTCAACTTAAATTGGACGCTTGGAAAGAAAAATTGCCTAATGCTACAATAGTTCCTATATCTGCATTACACAAGTTTAATGTAGACATGGTTATGAAAAAAATAATCTCTCTAGTTCCTGAATCTCCCCCATACTTCCCAAAAGATGAACTGACCGATAAACCCATGCGTTTTTTCGTAAGTGAGATTATTAGAGAAAAAATCATGACTCACTACAAGCAGGAAATTCCGTATTCATCTGAAGTCGAGGTGGAAGAATATATTGTAGAGAAAAAAATAGTGCGTGTTAGAGCTCTTATCTACGTAATGAGAGAAAGTCAAAAGGGAATCATCATTGGTAAAGGTGGGATAGCACTAAAAAGAGTAGGAACTGAAGCTAGGCGAGATATAGAACGATTTATAGATAAAAAAGTCTTCTTACAATTATTCGTCAAGGTAGATAAGGACTGGAGAGATGACGCCAAGAAGCTAAAAAGATTTGGCTACCTAGACTAGACAAATGATTTACAAAGCTCCAGCTAAAATAAACTTCGGCCTTTATATAAAAGGTAAAAGAGCTGATGGTTTTCATGAAATTGAAAGTATTTTCACTAAAGTACCTCTGTATGATTTCATAGAAATTATTCCTTCTACCACAGATTCATTTCAGGCTTATAATATTGAAATCCCGGGAAACCCAAATAAAAACCTATGTATTGATGCTTTAAGACTTCTTAGAGAAAGAGGGTATGCCATCTCTTGCTATGATATTCATTTACTTAAAAACATACCTATCGGAGCAGGCCTCGGAGGAGGGAGTTCTGATGCTGTGGCAGTTTTAAAAGGAGTAAACGAACTAGAAAATCTTAAAATAACGAGCAAAGAATTAGTTAAACTTTCTGCTGAGCTAGGTAGCGACTGCCCTTTCTTTTGCATACAGGGCTCTGCTTTGATCAAGGGAAGAGGAGAGATCATCACTCCTATTGACTTTAAATTAAAAGGAAAGTATGTCCTTCTCGTAAATCCTAACATTCATATTAGTACTGCAGAGGCCTATGGTGGATTAGACTTATCTGAAACTACTCAGAGTAATATCGATTGGGATATTACTGTAAATGACTGGCAGGAAAACTGGATAAACGATTTCGAGAAAACCCTCAACGGGAAGTATCCAGCATTACAACGCATAAAAGAAACACTTATAAATACTGGCGCTGAATACGCCTCATTAAGTGGAAGCGGCAGCTCAATATTCGGAGTATTCAACACCAAGCCTAAAAAAAACATGTTTACGAAAGAGGGATACTCTGAGTGGATCTTCACCCTGTAACCTGACTTTTATTTCGGAGATTTAATATAAACCCAGATTCCCAAGCCAAGGAAAATTATGTTTGGTATCCAGACAGCTATTAACGGATCTACTCCTGCATTCGTGGCAGAAACACTTGCTATTCGCTGGAAAAACACATAGACGAAACCTATCACTACAGCTAACATTAAATGAATCCCAGTTCCTCCTCTTAATTTTCTAGAAGCTATAGAAGCGGCTATTAACACAAAAACATAAATACTAAAAGGAATACTTGTTCGCTGATGCTTCTCAATCTGATGCTTTGAAGCATCTGAAAATCCTTTCTTCTCTAGCTCTGCAATAAAGACATTTAACTCATCCCATTTCATAGCACTGCTAATACTAGACCTATGACCGAAATCATTTATAGTAAGACTTAGCGTTGTATCCTTCTCTGCAAAATATTCGAACGACTGCGTTCCATCTTTATGATATTTTCTTATCTGTCCTTTTTTTAGCTCCCATATTTTTTTATCTGGGTCATAAGTGGCTTTATTAGCAAATACTTTTTTTCTTAATTCGCCCTCTTCCCAGTTCTCTATCGAAAACTTAGAACCTAGCTGCTTAGAAACAGATAAAGACTTGAAATAGACTATTTCTCCAGGAGAAATTTCACGATGAACATTTTTATCAGAGATATAAAAATTCGGACGGATATATGTATTCTCAAACTCTAGCTTCCTCTGGTTTGCAGATGGCAAAACGATATGTGAAATAAAAAGAAAAATAATCACCAAGATAGTAGCGGCTATAAAAAACGGTCTTAAGTATCTGTTAAATGAAACTCCACCGCTCAGAATAGCCACCACCTCAGTTCGCTGAGCCATATTACTGCAGACAAGCACTACGGTTAAAAATATCAACAAGCCACTCAGAAGATTCCCAAAGTGAATACAAAAATTTAAGTAGTATCCAATTAATACTTCCATAACAGGAGCGTCGTGCTCTATAAAATCATCTACCCTATCAGAAAAATCTATTACTACTGAAATAATAATAAACGCCATGATAATAAAGAAGAAAGTACTAAGAAACTTCTTAATAATATATCTATCAAGAGTATTCATAAGCGCTCAGAAAGTTTATGCACCACTTTATTTTTCCAGTCTGAAAAATCTCCAAACTTAATATGCTCTCTTGCTTGTTTTACAAGATCCATATAGAAAGCCAAGTTATGAGCTGTTGCTATCATTTTCCCTAACATTTCATTCGCATGAAACAAATGTCTAACGTATGATTTAGAATAGAAGGAATCGACGTAACTGGTCCCATGAGCATCAAGAGGCGTATAATCATCTGCCCATTTTCTATTTTTCATATTCATGGTTCCTTCCCAAGTAAACAGCATCCCATTTCTGGCATTTCTAGTAGGCATTACGCAGTCAAACATATCTACACCTAACGCTATGTTTTCAAGAATATTGGCAGGGGTTCCTACCCCCATAAGATATCTTGGCTTATCCTCAGGAAGTATATCGCACACTACTTCAGTCATGGCATACATCTCCTCATGTGGCTCTCCTACAGAAAGACCTCCAATCGCATTTCCTGGCATATTTTGCTCCGCTATAAACTCAGCGCTCTTCATCCTAAGATCCTTGTAAACACTCCCCTGTACTATAGGGAATAGCGCTTGAGAAAAACCATATTTCGGGTCGTTTTCCTGATGATTAGTAACACACCTTTTCAGCCATCTATGGGTCATATCTAAGCTATTCTCAGCATAGGAGTATTCGCATGGGTAAGGTGTACATTCATCAAAAGCCATAATAATATCAGCTCCAATAACCCGCTGTGTAGCCATTACATTTTCAGGAGTAAATAAGTGTTTAGAGCCATCTATATGAGATCTAAACACTACTCCTTCCTCATTTATCTTTCTATTATCACTAAGTGAGTACACCTGATAACCACCGCTGTCAGTAAGAATTGGTTTATTCCATCCGTTAAACTTATGAAGCCCACCTGCTGCTTCTATGATATCTAAACCAGGTCTTAAATAGAGGTGGTAGGTATTCCCTAAAATAATCTTTGCTTTTATATCTGACTCTAAATCCTGCTGCGTTATTCCCTTTACAGTAGCCGCAGTTCCCACAGGCATGAATATAGGAGTCTGAATAACTCCATGATCTGTTTCTACTAATCCGGCTCTTGCTTTAGAGCCAGAATCATTATGTTGGAGAGTAAACTTCATTGCGCAGCAAAGGTAATTTTAATAGTCATAAAATCATCGTTCCTTATTGAAGGGTTTTGTTCATCGACTAACTTTCTTTTTTAAATTTGAAACTATGCTAGGGACATTAATAAACACAGGCACCGTAATACTCGGAAGTTCAATAGGAATACTGATTAAAAAAAGTCTTCCAGAAAGAATAATCAAAACCGTATTCCAAGCCCTTGGTGTTTTCACTCTATTTCTGGGAGTATGGATGTCCATTAACCTTGATGGGGAATTTATTATAGTGGTCGTATTATCCCTAGTGCTAGGCGCCATCTTAGGGGAACTATTTTTGATAGAGCAAAAGCTAAACTTATGGCTTAACAGATTTAACTCGAGCGAATCATCAGAGAAGTCATTCAGTGAAGGTTTGATAACTGCATTTCTTCTTTTTTGCATAGGAAGCATGACACTGCTAGGTACTTTTCAAGAGGGAATATCAGGGAATAGCGATTTAATAATAACCAAGGCTACCATGGACTTCTTCTCTGCTATTGCATTAGCATCAGCATATGGTAAAAGTATTTTATTCTCCGCTATTCCTCTTCTTATTTTTCAAGGAGCACTAACCATAAGCGCTATATATTTAGAACCCTATCTAGATGAAAACATTCAAGATATCATTTTCAGTACAGGAGGGATAATTCTTTTAGGTCTAAGTTTAAATATATTAGAGATAACTAAAATTAGAATACTAAACTTAATGCCCGCCTTAATATTAGCTCCGTTCATTTTCAAATTGAAAATTTACATCTCTCTAGTTTCTTTTTAATAGTTCGGACACACTCCGAAATCTAATAAAAGAGCTAAATATCGATATAGAACATAAAAAAATAAAACCTCAAGTAAAAGAGATAACACAAAAAACATTGATAATTACAGAATGACCTTGTTTAGATTTGTCTCCTTAGAGCGAATCATTCAGTTATCGGAAGACACAAATATTGAGAACAGCAACTTGAAACCAGCACGTAGTAATCTGCAATTATACTTAACCAAAAAATTAAGATGAAGTACTAAATATATTTTTTATACTAGCTGGTTAACGTTTGATTTAGCAGAGGAGAATAGTTGGACCTGGGTTTTCAAAAGCGTTACTGTAAAAAGTAGTGCAAACGTTTAATTTAAAAGGTATGCTTTATTATATTTTAGTAAGAAACTGAACTTCATGCCGGCTAATAAATACGCCCTTTTAAGATATAGAATTATAGACCGTCTCATAGGCAGTAAGTCAAAGCCCTACCCTACAAAGGAAGAGATTAAAGAAGCTTGTGAAGAATCACTCTATGGGAGCTTTGGAGAGCGCATCTCTGATAGTACTATCGAAAAAGACTTGTACGCTATGAGAAACGAGGGAGAACTCGGATACTACGCTCCTATTAAGTACAGCAAAAGATACAATGGTTATTTCTATGAAGAAGAAAACTACTCTATAAGTGAAATTCCTCTTCAAGAGGAAGATTTAGGAGCTATAAAATTTGCCGCTCAAACTCTCTATCAATTTAAGGATATTGAAATTTTTCAGCAATTTAGTAGTGCTATAGCAAGAATCTTTGATAAAATAAAAACCAGTCCTGAAGGAGTCGAAATTAAAGAAGAAAAATTCATTCAATTCGAACAAAGCATAAGTGACTCCGGTTCTGAATATTTAGGGCCCTTAATAGACGCTATAAAATCAAAGAAAAAGATAGAAGTCGTATACCTGAGTTTTAAAAAGGATAAGACCAAGACGTATATTTTAGACCCGTATTTACTAAAAGAATATAAAGGAAGGGGGTATGTCATTTCTTGGTCAGATAATAGAAGTGATTATTTAACCTTTAGTCTTGACAGAATTCAAAAAACGAAACTCTTAAAAGAAAAATTTGAAGAAGTGCGAGGATTTAACCCTGATCGATTTTTTAAACATTCTATAGGTATAACCGAGCTCAATGGAGTTCCAGTGAGAATTCGAATTAAATTCTCAGCCCTTCAAGGAAAGTACATAAAGACTAGGCCTATTCATCATTCTCAAGTCCTTGTGGAGGAGAATGAAGAATACTTGTCAGTAGAGTTATTCGCATTGCAAACAATAGAATTAGTACAGTTAATTCTTTCTTTTGGGGATAACGCAGAAGTGCTAGAGCCTAAAAAACTACGTCAAAGAGTAAAACAAATTATTTTAAATTCCGCCTTAAAGTATTGATTTTAAGTGAATTTACCACATATACTTTTCTCTCTTAATTAGAGCGTAAATTGATTACGGTCTAGCCTATGAAATTTGATGTGTTCAAAAAAGAATATATCATGCACAATTTAGCAGAAGCTCAACGACACATTAATTCCATCTCCAGACCATCTGGATATAACTCTTATGCGTGGAATGTAACCAAGAAAATAGCTCTAGAAGCATGGGATTGTTATATACAAGGCCGGAGATTCAGTAGGCCAATAAATTATTTGTGTAAAGAATTTTATCACATGATAACCACTCCCGAAGGACATAGCATAGTACCGCTAAAAAGTATCAAAAGGTATTAATACCAGTACGTAATTTATTAACTTAAAACATAAGTGTATCAATCATTTATGATTTCTCAGTTTTAAATAAATCGTCTGAAAAGTCAAAACAAGTCAATGTCAAGAAGATAACAGAGCATTAGCTTTGAAAAAAAGTGGCTTAATTTATCACGAAATGAACTAAACAAGTAATTCATCGGTGCTTAAATAGATTTCATCGAAAAAAAATAGTAAATTTATGACAACCTTTGCTTATAAATAAATGCCCGTTACATCTGAACTACCTTTTACCTCTGAAATACCTTTAGAATCTATAAAGCACCGATACCTAGAACTGGTGTCCTCAGACTTATCCGAAAAGACGGTTTTAATCAGTCATTTTGGAGATTTAAGCGGAGTTAAAATAGAATCCTTATTAAAAATTACCGAGGAGACCATATTAGAAACCGGATCGAAGAGACAAATAATGAGAAGCATTTGCAGCCTTTTAATTGAAGCCCTTCAAAACATAGCAAATCATAGCGCTAAGGATCAAAACGGAAAGGCAAATTCCTTTGTAATTATTGAGCATTGCGATTTTAACTTTACTATCAAAACAGGGAATTTGATTTCTGCCAACGAAATAATCACTTTAGAACAGAAGCTCAACACAATAAACAGGCTGAACCAAAACGAGTTAAAAAAGCGATACATAGAAACTCTCTGTAACGATAATTTCAATCAAAAAGGAGGAGCTGGATTAGGCTTTTTAACCATGGCGAAGAAAATAGATGGGTTTTTGGATTATCAAATATTAAATGTAACTAAGAACTTAGCTTACTTCACTCTTTCTTTGTCTATTCCACATCAAAACTAATCTTTGCTAAATCGATGCGCATCTTGGTTGTCCGCATCTATCCTGTTCTTTACAAATTGAATCTTTTGAGCGATTAAAAATATTTCTTTAGACGTATTTAAATGAATCCACCTCATAGCCTCTTCATCATTGTCTGCAGCCATAGCCATTTGGCCTAGCAGTTCATAATTATTTTTCATTAACCATGCTACTGCATTCATATTTCCCTCTGCTCCATTTATTAATGCCATTAACTGAGAATGGCCATTTTCTAAAAGCCATTTTCTGGCGTCATCTTTATTTCTAAGAGCGAAACAAAATAACCCTAGTTCAGGAAATCCATTTTTCATTAACCAGTCTCTAAGCTTAGTATTTCCGCTAATCGCCTCACCCCAAGCTAACAGTATTTTCGAAGAATAAGAATTCATCTTTTTCTTAAGTTTTCTGCTTCTTTTTTTTAGCAGCGGGAAACAAAATGTTATTTAATATTAATCTGTACCCAGGTGAATTAGGAAATAGATTTAAATCTGTGGGAGGGTCACCTACCAAATGACGGTAATCTTCTGGGTCATGACCGCCATAAAAAGTCCACTGCCCCTGACCTAAAGTACCATGAATATATTTGGTGGTATTAATATTTCCTGACTCACCTAGTATAGTAACCGAGGGCTTTAAATATTTAGTTCTAAATGAAGTTGTTTGTCCCATAAATCCCTTAATTACCTTTTCATGATTTTGATTAAGTATGGTCGGGACAACGTCCCACTTAGCGCTAAAGTCAAAAAGAGTAAAGAAATCATTTTTCTGTCCAGCTTTAGTATGGTCTGTAGTTCCGTCTATGGAACTAAATTCATATTCTAAGGGATTACTCTCTAGCACGAAGTTTTTAAATGCTAACGTTCGATTAAAATCTAATTTAGCCTGAGCTGCTGGGTCTGCTGGATCTCCATCATACATTTCCGCACATATATCTATTTGTGCGGCGGCTAAAGCAATATCGAAAGAATCAGTTCCCGAACACATCGTAAATAAAAACCCTCCTCCCAGCACAAAATTATTTATTTCTTCTACTACAGCTCCTTTCATCTCACTTACTTTAGAAAACCCCAGCCTAGAAGACATTTCTTCCTGAAATCGAACTTGCTCTTGATACCATGCAGCAGATTTGAAACTTCTAAAAAACTTCCCGTACTGTCCAGTAAAATCTTCGTGATGTAAGTGGAGCCAATCGTACTTAGGCAGTTCTAAATTCCCGATCTCCTCATCATAAATAACCGTGTAAGGAATTTCAGCATAGGTCAAGACAAGTGTCACCGCATCATCCCACGGAAGCTTATTCTTAGGGGAGTATACCGCTAACTTAGGTGCCACTTGAAGTTTCACTCGCTCCATATTCACCTCAGGGTCAGCTATCTCGTTATAAATATTTTGCGCTTGGATATCAGCTATAACCTGATAACTTACACCTCTGACATTACACTCCTTAGTAATATCTGGAAAATTAGCTACCATGAAACTACCTCCACGATAGTTCAATAGCCATTCCAATTCTATATCATTTTGCAACACCCAAAAAGCTATTCCATATGCCTTAATATGATTCGCTTGAGTATCATCCATCTGGATAAGTATTTTACTCGCAGATACCTGAAAAGACAATAGAGCCAATACAACTAAAGGTAACATTTGTTTTAAACCCATATTCAAATTTAAGCTGCCAAGAGCAATTACTACTCCCAATTTTGTTTAAAGAATTCGTCAAATATCAATTACCATGGTGGATCATCTGAACTAACTTCTCCTGAGGCTGATTTATCATCAGCAGGCATGTCGTTCATTTTAGAACCTACTGTAATTGTATTCATTCCGTCTGCAAAACCAACATTTGGACCTAAACTACTAAAAGTATCATCTGACTCGAAAGCATCCAAATTAACAAACTTGGCATATTGTCCTTTAAATCTAAGTTGAACAGTGTCTAAAGATCCGTTTCTATGCTTAGCTATAATAATTTCTCCCACTCCCTTTAAAGAGTTCCCTTGTTCGTCGACATCCAATCCGTAATATTCAGGCCTGTATATAAATGATACAATATCTGCATCCTGCTCGATAGCTCCTGATTCTCTCAAATCCGAAAGCATTGGCTTCTTATCACCTCCTCTACTCTCTACAGCTCTGGATAGCTGAGACAATGCTATAATAGGAATGTCTAACTCCTTGGCCAAGCCTTTTATAGATCTAGAAATTGTACTTATTTCTTGTTCTCTATTTCCATTATTACTATTACCGCCCGCAGTCATCAATTGGAGGTAATCAATTACTATCATACCTATACCATGCTGCGCTTTCAATCTTCTGCACTTAGCGCGTAAATCGAATACTGATAGACCTGGGGTATCATCTATAAAAATAGGAGCTTCTGCTAATTTAGTGATTCGCTCATGCATTTTATGATATTCATGGTCATCTAAAGAACCTCTTCTTAACTTAGTGCCTTCAATTTCTGACTCACCTGAAATAAGTCTATTAACCAATTGCACCGCAGACATCTCTAATGAAAACACAGCAACTGGAACTTTATAATCCACAGCCATATTCCTAGCCATACTTAACGCAAATGCTGTCTTACCCATACCTGGTCTGGCGGCTAATACAATCATATCTGAGCGCTGCCAACCTCCAGTCACTCTGTCCAATTTAGTAAATCCAGAAGGAACCCCTGAGACCCCATCCTTATTTTTCATAGCTGCTTCTATTCCGTCTAAAGCTTCTTTGACTATGCCGCTCATTTTAGCGTAGTTCTTTTTAATATTTCCCTCAGCGACTTGGAAAAGGCTGTGTTCTGCCTTATCTAATAGATCAAAGACATCTGTAGATTCTTCAAAAGCATCCTTGATAATCTCATTACTGATTCGAATGAGCTCCCTTTGAATAAACTTCTGAGCTATTATTCTCGCATGTGTTTCCACATTTGCAGTGGAAGCTACTCGGTCAGTAAGTTGAGAAATATAATATGCGCCACCAACGAACTCCAGGTCACCAGTCTTTTTTAAAGCTTGAATAACGGTAAGGATATCTATCGGCTCACTTCGAGAAAATAGGTCTCGCATAGCGAAGTAAATCTTCTGATGAACGTCTTTATAAAAGCTTTCAGGCTTTAAAATCTCAATCACTGCATTTACAGCTTCTTTCTCCAGCATCATAGCGCCTATTACAGCACCCTCTAACTCAACGGCCTGTGGCGGGATTTTCCCAACGTCTAAAGGATTTAATCCACCACCTTGATTCATCTTTTTTCGTTGAAACCCACCTGATTTTGTTTCTGACTCATTCATTACTTCAAAGGTAATTTTATGAAGGACTCACCTGAACTTAACGCTAAAATTTCATGAAAAAGTTTTAAGTACAAGTTTTGAACAATTGTTAATACCTTAACACAACTTAACCAGGAAACGAACACAACCCTATACCTTGCGTTCGCGTGATTAATCTCGACACTTCTCCTATTCCGAGGGAATCTAAGTCACTTCTTGATTATTCAAAAACTATTTCCTTGCTTACAAATAAACCTTTCACATTTCTTTTCCCGGTAACTCAACGGACTAGCTAATAATCTTGACAAGTAGACTTAGTAATCAGCCTCATTTTGCTAGAGCACATTTTGACACTCCAAAAGCTCTCTTATAAGATGATTTGACAAGGTTTACATATCAATTTTCAGAGTAAACTCAATGGACTTCGGAAAATTAATGTTAGCCACTAATCCCAACAACACAGAAAGTAAATTTTCTAACTTCTAAATTAAATTGCAGCTTCTTAAGTTTAACAGAAAAACGCTAATAATCAATAATAGTCTCGGTATTACTGAAATATATTTCACAAAAAAAGCTATCCCTATTAGAAGAGGTAGCTTTTAAAATTGTAAGCATAGTAAATTCTAAAGAGAAAACTCCTTTTTGATTTTATTCACATAATCGAGCTCTTCCCAAGGGAATAGCTTCACTTTTAATTTTTTAATCTTTCCTGAACCATCAGTAAATGTCTTAGTCACTTCTTTTGGCTCTCTACCCATATGACCATACGCAGCAGTTTCTAAATAAATAGGAGTTCTAAGTTTAAATCTCTGTTCTACAGCGTAAGGCCTCATATCGAATAAAGCCAGCAATTTTTCAGCGACTTCTCCATCAGTTAAATCTAATTTAGAAGTTCCATAAGTATCTACATATAATCCCATCGGTTGTGCTAAACCTATAGCATAAGCGACCTGCACTAAAATCTCATCACACAACCCAGATGCTACAGCGTTTTTCGCTATATGACGTGTAGCATAAGCCGCTGACCTATCCACTTTACTCGGGTCTTTACCAGAGAATGCCCCTCCTCCGTGAGCTCCTTTTCCTCCGTAGGTATCCACTATAATTTTGCGACCTGTTAGACCGGTGTCTCCATGTGGCCCACCTATAACGAAAATCCCAGTAGGATTTATATGATACGTTATCTCGTCAGTAAATAAATTCTGTAAATTCTTGGGAAGCCTCTTCTTAACTCTAGGTATTAAAATCTCTATGATATCCTTCTTTATCTGTTCAAGCATATCGCTAGACCTACCAAAATCATCATGCTGTGTAGAGACTACTATCGCAGCTATAGCAACAGGTTTATTATTGTCATCATACTTAATGGTAACCTGACTTTTAGAATCTGGCCTTAAATACGGTATGTCTTTTTTCTCCCTTCTTAAGTAAGCTAACTCTTCCAAAATCATATGAGAAAGTGTAAGTGCCAATGGCATATAAGTTTCAGTTTCATTAGTTGCATAACCGAACATCATTCCTTGGTCTCCAGCACCCTGATCCTCCTTATTCTCTCTTTCTACTCCCTGATTGATATCAGGAGATTGTTCATGAATAGCAGACAAAACACCACAAGAATTTCCATCAAACATGTATTCACTCTTAGTGTAACCTATATTATTGATTACTTCTCTCGCCACTCTCTGAACATCCACGTATGTCCTTGATTTAACCTCTCCAGCTAGGATTACTTGCCCAGTAGTTACGAGAGTCTCACATGCTACCTTAGAGTCCGGGTCAAAAGCAAGAAAGTTATCTATAAGTGCATCAGAAATTTGATCAGCTACTTTATCCGGGTGTCCTTCAGACACCGATTCAGATGTAAAAAAATATGGCATAAATTATATTTTATTATTAAATAATGCTCAGGTTTAGCCAACTCCTAAGCGCATTTTTAGCATTTTTTCAAGTGGTTGCAATTTGGCTAAATCTTTCCACCGTATAGCACGCAAATGTATAACATAAGAATCCAATATGCCTAAAGAGTTTTTTAAAAAAGTATGAAAAAAATACTCTAACCAACTTATGTCAAAACGAAAAAGCTTTTACAAAAAAAACTAATCTTATGGCCCTATTTATGATTGAAGCACTACACCTGAACCATAACCGGAAAATTCCATACCCTTGGAAATCCATAATAAGCAACTCGATCAAATTTCTTATTACTTTTTTCTAAAAAACAAAGAGATTGGTACACCCGTAAATTTAAATGATTCTCGAATTTTATTCTCTAAATACCTTTTGTACGGGTCCTTAATATACTGAGGGAGATTGCAGTAAAATGCAAAAGTTGGCGAATGCGTTGGTAATTGTCTTACAAACTTTATTCGCACATACTTTCCTTTTAAGGCTGGAGGAGGGTAAGCCTCAATTTGCTCTAAAAGAACATCATTAACTTTTGAAGTAGGTATTTTTCTTTTTCTATTTTCTCCTGCCTCTATAGCTAAATCTAACAACCTATGTATTCTTTGCTTAGACGTAGCAGAGATAAACTCGATATCCACATCTGTAAAAGGTCTGATTTGTTCAATGATCTTCCGCTGAACCTCGGTGTAAGAAGAATTAGATTTTTCTAATCTATCCCATTTATTAACCCCTATTACAACAGCTTTCTTCGCCTCTATTATCTCATAGAAAATTGCCAAATCTTGTTTTGTGACGCCTTCTTCAGCGTCAATAAGAAGAATACAGATATCACTATTCTCAATAGCTCTTCTTGTCCGAAGTGTACTATAAAATTCAAGGTCGTCATTGACTTTCTTCATCTTCCTTAATCCAGCAGTATCTACTAAGCGAAGATTATATCCAAACTGATTATATAATAAATCAGCGGAATCTCGAGTGGTTCCACTAACATCACTAACTATAAATCTTTCTTCACCAGTTAAAGCATTAATTAAAGAAGATTTTCCTACGTTAGGCTTACCAACTACACTTATTCTCGGTATTTGATCATCTATTTCAATACTCTCATTTGGTATTAATGACGCCAGTTTATCTAATAACTCTCCTGTTCCATAACCATTGTTTGCACTTACAGGAAATACTTCTGACTTAAATCCCAAAGAGTAAATATCAGCTGATAAATATTCTTTATCAGAAGTATCAATTTTATTAGCAACAATAATTAGTTCTTTTGTCTGCTTTCGTACGATATTTGCAAACTGCTCATCAAGATCTGTTATTCCAACAACAGCATCTAGTATGAAAATTACCGCATCGCATTCCTCTAGAGCCAATTCAATTTGTTCAACTATTCTTGACTCGAATACATCACTACCATCTTTAATAAACCCTCCCGTATCAATAACAGAAAATTCCTTAGCTCCCCAACTAACGTCCCCATATTTCCTATCTCGAGTTACTCCACTAGTCTCATCTACTATGGCATCTCTACTTTCCGTTAATCGGTTAAATAGTGTTGATTTACC
>MDSY01017744.1_pt1 | contig 35790 bp, 32 predicted proteins | sample 811131 | NCBI WGS metagenome assembly MDSY01 (sample SAMN05326643, study PRJNA326480) | marine metagenome | isolation source: seawater | place: Atlantic Ocean: South West | collected 2010
AACTGCCGACGATCCATGGGGCATGGTTCCTGCATTCACTATGACAATGATATTTTGGCCTATTATATCGCTAATTTTTATTCTCTATTACAATTCGAAAGAAAACGAGAATCGAAAGAAAGGAGCAACTAGATCGTTCATCGCATCTTTAGCACCTATCGTAATTACGATCGTTTTCGGTGGTATACTTCAATCGTGAAATTACAAATTACACGAAGAAATATCTAATCTAAAATTAAGATGAACAGTTCAATTCACATCCATCACTCTCGTGATAGTGGATAAGCAGAGGGGGCCCCTTTGTTTACACATCATTTGGGGGGCTGTGAACTGACAATGTCTAACCAGAAATTCGAAGATTGCCTATGTCTGCAAATGACTTTAGAACACTTGGCATAATTTCCTCTAGAACCATGTCCAAATCAAGATTCCATTGGTTTGATTCAAGGGATTGTCTATTGAGTTGGACCCTATATCTGCTTACACTCTCCGAAATTACGACATAAGGTTCTGTTTCCGAATATTCGCTAAGATCTATATTTGACAATGCCTGAATAAGTTCATTCATATGATCAAAATGAGCTAGTGCATCATATTCATTACAATCTTGGATTTCTGCAGCCCATGATGTCATTTCGTCTTTACCAGCATATATTCCTAAAAAAATCACGATTTCATCTTTCTTTACTCTAGGTGTAATTAATGGTTTAAGTTTCGAGTATTCATCATCGCTATCATATGCATCGGACCCTTCAAAGTATATTTCAAAATAAAATTGACATTTATTTGCATGATAGTTAATCGGAGAAAACTGGATCAAACGTTTGTAATGGGGGTTGTTTCTTGGTTTTTTAGGAGGGTTCCGTAGATAATATGGGGCTGCCGTGTTCGAGATAGGGTCTTGAACCCTCTTGTGTAGAAGCACCTTCATGTCAGGAAGTTTGGAATTCGACCAGCCTACCTTCTTTGAAACATGATTCATAATTTTTTGAGCAAGAAATTCTCCAAGTTGCTCGAATCGATCATCTTCAACCCAATTTAGATTTCTTGAGTCAAAAGTTTTCGGATTAGCTGGTGTCCAGCCTTTTAGGTCAACGGGTTTTATGTTGCTAGGCATGATGTTAATATGAACTAATTATTTTTAAATTACCCTACTGGTATTGCAAAGGGTCTATCCGAATACCCATTGCTCAGGTATTGGCAAATCAATGGGCTTGCAGTGGGTCTTGTCAGACGCTACCCTTAGCACAACCTCAGTATTCAAAAGACGTCAAGCAGAAACCCGATTTGATTGGTTTGGGTCATCGGATTGTATCTTCACGAACATTTTTTCGCTTCATTACAAATAAAGCGATGAATACGACAATTAATCCCGAATGGAAAGAAATCCAGGGCAGTGAAGAATCACTATCGCCATCGACTTCACTGGGACATCCCGGGGTTTCGCTTTCATATCCAAACTCACCGAACTCGTCTGGACACATGTCTTCCCAATCAATAATTCCGTCACCATCACTATCCACCCTGATTTCACAAACCCCGTACTCGTAATACACGCTTTTGAAATTCGGTATGCTATTTATTGCAGAGTTATTACTCGGCGTAGAATTTGGGTCGAAAGGATCAGAACTACACGGAGAATCATTGTCGTATGAGGTTTCAATTTCGTCAGACACTCCATCATTGTCATCATCTTCATCTGCAGTATCGCCTATTCCATCCCCATCAGAATCGAGCCATTCAGAAGAATCGAGAGGGGCCCAATCTTCAACATCTGAATAACCATCACCGTCATCATCGGTATCTGCATTATCTCCAATTCCATCCAAATCTGTATCTATTGATTCACTCACATCCAGAGGAAATGCATCATTATTGTCTAAAACAGAATCATTGTCATCATCGTTATCAGCAGTTAGATTTGTGTCGCAGCCGGCTACTGTCGTGTCTGGATGTGTATCGCCATCAGTGTCGTTAGTTGCACAACCATCGAGTGGGAAATCGTCGATATTGTCGCCAACTCCATCCTCATCAGAATCGTACCAATCTACTGGGTTTAGAGGAAATTCATCTTCAGCATCATCATAACCATCAGAATCGGTATCCTTCAAATTTGGATTCGTGCCATTTGCTGTTTCAGTGTCATCCGAGATGCCATCGCCATCAGAATCAGAACACCCAAATCTATCTACAGTACTGTTTCCCACCACGCTTGGACATGAATCATGGTTAAATCCTGTTTGATTATCTCCATAACCATCGTCATCCGAATCCGTCCATTGTGAAATCTCGTAAGTAAATGCATCAGCCCCATCTTCAATTGTCCAGACTTCATCAGGATCCGAATAACCATCAGAATCGGAATCCAAACAACCAACTCGATCGATTAACGACGTACCGAAAACATTTGGGCATTCATCTATGTCATCACCAAACATATCATTATCAGAATCATCTGCCATTATTGAATGAATGAGTTGACCGTTGATGTTATCTCTGTAAGATACATGAAACCGATTATTCGAATCAAGATCGATTGAAACATAGGAACCGATGTTGTAACTTGAATTATCCAATATTGATATTGTCCAATTATTACCGTCAAATGAAGCGTGCTTTAGGTAACCATATGCATTTTGCCAATTTCCCCCAGTTGCAAAGTAAACAATGTGAGGATTTCCAGAAGAGTCAGTGATGATTTGAGAATGGGTTCCAACATTATCCTCTCCGCTATCAATAGTTAACTGGGTCCAAGTGCTCCCATTCAAGGTAGCATACTTTAGATTCGAATTCGAATCATCATAGTATGATATGTGAGGAATCCCATTCGAATCGACCGCTAATGAGGAATGTTGCCCAACGCGTCCAACTTCATCAACAGTTGAGGTAATCCAACTTCCAGACTCATAAACTGCATACTTGAGATCAATTCCAGCGTTCTTATACCACGAAATATGTAATCTGTCATTTGAATCAATTGCTAATGAGGAATATTCTCCAGAGTTGTCCATTGTAACAATCGAAACACTCCATGATTCAGTCGATTGATCATACATTGCATGCTTTAAGCAGTGTATCCCTGACGCTCTGTAGGAGATATGTACATTACCCAATGAGTCAATTGCTAATGAGGTGTAAGTTCCCGCACCCCCTACCGCATCATCGATGGTTTGAGTTGTCCATCCACTACCATCATGGATAGCGTATTTGAGGTCATTATTCTCCTTGTCATGATAAGAGATGTGAATGCTTCCATCATCCCCTACTGCTAACGAGCTATATCCACCAACCCGTTCCGAATTATCGACAACATTTGTTGTCCATGCAACCCCATCATAATATGCATAGTGAAGCGAATGGGAATTACTAACATACGAAATATGTATGTCTCCCTGATCATCGACAATGATTGATGAATCGTAACTATTCATTGAATCAACAGAAGTTTTATTCGAGGCCATATAAGAATGAAAAACAGCCTCGTGTTCGACTAAATCTCCTTTTTCGATAAATGGACCCTGGTTGAACATTGTTCCAAAAAGAACTACAACAATCAAAAATATGGCTGCCAGTCGAGATCTAGATATTTTTTTAGGATTCATAATTTCTCGTTATATTCATGCTTATTGTAGTTATTGATTTGAGATTAATTCACTAGAGGTTCTCTGAATACCCATTGCTCAGGACAAAACTGTTTCTTCAAAGACTAGTTTTCTAAAAATTAAATTGATTGAAGAATGATCGTATTGCATCATCATCCACGCTCTTTTTGCTAGTCCTAAGACACCAATTTCTCAAAGCCATATCTCTATTATTCAGGAACATGTGAATTAATGTGTCAAATTCCTTTGAATTCACTCCAAGTTTGCGTTTAGAAAACTTATCCATGATACTGTTGTATGTAATCCCCCATTCGTCAGCCAGTTCTTTCTGTGCAATTATCCTCGAGGACCTGACGATTTTTTTGTCTGTTGAAAAGCCATAATTGTAAATTCTATTGATGCCCTCGAATATTTGCTTGTACTTCTTCGACACTTTATGCTTGCTTGTCATATTTGTTTTGAGATTACATCTGTACTTAAAAGAGTAGGATTCGATAGTCACTTTTTGATTTTGCAAAGGGGCCCCCATTGCTAACCCATCTTGTCAATGGGTAGCGTTGTGAAGAGCCCACTGCAAACCGTTGTGAACACTAACTTTGAACAAAGGGGTTTGAGCACAGACCCTTGTATACGCTCCAATGTCCCTCATTCTTGGGATTAGTTTATTGCGGTGAATGATTAGTCAAACTCATGAAAGGTAATCACCCACAGGAGGAGAGAAACCATGATTGAGGATTTTGACGTATTTTGCGAAAAAATGCAACGTGAAGAATTTGACTTGTTAGTAGAGATTGGAAGAGGGCTCGGCATCGTATCATACAGTAGGGATAGGAACGTCATATCTTGGAAAGATTTCCCAGATAAAGCTGATGGCATAATAAAGCCTCTCTCCGCAGAGGGTGATTTTTGGTATTATATCGAATTTGCAGACCACTCACTATCAGTTGATCATATACAAACCTCAATTGACGAAGCAAGAGAGTTAGGGATCAAGGTTGCTGATTCGAACGGATATCCGTGGGAGAACTACAGAAAGCGTTTGCTAATTATTTGTCAGCATGATGAACATGCTGTTGATTTGCGTACAAAAATCAATGATTTTTTTCGTCACGATTCACCTGAACAATCCGATAATCCTCTTGTTTTTGTTATCAGATGGTCAGATGTTGTGACTGCACACAATAAGAAAAAATTATGCTACTGCGGTAATGGGAAAGAGAAAATAAAAAGTTGTAGGATGGATAACTGTGAGGATTGCTGTTGGGAGAAATGCATGACTTATGGTCGATTGGCCTGCCCTAATGCTAATGAGGCTCTCCAAAGACGTGATGATTTCAATCATAGGCACGCTGATGGATGGAAATGATGAGATAATCGATCTTTACTCATTTGAACACAAGGGAACCCCATGTATTCGCCCGCAATCACATGGGTACCGAGGCGACAGACATCCACGCGTGGGTGTCGAAAGGGCATGGATAGTGTCGGGTCAAGAGTTATACCTAATTCGAACTCAGAATTCAACATGGTCGAAGTGGAATGTCCTTATTGCACTAAAACAGTAGACCTAGGTAGTAACGCAAAGGGGGCATATGAGTGCCCATATTGTCATGAAGATTTCAAATATGAATCGAGTCTTGAAGAAATAATAGAGATGCGCAGAGCAAATGAGGGTGTGGAAAAAGTAACCAAACCGTTCGCTGGCTACTACCGTTTGGGAAACTTGGATGACGCTCCCGAAGATGAAAACGGAAGATTTTCCACTGACTTAGGAAGCATTCTTTTGTTAATTATATTTTTTCCAATTATCATTCCCTTGATTTTGGGCCTGATTGGGTTGAGAATTATTCAAAGTTTGATCTACATATTAGGGGGACATCCAGGTAAAATTCTAGTAAGCGTAGATCATATCTTCATTCATCCAGATGGACGTGTTATAGTGCCAATATTCGGTCTTGCTCCATTCAAATTTAATATTGATGGAAAAATGCGGATTCAATCCCACTTTGATGATGGCGAATTGCGTTCAGTTTCCATCATTAAGGGGAGGAAACACTATTTTTTACTACAAGATTTTGTATATCCAAACACCACTAAGGAAGTGGTGTATCAATTCCTTCGCCGTTTTAATTTGGAAGAATGTGAAAGATTCACTTACCACTCTCCATCTTGAAACTGATTTATCAGGTTCTATACATGATGTCAGTTGACTCTATCTGCCTCGGTTTGTTTCTCTTTGTTTCTCTCTTCTTCAACAGCGTCAGCAACCTTACCAGCCGTACGAAGAGCCTTCTTTTTCAAACGCTCGAAGTTAAGATATATCGTTCCACCAACTGTCAAGAAAACGCCCGCAATTATTGTAAAAATACCTCCAATGTAGATTCCAACTCTAGGTTCGTCATCATCAAAGGTTGCGAATCCAGTTTGAACCATCATAATTCCAGCAATGAGTACAAGTATTCCAAATATTATCAATGAGAATGAGATGATTTTCTTCTTCGTTGTTTTTGTCATAATATGCCTCTCTCTATTCTTCCCAATAGTGCTTACATCAGATACTAATGCCTAAAATTACCCCACGCTATACCCTATGTACATACAGTTCACGGAAGGGTGTTGCAAGGGAGTCTGGGCAAGAATAGTAATCGGCTTATGGTGTGGCAATTCCAAAGAATTCAAGTGGACCTAGAGCGAATTTAACAAAACTCCACAATCCATCCGGATCAATAATCCCCCATACTGCAAGTGCTGCAAATACATAGGGCAGTAAGACAGTAAACCAGAATGTTTTAGGAAATTCTTCCTTTGTTTTCCAACCTTTCTGCTTAACAAAAACTCCGCCATGATAGAGGTTATATGTTGACCAGCCAAAAAGGCATAATGCTACAGGTAAGCCGAGTATAAGTTGTAACATCAGATCTAACACCTCGATTAACTAAAATTAAATTAACTGAACATATAATCCTTAGCCCATCGAAAGTATGTACAAATCGTTTCGGATAAGTTGCAAGGGTTCATCCGAAACCCCTTTGCATTTTATTTTCCGATATACAAAGGGGGTGCAGTGGGCCGATACAGACGCTAGTGTCTGCGTTTAATTAAGCCCATAGAATCCTAGTAAAATGTTTCAGATTAGAGATTGCTTTTGGTGAAGTCCCTCCGGGAATTTATGATTCACCCACTATCGGCACAGATACTACACTCTTCATAGGAGAAGGTGCACTAGACACAATATGGAGCCAACAGACGAACAAGCAGGAGCATGGACAGAAGCCTTTGAATCAGGTAAGTTTGTCAGAAAGTCAAGCGAATTTCGGGATCTGATTCAACCCGGTGGAACATTTGATGTGGAATCAAACCGTTACCACCTGTATGTGTCATACGCATGTCCTTGGGCACATCGTACCCTCATCACAAGAGCCCTGCTTGGCCTTGAAGACCACATCAGTATAGACGTGGTCGATTGGAGAATGAATCAAGATGGTTCCTGGTCGTTTAACCCCGAAGAAGAAGGGGCTACGGCTGACTCTGTGAATGGTGAGTCAAGTCTCGAAGGGGTTTACAATAGGGCTTTTAGCGGTTGGATTGAAAGTCGTAGAGTCGGAACAGTTCCAGTATTATGGGACCGCACCCATTCAACAATTATAAACAACGAAAGCAGAGAAATTGTACGAATGTTCGATGCTTTTGCTCAATCTGGTATAGGAAATGGCAGTACCCTTTGTCCAGAGGAATTGAAAGTTGATATTGATGCAATGATTGACGCTAACTATGAATCAGTCAACAATGGAGTCTACAAATCTGGTTTTGCCCGCACTCAAGCCGCTTACGATGCTGCAGTAACTTCGTTGTTTGATCGTCTCGATGAATTAGAAGTCCATCTTCAGGGGCGTGAATGGTTGGTAGGAGATGGAAAAGGAGTTCTAACCGAAGCCGATATCTGTTTGTTCACTACCTTGGCTCGTTTTGATTTAGTCTATGTTGTTCATTTCAAGTGTAATCTTCGTCGAATCATCGATTACCCGAATCTACAGGCATTTGTCGAGCGAATGATCGATCAGCCCGGTGTTCGCGAAACATGCCATTGGCATCACACCAAAGCACATTACTTCTGGTCTCACCAAAATATCAACACCTTCAGAATCATTCCATTAGGGCCACTTGAAGGCGCCCACACAAGATGAAACAAATTTAGAAATCTTCTCTTCGGTAAAATAAGAATGGGTCTTTCGCATTGTTCTTTTTCGTCGTATTGTGTTTGTGTGTAATGATTGTATAATTATCAAGGAAGACAATCTCGGAACGAGTGAAGGTAAATTGCCAACTCGCTATATCTTAACAATCCAAGGTAATCAATACTACAATACATTATGATGTTAGGATAACAAGTCATCTTTCGCTGTCTGGAAAACAATCCTTCCTCTGTGAGTAATTTTGGCCTGCCAAATTTCACTGGTAGGATTGAACGCCCTCAACATTTTTTCACGACTCCAATGCCTTCTAGCATCGACTTGGTCAGCATATATTCCCCACTGCGTCCAGCGGTTTTCTGCTCTGGTAGCCTTGAGGACTTCAACTGGTTTGAAAGTTCCAAACTCTTGCGTTATCGAAGTCCATTCTATGCTGTCAAATCTGTCTTCCAATCCTTGATGTAAATCGCCTAAGATTTCGTAGCCCACACCTGCATCAGGGTCGAGACTTTCTACATGTCCGGGGAACAGGGCCTTGAGATGATCAAAACCTTCTTTGCTAGTTCCTGCAGAAATCAATAGTGTATCGTGGCCACTCGGGCCTAGGCCGGTGTGCAAATCAATCGCCCAAACCTTGCTAACCCCCTCTAGGTTTTTATCTAGCCAATTCAGTAGTAAATCTGGGCCCGGCTCAAGTTTGTCACCACCGTATTGAATTGCCTTGGGGTGCTCATATTGTCCTTCGGCAGCCCATTGCTTGAGATTGTTAAAGCCGTGTTTCATAATCAATCTAAACGCCCTTAATCCAAACCACCTTTCCTTCTTAGGCGGGGGTGTTTCTGGATTAATGAAGTCCTGGATGTGGTGATACCCCTCTGAAACTCCGGCGTATTCTTGACCCTTCTTCAAGAAATTACGATTCAAGTCAACATTATTTTCGTTGAATCTTCTCCACCAGGCCATTCCGTACGGGTTCACAGCATGGACAAATATGATTGCATGATCTTTGAAGGGCTCAATCTTAGTTAAGTCATCCATTACTGCTAACTGAATGGCACTACCGGGATAACCCTCTACTCCGTGTACACCACTACTGCAAAGCAACACCTTTCCTGAAGCTAATGACCCAATAACTGCAACATCAATGCAAAGTGCCTCACCAGCAGGGCCGGTCATTCCAATCTCTAATCTATCATTGGAAACTTTGTGACCAGCATCTCGCAAATCATCGCATGCGATTAAGAATCGCCCCGCTGCTTCTGCATAAGAATTAGCAAACCAGAACCGGCCTTCCATATTCCTTGGTGACGGCCTTAACACTTGAACATTAACAATTTCAACTATTATGCTCCTAGATAAATATCAAGAATCCGTGGCCCCTAATCGGGTTATGTCGGAGGAATTGATAGACGCCGATATTCGTGTTGCCAGAACCCTCCCGTCACTATTCTACCACGATGACGAATTATTCAACGAACTAAAATCTGTTTTCCAAGGATGGCAATTCGCAGCCCACAGTTCACAACTTAATTGCAACAATGTAATTCCTCTAGATCATGTAGAATCTATCACCGGCGAGCCAATGATTTTAATCAAATCAGATGGTACAAAATGTATCTCAAATATCTGTACACACAGAGGTATGCGCCTAGTAAAAACCCCTTGCACTAGGAAGTCTCTACAGTGTGAGTACCATGGTAGGACTTTCGACTTAGAAGGCGATTTCCGCCATATGCCGGAGTTTCAAGAAGCCCTAGGATTCCCTAGCGAAGAGGACAATCTTCGCTCTTTTCCATTGAGCGAATGGCAAGGAATGCACTTTGTATCTAATGAAAACAAAGCAAAACTACCGTGGGAAACTCTAGAATCTCGACTAAGTTTTTTAGATATTGAATCCTTTATTCATGATTCGAAACGTGATAGAGACCACTTCATTTCTGCTAATTGGATGCTGTATGTCGATAATTATCTAGAAGGATTCCACATACCATTTGTCCATCCTGAACTAAATCAGGCACTGGACTATTCAGGCTATGTAACAGAGACCTTTGAGGGTGGAGTTTTACAAATAGGCAAAGCTATGGAAGGAGATGTAAAATTCGATTTGCCAAAAAACCACCCCGATTACGGCCAAGAAATAGCCGCTTACTATCTGTGGCTCTTTCCGAATATGATGTTTAATTTCTACCCCTGGGGAATGTCCCTCAACATCGTGGTACCAGTATCTTCAACCGAGTCTAGAGTGCTTTATCGAGGATATGTGAAAGATGAAAATCTAGCCCAAGGCGGCGCTGGCTCTATTCTAGACACGGTTGAAATTCAAGACCAACAAATAATCGAGATGGTCCAGAAAAGTATGCGTTCTAAAGCATACGACAGAGGAAGGTATTCTCCTACAATGGAACAGGGAGTGCACCATTTCCACCGGATGATCTCAAAAATTATTGAGCAACGTTAACGCTTTAGATATCGGCCACTGAGATAAGAACGGGATTGATATGGACGATTCACCTCTACTGACGATGACAAAGTCTAGGCTAGTAGATACTAGGCCAGAATTAAGCCCTGAATCTGAAAACCTACTCTCGACATTATCCGGACTTTGCTCATTTCACTCCAGTCAAGATTTAGCGAGTTTCCTATTTAGCGATATGTTCAGTACATTGATTGGAACCGAAGCATGGATTACATTTGAAATTGGTATTTACAAAGATCACACCAAAACCGTTGAACTGAACTCCGTCCAAGGCACTATTACAATAGCTGATGGCTCCATGAGCGGCTGCATTCCAAACAACGTAATTACTGCAAAAACACAAACAGAATGTTCGATAATTATTCAAAATTGGTACGAATGCGCCATGACTGCGTAAAGCGATTCCTTGAAATGGGGACTAGGGTCCCATTCAATCAGGAGAGATAACCATGGGTGGTGACGACTTCCGCGATACCCTTCCCGACCCAGACCCTGAACAGACTCTGGAATGGCAAGAAGCCATTAGGGCAGTGAGCGATGCTCTTGGCCCAGAAAGGGCGCACAGGCTTCTACTGCAAACCATAGCAGCAGCAAGGCAAGAAGGCATAGATATTGACGTTGTCAACACACCTTATCTCAATACTATCCATCCGGCCAACCAACCAGAATATCCTGGCAACCTAGAGATGGAGAAGCAACTCCATGGAATCATAACATGGAATGCGATGATGATGGTAACAAGAGCCAACAAAGCAAACGACGGCATTGGCGGCCACATCTCCACATTTGCATCCAATTCTCATTTGTGGGAAGTTGGTCAAAACCACTACTATCGTGGTAAAGACCTCGATGGATGGGGAGACCACGTTTACTGGCAAGGGCATGCAAGTCCGGGAGTTTATGCCCGGGCTTGGCTTGAAGGGCGCTTGACGAGAGAAAATATTGACAATTTTAGAATCGAGTGCGAAGGAAATGGACTTTCTTCATATCCACACCCTAGGCTAATGCCTGAATTTTGGGAGTACCCTAGCGTATCCATGGGCTTGGGCGGTATGACTGCAATTCACACGGCTAGATTCAACCGCTATCTATCGAGCAGAGCACTCGCAGATACCACCAACTCAAGAGTTTGGTATACCATGGGCGATGGCGAATCCGATGAGCCTGAATCTCTGTCCCAACTTTCCTTGGCCGGCCGTGAAAACCTTGACAACGTGATTATGATAATGAATTGTAATCTTCAAAGATTGGACGGACCAGTTAGAGGTAATTCGAAAATTGTCCAAGAATTGGAAGGTAGATTCCGAGGTTCAGGATGGAATGTAATCAAAATCTTGTGGGGCTGCATGTGGGATGACCTATTCGCTAGAGACTCAGACGGAGTGCTAGCAAACCGCCTTCAGGAACTCGTTGATGGAGACGAACAACGTATATTCACAAGCGATGCTGCAACTTTCAAGAACGAATTATTCAATACCCCACAACTGAAAGCGATGGTTTCTCATCTAAGTGATGATGACTTAGAAGCACTAGCTTCCAATCTTGGCGGCCACGACATGATCAAAATCAACGCAGCCTATGCAGCGGCAGAGGCATGTAGCGACAAACCGACAATCATTCTTGCTCGTACTATCAAAGGATACGGGCTAGGACCTGCATTCGCAGGACGAAATTCTACCCACGGAAAGAAAAAGGCCGATGAAGAAAGCATCAAGTGGATGAGAGATGATCTCAATCTTGGTTTTACAGATGAAGAGTTGAAAGAGTACCCATTCGTTGAGCCTAAAGATATCCCGGAAGTAGTTGCATATCTCAAGCAAAGGCGAGAGGCAATGGGCGGATTCTGTCCTGAAAGACGCTCACCTTCAACAGGATTAACTCCTCCAGGCCCAGAAGGATATTCTACGTTTGATGAAGGAACCAAAGGCAAGATGCAAGTCTCCACTACAATGGCCTTCGTCCGTCTACTAAGTGGACTGATGAAAGATAAGGAAATCGGGAATCGAATTGTACCTATTGTTCCCGATGAGGCTAGGACCTTTGGAATGGACCCACTATTTGCTCAGTTTGGAATCTACCATCCTGAGGGCCAATTGTACACACCAGTCGACCATAAAATGTTGATGAAATACAAGGAAAGCGAGAAGGGACAACTGTTGGAAGAAGGGATTTCTGAAGCCGGGGCAATGTCGACTTTCATTGCAAGCGCAACATCATATTCAACACAAGGGTGTGCAACGATACCATTCTACATATTCTACAGCATGTTTGGATTTCAAAGGGTTGCAGACTTGATTTGGTCAGCAGCAGACCAGCGCGCTAGAGGATTCTTGATGGGAGCAACTAGTGGGCGAACCACTTTGAACGGAGAAGGGCTTCAGCACCAAGACGGTCACAGCCTGTTAATGGCTCATACCAATCCGGCAATAAGGGCTTACGATCCAGCATTCGCTTACGAATTAGCAACGATTATCCGTTCAGGAATAAACGAAATGTATGTGGATGAAAAGGATATGATGTATTACATTGCAGTCTACAATGAGAATCATCCAATGCCGCCTAAACCCGACGGCGTAGACGAGGGGATTGTCAAAGGAGCATACAAGTTACGCAGCGTGCCAAAAGGGACCGGGCCAATAGTCAGGTTAATCGGCTCTGGGCCAATTATGTTACAATTATTAGCAGCAGTTGAGATACTCGAAACCTATGGAGTTCGCTCGGAAATATGGTCCGCAACCTCATATGGCGAATTACGCCGAGAAGGGCTTGACTGTGAGCGAGAAAACCGCCTTAATCCAGGCAATGAACGTAAGATACCATTCGTAGAACAACTGTTAGGGGATGGAACATATCCTACAATAGCGGTTAGCGATAACCAAATCGCAGTACCTGATATGATTCGACAATGGGTTGGTGGAGATTACATAATCTTGGGAACCGACGGATTCGGCCGCTCAGACACCCGCCCTAATCTGCGAAGATTCTTCGAAATAGATGCACAACACGTTACGTTAGCAGCACTTTCTTCATTGGTACGCTCCAAGCAAATCAAAGCCGAAATTTATGACAAAGCCGTCAAAGATTTAGGAATTAGTAAAGATAGAATAGATATCACTTTATTGTGATTATTCAATGAAGATGGCCACGTCATCTAATTGCTTTCTAGACAGATTTGGAACCGCAGCATCTTCTGCAGGATAACCAACTGGCATTACTAACATTGCATGTTCATGCGCTGGCCGCTGTAAAATATCTCTCAAAAAACCCATTGGAGAGGGGGTGTGAGTAAGCGTGACAAGGCCCATATTGTGTATGGCTTGGATAAACAAGCCAGCAGCGATTCCGCAGGATTCTGTAGAATAGTAAGTGGGGCCAAAATCTCCATTTGAGCGTAGACGTTTCGACTGTCTAAACAATATTACCAGCCAAGGGGCATCGGTCATGTGGTCTTTTACCGCATCGGTTCCCAACGGCTGCAAAACTTCTTGCCAAGCCTCTGGCATTCTTTCAGAATACGTCTTTTCCTCTTCAGCTTCAGCAGCTTCGCGCATTTTTAATTTGATTTCCGAATTACTAATTGCAACGAAAGTCCAAGGTTGTAAATGAGCACCGCTTGGAGCAGTTGATCCACACATAATCGCCTTCTCGATTAATTCGCGCGGGACTTGTCGTTTTGAGAAGTGACGCGTTGTACGACGCATACTCATCTGGTCGTACAGAGCAGCAGCCCTCTGCAGCATCTCACTTTCCGATAATTCATTCCATTCCAGTGGAACAAATCCATTATTCAAGTTAACACCTCAGGCATACGTCCACGTAGCCGAAGCCAAGTTTCAGCACCGAATGTTAAGGCGTACAATGAAGCTAACCAGAGCGTTGGCCTTGCCCAATAACCAACCGGGTCATCAATCAATAATATGCACAACCAAGTTAATGTTATCAAATCCAAAACCCAGCGCATTCCCGCTAAGATCTGTTTGGAATTAGATTGCATTTCTGTTAGTTGTGTGTCGGTTAGAACAGCAGTTAATCCTTTGAGTTTAGAGAGTGCATTTCCACCATTCCATCTAATCCGTCCCAATTTGAATCGATTCCATCCGTCTATTGCAACAAAGAGGGTGACCCATACAACTACGACTTCTAACAGAGGTCCAGCCCCGTATAAATCTAGGCCGCTAAATGACCAGTATAGTAAGCCCCATAACCAACCAATTATCAGTAATTGAGTTGTTTTTGCAAAACTACTCAGTTTACGAAGCAACTCTGCATCATGCGATAGTAACATTTCCAAAGAGATAACCAAGCCTACTGCAAACGTCAAGACGAAACTTCCAGCCAACCACCACCATTCCAGAGAAGTATCTCTCCATGCAAGCAGCAATGCAACCAAAGTCCAAGCCATTACTAGAGCAGTAGCGGCATTTACTGTTGCTTGCATAACGTAGAGAGGGTCTCTTCCGTCTTTCAAAACAGATAGGCCGCCCATTAGGCGAACTTCGAAGGCAGAGTCATCAACAACTCCTTGTGCAGCAGCAGTCATACCACCTACTGATTTCAGCCGTGCAGCCTCAACGAAACCCTCACCTTCATCACTGCTACTTCCACCATTCCACTTCGAACCTCTAGCGGCTGCAGAGGCAGCACCCTTTCCTCGACTACGCCCCTTACCGGCACTTCTTGCCTTAGCCCATGCTCTGATTTCAGGAGTGGTGGCTTCTTCGACCTGGTCTTCGTTTAACGGAGCACCGTGGTCAGTATACAGCCATCGGCATTGGATAGGAACGGGAGCGGGGTCTACGTCAGGGGCAACCATTTGAAATTGGCCTGGGCCGAGAGTTGGAAGTTGTTTGACCAAATCCTGGTCGCCACCACTTTCTTTCAATAAGTGCCGGACCTTTTCAACATCTTGCGGTTGAGTGAATCTTCCAATAAAGGTAGTATTGGCTTGTGCAAGAATTTTGTAATCAACATCCGATACATTCTGAGTTGCTAGTACACAGGCAACTCCGTATTTCCTTGCTTGTTTGAAAATCAGTTTAATCAAATCTTTAGCAGGGGGGTTTCTTGGATGCGGTGGCAGATAAGGGGCAACTTCATCCATGAAGAATAGTAATTTTAACTCCCCTTCAGCAGGCTGTTGAGTTAACATCCAATCATACAATTCCCGTGCTAACTCTTGCACGAAATATTGCTTCTGCGCTTCATCTTGAATCGTATTAAGGTATACGATATTCAAAGGAACCTTACCTGGCATTGCAGGCTCACAGAAAGAGTCGATGTCAATTGGAACACCATTAGAGAATAATAACTGATTCACCCCACTGCTGAATGCTGATAATCGCCTAGCTAAATCATTACGAGTCGACTTTGGCAACATCTCGTCGTAATCACGAAGTCCATGTTCAACCATGATCTCCTCCCACGGAGGTACATCCGGCTTTTCTTCACCTTCGATATCGATGAAAGCTTGCGGATACAGGGCACGTGTGAAAATGTCTCGAGGCTCCCTGACTACTTTTGCTAGACCTTGAAAATCTCCAACATCGATTCCTAAACGAGTTCCATTGACCAATATTTCGTATAGGAAAGGCTTGACAACCTTGCCTTGAGTCTTTTCAACATCAAAACCAGCCAAGTTACTGAATCCCGCTGCAACCATATCCCATGCAGTAATTGCTTCCTCGGGGTCCAAATCTGCGGGCGGTGAGCGAAACGGGTCGATGCACAATGGCAAACCCTTGGATCTTAATGGGGTCCAAATACGAACCTCCATCTTAGAAATCAACTTCTTCATTCGGTCAACGTCTCCGCCTTGCTCGATTAAATCCCCTTCTTTAATCGCTAATGCTAATCTTGCAAGGTCGCCTTGTGGGTCGAGAATCAAAGAAGGAATTCCTGCCAAGGCTGCCTCTTCGATGACAGTCTTTGCCATCACAGTTTTTCCAGAACCAGTCGAACCAAGCATAGCCGCATGTCTTGCCAAAACCATCTTGTCGATTTGGACAATCTCCCCGGTGTCTCTACGCTCTCCAAGGAACATCCCCTTAGCCTTAATTTTCTTCTTTCTTTTAGGCGGTGACGTCTCTAGAATATCATCGACGAGGTCTCTCAACTCATGAGTGTCCTCCTCCGGCATGAGCCAGCCAACAACCCCCGTACTCTTGAGGATGACTACAGGCACGAAGTAGGCGGGACACACTCAAGGAGGCGAACCTCTTCGCCGAGGCATGTCTCGTATCTCATTGGCCAAGCCGTATTGGGACGAGGAGTGTGAAAAGGCCGCAATGTCCGCATTGAATAGTGGGCGTTGGGTAAAGGGCCCTCAGGCTAGAGCCTTTGGAGAAGAATTTGCTGAATGGTGTGGAGCGGTGGCTGCTGTGCCCTGTCAAAGCGGCTCTGCCGCTTTGTGGGCCGCTTTACGCTTGTTAGAAATAGGTCCGGGGGATGAAGTAATAGTTCCTGGAATGACATTTATCGCCACGGCGACATCTGTAAGCTTGGTCGGCGCTAAGCCAATTTTTGCTGACATAGAATCTGACTACTGGTGCATTTGTCCAGAGGATGTAGAATCCAAAATCACTCCGAATACTAAAGCTGTTATCGGAGTACATATTTTTGGCCAACCATTTTCTGCACGTCTTAGAGAAATTTGTGATAAACACAATATTGCACTAATCGAAGATGCAGCACAAGCTCACGGCGCAACTCTAAATGGGAAAATGGCAGGCTCAATAGGCGATATAGCCTGTTTCTCATTCTTTCCTTCAAAGAACATGGCAGTTGGAGGGGAAGGCGGAATGGTCACGACCACTAAACCTGAATTGGCCGAGCGATTGAAACGGTTGGTGAACCACGGGCGAAATGATACTTTAGAATCTGTAGAACTAGGCACGAACTTGAGGATGAGCGAAGTTAACGCAGCAATAGGTAGAGTACAATTGAAGCATATCGATGCTTGGATTACACGGCGAAGAAATAATTCTGATTCACTTGGACACAAAACACTAACTCGTGAAAATAGCGAACATGCATGGCACCAATTATGCATTTTATCTCAAGATCCAGAATCGACTATCGCCAAATTCGATACTGCGCAAATTGATGCTAGGGTTCACTATCCAATACCTTGCAATCGCCACCAGGTTTATTCTGAACATTTCCAGCACGAGGAGAGCCTACCTATCTGTGATTCAATAGCGCACAAATTAGTTGCAATACCTGTACACCCTTCACTTACAGAACAAGACTTGCAACGAATTATGGCTGTTTTACATCCATAATCATTCTAGATAATGCGGCGTTAGACCAACCCCTGAGGTTAGTTAATTCAAGTCCAGCCCATTTGGGAACTGCTACTTCTTGTTTTTCACTTTCAAGTTCAACTTCTGCAATAATTAGACCAGCAAGTTCTCCATCAAATTCGTCAACTTCCCAGAGCAAACCATCTTCGCCCCCCCACAGATAACGGGTCTTTGTTATGGATGGAAGTTCACCTAGCGGTAGTGATTCAAACAGTTCCTTTGAAATCTCCCACTCAAATTCTGATGCAGTTGCGTTAACGCGCACCCCTTTGGCAGTTAGATAAACAACTCCGTCTTGTAATCGAATTCTCCAAGTGGTAATGTTTTCCAAAACACGTTCTTCCTCGGTCAAAGTGTGACCTCTCCAAGAAAGTACACCTTCGCCGTGGGCAACGCCCGAAAGATAACATTGGAAGATATCTAGTGATTTTCCGCTACGCCATGGCATTTCGTTGCGACCATCAACAATGAATCGCCTTTCAATTTCTAAGCCCATCAATTCTCATCCTCAATCTTCTGAGATCTTGCTTTTGCCATGACCTCTTCTTTGAGGAACCAGAAGGTGGGTGTTTCTGTAAGATGTTTATCCCAGTGCTGAACAGTTCGTGCCCACATCTCAGTGTCTGCATTATCACTACAATATTCTAAAATCCAATCCATCTGCTTCTGCATTTCAGGCTCATCTGGGCAATTTCGCTTTAGATTTTCAGCAGTCATTGCCATATTCATCATGAACATAGGAGAGAGTGCATAAGTCCAGAATGGGTTTCTTTCAAAATCCACACTTCTTTGAGCAGTCCAAAGCGAAAATACACGGTCATACAAATAACCTACACAAAGAACGATTAGAACTAACGAAAAGAAGATTCCTAGTAACCCAAGATATGTAGCGGGGATTCCTAAGAATGAGTTACTAAAACACAGTCCTGTGTCACAGTCTTCGGAGAACCTCCATTTGAGGTATGGCCATAAAAGAAGGGTCAATGAAGAACCTAACAGTCCCATTGAAATGATAGATTGGGACTGTTGCATACGCCAATATTGGCGCATTACCCATTTCTTGACAGGACTGATTTGGGAACTCGTCATCAAAACCCCCTCGACACTGCTCATTGATATTTTCATGGGTCTATTTGTCCAATTAGTGTACCAATGTTACATTATACAGGAGTCACCACCGGAAAATATGGTCCCAAAAGAAACCAATTTCAAAAAAATGGTCTTGGCTACCTTCCTAGTATCGCTGATGAGCCTATCTGGTTGTACGGGAATAGTTGATGATTCGGACGAAGGCGATGATTTAGTATTGAAACCAGATATGGGAGATTCAATCAATCGCGTAATCGGTACTCCGAACCTACAATCATATTCTGACTGCGATGACTTGGAAGCCGCATTAAAATCCAGCATTGAAGAAGAAGCCCGAACCAGTCTGCTACAAGCAGTCGAAGAGACTTATTATTGGGGCGGTGGATGGATGGAAGACGATATGGAAATGGTCGCTGACAGTAGTGAGTCTACAACATCGTCTTCAACCCCACAGACTCGAACAGAGGGGGTAGATTTCTCAGGCACTAATAACCAGGAACAAGGTGTAGATGAAGCCGATTTCGTCAAGACAGATGGCTATCACATTTACTTTGTAGATAACGGTGTTTTGCACATTATGGACATCGCAGAGCCAGGTGAACTCGAACACGCCTCAACAACTTCAATTGAAGGCAATCCTGTTGCTATGATGTTGGATGGAGACAAATTGGTCGTAGTATCGACCGTTTACAGTGTTACAATAGGTTCAGGAGATCCGTTAGTAGATGCAGTGGGTTGGAGTGGAGATTGGCAGGGCTTGAGATCAAACCTACTTACCAAATTCACAGTGTATGATATTTCAAACTCATCTTCACCATCAACAAATCGAGAATTATACATCGAAGGAAATTACATGACTGCCAGAGAAGTTGGGGGGACGGTAAGAACCGTTACTCACGCTTGGATAGGCGTTCCCGAAGTACAGTCATGGTTAGATTATCCTGATAATTATTGGAACCGAGGATATAATGATTCACAACTTCGAACCTTAAGGGAAATATCGGCGCAAGAAGCAATTGCAAATAACGAGCAAATACTGGAAGAAATATCACTAGAAGACCTCATTCCCCAGATACACGAAAGAATTGACGGGCAGATAATTACTCATCACCTAAGCAGAAATGATTGCTCAGACTTCACAGCACCCGAATCGGCACTCAACAGAGGATATACTAGTATTTTCACAATCGATTTAATTTCCGAAGAGTTAGAATTTGAAGCGGACCACATCGTTGGAAACTGGCCCATGATCTACTCCTCACAAGACACACTCATCATAACCGAGAATGCTTGGGATTGGTGGTGGTTTTGGGGTAATGATGGCTTAAATGAAGCAACAAACATCCATACCTTTGACATTAGTGAACCCGGCTCAACCGTATATTCAGGTTCAGGAAGAGTCGATGGCACAATCCTAAACCAATTTTCGATTTCTGAATATGAAGGGGTCGTTAGAGTCGCTACAACAACCGGCCAGTGGGGCCGCTGGTGGATGGAAGACCCAGAACCAATGGAGTCTCATGTCATCACATTGTCTCACGCTCTAGATCTCGAAACCGGCCAAACAGACCTTCTGGAGATGGGTAGAGTTGATGGAATTGCATACAACGAGACGATATGGTCTGCAAGATTTGTAGAAGATAGAGCTTACATTGTTACTTTCCAAAATATGGATCCGCTATGGACAATCGACCTTAGCAATCCAACTAACCCGCAAATTATGGGCGAGTTAGAAGTTCCTGGCGTATCAACCTACATCCATCCTCTTTCGGATGATGCGATTCTTACAATTGGCCTAGGGCCCGCAGATGAGGAAACAGGGCTCGGTCTTGACTGGGGCCATACCCGACTTTCTCTGTTCAATGTTTCAAATTTCTCTGATCCACAACTATCTCAGGTTCTCTCAATGTCGCCGGTAGAAGACCCTAGTGAAGGTTGGACCTGGGCTTGGTCTGAAGCGACTTGGGAACACAAAGCGTTCCAATACTGGGCTCCAAAAGGTATGCTTGCAATACCGATGAATACCTACCGTTATGATTACTATTATGATGATGAGGGAAGGTACCATTATGACTACGATTGGGTTAGTAAACTGATGATTGTAAACGTGACAGAAAACAGTCTTGAAATCCATGGCGAAGTAGACCATTCGCAGTTTTATGAATCCGAAGAAAACCAGTGGTGGAATTCATACAATATACGCCGCTCAATATTCATGGGCGACTATATCTATGCAATTTCACATGGTGGAATCACAGTTACCCATCTTGATTCATTGGAAGAAACCGCATCCCATCAATTCGCAAACGTAGTGGTAGATGATACAGAATCAGAAACCAGTGAAACAGCAGTAGATAACAAGGATGAAGACTGAATCACCAGTGGGACAATCGTGCTCAATGTCGCGATATTAGGGTGTGGCCGATGGGGCCAAAATCACCTTCGAGTATTATCTAATTTACGCGATAGCGGTCTAGTGCATCGAATTACTGTAATCGACCCTTCTTTGGATGCAAGAGAATCTGCAACTTTAGCCGATGATGTCAGAGAAGAGATACAAGGCGTTGAAGCCGACTTAGTGATTATTGCATCGCCCTCCATTCTCCACGCATCCCAAGCAAAAGATTTGATGGCTAAAGGATACCATGTACTAGTGGAAAAACCTCTAGGGTGTTGTGAAGCTGAAGCGGCACAAGTGCTAGCGAGTGCTCATGAACATGGCCGCGTCATGGGTGTGGGACTTTTACTAAGATTTCATCCAGCAGTTTCCTTGGCCAAACGGATGTTAGGAAATGGTGCTCTTGGGCGGCTTGAAAATCTACGCTTTGTTCGCAGAACAACCCGTCCTCCACCGGCTGGTGGAAACGTAATTGAGGCATTAGGAGTTCATGCAATCGACTTGATGTGCCACATTATGAGCGAAGCTGAGCCAAGTGCGGTTAACGTTGAAGGTGATTTTGAAGAAGCCAGAGTGGCATTAGAATTCCCCCATGGTATCGAGGCATTAATCGATATTGGATGGGGTTCTGCTACCGAGAGAAGGACAGTAACTTTGGTTGGATCTAATTCCAGTTTAAGATTTGATTTAGATGTACACGACAGCGCTGTGTTAATTTCGGGCACAGAAGAAACAGTAATCCACTGCGAGGTAACCCATTCCCCATTAGAAGCTGAACTAAGACACATAATTGCTGGAATAGAATCCCACAAAGCAGGTTCGGCATGGGTTGCTGTGCCTGATTATGGAGCTGCTTTACGCGGAGTAAGGTGGACGGAAAGAGCGATTCATGCTATGCCTATTGTAAGGCCACATTGAAGAATCGGATACTTCTGGCCACATCATGGCCGGTGGAGCAGCATCCGAAGAATCCGAACCCCTATTCGTTCTCGAACCATTGCCTGAACTTTCGAAAATAATAGAATCTTTTACCGAAGTATCTCCTGTATTGCCAGTGATTGGAGTGGCTGCAATCATATATTTCCTAGTGAAATTTACTGATCCAATGGTCAAGGCGTGGACGACATCTTTAGTGATTCTTGGCCTTAATTATTTCATCACAGAATCTCTGTTCTATGCAATGATTTTCACTTGTATCTATGTTCTAGGGTTTTTCTTGCTTTTAGCCGCGATGAATTGGGACGATTTGAAATCAGCATTGGGAATGGATAAAGCAAGGATTTTATCGATTGGTTCGTTCATCATAGCCACTTGGATTTTGGTTGTTCTTGGTACTGCGATAGGTATGCCTGCGGGGCCAGGGATAGTAGTTTGCGTTTCAGTTAACGCATATTTGTGGTGGACCTATTATTCATTAGAGCCGACAACAGCATGATTGCGAAGTGTCAAGGACTATGCACACGCACCTGTGTGCATGGCGACATTCTCTAGTCATCCAGAACTACCCGTGATTCTTGAGGATCTACTGGAGGATGACGTACATACTTTATTCTTGAAAGCAGATTGTCCTCCGCGTACTAAAGCAGGCGGAATTGGTAATCTAAGATTGGCTGATGTTGAGGGTGCTGATGACGGGCAATGGGATACAATCCGTCTTGAATCACTACAAGAAGAGTTACTTGGTTTGATAGATGAGAATAGAGACCGCTCAGATTGTTTCTTGGAGATAGACCGCAAGGGTTGCCAGGTAATCCAGTTAGGAGATTTACGAATTTCATGTGCATGGCCTCCCTTCGCCGATGCTAGAGAAATAACAATTGTTAGACCCGTCGCCAAACTTTCAATTGGCGACTATGATATTGATCCGCAATTAATCTCTAGGCTTTCAGACCATCATCGTGGAGTCTTCATATGCGGACGCCCCGGCTCAGGTAAAACCACATTGGCACAAGCAATTGCAGAGTATCTTGACGAAGATGTCGGTGCAATGGTGAAAACCATGGAAGCACCTCGAGATTTACAACTGGCAAACAGGATAACACAATATGCGCCATTGGAAGGCGATTTAGAAAAGACAGCAGAGATCATATTCCTAGTACGTCCCGATTTCGTAATTTTTGATGAAGTACGCAGGGCAAGAGATTTCGAGATATTTGCTGACGTAAGATTAGCCGGAGTAGGCCTATTGGGGGTTACCCATGCAAACTCTGCTTTAGAGGCGATTCAGAGATTGATTGGCAAGGTTGAATTGGGACTTGTCAGCCAAGTCCTCGATACAATATTGCACGTAGAGGCAGGGGCGATCCAACAAGTATTGGAATTACGAATGACAGTAAAGCCCCCTAGTGGAATGCAGGAAGAGTTAGCAAGGCCAGTAATCGAAGTAGTTGAATTCCCTAGCGGCAGAATTACTCATGAGATGTTCGCTTTCGGCTCAGAAATTGCAGTTGTTCCAGTGGACCCCTCAACATCAGGAGGCGGAATTTCGCCAATTTCAGCACTCGCACGAGACCAGTTGGTTCACAAAATCAGGCAATGGGTTGGAGTTCAATGCGGAGTGAAAATTACCGGTTCAAATTCAGCAGAGATTTATGCCCCTAGGGGGATGGTTGCTACATTAATTGGAAAGGGCGGCGAGAATATTCGGTCTTTACAAGACGAATTAGGAGGACTGAAATTATCAGTATCAACCTTCGCTGAAATGCCTGATGATGTTCAAGTAGCGAGTGAAGAGCCGTTTGAAGTTCAAGACAGGCGTGCACGTCAGTCTAGGGGCTGGGAAAATTCCAACAAAGGCGGCCGTAAATCAAAAGGAAGACGCCGATAAGGATATTTTTCCGACACACTCATCAACACTAGACCTTCATGGCCACTCATGCCCTCTTTGCTAACCCTTGCAATCGGGGCCAGCGCATTAACTGCCGTTGCAGATTGGGCGGGGTGGCATTTTGTTTGGAGGCACGAGCTGACTCTTGGCAAAGAAAATCCTAGAAAACACAGCGCTACGAGTATATTTATGTCGTATTATCTCCCTTTCATGCCTACGCTAGCGATACTATTGGGGCCGGCTAAATTAGAAGTTTACAATGACGGATTTGCCCAAGCTGCTAGTATCCTACTGATACTGATGATGGCAATAGTTACCGGGGGAGTATCGGCCAGCGCTTGGTCAGTACGCCGCCGACATCTCGAAGAACAAGAGTCTCGCCAATTAATTGACCAACAAGATGCATTACCGGCACACGCATCTCGGCATCTTGTTTGGACAACATTAATGCTAACTATATGCTCGATTTATTGGTTCTATCTGTTAATCTTTGGTTAAGATGGATTGATGAAGGCGCGTCGGTCCCCCTAGGCTGATGGCACAGTCTCCCGACGGTACTGGAACGGCCCCAGTTAGGATTACTAAATCCTCAACTTCAGTCACCAGCGGCTTAGGAGTTACACAAAAACTAGTGGGAGCTTCGATTGCATTTGGCAATGTACTCCGAGGTACATTTGGGCCAAATGGCTTAGATAAAATGCTCTACAAAACCAATGGTGAAGCAGCCGTTACTAATGACGGAGCGAAAATAGTTGCAGAACTGATGGTGAAGCATCCAGCGGCTAAAGCATTCGTAAGTTTAGCCGAGAGTCAGGAGAATGCCTGTGGCGATGGCGTTACAGGATGCATTATTTTTGCAAGTGAATTAATGAGCGAGGCTGGAAGATTACTAGAGAAAGGACTCCATCCGCTCATTTTGGTAACGGGATACCAAATGGCACTGTCTACCACGATCGATGTAATCGAAGAACGCTCCTCCCCGGCGAAAGAACGCCTTGAAGAAGTAGCGAGAACATCTCTTGTAGGCCGTTCTACAGAAGGCGCCCTTGACCATTTAGCAAGTTTAATCTCCCAAGCAGTAATGACTATTCCTGATAGCGATTATGAACGTGTTAGGATGGCTAAAGAAGGCCAAGGAACTCCTGCAACATCACGATTGATAAGCGGACTTGTTCTTGAGAAACGTCTTCCATTGGAAAGAATGCCAAGAGACCTATCTTCGTGTAAAATTTCAGTGCTTTCATGTCCTTTAGAACTGGAATCCTCAAAGGTTTCTGCTGAAATAGAGATAAGCACTCCTGAACAGTATGAAGCCTTCATCGAGGCCGAGCAAAACAAAATTGACAAAATTGCAAACCAGGCGATTGCATCAGGTGCAAAGGCAATATTCTCAGCAGAAGGCATAGACCAAAGAATCCTGCATTCACTAGCAGATGCTGGAATATTCGCACTCGGAGGCATCGAGAGAACAATGGCTGAAGATATTGCTAAATCATGCGGCGCAATACTTTGTGACCATCTAGATGATATCTCAGAATGTTTGGGTGAAATAGAGAGCCTACACCATCAACGCCTCGAAGGCGCAGATGGAGTGCGAGAACGATTGATACTCGAAGTAGGGCCCAGTGCCGGAATTGTTACAATTCTAGTCGGTGGGACAGACGGGGTTGCAACCGAGGAAACCATACGTGGACTGTTCGATGCTCTTCGTTCTACTTGCTTGGCTAAAGAAGAGGATTCGGTTTTGCTAGGGGGGGGAAGTCTACACATCGCCGCTTCTCTGAAAGTAAGGGAAGCAGCTGAGAATTGTGCGGGCAGAGAACGCCTTTCTATGGAAGCATTTAGCAGATCATTAGAAGCAATTCCAGCAGCATTAGCCATCAATACTGGTACAGATCAAATCGACGCTCTTCTGGAATTACGCTCTATGCATAGGGCAGGGGATTTCAATGCGGGAATTACTCAATCCGGCATACCTGGAACGATAGAAGGCGCATGGTTACCAACCTATACCTTAGAGCATGCATTATCGGTAGCCTGCGAGTCTGCATGTGGCCTTTTGCGCGTAGATCAAGTTATTTCTGCTCGTGGCGATTGATGCGGCACGTTCATGAGACTAACTCCAATGACTTCCTTAACGGGTACCACTCATGGAACCAACTCCTCGTCCCCGTGCTTTACTTTCTGTATACGATAAGACAGGTATTGTCGATTTCGCAAAAGGCCTAGATCGTCTTGGGTTTGAATTAGTTTCAACCGGTGGAACGGCAAGAAAACTCCGCGAAGCCGGACTCGAAGTGATGGGCGTTTCTGAGGTAACTGGGCACCCCGAAATCTTTGATGGACGGGTCAAATCTCTGCATCCTGCAATACACGGACCTCTTCTGTGCAGGCTAGAGAAAGAATCTGACGCAAACGGATTGATCGAGTTAGGGTACCCGATGATAGAGGTAGTTGCTTGTAATCTCTATCCGTTTAGTGACGCAGCAGCAGTTCAACCTCCATTAGAAGATTTGAATCTATTAGAGATGATAGATATTGGCGGACCTACTATGGTTAGAGCATCTGCAAAGAATCACCGAAATGTGGTAATTACCTGCAATCCTGATGATTATACATCTGTTATCAATGATTTAAACGAAGGTTCTGTTTCATTGGAAAGAAGAAGAGAGTTAGCCCTCAAAGCATACGAACACACCGCCTCTTATGATACAGCAATAGCCAATGAGTTAGCAAGCAGATGGGTTGGCCTACCAGAAGATAGTGACGATACACAGGAGCAGACAAGGCGCTTACCCAATACTATGACTGCTGCAGCCTTTAGGATGCAGACTCTAAGGTATGGGGAAAATTCACATCAGGCTGCTGCCCTCTATGTTGACCCTGATGCTGTTGATGGAGAGACGTTGGTTACCGCTCACGTCGAAGGCGGTAAAGCAATGAGTTACAACAACTATTCAGACGCCGATGCAACACTTCGTTTGTGCAGGGCACTTTCTACCGAAGAATGGCCCGAGACTCCACATGCTTGTGTTATTGTCAAGCACAATAATCCCTGCGGAGCAGCTCTTGGTAAGACCCAATTAGAAGCATACGAGGCAGCATTAGCAAGTGATCCTGAAAGTGCATTCGGGTCAATAATCTGTGTTAACGAACCGGTTACAATGGATTTTGCAAAAGCCCTCGCGCCACTATTCCTCGAAGTTTTGATGGCACCATCTTTTGATGATGGCACCAAAGAAATACTGATGGCTAAGAAAAACCGCCGAATATTGACAATAGCATCTCCAAATAATAGATTGGCTCCTTTGCCTAGGAAAACCATTCGCAAGCCGATTGAAGGCGGCTGGCTAGTTCAGACGGAAGAGCCCCCAGTCATCGATTGGGATAAAGCAAAGGTCGTAACTGAAATAACGCCTACTGACAACGAAATAGCCTCGATGAAATTTGCAGTTAGAATATGTGAGCAAGTTAAATCCAATGCCATTGTTATGGTTCAGGGATTGGCTACAGTTGGAATTGGGCCTGGTCAAACTAGCCGGGTTGAAGCAGTAAAGATAGCAGCTCGCAGGGCTGGAGAGCGTGGCCAAGGCTGTGTTTTGGCTAGTGACGCCTTCTTCCCCTTCAAGGATGGAATAGAGCAAGCAGCGGCCGCAGGAGCGTCTTCGATAGTCCAGCCAGGCGGCTCAATTAGAGACCAGGAAGTCATCGATGAAGCCAACGAAAGAGGCATGTCGATGTTATTCACAAGCCATCGACTATTCCGCCATTGACCGGATGTTAGTTAAGCAGTTGTCGCCTGAGTGATAGCATGGGCCATTTGAAAGACATACAGAAAGGGTATTTTTCTCATCTATTCGGGGCATTCAAAATGTCTGGAATTTTTCTCTTTGGCGCTATACGGTGTATCGTACATGGTATCCTTCCGAACTTTGACACAACCTGTGCTCAAGATACGGCAGGTAAAGTCAACATGAACATCCCGGAATCACTTCCGTGATTTTACCATCGTAGCCACATAAATCATTCCTATTACTCCGACCATAAGAATAGTAATTGAGCCGAATGCATTCTCATCTGCTCCATTCCAAGTAGATGGTTTGAATAAATTTCCATCACCCTTGGTTGAAACGAACCAAACAAAGTATGCAGAGGCACTGACCATCAAACCAATCATCGCTACAATCAGCATCTTAACGTGTTGTGGTAATGTTTTGCCAGTAGCATAATATTCAAACATTGATTTTCCAAAATAGCGGTTTGTCAAAGTCCACCTGAACAACTTCTCATTAGACAATGAGAACAAGAATGCAGCAGGAACTGCCCATGACACTGTAGGCCATCCCGGAATCCAAATTCCGATAATAGCAAACAGAACGAAAAGCGAACCCAGTCCAATGTAGATCTTACTCTTTATGGGGCTGCTGACGACTGCGTATTTTTCGACTACGGCATCAACCGTGTCTAGTCTGCCGTCCATGGACTAGGTTCGACTTCATCATTATCAATCATATCGTTGTCAGCCGAAGGCATATTGCCAATCCCTCTGTCGCACAACTATGGCAGAGGATTGGCAACTCCCGAGAATCGGGACTCCTTCAGACCCTCTCCGTCTTGGAGTTTTAATCTCAGGTTCAGGTTCGGGAATGGAGGCATTATTGCGCCATCAGGAGAAATTAGGATGCCTCCATACAACCAATGTTGTAATCAGTGACAGGTTAGGAATTGCTGGATTAACTAAAGCCCAAAACATGGATGTTACAGCCGTAGTAGTGCCCTTGCCTGAAATCGAAGACAAAAATAAACGCAGATTGGTTCACGAAGAAGAAGTAAATCAAGTTCTAGCAGATCATGGAGTCGAACTGGTAATTCTATCCGGATACATGAGGATTTTGACACCATCATTCGTACGCCCATGGGCAGGAAGACTGCTCAATATTCACCCCTCTCTATTGCCTAAATTTCCCGGGGCTCACGCTCATAGAGATGTAATAGCGGCTAAGGACGCTATATCTGGATGCACAGTCCATTTTGTAGACAGTGAGATGGATTCGGGTCCTATACTGGCTCAAGAGACTGTGAAAGTACTTTCAACCGATACAGAGGAATCTCTTGGCGATAAAGTAAAACTCAAGGAACACATACTGTATCCATTGATTATTGACCAGTTGGCTTCAGGAAAGATTGAATCTCCTTAAGCTCAGATGGGGTATTGGTGTTTCGAGCCTTTATGCCACCCTCGCAAGATGGTAAATTTTTGAAAACCTCGCTGATCTTGAGTGAAAACTCTAGTTTTGCACCACTGTCGAAATTAGCCAATAGGGGTTGACGCCTTCCTCTATCATCGATAGGGACTCCATTTATTATTGAAAATAATTCAGCATCGGCTAAATATGCATCACATGCTGCTAATTGTACAACTCCATTTATTTTAGACAATAAATCAAGTAATGACTCTGCTAAAGTTGGAGATGAATCAATCACGCATTCTTCATCGAATAAAGTTGATCTTTCTTGAGTGCCACACATTACAATAATACGGCTACAACCAGATAGTTTCAATTCTTTAGAGAGCCTGCTGACATTAGAATGAATCAAAGACTTATCTTCACCCATTCGAGAAGAGTTGCCACCAGCTAGAATGATTCCTGTTTTCATCAATCCGCCTCAGTGCATCGAATCAAGGCCGTCTAATGATAATTCAACCTCTCCTAATAACTCATGAACTCTAGATAATAGTGCACGTCTTTCCTTCGAAGAACGTGCCTGAGGCAACCACTCTAGTAGGCGCCTAATATCTTGAGCATCTCTTGAGACGGTCCAATTCAAGACATCTTCGAGAACCGGGTTATCAGCTGGTAGAAAGCGGTCTGCCATGGAACGTCTTGTACAAGGAGCAACAAAAACTCACGCATCCAAAGAGCGCTTTCTGATGCGTTCGAACAACTCTCCGCCGCCGGGGGCCGCTCTAACCAATTCAGCAAACTCATCTCTCATATCCAAAGACGCAATTAGCATTGCATTTTGCTTCTGGATTTTGTTCGCATTCCAACTCTGTAGAAATTCGATAGAGGGGATTGGCCTACCCGACCGCTTAATCTCCTCAACAACCTCAAGCACCAGGTCGATTGGAAGGCTTCTGTCGATAATTCCCAATACCTTTTTCCAAGCATCCCCTTCCATATTTGCAATTAGTAAACCGATTAATTTGACATCTTCCCTACCGCATCTTTTCCATAATCTTCTGATTAAGTCCGCACACCTATACTCATGGTTTGTTAGCAGCCAGGAGGCAATTCTACGCATAGTCGGGTCATCGGTTCCGATGTGGAATGAAAGCCCACTTTGATGCAATAATTTGTCAGTTATTGAACGATTTACCAGACTCTGTGCTCCGCAGTCGTATACCTTTTTTAGAAATACTAGAGACTTTCGACCTTTGGGAAGACCTTCATCTAGAAGTTGATCGAGGTCATCGACCACAATTCCACCTCAAGCACTCTTTGTACGAACGCTATCGAACAGACTTCCAACTAAAGAAACACTGTCTTTGAGAGTCCCAAGTAATTTGTCAACCACGTTTTCATCTTCGGTCTTTTGGCGTATCATGTCACGCAGATCAGCCTCGATACGAGCATGGTCGCTATCATCGATATTGAATTGGTCTCTAAGGTGCGCTAATACGGCGAACTCATCTTTTGAAAGTGAGGCGTTTACGATTGCGACTTCGAACACTCGGGTGTAAACCAATCTCTGCTCGTTAGGGGTGACTTCTCTTCCATCACTTGTATCTCTACTCTCTCTAATCGCAGAATATACTTCAGCGGGCTCTTCAGGGGTAAGTCCTAGCGCATTGGCTAATTTGATGATTAAGCGCTTTTCCTCACGTGTTAAAAAACCATCACGAAGCATTACTTCTGTGGTAGTTCGGAACACATTGAGTGCTCCCACGTTCTCGCCGGTCACAACACAGCGAGAACTCTCCTCCTCTTGAACCTCATTGCTATCTACAAAAACAGCATTATTGGGTTTTTTTGAGTGATAGGGTTCAAGAAGGGGTAGCCGGTCCGGAGTATTGTTCAAATCCGATTCACGACCATATTAAGCCCCACAATTTGGGCATAAGGTCACCCTGGAAATCTGCCGAAAGGCTCACTGAAAGGGATAGTGCAAAGGCTAGAACAAGGAGAGATTCCTATGGCAACAAAAAATAGCAGAGGGCACAAAGGCGGCGCTGGTAAATCTAGCAAGGCAATGAAGTACCTCATTAAAGCAGACCTAAAGGTTAACGGAAACGTCCAGCGCAAGGACATTATTGGCGCAATCATGGGGCAGACAGAAGGTCTGCTTGGTGATGATTTAGAACTACGCAAACTACAGCGAACCGCTCGCATCGGCCACGTCGATGTTGAAGTGAAGAGTAGTGGTGGAAAGGTGAATGGCGAGATTTTGATACCCAGCAGCATGGACAATGTCGAGACTGCGATTATCGCATCAAGTCTAGAAACCATCGATAGAATTGGGCCATGTGCGGCTAAGATTACAGTTACTGAAATCCAAGACGTACGCTCAACAAAGGTAAATGCGGTCATAGACCGTGCAAAAGACCTACTGTTGGTTATGGTAAACTCTGGCGATGCAGCAACAAAGACTGTAATCGAAGAAGTCCGCAGTGTACTTACTGTTGGCACAGCAAAGAATTTCCACGGCTTAACCTGTGGCCCTAATGTTGAAACTAGTGATTCATTAATCATTGTAGAAGGTAGAAACGATGTTCGTAATCTCCTCAACTTTGGTGTGAAGAATGCAATTTCATGCGATGGCGCTGGAACAATTAAACAAGAATTAATCGATTTGGGAGCAACCAAAGAAAATGTCATTTTGGCAATTGATGGTGATCGCGGTGGCGAAATGTTATTCCGCCAACTAAATGAAACTATGAAGATTGATTTCGTAGCTCAAGCACCTGTTGGACAAGAGTGGGAATTACTTCCACAGAAGACTGCGACCAAGTGTCTATCACAAAAGGTAGAGACTGCAAAGTTTGCAGCTAAACTTCCAGCAGACGCTCCTAGTGAAGATGCAGATGCATGGTTAGAAGAAGGCGGCGAAGAGGCTGAAGAAGAACAAGCTCCAGCAGAAGTACACGAGTACTTCGACCACATTGCTGACCTGAAGGCTAACAATGCAGTCTTTGTGAAGGTTGACGGTACAGTTACAGACGCTGTGGGGCCATCTAAGTTGGCTGCAGCAGCAGAAGAAGCAGACGGCGCAGTAGCAATTGTATTCAACGGAGCAGTCAGCGATCGTATCCTTGACATTGCTTCAGAAGCAGCGATTGAAACGGTTATTGGAACCAAAGAAGGCAAAGGTTTCGCAACTCGTGACGACGTCAAGGCTTGGCTTACCGAGAAACACGCTTGAAACTCATAACAAGGTGAAGTTTCATCAGCGGAGAAGTGTCATCTCCCGTTATGGGCGATGACTCTTCTTCCCCGGCTACCCCCGCACGAGCGGTAACTGTTGAGCGAAAACCAGGAGCCCAATTGGCTCTTGCATTAACGGTTTTCGCCCTCGTATTAGCATCAAATTCGATAATAAACGATTCTTGGTTGACGCAGACTCAGGATGCAGGCAATGTTGAAATTATAGCAGATTATAGTTTAACCGAAATATCGGTCGAAAATACTGCAACTGGCGAATCTGAGGTGTCAGGGTATGACTCACTTTACGATGATTGTAAAGATATAGGGGGAGGGGGCGATGAAGACTCTTGTGCGAATGTCAAAGATTTCCATGACGCAGGATTCGTTGCAATAATAATGCTCATAATTGGTAGTATCATTCTACTCGCTGCAACAGTCATGCAGGTCCGTTCAATGATGGGAATGGGCCAAAGAAAGTCAAACTTGGTATCTGCAATTGCAGGAATATGGGTGGGGATTTCAGTACTCGTGTGGTCGTTAATGCTACCAGATAGCGATGTCGGCCCTGAATGGAGCCAAGGAGTCTGGATGGCATTAATCGCAGCAGCAGCAGGTTTAGTCGCAGGATTTAGTGGCGTAATTCAATCATGGATAGACGGACCTCCTCGCATGCGTGCCACCGGTGTTAGAAGCGGTTCTGGGATGAAAGAGTTCGTTCTAAAAGAATCATCTTGTGGCGATCGTTGTCTTTCAATATTAGTCGATTCTGAATTGATTAGAGTCGCTAAAGTCGAACGTGTAGGATCTACTGCATCTACTAAAGATATACTCGCAACACGCCGTGATTCATACACTGGGTTTTCTCACCAAAGATTAGACTGGCTTGATGATTTCAAAGGACTATGGTGGGTCATCAGTGGAGCAACTCTAATCTGTTCATTTATGATTAGTATTCTATTCCTAATTCCATTTACAATTACAGCAACCCTAGCATTGCTACAACTCATGGATCCGGAGCGTTTTGTTGTTTCAACAAACTCAGGAAATCACCCATTTTACATTAACAGATGGCGCTCGAATAGGGAGCTGACTAATCTAGCAATGGACTTGGTTGACGAGGCTATGATTGCCGTTTTACGAGGAGAGGAATTAGATACCAACTCTCTTGATGCACAAGCAGATTTAATCGCAGAAAGATTCAGCGCCAATAGAGATGCTAAGAGAGAGGCAGAACAAGCGGCAGCAGCAGAAAAGGAGGCTTTCATTGCAGCAACAAACACAGCCCCTGCGCCACCTTCTGTCGTTATGCCAACTACTGAAATTCCTCCGCCTCCGGCGCCAATGCCGGTAGCACAAGAGTCACAGCAAGTGGTTACTAGTGAACTTCCTCATGAAGCGCCAGAGCCCCAAATAGAAGCACCAGTTGCGGCACCAGTTGCAGAACCAGTTGCAGAACCAACACCGTTAGTGGAAGCACCACAAGCGCCTCCTGAACCTGCCCCAGAGCCGATAATAGAAACACCTCCAGCGCCAACGCCAGTAGTAGCAATTCCGCCACCACCCCCATTGCCGGCAGTCATCCCTGTACCTGCAGTAGCATTGCCTCCACCTCCACCGGCATTACCGCTACCGCCTGTTGTAATGCCCCCTCCGCCAGGAATAGCGGGGATTCCAGCACCTCCGCCACCTATGGGAGCAGCAATAATGCCGCCACTTACTACTCAGCAATCGATACCTGCACCACCTGTAATAGTTCAGGCAGGCCCTCGGGAAGAGAACCTTTCAGATGATGAGAAAGACAACCTTCTAGGCGATCTTAGTTCGTAATTAACGAACCCCGCCGGCATTTGCCAACAAGACTCTGCGCTTTAGCACCTTGACTTCATTCGATAGAGCAGTGATGTTGTCAAGGTTTGGTAATTCATAATCATCCGCATCTAGCGGTATCGGAGTACCCGGCCCAGGGATTCTTTCCAATGCTTGTCCAAGTTTGGAAGCATCATCAAGTAAAACTCCTTTTGAGCCATTATGACGAGCTTCGAGACGAGTCCTTGTCCATTTGGACAGTACATCGGCGAGTTCAGCAAGGGTGGCCAGTAGTGAGTATCGTTGGCCATCAGCATCATCACCCCTCGGCATCAATCGCAATGAAAGTCGTAATAATCTGTCTAGGCGCATATCTCTTGGCTCTATTCCTACGTGTGAAGCAAGAGTTCTGCGTACTGAAGCAACGTCATGCTTATCATCCAATAAATCAGCTTCATCGTTTAATCCAAGCGAGCGTAATAATTGTCCTAATGCGGGAGTATCTGCTTTGATAATTTCAGGAGTAGGGGATTTTACGGAGACCACAGTTTCTATTTCTACGGCCTTCTCAATCTCTTCTTCTTCCAGAGTTTCATCTTTACTAGTCTTAGGCACATTTGGAACCACTGTAACAACCGGCTCTTCTTCAATCACAGGTGTGATTTCAGCAACATTTCTTTCCTCACTTTCTTCCATTTCCTCTAGTATTGCTTCCATAGCATCTTCTTCAGTGTTTTGAGGAACTGGTATTAGCACAGGTCTTGAGCGCTTTCTCGGACGCCATGCAATAAATTTGAAATGTTCATCTACGATATTTTTCTGGGATAAATTAATCATCATTTGTTGAATATTAGCATTCAATAAATCGAGTTTATCGGGGCGGGATAAGTCTAAATTTACGGCTACCGAGAGTTCAGGATCTCTTGTCCAATCCAAGTTGGAAACTCTTCTGCGTAAACGTTCATGGTTTCCTACTGCTTCTCTAATCGAACCGATTCTTAATGCAAGGGCAATCGGGTTATCTCGTAGCATCTCGTTAATCGAGTCTACGGAAAAGCCATTCTTGTACCATCCATCGATTTCTTCTTTCATCCGCCGCTCCAAACGCTCAACAGGAATTCCAGAGACCCGCCTGTTTAGACGTGTATCAGAAATTAAAGTTTCAAACTCTGATAAAGATAAGACTGATGTTGGACAATCCTCCGCTAGACCATTACGAACCAAATCCATCCATTCACTTTCGAGCATTGAGCGATGTCTTGCACCTCTTCTTGCCCGACTATCTACGAATCCTTCCATTTCTTCTAACAGGCCTATATCAAGGTCAAATTCTCGTAATATCGAAACTCTTCGTAAGATTTCATCCTCTCCTGCAATCGATGCATCAAGGGACATTAAGGCCTCGATTAATGCAGCTGCAGAGTTATATTTGCTCTCATCACGCTTTAGCCAAGCAATTGCACTTCGAGGCTCTTCGGCGACTCTTGAACGCCAAACGTCCATTGCGAAACCTCGATCTTCCCATGCTCCGATTATTTGCATTCCTTGTAACTCTAATTCTCGCCATTCTTGATCTAATGAGTCTACCAGGTCTACGAATTCTTCAGTCCTTTCTAATTGACCAGCAACTGTTGAATTTTTACACCTATCTGGCCACAATGTCTCGAAGTCTTTC
>MDSY01112433.1_pt1 | contig 35773 bp, 25 predicted proteins | sample 811131 | NCBI WGS metagenome assembly MDSY01 (sample SAMN05326643, study PRJNA326480) | marine metagenome | isolation source: seawater | place: Atlantic Ocean: South West | collected 2010
CTATACTCTCTCCTCCTGCACTTTCTTCATTTAGTTCGGGTGTTTGTGCTTGTGGTTTTTTTAGTTTTTCTTCTTCTTTAATTTTTGCCTCTATTATTTCAATAATTTTTTCAGGATTTTCAGCATCTTTATCTGATATTTCAATCCCTAAACCTTTAGCTTTAGCTGTAGCTTTTATGTTATCTAATAATTTTTTTGTTTTTTCTTTTGCTGTTTCTTCTGCTTCTGCTACTTTTTTTGCCGCTTCTGCTACTTTTTCTGCTGCTTCTGCTTTTGATACTGTTGCTGCTGCTACTTTTTCTGCTGCTGCTGCTTCTGCTGCTACTGTTTTTTTTAATTTATCACCTGTGGCTTTTACTTTTCTTTTAGCTGAGTGTAATTTTGTTTTTGCTTCTGTTTCTAATACTTCTGCTGTTGCTTTTGCTTTTTCTGCCGCTTTTGCTTTTTTTCCTGCTGTTGCTTCTAAAGCTGCTGCGTTTTCTAAGTTATCACCTGTGGCATTTTCTTTTGCTTCAGCTGAGTTTAATTTTGTTTCTGCGACTTCTTTTGCTTCTTTAGCTTCTTTAACTTCTCTTGTTATTTTTCTTACTTTGATACCTCGAAATCGTGCTTGAATTTTTGTTGCTGCTGCTGGTTCTTCTTCTGCTGCTGCTGGTTCTCCTCCTTCTGCTACTGGTTCTTCTTCTGATGCTGCTGGTTCTTCTTCTGTTGCTGCTGGTGCTCCTGTTGTTGCTGACTTTGAGAAAGCCTGTTCATAATCCTTAACTAATGTTTTTAAATCTTCTCGTTTAAATCCCGTTGTAGGATCCAGAAAATTCTCAAATTGTTTTTTTAAGCCACCATCACCACCATCACCACCATCACCACCATCACCACCATCACCACCACCACCACCATCACCACCACCACCTAGAAAATTTTGCTTAAGATTTTCAACCTCTTCCAATTGTGACAATGAAACATGATTAGAATCCCTTTCATCTTGTTCTTCTAACAAACTAAATTGAGCATTGATAACATCTTGAAGAAATTTTGTACGAACCTCTGATTTCTGTGTTTTTGCTAACTCTTTTTCTATTTTTGCTTTAGCTCTATCAGCTTTCCGCTCCTCAAAACGCTTCACATATGTTTTCCGTCCCTCTGCTTTTACTACAGTCTCAGAATCTCTTAAGTCACTCTCGTCAACCTTAGGTTTTTGCTGAGGTCCCGCCACATCACCAGATAAAGATGAATTACTAGATTCATTCAAACCCTCCGAACCCTCCACAGATTCAAGTGAATCATTTGCTGAAGGTTTTTGACTAGACTTCTTACCTGTGAATGCATTCCAAGCGTTCTTAACTGCAGTCCCAAATTCCGCACCTGATTTATAAGCAAAAGAATCTTGAACATTAGAACCGAAATTCTTAATTTTATTGCTAAAGGTCCCCTCATCATTAGAATCCCCATAATTTCCTGATGTAAATTCAGCTAACATAAAAATAGAATTGAAAAAACCCTCTGCAACTGATACTGCAGCATCACCAAGAGCACCAGCCCCTTTTCCAAACACTTCTCCAGCCACTTTTCGAGCCGCTTTTCCAAACTTACTATTTCCAACCCTAGAAGCAGCAGTACCAGCCCTAGAAGCAAGCTTACCCATACCTTGTACAATGGAAGAATCCATTGCCCTATCCATTCCCTTAGCAATTCTCAGCCCCACTCTATCGCTGAAAGAACTAGCAGAAGAAGTAGGAACAGGGCTATCGCCTGAACCAGAACCAGAATCAGAACCAGAATCAGCACCAGAATCAGAATCAGAATCAATAGCAACAATCTCATCAGAAGCAGTAGAAGCAGTAGAACGACCCTCAAGAGCTCCTCCAAAATAAGCACCAGCAACACCACCAAGAAGCATACCAATACCAGCACCAATAGGGCCACCAACAGAACCAAGGGCAGCACCAACAAAAGCTCCATAAGCAGCAGGTGCAGCCGGAGATTTCGTCGCTCTAGGATCTCTCCCTGTTAACGTATTAATAAACGTATCTAGTCTTTGTTCTCTAGTCTCACCAGCTAAACCTGTTAATGCCTTATGAAAGCCCTCGTTTTTTCCTAACATGTCAACTAATTTAGCTTTAGGATCACCACCTGGGTTATCAAGTAACCACTGTTTAAGCTCTGCTATTTTAGCTTTTCCTTGAGCACCAAATCCCGCTTTAAACGCCTGATTAATAGCCTGACGATTCTCACGATCTTTATTAACTCTTTTTTTGAAATCCGCTAAATGACTTGGAGGAATTTTGGTGTTTGCAAGAGCCTTCATAGCCTCCTGAAGATCCTCCTGGGTTGTGGCCTTCATAACATCTTCCTTTGCTTTTACAACCTTAATAGCATCGTCTTTACTTAAGATAGCTTCCTTACCAAATTTTTTGTCCCAACGATCCTTTAAATCCTTCTTAAACGAACCAACAGCCCCTTTATGCTCTTCTAAAATAGCCTGATCAATTGCGGTTCTAGCCTTAAAAATTTCGGCCAAAGTAAGTTCATTTTCTAATTCAGCTGTTTCTGTAAACCCACCTATAGAAGATTCATCACTCACCATCCCTTCATCACCCTCTGCAGCACCCTCTGCAGCACCCTCGTCTTCATTATAAAAACCCGACTCTGTTGTGTCCGCATTCCCCTCGACAAAAAATCCCATTAACCGATCCACCATCATCGTTGCTAACGCAAATTTCAAACCACTAAAATCCAGTACATTTTTAGCAGATGTTTCTGCCGCCCCCTTCTGTGTTTGGTTAGGATCATCTTTAGTATCCTGCTTTGCTTTTTTAGCAGCCTCTTTATCTGATAACCCCTTTCCTTCTTTCTTTAAAAACTCCTTACGTTTTTCTTTTAATTTTTTTACGTTGTTGGCAACCCCACTAGCCATTTTTTTTGCAACACCCATTGCTATCTTAATCAGGACCCCCTTAACCCCATCCAAAGCTTTATTCATACGATTCGTAATCGCTTCAGCGCCATCAAAGATGGCCTTTAATTGTGCCACTTCTCCTTTTTCTAAAGCACCAATAGCTCGTTCTAAATTTTTACCAGCACCCGTGGCCTGTATCCCTGTAATTTCTGATAACACATCCAATTTGGATTCATTTTGCTTATCTTGTATTTTTTGCAATAACTTCATCATTCTCATCCGCTTTTTAACAGCCGATTGAGCCTGAACAAGCTGCGCTTTATTAACCACCAATTTTCCACGAGGTGTAAGTGTCATAGTACCACTCATCTTTTGTGGCCCAGAACCTGCATTCTTTGCATCATGTTTTTTAGCTGTTTTTTGATGATCATCATTTTCCATATTACTCGCCTTATCTTCTGCCCCTCGTTCAGCATCATTTTCGTTATCCTCATCATCGTTACTATCATCTTTTTGCGTCGCAAATTTCTCATCTATTTTGTTCATAGTTCCTATAGTTCCGATTAATAACCAAAGATCCGAAATAAATTTTCCTAGCCCTGATAACAATTGATATTTAGCCGAAGTTAACAAAAGTTTCTTAACAGCCTTTTTCTTATGTTGCTGTCCTGAAACAGGATCCGGACTACCAGCTGCCACATATTGATTATATAAAAACGCCATCGAAAACGTAGCTAACACAGCGGCTTCTAGTGCTATTAAAATTTTTGTTTCTTCTTGCTGGTTTCGTGCACTAGTCCGGCTCATCCATTGCGTTGAAATATCTTGAATCAAATCAGTTTGAATAGCATTATGACTTTCAACAGTTTGAAACACTGCTTGCAACATATTTGTACCCGAAGACATCCCAGCAACTTGCTGAACCTCTTGTTGATATAAACTATACCGAGATGATTCCAACATCATAATTAATATTTTCATCACCGACGTTCCTGCCAATTGCTGATGAATATTAGAAATTTCAATCGGATCTAACATCTCATATTCCATACCTGGTGAAAGTTCCATCAAATATGTTTCATCATCCGTAATAAATTCACTTAATAGCTTTCCTTCTTTTTTTTCAATAGCATCAAGATTCATTGTGTTATTAATAGGTTTACCATAAGCCAGTAGTTCTTCAGAATTAGGCTCAAAAGCAACATATTTTAAAGAATTTCGTAAACGCAGGTTACGATCAGATGTTAAAAAACTCTTAAAATCACTTGCTTGTTCATTGGAAGCACTATGAATTCCAAAAACAGACTTATCTGGAGCAGTAGGATCATGTTTAGTTAACATTTTTTCAAGTTTAGTATGTTTATCATCATTCTGATAATCTGCCCAAACACCCCCATAATCTCCTGTATATTCTATTGCTGCTTTAAGTTGATCTAATGCCGTTGATAACCCTCCTGCAGTAACACCCCCTACTCCCCAACCTTGAATCCAACTAGTCATGGCTATAGGCATTTCTGCCGAAGCTTTAGTCATCGATAAATTTTGATGAAATAATTCTTTATCCAGCGATATATTATCATTCCAATCTTGGACAATATTACTAATATCAGTCTTAAAATCATTTAGTAATTCACTTTCAAGAGACAACAAATTATCAACAACAGAAAACCCATTTCCATCGATCCGACCATAAGCATCTTGTTTATTAACACCTACAAGATCCGCTACAACTTGTTCTATAACATCCAATACAGCTCGTAGAAGTAACAAATGAATCCGAAGTATCATAAAATAAGTTTGCGAATTTTTTGATGCAATCGCTAAAGCCAAACCATTTTGAACAACCTGGCCATCACCTTGATTACGAATAAAAGAATGTTGAATATGAGAACTACTATCAGTACGTACACGAGCTACCTTTCCTTTATTTTTAATCTGAAAATAATCTCTATCACTACCAGGAGACCCCATATTATTCCATTTAAATGACTCCCTTACATTCGTAAATTGATATCGTCCTTTAAATAAATAGTGTTTTAAATAATTTACATAAGTATCAGAATAAGCCGAAGTATATGAAGAGTATTGATCTAAACGAAAAGGACCATCTACTCCTTGTGGCGATGATGATGGTTGTAAACTAAAATTAGGATTATTTAAATTCCCAGAACTAACCTTGTCAGAGATTTGCTTATCTGAATATAAACTTTGACCAGAATCATTTAAAAGCCATGATCGATTACTTGCAATATTATCACTTTCTTCTATTAAAACCGTAGAATGTTTATATTTTCTCATAGCAGTCTTAAATGCATATGTTGTTGATTCAAGAATAAGTTCAAGAGACGCGGCAGAAGTCGTGGCAATCGCCATCATCCAATAAGTAGGATCATTATGCCCAGCAGCTACCTGAGCAATAGCAACTGGATCAGGAGGTACCATAGCAAGTCGCACTGGAATACTTAAAACTATAGGCATATAGAAACTAGGAGCAATATAATTAATCAACACAAGACCTAATGTTCTTGCCAACTTAAGTGACATTTGAAAAACACTCTCATAAGCATCAATCCTAGTCTTAGATAAAGAGTTCAACGTTTGTACCAACTGTGATTGATGTTGAGACATTAATTGAACCCCTTTATTAATCTGATTAAAATCTGCAGTAAATGATTGTTGTACCAAACTTAAAAGACCCGTAGAAGCACTCGTTCCTTTCACACCTATATCTTTTGACCAATACTTAGCTTCTTCTAATCTCGCTTTAGCAATTGCCTGATAAACACTAATAGCAACAGCCATATACGATTGAAAAAAATGCATACGTTCACGATAAGCAGCAAAAAGTTCAGTATTATACATAGCATAAGGTTGGCCATTAATCCCCGCAGGACTCGAAGCAACCCCTGACATAGCACCATTAACCATTGTTTCTATCGCAATTTGTATAGGTTTAAATATAAGCGTTAAGATCTGCATAGGGTTTTCAGGAGGTTGGTCCGTAGCACCTAAACCCTCAAAGTCAAGTAAAAAATTAAAATCTTCATTATTTTGAATAATCCCCTGACCTCCAGAAAGATTATCATAGCTAAATTTATCAGTATTAAGACTATGAATCGATCTATCAGAAATAGATGAAGGCTCATTAATTTTAAATTCTCCTTCACCACCATATTCACTATCTAATACTTTCTTCATCAATTTTCCAATACGACCACCCTTGTCTCCTGATGGATTACCCGAATTCGTATTTAAAGATAAGGGTACAGAAGCTTGACTGTTAGAAAACCCAGCTAATGCTGATAAACTAGTGGAATTTATCTCAGAAATATTTAAAACTTTACTTCCCTCTGAAAGACTATTCCAACCCCCAACACCATCAGCATCAGCAGTAGCATCAGCAGCATCAGTAGACCAAATAGGAGTTGATTTATCCTCTTTGTCCCTTGTAAACATTTGATAAGCAACAGATCCATACCTTTGTTCAAATAACGTCTTATAATAACGCTCCATACCTGGATCATTAGAATCAATATACCCAGAAAACTCTTGACCAGTCTCCTTTAATATATCAATTGCAGTTAAATTTAAAGATAAAAAACGAGAAGATCGATACGCATTAATACTATCAACCTTAGTAAAAAAGTTCTGTAATTTAAGTTTTAAATTTGCACGAAGAAATGTAAAAATACCAGTCAACTCATCAATTACATCAGTAGCTCCCCCAACAAAGAAATTTAATATAAAACCTGCAAAAGCCTCCCCTGGAGATTTATTAGCAAGGGGCATAACAGCACGAGCCCATGTTTCTATATCTAACTCTTTTTTTTGTTTAATAGCACCATTAATAGTTGTAGAATAACTAATTATTTGATCACAAATCTGATCAATCCCACTATTAGCAATACTTTGAAAAGATCCTAATGTTCTAGAAAATTTTGATAATTGCTTATCAGTAGATTGCCTAGCTTTATCAACACCAGCCTTAACATCAGATTCCAAAGAAGAATCATGTATCTCACGAGCCTGATTAAGCTTTAATTCTGTAACACCATTAACTATATGAAATAATAATAATAATTTATTAAAAAGTTTTCTTAACTTATACGAATATTTAAATAATGCCTCTTCATTAATAGTAACCCCCTGCACAATATTAGCATCCCGAGGAACATCCTTGGGATCTACAAAACCACTAGCCGAACCTAAATCAATACCAGCAACGTCTAATTTATGATAATGAATATCTACAAAATGAAATTGAGGATCTCCTGCTGCTCGCTGTATTGAATCATTTTTCTCGAACAAACCCTCTTCATCAGTATTATTAAAAGTAATTTTGTCATATTGAAAATTCCCATCCTTATCCTTCTGTAAAATCATATTAGAATCAATAAAATGGTACACTTTCTTTAAGTTTGACTTTAAACGTGTAAGTTCTTTCATTAAAATCGGTTTCTGTACTACTCTGATAGCACTTGATTTATTCTTTAATGCATTTAATTCAAATTCAATATTAGCAATGTATGCACTAATTTCTCTATATTGATTAAGATGTTTAGCTGCCTCGACAGCAGAAATAGCTTTAAGTTGACTTCCATCTTCAATAGCCCAATAACTAGCAATATCAACCTCAGTGAGATCAGGTGATTGAGGATCTGAACTCCCAGGAATACCTGGAGCATAACCTTGTGATTGTGCACCATGACTTAATCCATAAAGAAATGTTTCGTGATTTTCTAAATGATCCCACTTATCATCAATATATAACCCCCCAGGTCTATCATCTTTATCAGCACTATCTCCAGTCGCTCCCAGATCATACTCGACAGAAAATAAACGTTTCACATTCCTTAGTTCAGTTCCTCCTACAATACTACTCAATATGTCATTCCAATCAATTCCAAAAAAAGACTGTCTATCATGAAGATACTGATTATTACCTGCTGCAGGAATATTATCTCCAAAATTAAATTTTTCCGCATTAATAATAGCCATATTATTATAATTTATTCCATCAACATCGCTATAATCAGCATTGCCCAAATCAACAACAAACTCCCCCAGATAACGTTGAGTAATAATGCCTTCTGCTATTAATGTGTCCCAAATAACATCTACCTTAGATGAAATACTATCCGGATTATCTAAATCAGCTGAATCATACGAAACTAACCCTGTTCCATCGCCAAGAAAAATTTTTCCATCAAGCGCAGCAGCAATAGCATCTTTAGTAATCAAACCACCAACGGTACCCCCCCCCAAAAGAGCCTTATACGGAATTAATGTTACATAAGATTGTTGAGCAGTTTTTCTAGATGTCTCATACTCAGAATTTGCATAGGTAGTAGTATTAAAAGAAAACACACCATTTGAATCTGAAGCGAACCCCAATGCATTTAAAAAGTTTTTCACTATATCCATATCGCTTTTTTCTAAATTCAAAAGATTATCGGGAGCACTGCTATCCCGATATTTCCAAAAATCTTTTACTACACCATTTTGCAAATATTGAATTCTATCTCCAAATACAGCTTCTGAAGTACCCCCAACTCCATCGATATAAGTCGTCCCCTCTACCATTTGATCTGCAGTTAAAGTAGAAAGACCTTCCCATCGATTATAAAAATTTATTAAATCCTTAATATCCTCTTCATCAAGCGCCTGTCTAGAATTAAGAGAATTAAGAAGTTTATTAATAAAATCCAACGATGGTGAATCTCCACTACCATCTTCATATTGATTCGTATCTACAACACGTAACCGATTTAAACTATCTAGAAGTTGGTTTTTTTTGGATTCAAACGCACCCTTTGCCCCATTATAGGCTGTAATACGACCTTGATAATACGAAGACGCTTCCAAAGCAGTTTTTTTGCTATTTAATGTGTCCATAAATGCAAGATATTCCTCAGTTTGATTTTCATAAAGAGGATCAATAGAAATAGATTCAGGAGTTTTTTCGTTAAAAACCCGTTTCAACCATTTTCGAATTTCGCTATCATCAGTAACAGCTCGATAAAGCCCCCCTTTCATCTGACGAGGAATAACAAGCTCCTTTTCACATTCCTTTTGAATTTCAGCAATAACCTTATTAAATACATGCATAATATTTGTCGAATCATAATTAACATCCCAACCAACTCCATCAAGATTCATCCATAAATCTTCTATCCCTGCCGCTGTTCGAAACGTATCATCAATCGCTTTAACCAAATTAAAATCAACATCATTAATTTCAAATACCGTCTCAAACGATCCTTCGTCAACCGATAATAATGACTGTTTACCAACACCATCTAAATAATGTATATCTGAATACAAATCATCAGGGTTTAAATCAACTTTCGTAATCGCATGATGCACCTTAGCACCATTAGGTAACTCAAACGTACCAGCCACCAACCGAACCATTGATGCAACATCCTTCTTAGAATATCCCAACCGATAATGAAAAACATTGGATAAAACTCCTGTTAAAACAATCGCAATATCTTCACAATCCCCCTGACGAGTTTGCAACGTTTCTGTAATATGTTGCCAATTATCAACATCCTGAGCATCCGAAACATACGCAAACCCTTCCTGCACATACGCTAAAACACGACTTAAAATATCTTCAACAGAATCTGTAGCTGAAATAACATAATTAGCATATAACTCATCAACAAAATCCATAACCTCCTGCCCATGATAATCCAATTTAAATGCTTGATTACGATAAAATATCTCTTGCTTAGTAATTCCCAATTCATCGTTCAACTGATCTCTATTATGTTGATAAGAAGAAATATCCCCCATATCATCTTTTAATAAAGCATCCAATCGAACTTGAATAACATCAATTTCATCTGGTGATAACTGTAATAAAGGATCCGTTGCTGCTGCCAAACATTGCTCTAAAAACGAAACAACCTCAGCACTAGAATCTGGTTCTAAAGCACCCGTTTTTAAAAAATTAGTAACCACATCCAACGAATATTGATTTTGTTGCTTAATAGAATCAACATCAATTTGCTGAGAATAAAGAAACGAAGCAAACCGCAAACATTTTAACTGCAAATCTAAATTACGAATACTCGCTACTGAACCTGCTCCAGGAATAGCCGAAGCAATCGAATCAAAATCTTGCAAAAAAGTACTATAATCTGAAAAAAAAGGATTTGAAATGCCAATATTATCATTATTAGCTACCAAATCCATATTATTTAACAAAGAGTTAGTTTCGCGCGCATGCGTGAACATATATATAGTCACCCTCCTACGCTAGTATATACGATCAAACCCCACACAAAAATGCACCTAAGTTTTCTGTTTAATCATATCAATCTTGTCATCCCCAAATAAATCTCGAAAAAAAGACTCAAAAGGAATCTGCGGCTGCAAAACCAAATACGGCATCACTCGCCGAAATCCAAGCTCTTTTAAAATATCCCCAAGACGTTTTAAATAAACAGTATCATCTGAAATCAAATCATGAACCAACAAAGGAACAATTAAATAATGAGTTGATGACAATGACAACGAAATCATAGCAACCTCATCCAAACTAGTTGCCTTTCTTAAACGCTCCAACAAAAACACATAACAATTAACATGATCCGTACATGCCAACATCGGAATAGCCAACATTTGCGCCTGATCCATCATAGAATCAAAATTATCAATTAACACATCCAACGAAGCCGTATCAGACTCGATAAAAACAATCAAAGCAGCGGTATACACCCCATCAGAATGTTCTTTTGTAAGACAATCTAATAAAAAAGAAAAATCAGAATCACTTAACGGATCTCGTGAAAAATTTTTCTGCTGTATCCGCTTGATAGCCGCAACTTTTTTTGAAAAAATCATAAAAAAAGTATACCACAAAGCCCCCAAAACAAGCATGGATCAACATTACCAAAACAAAAAAAAATCATCCTAATAACACCAAAAAAATACCAAAAAATAACCTTCAAAATAAAAAAAACAGAATATTTCGATACATTTTTAAGCAATAAAACTCGTTATTAATTACAAAAATAAAAGAAAAAGGAGAATAAAATGGGAGAACAAGTAGAGCTAGCAAATGCTCAAGACAGAATCGATGAAGGAATCGCCGCTGGTGACCTTTATATTGATGACCTTGAAAGCATACGTAACGAGCTAGGTACCGATGGTGCAGATGGTGCAACACTAGGAACCATGGTTGGAGCACAGTTAAAAATGACTGAGATCGAAACACAATACATGGTTAGATCTGGTATTCCAAAGAAAGCATCATCAGCAAATATGCAAGCCGCACAAGAAGTGAAAAAAGCGTCTGGTTAATTCTAGCAACTTTTAACACACAAAAGGGTGATCCAATTATGGCAGAATTTTCAAGAGTATTTGTTGAACAAGTAAACACAAACAAAGTAAATGTAATGTATGACTTCGCTTTTGGAGAATACATAGCAACCAAAAACTTCTTTGATTTACTATCTGATGTTCAAACAAATTTACTAGAAACAGGAACCGTAACATTAGCCACAGGGCAAGAAGCATCAGCTGATAGCCCTGGCGGATTACTCGCTATCCAATTTTATATGGAAACAATTGAATCAGCCCGACAAGCACATATAGGACTATCAAAACTAGGATTAAATGTTGAAAAACAATTATGGAAAAATATTTAAATGAAATATGGAGAACTTCAAGAACCAAAACCACCACGATTCCCTTTATTTATTGATCTAAGACCGTCTAAAAATGTTAATATAGAAAAACTAAGTACAAACTTTGATGATATTTTGGATAAAAAATCAAATCAAAACCAAAATTCTGAACAAAAAAATAACAATCAAACCAACAAACCAATATCCCCTAAATTAAAAACAGCTCACTCATTATTACAAATGAGCATAATCCACCAAGGAGTCAAACAACTTCCTCATCATATGCTAGCAAATGCTGAATTTATAGGATCCAAACAAAACTTTGAAGGAATCAACAATCCAGCATACATAAACTATGCAGCGGCATTTCAAGCCGGATTTAATTCAAACACAATCAACGATATAAAGAAAAAGAAAAAAGAACTACAAGATCCAACTCATGCAGATCCCGAAAATGAAGATGATACACAAGCATTTACAACAGATCTTACTTACGCACATAATTTAAACTTATTTAAAAAACTAGACGATATTAACCCATTTAAAAAACTAGACACAAAAAATCACAAACTATTCGAAGAAAGTCCAATGCATCAACTACTAACTAACAAATTCTTATCTCCCTTAAGCTTATTAGGAGACGAGCTATTTACAAAAACAAAAAATATTATTAATAAAATAAATCAAAAAACACCAAAAATTACAGAAGCACACGATATTTATACAGACAACAATATTGAAACATTTGAAATTAACTCAAACTATAACTCTATTGAAAAAAACAACAATAATGACGAAGCCCAATGGGAAAAATGGCCCGAAGAAACTACCGCACATTATCTTTTAAAAAGACATGCTGATATCAAACAATACACCAAAGTAATCAGACAATTTTCTGGAAAAATAAATGACCAACAACGCCATATAGACAGAATTGAAAAACAAGAAAATACCATCACGAAAAACCAAACAAAATTAGATGAAATAACAGAAAAGATTAATGAAATTCTTAAAAAAACATTAACAGAAATCCAAGAAAATCCAAGCATTATGAACGATCCAACTGTCATCGAAAAATTAACAACCCAAATAGAAGATACCAACGAAATAACAGAACTAATAGAAAACAGTGATCTAAGTATAACCTCAGAAAGCCAAGATCAATTTATATTCTACAAAACCCAACTCGATCAAATAATCAATTTAAATAACCATAACTCTGAAAAACTTAAAGATTACTTCGAAAATAAATCCCTAAAAAAAAGCAAAGAATGGTGGAATTCGATTGGAAAAAATCTTAATCAATCTGGCATATTAATGCCATTTGGTCTAATGGCTGAATCAGCCGAACATGTATTTAAACAAAGTCACCTTGAACTTAATACAAATACCACAACACAAACAGGAAAATTAAATGAAAAACTAATTACAGATACAGCAAACCATCTCATCAAAAATGAATTCCACAAACATAAACCAAATTCAACTATAACAGCCTCATCATTAATGCTAGACCGCTTAGAATATGGCGAAACAATATATCAAGCGTTAATCAAACAAAATATCATTAATAAGCATGGAACCATAATCAATTTTGATCCTAACGACATGTTTCAAAACTTTAATTTATCTTCAGATAACGAAAATAATAGAGTAAGAAAAATCTTAAAACAAGCAACTCAAGGAAAATCAAGTTTAAGTACCTATGACATTACTCAAATCAACAATCACCACAGAGAAGATATTAAATTAATAGATCCTCATGGTGATAAATGGGATTTAACCACATTGATTACCTCCCTAGAAAATCAAAAATCAAGCAAAGAAACCTATAAACAAGCTAGAAAAATATATAATATCTTATTTGATATCCTCGAAACAATGGCAGGTGACAACCTAAAAAAAGATGGTAAATTAAAAGCAAAAACAACCCAAGTAGACAATGGAATTAGTGTGCCTATCTATCAAAATGCCGAATGGCTTGAATATAATAAAGCCATCAAAATAGAAAATGAAGAAACAAATATAATCGAAGAAATTCCTGGCTGGGAAAAAGTAGAAGGAAAACCACTAACCATGATTTTTGAAAACGAACAAAAAGCCCAATCTCTCTTTGAGACAATCAAAACTACCCTACTCCACCTAGAACCATTAGTTGCATCATTTACACCAACCCATGATCCAGATATAAACAACAAAGAAAAACATTACAAAAACGGAGAAATAAAAGAAACAGCCACAAGAGTATTAATCGACAACGAAGGCGAACTAACGAAAAATGGAATTATTACCAAAGAAAGCACAGCACATCGCTACGATACTGATATTTTAGCTCAAAAAGAATTTTTTCAAACCAGCCACTGGAAACACATTTCAACCTTTATCAAATCATCTATCATGCTAGAAATAGGGACATCAATCTTTTCTAAATCGCAAATTAACCATCTAAACAAAAAACAAAATAAGAAAAAAAATGATGAGTACAAAGAAAGAAAAGAAGAATGGGAAGAAAAAAAATATGAAGAAAAAGTAGATAAAAAGAAAAAAGAAATAAGAAGAAAAAAAGAACAAAAGCTAATTCTAAAAAAATACGATAATAAAAACAAAAAAAGAAAATTAGAACTAAAAAAAGAGATTAAAAAACACGAAAAAAAGAAAGAAGCTCAAAAAAAGCAACGAGAAAAATCGAGCAAAAAAATAAATAAAAACCAAAATAACAATAAAAAGGTTAAATAATGCAAGAAATAAATTTAGCGGCATTTAGTGATGAAATTACAGACTCACATTATTACAAAAAACTACAGCGAGAACTACGTGCAAAAAAAATAAAACATCAAAATAACACCACAAAAACTCAAGCTGACACGCCAACAACAACACACCAAGAAACACAAAAAAACACGCCATCCAAACAATCTCTATTAGATACAAAATATTTTCAAGATCATGTTAAATTAACAAACAACGAACTTAATAACACACTTGATGATCCAATAGAAAAAAAACATAATATGCTACACGAATTAACAGAAAAATTTAAATATAACGGCCATGAAATAATGAAACACTTATCACATAAAATCAATTTTGCTGAACGAAAAGATGAATTTATCGAAATGTATAAATATAATCTTCAACAATCTAGATCTCATAATATTTTTACATCACGATTTGCCAAATTTAAAGTTGGTATTGTGGGTCAAATACTAACGGCTATCGGAATTCCAATAAAAACACTAAAAACATTAAAACAAACATCAATGAAAGATCTATTTGATGAAAACTATAGCAATATGAAAGAAAATATCTATCATGCAGAACTAACAGAAATACTGCATGGACAATCAAAAAAAAATAAAAAGAAAGTACAATTATTTACCTCCCTTCAGAACCAACTAATAACACAAATGAACAATATTGGCCGATTAGGATTTTGGTCAAAACAAAAACTATATGAAGAAAAAATAATTCAATGCGATAAAATAAAAGAAGAATTTGTAACAGAAAAAAATCATCTTGAATATATGCTACATTATCTAGAACAAAAGGATATATCATGAAACAAAAAAATAACCAATCACTCAATATCCTATTAGAATCAGAATTAAACACCAACGAACTAACCATCACTGATATCAAAAATGACATAAAAAAATGTAACAGAATGATCAAAAGAGCAACCTACAAAAGCATGCTATATAAACGAAAATTAGCAACAATCACAAGAATGCCTAATGATAAAACATCATTAATTCAAAAAGGATTGTCATTATTAAACATAACAAAAAAATATAATAAAACGGTATAATCATGGATATTTCAAAACTTAACCCCCAACAAGAACTAAACGCAGCAAATGAAATCGATGATGATTTAAAAATTGATTTTGATAAAGATGAACTATCAGAAGAACTAAAAACAAAAAAAGACCAAGAAAATGCCAAAAACGAAACCAAAAAAAAGCGACGCTTCGTCCAATCACGATCGGTAGCAGCCTTTTACGAAAACCATGATGTTCAAACTTTATTAAAACAATCTAGTAATAAATCTGAAAAAACTCAACTAGATCAATTAAAAGAAAAAGTAAAACAAGGATTCAACAAAGAACTAAACGATTTTATCACTGAAGCCAAACAACCAAAAGCAGCCACCTTATTACAAAAAAACATCAAACCAAACACCATCAAAACCCAACCAGAAGCCCCCATTAACGAAGAAACCGAAACAACAACCATCTCCCAAAAAGAACAAACCAAAGAAACCCTAAGAAAAACAACAAAACATGCTCAAATACTAAAACAACCCGAACTACATACTCCTTTAAAAAACTACATTGCATTATTTGGAGAAAACCAACTAAAAGAAAGCCCTGAAAAAAAAGAAAAATTAAGAACCATCAAACAATCATTACAAACAAAAGGAGTATCCCATAGCCAACTACTTGGCATTGAAAAGGGCGTTCAAAATCTAATTCACACCGATCTAAAACGATTATTAAAAAACAAATTTACGGATCTAGCGTTTGCTTTTGAAAAAAAACCAACAGGCGAACTATTAAATAATTATTCAAAATATTATTCCGTACTAGATTTTGCCAAAGAAGCAAATATGTTTGATGCGGCTCCCCAATCATTAAATCAGTTAAAAGAAGATGTTAAAAAAGATATCACTAATTTTATAACAAGTGAATTAGATCGATCTGTAGTAGAAACAAAATTAAAATCTGATTCAACAAAAGAATTATTAAAAGCATTTGACCAATTTAATAACCTAACAGGTTTTACAAAATTTGATACAGCAAGCTACCTAACCTCCTTTCAACAAAAACTAAATAACGAAGGACTAACACCCTTTTTAACACCAGACCAACATGGATCCATTGATACACAAGAGCATAATCAATCCAATCAACACCAAAATCAAAAAGACAATCAACAAGAAACACCCGAAGAAACTGAAGAACTTGAACAACAACTGTTAAATTTATCAATCAAATCAAAATTACCACATTCATTAATCGATACATTTAAAAATAAATTAGCATTATTTAAACTAAAACAAAAATGCAAAAACAAAAACATCAATATTACAACCATCGAAAAACAAGCCTGCGCTCTAGCCACCTTAAGAGCAAAAATGGAATGCCGAAGTTTATTTGAGTTTCGAGCAACATTACCCTCACTAAACAGCCCCTTATACCAAGAATTTCAAAAAAAACTCAAACCAATTCTAAAAACATTAAAAAAACTAGGACACCCACTAACCAGCCAAGATCTTCGCTTAATAAGAGACCAATCCAACAAAGCCATCTTTACAATCATTAAAGAAGATTATATTAAAACAACCGTATTTTTAGAAACAAACCCTAATAACACAACCTTATTAAGCCAAAAAAAGAATTTTCTTAGCATATTAAACCGGATTAAATCAGAAACCCCAATCAAAGAAAGCCTAACACCAAAAATGCTAGAAGATCTCCACTTTTTAGATGATGTTAACATAAATGAAGCTGCTTAATAAAACAATTTAAAAATCACATGCAATTTCTGATAAATAATTATCGTATATGTTTATAGAAAGAAAAAAAGTGGCAACACAATACAAGAAAAATTAGGGGAAAACATGCTAGATTTATACATACAAAATAAAAACGCCATTATTGGACTTGAATCAGCATTAAGAATTGCAATTTCAAATGCAAATAACTTTAATACACCAGGATATAAATATACATTTTCATCATTTACAACCGTTTATACAGAAGCTATTTCATCAGGAACAAGCACCACTAACCCAGTAGAAACTGGTAGTGGTATGACATTAGGATCAACATCAACAGATTTTTCACAAGGAAATATTTCAATTGGAACAGAACTTGATATTGCAATTGCAGGAGAAGGATTTTTTATTACATCCTCATCAAGCTCAGAATTTGATAATAGCTCCACCCAACTTTATACACGATCAGGAAGTTTTCAAGTAGATTCATCTAACACCTATATTGTTGATGATTTTGGCAGAAAAGTATTTGGTTATCCTGTTGATAACAATGGTAATATTACATCAACAACCATAGAACCTATCCAAACAAAAGGAAACACAACAGTAGGATTTCAAGACGGAGGTATCTTAGTCGCAGATCCAGAATCAGATTCACCCCAAGCTTTATACAAAATAGCCCTTACATCCTTTCAAAATAAAGAAGGTCTCATCTCAACCACAGGTGGTGCTTACAAAAAATCAATTGCATCAGGAGAACAATTTACAGAAGGTATTGCAGGAGATCCGCTATCGCCAACATCACAAACTGTTTATGGTGATATCCTTTCAAAATCATTAGAATCATCAAACGTTGATATAGCTAAAGTAGCTCTTGATATGAACCTATTAAACAGAGGATTTGCTGCTGTTCAAGCTGTAATTGACGATGTAACCAAAATACTAAACGAAGTAATCAAAAAATTAAGTGGTTAACTAAACCAACACTAACCCCAAGCTAACCCATACCTATAATTAGCTAAAAAACCTAAACTATAATAATCACTCAGCCATTAAAAACAAAAATAAAAAATTAATGCTACCAATCCTTACAAAATACCAAAAACTCTAATAAACTATCATTAATTTAAAGATTACAATTCCAAAAGGGGCGCCCCTTAGGGATATGAAAATGATCAAAGTTCACAATATAAATATTGTAAACAATGATTAATTTGTTAATAGTTTGAGGAAAACATGAACCTTAATGAACGCCCCCACAAAATAATACCCTCAAAAACACTGGATTAAACATTTTCAAAAAAGGTAAACTAATAAAAAATGACTCAAAAAAATCACATATATATTATATTATCAACAACATCAATTGTACTAAGCATTACAGCTCTAATACTAAATATTAAAACCGTACCCTTAATAAAAAAACAACATGCCATAACAAAAGAAATTCAAATTTTAAAAGAAAAAAATCAACAACTACTTTATAAAATCCAAAAAGAATCAACCTTTGAAAAAATTGAACAAAAAGCAAAATCATTAAACATGGTTTATCTCCCAACACAAAGAATTAAACATCTGTATTTAACCAGCAAAAACAACAAATGAATCAAAGACACAAACTCTTCTTTTTTGGATTACTTATCATACTTCTAAGCATTATTATCCGACTAGGATATCTCCAACTATACAAAAATGAATTTTTTAAAACAAAATCAAATAATCAACTAAAACGAATTATCAATCTCTTCCCTAACAGAGGATCCATCTTAGACAGAAACCACAAACCACTTGCATTAACAGAACCATCCTATCAAATTTATGCCATTCCAAATGACATCAAAAACAAATGGGTATTAGCCAAACAAATTGCTCCCTTTTTAAAACAAAATCGCAAAGAACTATCCGACAAATTATATGCATCCAAAGCACCCTTTTTATGGTTAGAAAGACATGCCTCAGAAACAACAATGAACCAAATAAAATCCTTAAATTTAACAGGATTAGGATTTATCAAAACAGAAAAACGTGTTTATCCAAACAACCAACTAGCAAGCCATATTATGGGCTTTGTTGGCATTGATAATCAAGGGTTATCCGGACTTGAATATCGATACGATACACAACTAAAAGGATCTAGTGGCAAAATAATCTTAGATGGAGATCCACGTGGCACCCAACTAGTATCAGGAAAAAAAATCAAAATCCCTCCTAACGACGGCCAATCGATTATCACAACCATCGACACCTCTATCCAATTTATTGCCGAAAAATTTTTAGCAAAAGCCATTAACAAACACGAGGCACAAGCCGGACAAGTCATCATCATGGATCCAAAAACAGGGGATATTTTAGCTATGGCAGTTGTTCCAACCTTTAATGCCAATACATGGCAAACCAGCCAAGCAAGTGATAGACGAATAAGACCAATTACCGATGTATTTGAACCAGGATCTATCTTTAAAATAATTACCTTGGCTAGTGTATTAGAAGAAGATATTGTCTCGTCAAAAACAACCATCCATGTACCTGAAACCTATAAATTATTTAATAAAACCATCAAAGAAGCACATGCTCGAAAAGACAATGAATCAAACAATAAAACCGTATCAGAAATCATCGAACAGTCACTCAATGTTGGTACAACCTTATTAGCCATGAAATTAGGAAAAGAGCGCTTTTATAAATATATCAAAGAATTTGGTTTTGGAGAAAAAACAGCCATTCAATTACCTGGCGAAACAAAAGGACTCTTAAAACCTCCAAAAAAATGGTCAGGAGTTGATATCGCAACACTATCATTTGGGCAAGGAATAGCAACAACAGGATTACAACTTGCAACAGCTATGAGCGTCATTGCCAATGACGGTATTTATATAAAACCAAGAATAATCAAATATTTTCAAAATAAAGATCAAACAACATTAAAAGGAATTCCAATTACAACCAAAGAACGTATCATCAGTGAACAAACAGCCTATGAAGTAAAAAAAACATTATTTAATGTTGTAGAAAGAGGAACCGCTAAAAACATCAAAATCAAAGGGTATACAATCGCAGGAAAAACAGGAACGGCTCAAAAAGCAAAAACAAACGGACTTGGCTATGAACCAGGCAAATATATAGCATCTTTTCTTGGCTTTTTTCCTGTCGAAGACCCCCAAATCGTTATCTTAGTATCCATTGACTCCCCAAAAAAAGGGTATTATGGATCAACCGTAGCCGGTCCAGTATTTAAAGAATGTGCCAAATTTATTATCGATTACTACAACATCCCACCCAATACAATCAACACCAATTTTAAACAAGGAATTTCAAAAGTAAATTCTTTTTGATTACGTTACAATAGCCCGATACTTATTAATAACGTCTTCCCACCCAAAAACCAACGCATCACAAACAACAGCATGCCCAATAGAAACCTCGGCTATAAAATCAATTTTTTGAAGAAAAAAAGCAGTATTACTTAAATTAAAATCATGACCAGCATTAAGCTGTATCCCTGTATCCCGAAGCTTATCAGCAAGAGTAACATAATTACAAATAGCTTTTTCAGGATCATCCCCATAAACATCAGCATAAGGTCCTGTATAAAATTCGATACAATCCGTATTTGTTTTCAGTAAAAAATCTATATCTGTAAAATGATCATCAATAAATAACGACGTCCTTATCCCAGCCAACTGAACCTTAGCAATAACATCCATCAAAAAAGAAAAATGTTCTTTCACATTCCAACCAAACGATGACGTTAATGCCTCAGGCGGATCAGGAACAAAGGTAACCTGGTCAGGCTTAACTAGACAAACAAGATCCAAAAAATCATCCGTAGGATAACCCTCTACATTTAACTCTTTGCCAGGATTACATGCTAATAAAGCCTTTAAATCAGCAACATCATCATAACGAATATGTCGCCCATCAGGTCTAGGATGAATTGTAATCCCATCAGCGCCATAATCCAAAGCTTGCTGTGAAAAATCAAGCAAATTAGGCAAATCTGCTCCACGAGAATTACGTAACAACGCTATTTTATTAACATTAATACTTAACTTAGTCATACACTAAACAGCAATAGGAAATTTAATAAACGGTTGATGCTGATAATTTAAAAGCTGAATATCATCAAACGTAATATCAAAAATTGATTTGTTAGCCATTGTTACAATTGGTAATTCTCCAGGTTTTCTTTGAAGTTGTTCCCGCACCCCATCAAGATGATTCGTATAAATATGTGCATCTCCAAACGTATGAATAAAATAACGAGGAATTAATGAACACTCCTGCGCAACCATCATTAACAATAACGAATAGCTTGCAATATTAAAAGGAACACCCAACGCAAAATCAGCAGATCGCTGATACAACTGACAATCTAAATAACCATTAACCACATAAAACTGAAAAAAAGTATGACAAGGAGGTAACGCCATCGCATCAATATCAGCCACATTCCAAGCACTTACAATATGACGACGTGAATCTGGATTAGTTTTAATACTACCTATTACCTGCTTTAATTGATCAATACCAGTAATAGAACAATCCCCATTCTCAGCAATAGTATACTGCTTCCAATGTCGCCATTGAAATCCATAAATAGGCCCCAAATCTCCAGCTTCATCAGCCCAAGCATCCCAAATCGGTGTATACTGAGTCAAATTATCATTAATATTAGTAGCCCCCTTAATAAACCATAACAATTCATGCACAACAGCATCAAACAATACTTTTTTTGTTGTTAACAACGGAAAACCTTTCCTTAAATCATACCGATTTTGGGCACCAAAAATAGAAAGTGTACCTGTACCTGTTCGATCTTCTTTAAGTTCACCTTCATCCAAAATTTGCTGTAACAGTGCTAAATATTGTTTCACATACTAAAGAGTAACAAAAAGCATAAAAGATGTTAAGAAATTGATAATCATTTAACGATAAAAACAATAAACCTATATCACCAAAAGTATCACAAGTCTGGCCATCTTGATTGTATTGCAAAGCAAACAATGACAAATAATCGTCTCTTATTATTAAAATTTTCTCACAAAATTAAATCGATAAAATTCCGCTAATAAATGCCCACCACGATAACCATCAACTAATCTTAACCACCTTAAACACACAACCAACCTTAACCATAATAAACTCTTGCCAACCATTAATCCCTAAATCAGAAAAAACTCCTTATTGATTAAAATATCGATTTAATTATCGAAACAGCCAAAAAAATTCAAAATAAATACACAAAAAAAAAAGAAGAAAAACCAAAAAAAAACTATGTTCTACATACATTTATCATGCTATAATTTCGTTACTTCAAAATTATAAAATTTATCAGTTAGTTAAGGAGAAAAAATGAGCTCAGACACCGTTAAAAAGTTTGCTTCTATCAAAGTTGTTGGAATAGGCGGTGGAGGTGGAAATGCTGTTAATCGTATGGTAGCAGAAAGTGTGCAAGGCGTTGAATTTATTGCTGCAAACACAGATTTACAAGCCATAGGCGTATCGTTAGCTGATAACAAAATTCAATTAGGTGCCAAACTAACAAAAGGACTTGGAGGTGGAGCAATCCCATCTATTGGAGAACAATCAGCCAAAGAAAGTATTGAAGATTTAGAGTCATCATTATCGGGTGCCGATATGGTATTTGTAACAGCAGGCATGGGTGGAGGAACAGGAACTGGAGCATCCCCAATAGTAGCTCGATTAGCCAAAGATTTAGGAGCCTTAACTATAGCAGTTGTAACAAAGCCATTTAGATTTGAAGGCCCTGTCCGAACCAGACAAGCTGAAGAAGGAATTGAAAATTTAAAACAACATGTAGATGCCTTAATCACAATTCCTAATGATAAATTATTAGATGTTATCGAAAAAATGACTAGCATGGTTGATGCCTTTAAAACGGCTGATGATGTCTTGCGTCAAGGAGTTCAAGGGATAGCCGATTTAATTACCGTACCAGGTTTAATTAACTTAGATTTTGCAGATGTCAAAACAATCATGAAAGATTCTGGTTCTGCCATGATGGGGATTGGAAATGCTAGTGGAGAAGGCCGAGCTATAGAAGCAGCAACACAAGCAGTAAGCTCACCATTATTAGAACAAACTATTAATGGAGCAACCGGTGTTCTATTAAATATCACAGGGGGAGAAAGTTTAACCCTACAAGAAGTTCATCAAGCAGCTGATGTAATTTATAATACCGTAGATCCAAATGCTAATATCGTCTTTGGTTCTGTAATCAATGATTCTTTAACAGATGAAATTGCTATCACCGTTATAGCAACTGGCTTTGACACAAACACATCACTATCATCCATTCGAACAACAATGTCAGAAACTATCGAAGAATCAACACCCTCTCAATCACAACCAACTTATGACAGTATTGAATCCCAACCACAACAACAATATGCAACACAGCAATCCTATCAAACAACTGAAACACAGCCTACATCAAACACATTTACAGCTACTTCACAACAAGAACCAACACAAACAACAAATCACGAATCTATCCAAGCATCTCATAATTTAGAGGAACAAAATAATCCATTATCACAAAATGAAGAAGATTTAATTTCTCAGAAACAAAAAACTGAAAATACAGAATTTGATCTAGATGTTCCTGCATTTTTAAGAGACATCAATTAATCATTAGTCAAATTAACCCCCACAAAAATGACAACCTGGTTTGTAACAGGAACTGATACTGAAGTAGGAAAAACCATATTTACAAATTGTTTTAATCAATTTCTTACAAACCATAACCAGCAAGTCACAACACAGAAATGGGTCCAAACTGGATGCAAAGAAATCCCTCTGGATATCGATAAACATGACCAATCAATTTCTACGCCTCAAAGCAAATCCATCAGAAAATTTCGAATGCCATATTCGTTTTCATTACCAGCGTCAGCCCATTTGGCAGCTAAAAACGAAAACACAATAATAGATCCTAATAAAATTATTCAATCCCTACGTTATTTAGAAAACCAATTTGATAATGTTATAATAGAAGGCTTAGGCGGTATAGCTGTACCCCTAACAGAAACTCAAACAACATTAGATATTTTAGAACAACTAAAACCTCATATTATCATCGTTATCCCTAATCAAATAGGTGCCATCAATCATGCTCTATTAACTATCGAAACAATTAGCAACAGACACATTCCTATCAGTGGATTTATAATCAATAATTTAAACCCAAAAACCCCTAATCTAATTAAAGATGATAACCCGAAAATCATACAAACTTTATCAGGAATCAAGTGTATTGGAACTATTAACCAAACCAAACAGCTTCAGTTATCACAACCATTTATTCATCAAGAATTAAACATCAAAACAAACCAATAATGTCCAAAAAAAAAGCTGTTTTATTATTTAACCCACAAGCAGGATATGGCCGAAAAAAAAATATTTTTAAAAAAAATATCTCTCATCAATCACATTATGAATCTCTATTAAAAATGATCAAAGCCGAATTAATAGCACATAACTTTGAACTAACAACATTAATTCTTGATAAATCAATAAACACAACTGATATAGTAGCAAAGTTAACGCCAACTAAAACTGACATTGTCATCGCAGCAGGAGGCGATGGAACAATTAATAAAATAATAAATGGACTTGTAATTTCTAAACTACCATTAGGTATTATCCCCATTGGAAGTGTTAATATACTGGCATTAGATCTGAATATAGCACTTAATATCAAACAAGCCTGCCAACAAATAGCAACGGGATCTCCCAAAAAAATAGATATTGGAAAAGCCAATAATCATTATTTTTCATCAATGGCGGGGATTGGCTTAGACGCAAAAATTATTAAACATACCCCCTTAACACTAAAGAAAAAATTCGGATTATCAAGTTTTGCCTATATCGCATTAAAAATATTATCGACTTACAAATATAACCCTATTAATCTTTCAATTGATAACAAAAAAACAATCCATACGGCCTATTCTGTAATTATTAATAATTCAAAATATTATGGAGGAAAATTCCTGATATCTCCAAAATCATCCTTAACCGATGGAAAGTTAGAAATAATATTACTAAAAAAAGGAAACTTACGATCACTATTTCAATTTCTAAAACATCTTATTTATGGCACATTAAATACCTGTAATGATATCACTATGATCCAAGGCAATACGCTAAATATCAACAACAATGAAAAACATCATCTTCATGTTGATGCTGAATATATAGGAAAAGAAACGATTACCATTTCTTTGCTTCCAAAAAAACTAACCATTATTTGCTAACGATTACCGATGACGATTTGCTAAAACATCATCAACATCAGCAAAATCAATCCCCTTATCTCTTAACGTTACTAATAAATGATACAATAAATCAGCAGCCTCTTGCTTTAATTCTTCTAAATCATTATTTTTTGCAGCAATAATAACTTCGCCAGCCTCTTCTCCAATCTTTTTTAAAATACGATCTGTACCAGCAGAAAATAAGTCACTAGTATAAGAACCTTCTTTAGGAGAATCATAACGATCCTTAATCAACGCTTCTAATCTTTCAATAAACAATGTCATGATAAAAGTTTACCTTACAATACTATTATTAGGCCAGATCAAACCTAAGCAATCCAAACACGACCACGCCCAATTAAATTTTCTAATTGAACACGATATAAGTCATCCTCAACCACCCAAAACTTTTGATGCGTAGCAATAGTTTTGTCAGCAATCTTTAAATAAACAGGAAATGTGCCCTTAAACTCCCCATTTAATTTTTTTATTTTTGTGAGCAATTCCATTTTCAAACCATCCACATCAATATAAAAACTTTTAGCCCCATCCAATTTTTCATGTAACGTTATATCCATACATGAAACCGACATTTCATCTGCCGTAACACGTAACCGCCCTTTAACTGTAACCACATGATCATCCTGAAATTGAGCAACTTTTTCTTCGAAAGTATCATCATGAAACACTAATACAGTTAACACACCCGTTAAATCTTCTAAATCCCCCACCAACATCTCTTTTTTACTACGTGTAATAATACGTTTACATCCCGATAAAATCCCAGTAACAGATACAATTTTATTAGTATCATCCGCCTGAAATGATGTAATAGGTGTTTTAATCGCCATTAACCTATCTTTAATCAAATCTAACGGATGTCCAGAAATATATAATCCCAACATTTCTTTTTCAAATTTCAATTTTTCTGCCGGACTAAATACCCGATAATCTTCTAAACTAAGCTCATCAATACTAAACCCACTCCCCACTTGATTATCTAAAAACAACGATACCTGCCCATTACTACGTTCTCGAATAGTAATTTGAGCCTTTTCCATTACAATCTCAAAAATCGCTAATAAATAAGACCGCTCCCCAAACGAATCCATCGCACCTGCTTTAATTAAACTTTCTAAAACACGCTTATTACATTGCTTTAAATCTACCTTTAAACAAAAATCTGATAAATCCTTAAACGGAGCTTGCTCAATAATACTATCAATAGCACCATCCCCAACATTCTTAATTGCACCCAAACCAAACCGAATTCCAGCTTGACTACCCCCTGTAGCTGTTGGAACATTCACAACAGAAAAAACCCGCTTTGATTCATTAACATCGGGCGGTAAAACAGAAACCTCTAAATCCTTGCACTCTTGCATATAAAGCGCTGTCTTATCACTATTATTAACAACACTTGATAACAAACTAGCCATATATTCAACCGTATAATTAGCTTTTAAAAATGCTGTTTGAAAAGAAATCATAGCATAGGCTGCACTATGAGATTTATTAAACCCATATTCAGCAAATTTATAACATAAATCAAATACATCATTCGCTTTATTAACAGCAATATTTCTTTCTTTAGCCCCATCAATAAACTCTATTCGCAGCTTATCCATAACATCTTTTTTCTTTTTTCCCATTGCACGTCTTAACATATCCGCCTGACCTAACGAAAAACCAGCAATAGTCGACGCAATTTGCATAACCTGTTCCTGATACACAATCATGCCATACGTTTCTTTTAAAATAGATTCTAATTCTGGTAATGGATATTGAACCTCTGTTTTGCCTAATTTATTTGAAATAAAATCATTAACCATCCCAGACCCTAATGGACCAGGCCGATATAATGCTAATAAGGCAATAATATCCTCAAACACCCCTGGCTTCATATCCTTCATTAATTGACGCATCCCTTTACTTTCACACTGAAAAATCCCAACCCCCTTGCCTGCTAATAACATGTCATAGGATGGCTTATCCTCATATGAAATCATATCAATATCAAAATCAGCATCATGAGCTGCTCGAATTAACGATACCGTATCATCAATAACCGTTAAATTACGCAACCCTAAAATATCCATTTTTAATAAACCAATACTCTCAATATCAGCCATCGCAAACTGCGTAGCTACTTGGCCATCATTTTGTGTTAATGGAACAACACTATCTAAAGGATCTCTAGAAATAACAACACCCGCTGCATGAGTTGATGTATGACGCGTAATCCCTTCTAATTTAATCGCAATATCAATTAATTCATGAAATTGATCTGATGATTCATATAAATCCTTTAATTCAGTTACTTGCTCCATAGCATCCGGAATAGACATATACGTTCCAGGTGTTGATGGAATTAATTTAGCTATCCGATCAACATCAGCTAAAGGAACATCCAATACTCGGCCAACATCTCTAACAACAGCTCTAGCTTGCATCGTTCCAAAAGTAATAATTTGAGACACATAAGCTTGACCATATGTCTGCAAAATATAATCAATAACTTCTCCACGCCGTTTAATACAAAAATCAATATCAATATCAGGCATCGATACCCGCTCAGGATTTAAAAACCTCTCGAATAACAATTTATATTTAATCGGATCACACTTTGTAATTCCTAACGCATAACTAACAATAGAACCTGCCGCAGAACCACGTCCAGGACCAACCGGAATCCCTTGCTTAAAACAAAAATCTAAAAAATCAAAAATAATTAAAAAATAGTTAGGATATTTCATTTTAGAAATAATTGATAATTCAAAATTAACACGATCAACAATTTCTGGCGTTCGTTCATCATAACAACGATCAATTCCTTCCCAAACCAATGATTCCAAATACTCTTCTGAAGATTGATTATCAGGACACTGAAAATGAGGTAATAATACTTGCTCCATTTCAATTTCTACATGACACTGATCAGCAATCACTAACGTATTTTCTAACCAATCAGGATGATCATGAAATAAAGCGCCCATCTCTTGAGGCGATTTAAAAAATATTTCATTATTTTGAAACTTAGCTCGACTCATATCATCCATAACTTTACCTGTTTGAATAGAAAAAAGAATATCCCGCAACAAAGCATCATCACGTAACAAGGTATAAACATCATTCATAGCTACAATCGATACTCCCAATTGTTTAGCAATATCTAATGATGCCAACTCAACCATATCCTCATGAGAACCACCCACTCGCTGAACACCTAAATAAAAATTATTTCCAAAAACATCTTTTAAAGAAGTCGCCACTTCCAAAGCTCTCTCTTCATGATGTTCTTGAATATAAGAAGCTATCGGACCACGACCTCCCGGACTAATAACCATTAAATCAGCTGAAAACTCCATAATTGTTGCCAAATCTAAACGAGGTTTATAATACATCCCTTCCAAATGAGCTTTAGAAGTCAATTTTATTAAATTTTGATAGCCCTGATACGATTTGGCTAATAACACCAATCGATGTTGCCATCGTTCTTTTTGTGTCATATCAGCCGATACATAAACATCAGCACCCATAATAGGATTAATGTTGGCTTGCTTTGCTTGTTGATAAAACGAAATTGCTCCGTACATCGTTGCATTATCTGTTAATGCTAACGCCGGCATCTCATACTCCACAGCCTTCTTAATTAAATCTTTAATACGATTAGAACTTTCTAAAATAGAAAATTCTGAATGACAATGTAAATGAACAAATTGAGTCATAAACTATATAATAACCTTTTGATTATAAAAAAAACATCTCGACAATTATTAATCATTCATAAGAAAAAAAAATTGACGTAACCATGAAATTCTGGTTTGATAAAAACCACATGATTAAAAAAGACTCTATGATTGGTATCCTTATCATTAGCCTATTTTTATTAGCTATTATTGTTAATCAAAACCCAAAACCTACAAAAACAGATACAACACCAACACAAACATCCTTATTTCCAAAAGATGGTATTGCCATTTTAGACTTATATGGCCCCATAGCATTCCCTCAATATAGCAATGGGTATATGCCAATGGCAGCTAATTTAACATTAGAACAACTCGAACAAATTAGACAAGATTCTTATGTAAAAGGATTATTAATTCGTATTAATAGCCCTGGCGGAACGGTAGCTGCATCACAAGAAATTTATAATTCTATTAAACGTATTAAAAAAGAACTCAATATTCCTGTTGTTGCCCAAATCGGAGATGTAGGCGCTTCAGGAGCTTATTATGCCGCCTTAGGTGCCGATACCATTTTTGCTAATCCTGGCAGTTTAGTAGGAAGCATTGGTGTTATTATTGGCAACTTATCCATTCATAAATTAGCTGAAAAACATGGCATTGATTACAAAGTATATAAAAGTGGCCCATACAAAGATTTATTATCGATGTGGCGACCATCACATGAAGATGAAGAAACATTATTACAACATGTTATCGACAATGTGTATGAACAGTTCAAACAAGCATTTATCGAATCAAGACAACTAACAGAAAAAAATGCCAGCAAATTAGCCCAAGGACAAATTTATACAGGTCTACAAGCCTTAGACAACCAAATGATCGACCAAATTGGAGGATACCAAGATGCCATAACCTATCTTGGCGAACTAACCAAGTTAGGAAAAAATCCTCATATTATTAAAAAAACAAACTATGGTTGGAAAGGAATCATGAATTTATTAAATAACACATTAAATGTTAAACATCCTTATCAACTAACGAATACCATCCCAACACTATATTAATTAAATGAACTTTATTTTTTACTATATTAAAAATCCTTATAGTATCCTAACCACCGATCTAAAACATATTACTATCTGGCATAGTCTATTTGCTATTTTACTAGGAAGTTTAGCTATTGGTTCAAGTATTGGAAATCTAAATATCATTTTTATCCTATCATTATTTATCGGTTTAACATTAATTATGATTTTAAATGCCATCACAATTGATTTTGTAGCACAACTATTATCATATAATGCAAAATCCATGATCTTATTTAAAAGTTTATCCTTAACACTACTTTTCATTACATTTTTAAAACCAATCGAATTACTTGAAGCTTATATCGCACCAGGTCTATCAACCCTATTATACTTATGTTGTTTTGGCTATATCAGCCATATTCAATGCCGAACTATTCAAACAACCTATCAAAGTCGTGGGCTAACAGCTAATTTGCTATGGATGATGCCAAGTGTATTATCAATCGCAAGTATCATCGTGATAACCATCCTATTAAGCCAGCTCCTAACACCGTTTATCTAAATCGTTTAAAACTAAATTAATACGTGTATAACATATTATGGTTAATCATAAACTAACTGAATTAATAAATAAAATATCAGCCACAAACTTATCTGAATCAGAAAAAGAATCACTGATTCTAGCCTGCAAAGATATTAAAACAAACATTCAAACAATCGAACAAAAAAATCAAGAAGATATCAAACAAACCTATCAAAAACTAAGTCAATTAGAAGAATTTGAAATAAACCACCCAGACATTACCAGTTGCATCGATATTCTAGCACGAACATTATCAAGACTTGGCATTTAATCTAAATTAATTGAAATTTTTTAACAACTTCCTACGATAATTTAATAACAGACTGAAAATAAAACTAAAATAAATAAGATACTTCTAGCGAAGTAAGAAAGGGGCATAAGGAAAAAAAAATGGAAAATGCTCTAACAATAACAAAGCTAAAACCACCCACTAAAAGACCATCGGCTAAAAAACTAACAGTACAAAAAAAATCGGTACAAAAACCAGCGTCCAAAGCTATAAAAGAATTCAACAAAAAACATCCTAGCCGCGAAACCTCTAAACCGATCAAATTGCCTGATTATTATTCAGATATACAATGGGGACATTTTGTTGATTTTATAAATGATACAGAAAATAAATAAATAATATTATAAAACAAAATACTTTGTTGATATAATCAAAAACAATCATAACGTACAATGATGAGCCATAAAATCATGAACGAAAAAACCATCCAATCAAAACAAATTTTTACAGGGAACATAGTTTCATTACGAATCGATACCGTTAAAGGCCCCAATGGAATTACAACACGAGAAATTATTGATCATGTTCCTGCCGTTAGCATCTTGCCCTTTAAAGCCCCCAATACCATTTTTTTAATTAAACAGTTTCGTAAAGCAACCGAACAAATATTAATCGAAGTCCCCGCAGGCTGTATCAATAACAATGAACCTCCCTTAGAAGCTGCTAAACGAGAATTACAAGAAGAAACAGGATTTATAGCAAACACCATAACCCCTATCTGCGAAGCCTACATGGCCCCAGGATTTTGTAACGAATATATCCATTTTTTTATTGCCACTAATCTTACGAAAGCTAAAACCAAATTTGACCAAGATGAGTATATCGAACTATCCCAATATACCCTACAAGATGCATTAACATTAATAGAAAAAAAAGAAATTGTTGATGCTAAAACAATTCTGTCACTATTATATCTAAATCAACACATAAAGAAATTTAACTCACCACTATAATAGGTAACGTAATATTTTGTTTTACCAACATATCATGAATACGCGGACAAATAAAATCTTCAGATTCTTTATGCCCTAAAACCAATAAACGTACCCCATTCATACGACAAGTAACATGATCATGATAAGTAACTTCTCCAGTAATAAATGTATCTACCTTTAAATCAATCACACGATTAATAAATCCATGCCCACTTCCAGCACAAAAAGCAAGCCGTTTAACAGGGTCATCTGCAATCATCCCTTTCTGATCACAAGCCAAAACAGCCACTAACCCCTCATATGAAACGTTAGGATTATCAAAAAACTTGCCAAACCCATGCAAAATCGGCTGACCTTGTTTTGGTTTTAATCCATACTGTTTAATTAAACAATCATTAACACCCTCTTTCGCATAATCCAAATTGGTATGAGCTGAAAATAATTGATGATTACCTTGCGAAAAAATTTGAATAATTCGACCCAAATCTTGATCATAACGAATTCGTTTAAGTGGTTTAAACAATAATGGATGATGCGTAATCACACAACAAGAATGCTTGTTTTGCAAATAAGCTAACACCGATTCATCAACTTCTAAGGCAATAATAATCTCTGTAATATCAAGACTAGGATCACCAATTTGAATCCCAACATTATCCCAACTTTCTGCAGTATCAGGCGGAGCCCATTTATCCATAATCTTTTTTATGTCTAAAATAGATATCATAATATTAGTATTACATACATTAAGAATCTGATAAAATAATAAATTAACCCCACCTATATATAATTTAAAAAATAAAAAACACTATAACCACTCTAACAAAATAGATTAAAATAAAATAAATCCCATGAAAAAAATTAATCTTTTAATACTATTAATATGTTATTGCATCACTATATCAAGCTTACCTGCCAAGCCATTATCAAATACTCTTAAAAATGGTTATTTAAAAAAAATACCCTTAAAATGGAAAACCCGAATCGGTTTAACCACATATCGAACAACCCTACAATATGCCAACGGGTTTATCTTTGCCCCATCAAATGGAAAAACGACCAAAGGCTTAAACGATTCTTATGATGGCGTACATATTATTAATGCCAAAGATGGTAGCAAAAAAAATCAACTAACCATCACCAACTTTGGCGACAGAGACGTAAACGGAATTGCTATTAGTAATACCAAAATCATCTTTGGCGATGATAATAATACAATCGCTGCCTTTGATTGGATAGGCAACATGTTATGGAAATATAAAGCCAACGGAGATTTTGAGGGAGCTCCAGCACTGAGCTATATCAATAAAGATGCAAATTTAGACATTATTGCAGCAACTGAAACAGGAGACTTACTAGCACTTGATGGATTAACTGGAAACCTAATTTGGTCATTTAAACCAGCCATCAATCCAACCCTATTTATACCAAAAACAAGAAATTTTATCGGGTCTCCATCACTAATAAACATTAACAAAGACTCAATTAAAGATATTGTAATTGGAAATCGTAACGGACTACTCTACACCATTAACGGAAAAGATGGATCAATAATATGGAAACATCGTAGTAAAAAACCATCTGGAATTTTATCATCCCCATTTATCCAAAATAAATATATTTACTATGCAGAAAGTTATGGCTATATCCACACGTTATCTACCAAAGGGCGCCATATTAATGAAATTAATATTAATCAAATTCAATACCCCCATATAACAGGAACGCCCATAATTAATGATCAAAACATCATGATCATTGGATCAACAACACCTGAAAAAAAAGGAAGAATGTGGTCAATCTTACCAAAAAAACCCCAACACTATAATGAAATTGGCAATATTTCAGCAACAACAATATTAGCCAATCTTGATACAACAAACGATCTAGAATTTTTAATGATCAGCGAATCTGGCTGGCTATACATTATTAGCCAAACAGGTAATATAAAAGGTAAATATAAACTGCTAACTGGTAGCGAATGTACTCCTCTAATAGCCGATATTGATAACGACGGATTATTAGAACTAGTAATCGCACTTAATGATCAACATTTATACGCCTATGATTTACCATCAAAAGGACCCATAATATGGGGTCAATTTCGAGCTAATCCTTATAATACAGGCTTTCAAAATGATATCTTAGATGAAGATGCTCCTATAAAAAATAAACCCAACATTACAAATATCTTTAAAACACAATCACCTGTAACTGGATTTCAATATAATAATTGGTTTTCCAAACCTATTATTAAAAATAGAATATCAAAACATGGAATTGGTCATGCCCAACTAGGTATGACATTAGGTCAATATAAAAACAAAATCAATCATCCCTTTAAATCAAAAAAAGTAAAACTAGATAACGGCCTAAAAGCACTAGCCATTATTATTAAAGATATTGTCCATTATTATTTAGTATTTCCTCAACAAAACCCAATTTCAGATGACTCAAAAATTAATGTTATTATTACGAATAATCCTTATTACGAAACCAAACATGGAATTAAAACAGGAAGCTATATTAATGATGTAAAAGAAATACTAGGAAAACCCACATTTTCTTACAATCGTAATTACCCACTAGAAGAAAAATGTCGCTTTAACAATCAACCCCAATGGTTAGTCTTTACAAGTTATTCAAAAGTAAAAGCAGGTAACTATAGAAAATCAAAAACAAATAATATGACTCGATATTATCATACAAACGCAAAAATCCAATTTATAGCAGTACGATAAAAATTGTTTCACTCATTTTTTTGTCTCTAAAACACGATAACTATATAATAAACAGAAAAAAAGTAACAATTATTTTAGGAGAAGAAATTAAAATAATGAATTTAAATATAGCTAAAGCAGTAACAAGCACAGTAAAATTAAACCCAAATGAATCAGCGAGGGAGAGTGAGAATCAGAGGGATAAGAATGATCACTCAAAGGGAGCCCTCTCAAAGCTACCTGATGACGTATTTACTAATATATCCGAAAATTACTTAAGCCGTAAAGAAATGGCTCATTTTTCATGTGTATCAAAAGAAATAGAGAGTGATTTAAACAAGATTGCGCAAAGAGTTAATGATAATTTGAAAAATAAACTCAATGAAAAAATCACTGAAACAAAAATTGTCGGAATACAAATTTCATCTGGACCATTTAGGAATGAGATACAGAAGATGAGTGTTCTAAATTTACAAAAGGAGGCTGTCGATGTTTTAGACGAAAAGAATATTGAAAATATTAATGAACAGAAGATATGGGTACCCCCGCTTCATTGGGCCGCAATACTTGGTGATTCAACGCTTGTTGACGCCTTAATTGTCGTAGGGGCGGATGTGAATAAGGCGAGTAATAATAGAGATTCCCCACTTCATTGGGCCGCAATGTATGGTGACGCAACGGTTGTTAAGGCCTTAATTGCCGCAGGGGCGGATGTGAATATAGTGAATAATAGCGGAGAAACTCCGCTTGATTGTGCCAAAATAAATGGTATCTCAACGGTTATTGACACCTTAATTGCCGCTAATAAAAGAAAAAGTAATTATCAAAAAGCATTTGAATGGATTAAAAAATTATCAAAAACATTTAGACGGTAAAGATGGAAATCAAAAAGCAAAGGTTCTAATTTTTCATGATGGAAGCAGAGCTGAAGAATGGGAAAGAGATTCTGATGGAAATGAAAAAGCAAAGGTTCTAATTTTTCCTAATAAACAGAGATCTGAAGAATTTGAAAAAGATTCTGATGGAAATATAAAAACAAAGGTTCTAATTTTACCTGATAGAACCAGATATGAAAATTATGAAAGAGATTCTGATGGAAATGAAAAAGCAAAGGTTATAATTTCACCTAATGGAAACAGATATGAAGAATGGGAAAAAGATTCTGCTGGAAATGAAAAAGCAAAGGTTCTAATTTTTCATGATGGAAGCAGAG
>MDSY01111069.1_pt1 | contig 35737 bp, 18 predicted proteins | sample 811131 | NCBI WGS metagenome assembly MDSY01 (sample SAMN05326643, study PRJNA326480) | marine metagenome | isolation source: seawater | place: Atlantic Ocean: South West | collected 2010
AATGTGGGGACGATTTATTTCGCAAAAGATTGGACGTCTCGAGATTAGCAAACGAACGCGGCGAACCCGTCGGCGGCGTAACGAAGTGGATCGAAACACAGTGATAGAAGTGCGTATAGTATATACGTATAGTCGTGTAGTAACCCTAATCCTAATCATTCGCATTTGCCATTCGTTTCGCATCCTCCTCTCGTGTCAGCTCAATCATCACTCTCTGGGTTTTTTTCTCGAGCTTTTCCAATTTTCGTTGCACGTCTCGTTTCAAATCCGCGTTTGCTTTGCTTGGCATGACGTTCACCACGGTGTCGTCGTCCTCGCCTCCTGCTACTTCGGGGTCGACCTGCGGGATTTCAATTTCGGGAGCCACTCTTGCTTTGATCTGGAAAGGGATGGGGAGTTGGAAGTGAGGTCAGTCAGGTGTTTGTTCGCCGGGGTGTATGGTTTGGTATTAGGAATGAAGAGCGAAAAGCACTCCATACCTGGCCCGCTTGTAACTCTTCATCCCTGGGCAGGTAGTTTCGGAACTTCAGTTCCTTGTCCTGCTTCTCGGCGCCCTCGCGAAGCTCTTGCAGGCGTTTTTTGCGCTCCTCCGCGGTCTCGCCCATCGTGAGCGCAGCGCGATATGGTTAGGTTTAGAAGTCGGCGCGGAATATTATTTCGAGAAAACGTCAAGCACTTTTCGGAATACCGTTATTTCTTCGCGCCCACTCGGGGGAAGGCCGTGATGTCGCCTTCTCCCGTGCCGCTTTGCGCTCGTTTGACCGCGATCGCGGGGGCGTTGGTGTTGAGTCCAGATACGATGCTGATGCGCTTGACTAAAATGCAAACCAACAGTCAGTTTTACACGTCATTTGCGATTGTGTTTTATCGAGGTCTTGGAAGATTACTTTTGTTGCCGCCGCTTTGGATGGTAGCACATCGAAAGCATTCAAAGGCGTTCATGCGCGTCGCGTCTCGCTTGGGCCACAAGCGCTTACTCGGCGGCGCGTTGCTGTACACCACACAAAACGTCGCGTTCATCGTCGCCGCGAATTTAACGTACGTCGCGTCAGTGTTGGCGATACTCGCCACTGGGCCTCTTTTCGCAGCAGCGGCGAGTCGAATATTTCTAAAGGAACACGTTCCTAAACACACGTGGGTTGCCGCCATAACATGTGCCGCTTGTGTTGCCGTGATATACAGCGACTCGTTCGTGAACGACGGTAATGGTGACACCAATACCTCTGAAATATCCACGAGCAGTCACGTGTTGGGAAACACCATAGCGATGTTGGTTCCGTCAGCATTGGCGCTTTTCTGGACGGTTTGTAAATCATCGCCCGAGAACGATATGATCTCCGCGTTGACGCTTTCTGGATTTTTAGGAAGCATATTGGCTCTGCTCGTGATCTTCATAGGAGGGGCGATGACTAAGCAAGAACACACGCTACTCGGAAATTCCCTACTTCCCGTTCAAAGTGACAACGGCACTTCTACGATTGCGCTGGCTACGCAAACGATTTCAGTCGCGGTGGCGTTCGCGCTATTAACAGTCGGCGCCAAGGACGTCCCCTCAGCGGAAGTGTCTTTAATCATGCTCATCGAGCTTTTTCTCGGGCCGGTGCTAGTGTGGGCCGCGGTGGGAGAGATGCCGTCGTGGAGGGTGTGGGTCGGGTCGGGGGGGGTATTAATAACGATGGCGGTTGAATCAGCGGTCGGGTTGATGGAGGAGAAGAAAGAAAGAGCGGCTGAGATTATTAATTGCGAGTGATGCGATTTAAGTAGCTACCAATAGATTTGAATTAGTTTAGGTAATATTAATGTTAAAAACATTTAAGTACAGGCTATCATAGTGGCATGAAACATTATTTCAGCTCGTTTGGCTTAACACTTGTTTCACAAACTTGGCGAACGTCGCATCGGCCTCGGCAACCACTCCGAGCTCGGGCGAAATAAACCGCTCCAACTTGTCCAAAAACGAAACCGAAATTTGCGTCAGCTCGGGGAAAGTTACTCCGAGTTTATCGGTGACGGTTTCTATTCCCGAACCGTTCGTGGTTACCCCGTTTGCGTCCAGGAAGGTTCGTTGGGCGAACAACTCAACGACGAGACTAAGGGCGGCGGTTGCTTTGGCGAGGGCGAGGGCTTTTTCCTCCGAGACGGCGTCTCCGGAACCGGTGTTATCACCGTTCTCGGCGTCGCCCTCTTCGGTGGCGTCGTTACCTTCGTCAGCTTTGCCTTCCACAGGTGTTTCTCCCAAGTCACACATAGCATTCCGTGCTTGCCGCACCGCGCGTTGCGCTTTCCGAACCAGGCTGATGTCGACGCACAGCTCACCAAACACACAAGCGCTCGATTTTTCCGTCGTCGATGAGTCGGTCTCGGCGTTGGTTTCGCCGGCAAGTTTCTCACCCGACTCCTCATCTGCTTTTTCGCCTCCGATCCGCACGACAAACGAAAGCATCGTCGGCGTTTTCAGTTTCGTTCTGCGATCTTTTCGGAACTCGGTTGGGGGGGAGATGGGTGTGCGCCACTGTGATATTGCGTATGGAACAGTAATGTCGTCATCGGACGCGTCCGCATCATCTTCGGCTTCAGTCCCTGTATCGGCGTCTTTCGAAACTTTATCCTTTGAATTGTCAACGAAACATTCCGGCGTTTCGTTTACAGAAAAATTTTCACCGTACGTCTCTGATGATTTTGCCGCTAAGTGCGTTTCACCAAGAAACGCCAACGCCTCGCCTCCGTCGCCGCCGATGTCCACATCAGTGTCTTCAACCCCTTCCATTGTGAGTCTTGCAGCAAGCCTAGCTCTTGTTGCGAACACTCTTCGCGACAACGACGTCGCAGCATCATTCGTCGGATCGAAAGAGAGCGGGTCTGTTTTCGATTGCGAACGCACCGTCTCCTCCGCTTCCACGAACGCGACGGTGGCCATAGGGAATGCATCACCGGCAGAGAGACTCTCACTGAGCTCCAAACGTTGGGTCGTGGAGCTTAGGGCGAGGGAGGTCTGTGTTGATTTAAAAGCGGCGCGGAGACACTGTACCAGCACATTTATGAAAGGTAATTGTGCCGAAAGAGTGTCTCCGCTCAAAACTGACACGGTTTTACCCGTGCCATTTTCCACGACATGCGCGCTGAACAGCTCCAACGCTGCGGCTCTCATGACACTCAAGTCGTGCCCCGCCTGCGCTGTGAACGCTAACCGACCTGCTTTTTTTAGGCTTTCAATTGCGGATTGTATGAGGGATTGATGTGAGGTCTTTTGAAGTGATTTCGAACCACCACCATTTCTCCAAATTTCCTCCGAAACGATCCTGGCTTTGCAAAACCCGGTGAGAAGTGCAACCTTCGCTTCCAAATTTGCTCCGACGGACGCGGCGCTCTTTGCTGCGAGCGCGGCCATTGTCAAAACCTGAAGTGATTGTTTCAATTTAGGCTGGTCAATGCGACCGCCGCCTCGAGAGGACAACACGTACTGTGCCCATAGCGCCGCGGTGGCGACGAACGCGGAGGTGCCAGCCGCGTGCGCCTGGACGAGCTCAGGAATATCGCCGCTCGAATTATTTCCGCAAACCCCAAACCCGCCGCACGCGATTGTTACCCTGCGACACCGTTCCACCGCGTTGGTCAATAAAGCAGCAGCCCCTGAGGTGTCTCCAGTACGGGCTTTTAACCTGGATAGATAGCGCGCCACCGCTGCATAAAACGAGGCGGGGGCGTACGGCTTGAGTCCACCCGTGGAAGTACCGCCGGAGCTATCGACAAGAAGAGAGGCTAACAATTTCTCCGCCACGGAGACGTTCCCTTGCGACGCTTCAGCCTTCGCAATGATGAAGCGCAGCCTTCGACTTGCGTCGACGTCTCCGAATGCGTTACAGACTCGAAGAGCATTACGTGCTTCGCAAATGACCGCGTCACCAACCTCGCCACCGGACAAAGAGAACGAAGAGGACACAGCAGTGACTCTCAGTGCAATTCCTCGACTCGCGCCGACGCGCGCGGCGACGGCGGCGGCGTTTCTCGCTCGAGTACCGCCGACCACGCACCCCTTGGGCGTCCCACACGCGAGCGCATCGGCCTCATCCGCGGCGGACTTCGCGACTCGCAACGCACCCGCGACGTCACGTCTGAGAAATAAGCATTTACTCAACAATAGATTAGCATCCAGCAATATCCGGAGGCGCTCGGGCGAGGCCATGATCCAAGGCGATATATTTTCACCCTGACACGCTTCGGGTCTAGTATCCTGATAAGGCAACGAGATTTCCTCATCGCCGGTTTCGTTCGGATCACCCGCATCTTCCACTTCTACATCACCTTCCGCCCCTTTCCCCGTATCTTCCTCGTTATCGCTCCAGTCCCCGTCAAACTTCTTTTTATTCTCCGCGTTTTCCTTTCGTTCTTTCCATTCCCTCACCGAAAGGTCTCGGGCTTCTTTTTTGTTTTTATTTTCGAGTTCTTCGTCGTCGAGCTTTTTGGTAATTTCGTCAACCTCCGCCTGCCCTTGTTGCGCGACCGCTTTCACCGCGTCTTCCACAGAGTCAATCACTCCCAGTAACGCCGATTTCGCACTTGACAAGCACTCGTCCTTGCCTTTCGGGTCAACCGAGTTTGATTGAGAGTCCCCGGAAGTGTCTTCATCAGAAGCTTCAACAGAAGTACCTTTGGAATTTCCAAAAAACGTAAAATCCGTCTCGGCGTCGACGCCAAACGCTTTCGGCGCCGACGACGCCGCGACTTGGACGAGCCACCGCGCGCGAGTTAACTCGACAGTAAGGGTTAATTCATCTCCATATACGTGTTTCGTGCCATCCGCTAATTTAAAAGTTTGAACGTACTTCGCACACCGTTGATTACCTTCGCTCCAAAGCGGCTCGGAATCAATGAAACGGGGAGGTCCGAGTTCCGGGAACGCGGGTGTTCCCGAGGATTCGTCGCCTTCAGTGTTTTCTCCACCTGCCATGTCGTCGCTACCTCGATCCGGTACATCCGCCAGAAACCTTCCCCCACCCCCTCCTGAGATGGAAGGCACGCCACGGCCTTCGATGACATCAATAAGCACATTGGCAGCCGTTCCTAGATTGCCCAAATCAACAAGCGCCGCGCACCGCTTCAGGCGGCAATCCATCGTCGCTCTCAAATCGCGCAACCTTCGCGACGCAATTGCTTCGCCCAAACTAGCGCAAACAGCCGCTTCCATAGGGGCTATTCCACTGATGAGTAGGATTTCCGCAACGGATGCTACGTCCCGTAACACCCCTTTGACATCGAACGTGTAACCCCCCTCAAACCCATCCACCACAGAGTCGCCCAACCCCTCCCACACCACGTCGCTCACGTCTGAAAAAGAGTCGCCGGATAAAACGCTGGAATTGCCTCCAGAAGCGTAAAAGTCGCCGCCGAAAAATCGGGCGTCACCGACACCGGCTCTCAAACACGCTTCGTATAGCTTGGACGCGACCTTGGCAATCTCGACACGTGTCCCAATACCGACTAAAGCTTGGTCTGAAGAGTCAGAAGGTGGTAATTCATATTCTTGACCGGCTCTGAAAGGCGTTACAACCGTTCGCGTTGCAATCCTCGCCGCCGCCGTCGCCGCGCGAAGGCACCCGGTAAGGCCGAACATCGAAAGCGTAGCTTCCGGAGTGACAGGCAACACGTCGACCCCCCCGTACTTTTTGTCAAACGCCACGTCGTACCTGCCCACTACGCGATCAAGACACGCACCCCACGCGCGCACCGCCTCCTCTATATCACCAGACGCATACAGTGCGTCCCCCCACTCAAGCCGCGACTGCGACTCCAAAACGCGGTCGCCCACCGTGCTGGACAAGTTAACTGCCTTGGCGTACAAAGAAAGCGTGGTTTTGTTGTCCGATACCCCGAACGCGCTCGCTCTCGCTGCGCGTAGACACTTTACGTGTTCCGGGACGTTCGCCTCCGCACGGTGCAACGCAGCGCGCGCGGCGTCCGCGAGAAACGGCACTACGGTGCCGTCGGCATCTTCGCAAAACCTCAACGAACGTTGCACTTTCGGTAAGATATCCAAACACACCCTGTCAGTACCGACTATTTCGCAGAGCTCAAGCGCAAGTTTCGAGGCTCTGTGGTGGTACCCTGCGTCGACGCAGACCTCGACCGCGGTCTTGACGAACGATGTCATGAACTCGATCCTCACACCCGGTCGGTTGACGAACCACGCGGCGTAACCGCCGTCGATGGGCGGCGTGGTTTCAGACGCAAACGCCACGGCGAGCAACGGAAACGCAGTCGTCAGAGGTACCGACTGTTCTCGCTTTTTGGTGGCTAAGGTCAGTGTTCGCGCGGTGGCCTGCACCAGAGGCGCTGGCATCAAATCACCCCTCCCACCGCCTCCCGTGACCGTAAAAATAATCGACGTAGGGTCAGTGGAAGGTCTTTGAGTACTTTTCAAAGTATCATTCAAAGTTCCCAAAGCGTCTTCGTCGTCCATGAAGAAACCCGCCGAGTTTTCTTCTGTATGTGTATTTACCCTGTTACCTGAATCCAAGTCATCCGTAACACCCCCAGTAACACCCCAAACCGGTAGCGTCCCTTCCTTCAGCATCTGCAGATGTTCCAAAACACGGCCCGCTGCTGTGGACAAGAGACGCGCGCCCCCCCCTTTTGCGAAATTATCATCAACGCCGAACCCGACATTCGGGTCCCGGGACAGGTCCCGCAGCGCGCGCGTGGCTTCGAGTAAACGCCCGTAGTGGTGGGAACGCGCGGCGAGCTCCACGCCCCTGGTTAAGTGCTGAACCGCTTCTATAGAGACAGCGGGTTTTTGAAGAGGTGGTGCATCAGGATCTGCATCAGTGTCAGGATCTGCGGCATCTGCATCTTCTCCCGTTTCATTTTTCCCTTCCATCGCTTCCCACGCCAGCCGCCCAATCGATACGTTGGTTTTTGACCTCCAAGGGTGTTGTGCGTTTGAAATGGCCCGGGATTTTAACAGAGCGCTTCTTCGCGTGAGTAGGGGTGGTGCTAAACGGGTTAAACACCTCGCCGCGCGTTCCCTTCTTTGCGCTTTTTCGTTTGCTTCGGAACGCGCTTGTTCAGCGGCTTGGATTTTTCCTGCAGCGGATTGAAACAAACTCAACGCCTCTTCGTACACGCGTGTCGCTTCGTCATCCGCGTCATCCTCCAGTGGAATTGGTTCGCCAGCTTCGAAGCACGAGCGCATCTCATCAGTAACCTCTTGTTCAACCGCAAAAACAACAGCCTCATCCTCCTCCTCCAGCGCCGTGGATGAGTAGTCGTCGTCCTTCCCCGTCGAATCGGGAAACGCGGTTTCGGGAATTTGAGCCGCTTTGTCACACTGCGCGAAAACAGCGGCTTTCCATTCAAGCACCGTGGATACCGTTTTTGAAACAGTATGGTCACCCTCGTCACCTCTGATCTCCTGAATCGCGGCATCCAGCACCACGCCAAACGCGCGGAGATATTGCCCAGGGTGCTCAATCACGGTTTCGTTCAATGCCGTTAACGCGTCGAAGGCGACTTGCGCGGGCGAAGGTACGGCAGAGTCAGACCCATCAGCGAACATCCCGAGCGCTTGTGAAACCGCGGCGACGGGGTCACCAGCTTCGACGCCAATAGATGCTTCCGCTCGTTTCGATAACGTTTCGGACTGAAACGTGCGCCACTCAGGGAAGTGTAACAGGCGTTCCTCGACTAGTGTAAGCTCTGGATTGGAAGCGCCGAGAGGAGCAACGAGCGCGTCAACCGTTAGCAAGCGCGCCGCCCTGGCGTGTAACGCGTTCTTCTCCCCACAAGCTCTCAACGCACACGTCAGCTCGAACGCAACCGAGGCAGCAAAACGAGACATTTGCGGTGTCCGCGCCACGCCGCACTGTTCCAACAACACGGAAACTTGCATCAGCGCCGACACGGCGGCTTTTGGTTTTTTCTGCGCGGCGGCGATTATTTCCGCCAACGCGTTACCGACGCGCAACCCGCACTCCTGGGTTAATAACTCGTCGCCTGCGTAGCTACCGAGCTCCATGGCGAGCAAACAACGCTTCACAACGTCTAGCCTGGTTAGGAATTCACGGTGCTTAGGCACGCGCAGCTCAGGTAGAGGCGCGTGGTCGGAGTACTCGCGCGTTGCGTTATTTTGCGATCCATCGTCTATCGGCAGCTTGGTCGCCGTTAACACTTCCGCCGATACCAACAAACCCCGCGCCGCGGCTCGTAGCGTCGCGGCTGAAGACTGGCGCACCACGTCTCTTCGCAGGCGCTGGCACGTGGCTGGGTTTGTCGGGATGTTCGGGACGTTCGTTTCTTGTTTGTTGCCGTATGGGCTTTTAGTCTCCTTGGCGTCAATTTCCACAAAGCGGCGTCTGATTGTCGCGGCTGCTTTCCTAGCGACCTCAACGCATCCGCACCGGGAGCTTATCACAGCGAGCCTGGACCAAAGCGTGGTTGACGGTAGTGGGTGTGCCGCTACAACCGGTTCAGTAGCCTCCCCAACGCCATTAATCACCACACCTTTCTGATACGCAACAACGGAAATCGCGTACGCGACGTTTTTCGTCAATCCAGAGATTGTCACGACGGTGATTTTGTTGGTATCGTTGTGACCACCATCTCCACTACCAACAATATCCCGTAACACCCCCGCCCCCGGAAACGCGTCGTTTCGAATGCCAGGTGTGAACCCCGCGCCGAAAGGCACGATCACGACTGCGAATTGGTCTGGGGTTGGCGCTGGTTTGTTTGCGTTCGCAGAGCGCAGGTTTCCAAAATCAGGAGGCTCGATTGTAATGGAGTCGCCGGTGACGCGCACGATTTTTGGACGCGACGGCACCAGCGAGCGTTTCTTTTTATGTGACTGTAAAGTCACTGACGCGTTTTCTTCCTGCAGCTGCTCCTGCTCTTCACCCAACGGTGACCTCGGCGAATCGCCACCTGACGTTTTCGAATTCGAATTATTAACCGCGTCCCACTTTTTCAAATTCACAAGCCGCGAACGTTCCGCGTGTTCCGCCTTTTGTAAGTAACGCACTGAATTTTCAAGAGCCTTGACGCGCCGACTTTTTCGTCCGATGAACACGGACGATTCCATGGCGATAATAGCCCTCTCCCAGCTGTTATCGTGCGCGTCGTCGTTGAGCTCATCCAGCACCTCAGCAGGTAACAGTTCGGGAATTTTTAATTCGTCGTACCCCGCTTTTTCCAAACTTAGTTTCAGCTTCAACTTAACAGACAGCGACAAAGCGTCCGCGGCTAAACACGCGGTGCGTTTACTGGACTCCGATTGACGGGTTGGGGTGAAGGAGAAGAGGAAGCTGTGACTAATTTCTCTGTCGCACCCATCCGTCTTCTCAGCATCATTACCCCAAACCGCCTCGCCGGTGATACACTTTTCCGCTTCGTCTTTGGAACCAACCGCGTTTGCAACGAAGGTATCGCGCGCCTTATTCGAAATCGAACACGCCAGCTCCGCCAATTCGTTTGCTCTTTTCAGAGACGCTCTGTCGCCCTGTTTTTCATACAAGGAGCACAGTTTCAGTAAGATGACTATCCGCAGTGTGTGGTCGTTCAGATCCAAAGATTCAAACGCGTGCGATGCGCTGTCAAGCGCGGTTATTACCAACTGTTCGTCCTCGTCATTGACGATTGACAACCACGTCGCTGTCCCTTTCGCGTTGAACTTTTCAAACTTGGTACACGCAAATCGCCACAACAACAAACCGCCTCGAGTTACGTGTTCAGAAAAGGTAGAACTGTGACATAGTTCAGGGGAACACGCAGCGATCGCGGACGCCAGGCGCGTTGTGTGGCCGTCGGAGTTTCTTTCTTTTGCGGTTTCTTCTTCGCCGTCGCCTTCACATTTCGACTCTTCGCCGTCATTCTCCCCGCCCGCCACGGTTCCGCCCTCCGCCAAGCGCAGCGCCACGAGCAGCTCTACAGTCTGTGTGAGCTGCGAAAACGCAAGCGCGTCTTCGGCACTCGCGGAGTGTTCAATGGAGGGTTTAGGCCCTGATTTCTTGAGTCGAAGGTTGGCGTATCTGACGAGCGCCCCGAACGCATCGCCGCTTTCAAACGCCCCGGAAAATTTCAAAAACCTGGTAAGCGTCGATACTTCCCGGAACTCAAAGACTGTTAACTCGTACGCGTATTGTTCGTTAGGTGTCAAGTCTAGTGGAGGTTCAGGAGCATCAACTGGAGAGCTAGAAGACTCTCCATCGTTGCCTTCATCGTTGCCTTCCTCAGGCGTGTCCTTTTCACCCGCATCGCGTTCCTCGGGTTCTCCACCCTGTTCGCGAAATGTTTCCTTTTCTTGCTCGTATGCTGCAACTTTCTCTGCGTGCCTGTACCAAACAAACGCGGCGTCTGTTCGTTTCGTGATCCAGGTTGACGCGGTCTCTTGAATCGCAGGTAACGCCGGACTGTCACTATGCGTCATCTCGAGCAACTCCAGCACTAGAGTCGATTTTTGAGTTTGGGCATTGGTGAAGTCAACGTCAGTTTCAGACGCTTCCAATAGTTCGGCGAACGCCAGAACGTGCTCCGCGTCTCGCGAGGCGTACATGGCTTTGATTTTTTGATCCGCGGTTGCGTACATGTTTTTCGTCTCATCATCCATGGGTGACGCGTCCATGGCTTCCAAAGATTTCAAATCCTCGACTGCGAGTTTTGCTTTTTCCAGAAAAGCAGTACCAGCGGCGAGAGATTTTTTGCCGTCAACATCAGGAGACACGTCGTCAAAGCACGCTACACACATAGCAACCAAATCAAGCCGCCAACCCAAGTGTCGGGGTGTCGCCAGTAACGGATGTGATTCCAGCGCGCGTACTGAGAATATAATCGACGGTAATATTAACTCAACGTTTCCTGAGTCAATGAGTAGAACAGAAGCGTCTCTAATTACTCTTGTGGCGTTTTTGCAAAGCCAATATAACGATTCGTCGGCGTCGGTGCGTAACGCTATTTCCATCACTGACATTGCGAGTTGTGATGCGGTGTATAGTACATCTCTGCTGCTTGGATTGCGTATAAACGGGTCGCGCGCAGACACTTCGAGGACTAAACACCGCGCTTTGCCGACCAACGCGTGACTGTGCAGCGTTTCACGATCCAATTTTGTCAACTTTTCTTCCTTTGTTGAATATTCAGTTTCATCTCCACTCAAGCCGTCCCACCTCGGGTCAATGTCCGCGTTTTCGCCGACGAGGCCGATTGCGAGTACGCTTTTGAAGCACGCCGTTCGCGCCACAAGAAACTGGCCTTTCCCAAGTGCCCGTTCGCCCATTGCCACCAACGTAAACGCAGCGGATGGAGCGGGGACGTCGCGTAGTAAATCTTTGGCGAGGGAACACGCGCGTTGCTGCGTGGGCCAGGAAGAGGCGGAGGACTGAGGACATTTTGAGATTTGTGAGTGGGGCGTGTGAGGGATAATTTTGGGTGGGATGGAGGCATGCAGTCAGTCAGATAAGTCAGACATAGGTCGATAGTCAGACATAGCACGGGTCATGCGCGATGGCGAGACTACTCGGATGATTGAAAACAAAAGTGGACGCACCGCATCTGCCCCTCGCAGTGCCCCCAAACACCTCCCGAACGCATCGTCAAACGCGGCGAGGGCGGTGGCAACCTCGCCCATGGTACCGCCCCCTCCTGCTGCACACGCAGCGTCGCAGAGCCTCGCGGTATGGCCGATGGAGAGAGAGTCAACAGTACGTCTCTCATCTGAGAAACAACTCGAGTGCCCACTTGATTTCGATCCAAATCGGGCTCGTCCAACGGAAACACAATCGTTTGCCTCACCGTCACACGCGCGCGCGCACACCGTCCGCGGGTTCAAGCGCGCGTCGCAAGCGGGCGTAGGGGTGTACGCGGCGCGGGACAGTGCCACGCACCATGAGCGAGTTCGACGGTACGCACTGGCGATGTCTTCCCGGCGCACCGCCAAGAGTTTTCCACCCAATTCAGACATCCTGACCCCCTCTTTCTTTCCCAATCTCGACAGACTCCGGCTCCGACCGCGGCGAGGACGTCGACTTCGACTCAGCCTCAACGTTCCTCCCTCCGTTCGCGAACGCGGAGAACCGGGCGTTGGACTTAATAATCAGGGAAAAGGAACGCTTGTTGGAGGAGTTAGAGGGGGATGCGGAGGAACACGAAGATCGCGTCAATGCGATGAGGGAGCATTTGAAGAACGTGGAGGATGAGGTGAGAAACACGCAGTCCCGAGCCGAGGCTAAACGAAAAGAAAAAGAAACCGAGGCGCACATGAAGAGGTTATCGGAACTAGCAGTCGCAAGGGTACGAGATGACGCGAAGAAGATGGAAAAAGAAGAGTTGGAGCTGGATGAACGCGTGGCGAACATCGAGGTGTCCACGGAGAAGGGCATTGAAAAGCTGGACAAATACAAGCTGCAGTTGAATTGGGGCGCTGAAGAGTTGGAGCAATGGAGCGCCGCGAGCGTTCAGAAGGATGAGGATGCGTTGGCGTTACAGAGGTACCAACGCGTAGACGAAGCGAAGGTCCGAGAGTTGAACGTCGCTATCGAACGCATGACCACCACTGTTAGCCAGAAGAAGGAGTCGTTAGACCAAGAGGTGAGCGAAACGCAAGCGGCGCAATTAGAATTAGATCGTGCGGCGGAAGATTTCCGGCAATTACATTCCGAACGGCAAGACGTTGTAAGGCAATGGGAGGACGTCATCGAGTCCATGAAGCGTCGGGATATTGCCATTGCCAACACGTCACGCGAGTTCGCGCAACGACGAAAAGAAATCAGAAACAAACAGGCACTTCTTGCGGAACGTTCTCGATTCCTAGACCAGGAGTTACTGAACAACAAAGAAACGGACGTCGCGATTGAGGAAGCCGATCGCGGCATGGCGCGGATACGATTGGTGTATGAAAAAGAGCTTCAAGAACAACGCGCGATGGCGGACGAGACGGACGCGACGAAGAACGTGTTGAATCGAGCTGCTGTGGAATTGAGTAATTTAGATAACAGTAACTCACAAAAGCGCCAACTGTTGGACCAAAAGCAATCGAAGCTAAACAAAGCGCGGAAGGTTTTTGAAAAGCAAAAGCAAAGGTTGGAGAATGAGAAATTAGAACTCATGTCGTTGGAAGAGAGAACGGCTGAGCTGGACCGGGTTCAGAAAGAGAACGAAGAGGAGCTTAACGTAGCTCGGAAGGACTCTGCTGCGCATAAAGACTTGCTGATGCGAATAAGGCAAGAGCTGAAGACTTTGGCGGAACGAAAGGTTACCCTAGACGCGGAGACTTCTGGCGCGCAGACGCAGAACAAGGGGTTGGCGCGAAAAATCGTGTCATTAGATGATAGGGTTCTGAAGCAGCAAGAAAACCTGTATGACTTTGAGTTTCAGATTCAAGGGTTGGAGCGGAAGGTGGCACGAGCGGGCGGCGCACGTTCCGATGAAGAAACCAGAGTGCTTCAGACCAAGATGGACATCTTACAGCAAACCTTGGACGAACGCATGGCTGAAAAGAATTTATTGATAGCCTCAACGAAGCGTGCGGAGGACGATTTGGAGTCGGCTAGGAAAAAGAGCAAAATCTTGAAACAAACCTCTGATAAGTTGAGCCAGAGCATTAATGAATTAACCACGGAGGCTGAGATGACCGCGAAGGACGTGCGCAATGCTGTGGCTGACAAAGAAGACAAGATGGTGGCGCACGACACGTTGAAGTTGGAGGTAAAGAAGTTGCGAGACCAACTCGACCACAAAGCAGATGAAGTGTTTGAGCTGGAAAACAGGAAACAGCAACTTATTTTATCGATGGAGGAAAGAAAGCACGAGATCGAGACGCATTCAGACCTGTTAAAAGCGCAACTCAAGATGATCCATGAGGACGTTCACCGGACTCGACTTGAAATGCGCGAGCGCTCGATGAAGGTGAACAAGCTTCAGACCAAGTTTGAAGTGTTAGTGAACAAGATGAAGCGGCCCGGGGTTGGGGATGAGAACGATGACGGCGAGGAAAGATCGCAAGCGTACTACGTCGTGAAAGCCGCGCAGGAACGTGAGGATTTACAGGTTCAGGGCGATCAGCTCGATAACACGATTCGAACGTTTGAACGGGAAATCACCGGGCTTGAAACCACGTTAGCGAAACTGACGCAGCAGAACGACTCGTTCCGAGTCGCGAACCGACCGGTGGATGAAAAAACCGACGGCGACGAATTATCGAAACGCGCGGCGCTTCAAGAAAAGCTCGATGCCGCAAAGTCAAAACTTACGATTCGCAAGGATGAGGAGTTGCGGATTGAAAATGAGCTCCGAAAACGCGATCACAACTTACAGGCTCTGCACGATGAGGCGGGGGAGATCAACGAGGAGTTGGATGTTTTGGAGAAGGAAGCGGGGGAGAGCGAATTGAGGTTGCGAGAGACCGCATTACGAGCGGAAGAAACTCATAAAAAGTTATTGCAGGCCCAAGACTCTTACCGAAAACAGAAGGGCTTACCGCTGGACGACCCCGATGTGTTAGGCCCTGAAGAGCTGGACTTGAGAACCGAGGAGCTGAAGGAAGGCACGCGTGTCGTGGTCTCAGAGCTGAAGCAAGTCGCGGCGAAGCACCCGGAGCTGGCGACTTTACTTGCCAGTTACGGTGTTAAGCTGCCGGGAATTGAAGCGTGAGAGAAGACGAGCGTTGAAACGAATGAGAATTTCAAATCACAATCAGCGTGCGTTCACCCACGGAGAACTTGTAAGAACATTTGCCAACACACACACACGTAGACAATAGGTTGACACCTTTACTCTTAGGGATGCTCGGGTTCCTTTTGGTACGACCCTCTGTCTCTTGAGAAGTCCTCCGCGGCGGGGTCGAAGGATTCGCGTGGCGACCGAACGCCCAACGCTTCAGGTCCGCTTCCGTACTCGGTGGCGCCGTAAAATTTCAGCACGTCTTCCGGGTAGATGCCTTTTTCGGTGGTCAGGCCGTACTTTCCCATAGCTCTGGCGTATGACAAGGCGGTCCAGTCCTTGGGGTTACAAGCATCAAGATCCACGCCGTACTCAACCAATAACTTGACCAACTCAGGCCCGCCGTCGATGCCCCAAAACAGCGTCAAGTCACCTCCGAGATTCATGTAGTTAGGATCGGCGCCTGAACGCAGTAACGCTTTCGCCGCGTCAAGCCGGCCTCGGTGGCACGCGCTCATCAACGGCGTGTACCCCTCCGGGCACCCGTACGCAGATGAAAACACGAAGTTGACATCCGCGCCTTCTTCGATCTTTTTGTAGATTAAACGGACGTCGTTCTATTGGTTTTGAGGGTTGAGGGTGAGTGAGGTGAAAATATGTATAATCGAAAACGAAAAACGGTTCGCGTTCCGTGTTCGGGGCAACGAGAGATTGAGAGATGTCTCATGAGCTCTTCGCTCCTCTTGTTCGTACCTTGATGATGGCGTTCAGGAGCTCTTCGGTCTCACGGCTGGCTTTCACAACCCCTTGGCCTTTCGCGTGCGGGTCGTAATCGGGGTGGTGCGAGCCTTTGCCTTCGTCCCACTGTTGAGGGGGGGGGGAGGGGGTAAATGGTCAGAACGTGACGTTCGGGGGTCCCGAGGCGAGATTTGTTAATGACGCGCGAGGGACGTACCTGCGCGCTGTAGGCCTCCTCCATGTCGGCCTGGCGCTTCTGCATGATTTTCTCCTATGATTTCAGGGTGAGGTAGGGTGGCGATGAGTAGATGGTAGGTTAGCGTAGGATGAGGGTCGAATGGGACGGGCGCGCGACGTTGGAGTCCTTTCGCGCGGGAGGCGAACCGACCCGAAAGTCGGGTCAGATCGCGCGTGGGGAGATGGCGGGAGGATGGTGCGAACTGCGAGGTGGTGGTCGAGGCGTACCATTTGCGACATGTTTGCGGCTGTGTTGGTCGAGGGGGACTCTGTGTGGAGATCGCGGCGGCTGGGCGACGCGCGTAGCACAAGTGCGAGTGTCGAGAGGTGATTGCGTTGAAAAGACGATTTTTATGTTTTGCTCGAAAAGCCTACCTCGGACGAAACGAGTTTTGGCAATAAACTCTCCCGCCTTGTCCACGCCGCGCCGAAATGCCTTCTTCACTGCCGTAGCCGCCACCTTTGCTGTACAAGCTCCGGATGTGCTGTGCAAGCTCTGACCTTGGTGGCAGTTCCTACACTCGTAGTGAACTTCTGCAGGTTTGCCGCGACTCCACCGGCGGCTGCGGAGGCGTGGAAGGTGCCAACGCCGGGCACGACGGTTCCCGAATAGCTCATAGCTACGGGTATCAGCGCAGGTATCGCGACAACGCTCAACCCAGCACCGACAGTAGTGCCGATAGCAACAGTCTTGACGACTTACTTAACGAGTTCCTTGTTAACGAGGCGGAGTACCGGTGTTTTTACGAACGGAGTTGGACATGTTGAGCAGGTGGCGAGAGCGGTGTAAAGTGACGACGAACAAGAGAAGAATCACAAAAATGTTGTTGCCAAAACCAAGTGCATTTTTCAGTCTATCACCACACCCCCTACCCTCTTCACTTTTCTTTCCCGAACACGGCTTCGTGGTCCACACACCGCCTGTTCATTCCAGACAGAACCAAAAGCCACGTCGAGGCGTCTTCGAAACGGTCGTATAGGATCGCGAGCTCCAGGTTTTGGATGGCAACGCCGACGGTGACTTTTGTTCCGTCGACGGCATTAAATTGTTCCCTCGACTCCACCTCCACCAACCCCTCGTCTTCAGTACCGTCCACGTCCACTCGAACCCCAAACAACGCGCGTTCGATGCCCGTCAATTCCGCGACTCGTAATGCGTGATCAGTGGCCGTTTCGTTAAAAGCCATCGACCATTTAGTTACAAGAACACGCGCCTCGGGGTCAACGTTGCTCCACTCGTCACGAAACAAAGCGCCGATGAACACGTGCGCGCCCGTTTGCACGGTTTCGTCGAGTGGTGTTTTTCCTGGTTTAATAACCCCAGTACGTGACGATACACTCATAAGGTCGGTGAGCATTTTTCGGCGTCGCAGTAAGCACGCGACCGACACTCTCGCCGACACCGTGTAATCCAACTTACGTCGATCGAGGGACGTTACTTTTCCGGGCGCGCCGACGGAACGACTGACCGCGTTGCTCGCCAAGTCTCCGTTTTTACCCGTCAACCGCCTCAGCGCGTCTTTGGCTCTGTTTCCTCGCAAAGGAACGGAGTTATTGCTGCCATGTCTCAGCGCGAGGAAGTTGCTTTTGTCGTTTTTCTTTGCGATCATAGAAAGCTCTACGATGGTGTCGTGGAACCACTTCGCGCGCTTGTACCAATCTAGGAATAAACTGCGGCACTCGCGGAAGAAAACAACGGGGCCGCGGGAAGTAGCTTCAGAAACGCGACCGTCTTCCTTGTCTCGTTTGCTTCGTTCCATCAAGCTTTGAAGAGGAGGTAAATACGGGTCGTTCTTGTCGGGCACGTCATTCTTCAGCTTCCTCACTGCGGACCGTAGAAAGTCATCGAACGCGTCCAGGGCATCGGGGTCGCTCGGCGCGGTTTCTTCGCTCAGGTTGAGAATAGCGTCGGAGGGGATAACACTTTTGGAAGTACTTGAGGTTTGCGCACTACCAGTAGTACCAGTAGTACCACTCGTACCATTTGCATGCCGCGTATGCCCCAATCCATCCCGGACATATCTAAAGTCATCACTGCTCCCCATGCGTTCCACGGACCGGAACGACGAGCGCCACGCGTTTGGCGCTACGGCGAATTTGGTGAGTGTTTTTTTAGCCACAAAAATCGGGACGTTGCGCTTTAACGAAGCGCACAACGCTAAAATGGACTCAAGGCCGGTTATGTGCGTTTCAATTGAAGTGCTTTGCGGATAACTGTCGAAGAAGGCCCTCCCACCCGAGCCTTCCGCCAAACTGTCATACGCATCCCCAACGGTTGACCAGGCGTAGACATCGAAGCCAACGGGTCGGACTTTGTTTTCGAGTGAGGTATCCAGGAAAGAATCGTCATCACTTGAAGCATCGAAAGATGCGTCTCGGGGTTTCGCGTATAAAGTCGCGGTCGAACGAGCTGCGTTTGACCCATCGCCAAACACGTCAATCACCAAGTACCTCGTCTCCACCAGGTCCTCCAGCGTATCCAGCATATCGTCCACGTCTTTTGGGTTGATCTCTATTTTCGCTAAAGGCGGGGGCGCGATTGTGTGTGGTTTTGATTTATTTTCCCTCGTCGATCGCCCATACCGTTCCGCATCGAACCTGCGTTCTAATCGAAAACGCACGCGGTCTATTTCCCAGGTATCCTCAATCGCATTGCTCCCGTCGAGAAGCGACGCAACATCGGACGCGGGCTCTTTCGTCATCGCTTCCAGTTCATTATACACCGAGTCGAATTCGTCTTGAGTCAACTTCTCGTTTTTCTTGTCCGCGTCATAGAGCTTTTCGAGGGGCGTGAGCTTCCGTTTTTGGTCGTCAACAGTGTCGTCGCAACCGACGTCTTGGTGCATGCCCAAACCAACGGTGTCGCTGCCGTACGCGTTGAACGCATTTGAGTTGTTTGAATCACTTATGTGCTGCTGAGTCGAGCTCTTTGTCACAACATGCCCACCCGAGAACGTCACGGTGCGCTTTTTCCTCCAGGTCGCACCAGATTCAGGTCGTTCAGACCGCAAGCAGTTGTGCAGGTACTCGTGGCACATCTCCAGCGGGTCTAGACGTAGGGGAAGTGGGCGGGGTGGCCACTGATTGGAGGGATCGCGTTCGCAAGTAGTTGCGGAGAAGTGGAGTTTTTCTGGGTCAAGCACCTCATCTGATTCGAATGTCTGCACGCGGGTTGACGGGTGCAAGCGGCGCGGCGGAGCGACGAAGAAATATGGGCGGCGATAGCCGTGACTTGTATCGTCCATCGTCTCCTCGTCGTTCGCGTCAAGCGGTTGAGGTTGGACATCACTTCTATCCCTATCAAAGTCTCCATCCTTAACCTTAGTTACACGCCCGGCCAGTGAATCAGCCAGTGGGTCAGAGACCAGCGCAGACGCGACTAATGGAAGTAGCAAGTCTTTGCCGTCCGTCACCGTGCGCAACAACGCAGTTAAAACGCGTACGGTTTGGTGCGCCTCGCCGCCAGCACTTCGGAAGTTTCTTGCTTCGCGGTGTTCGAACGGCGCATCGTCCAGGTGTACGGAATCCACCACGACGCGAATCCACTCGTCGGCGGGGGGTGCGGCGGAACCGGCGCGAAGTGGAACGACGGAAGGGGTGGGGTCGTGAGAGAGGACGTGGTTGTTGTTGTTCTTAGACCCGAGCCTCACGTTTCGAACGTCGTCTCCAGCTTCACCTGCACCCTTGGACGACGTGGCGTGCGCGCGGACACTGCGATGTCGCGGCGCGTCGCTCGCCCCGGGGACGATGCCGCGGCCAGGCGGGGTATCGACGCGACATGGAAGTCCCAATCTGCATGCCAACGAGGTGGCCATGACACGGGGACGGCTCTTCGTGCACCGAAGCGATCAGTGCACAAGCGCTCTGCAGCTCTCCAAAGCCACGACTCAATCTCAAGCAAGTCGTGTATCGGACGCGACGAACTAACGACAATGTTCGGCGGTTCCGAGATGTTTGAAAGAGAAGCTCCTCCAGCAAAAATCGTTGCTTTGACAACGAGAGGCGCGTTGCACGCGAGCGGCACGACGTGGTGATCGTACCGTGACAATGGGAAGGAAGCGGTGCCCGCACAGGAGACCACCAATCAACTGTCGGGTGTGCAATCCATGTCCCCACGGCAAGCGGAAGACCAGCTGCGCTGCGTGCAGCCCCTGTCCCCACGGTAACGTGAAAAGAAACTGCGCGGCATGCAGAACGGCACGCGCGGATCAGCCGAGTTCGAAGCGGATCAAGCGCAAGAAGGAAAGTTCGCCCGAGAGCAAGCAAGCGGAGTTCACCATCCGCGGCTACTTCGGCATGTAAGAAGAGGCTGACACAGAAAGACTGACAGGAAAGGGTTGGGTTCTTTTCACAAAATAAATCTAAAACGTGCAAGGCCCGTACGGATAGTCTCTCTTTTTCGCTTCCAGCAAAGCCCTTCCCTTCAAAAGCACCGCCGGTTGGGTGAAACGCACAGGTTTCATCATTGCCATAGCACCGCCTCCAGCTCCATGCTCCAAATCCTTCACATCCAGCGGCGCTTTCTTCTCGACAACCGTCCACTTGACATTTTTGTTTTCGATTTTCTTTTTACCTTTCACGTTTAAATTACCCCCGCCTCCGTGGTCAAAGTACTTCACTCGTCGTACGCCGTCTCGTTTCGGTAAGTTCGCGTTTCTATCAGCTGGTAACAAAGCCTCGTCTTTTGCCCGCATGTCCGCCGTATACGCGGGCAAGCCGTCGATTTCCAAGTACGACTTGTGCAAAAACACTGCGGGTTTCGGCTGTGGTTTTCTTTTCAGCTCTGATTTTGTTAAAGGCGGAGGCACTGTAACGGTGTTATCCACAGTCCCCACGCACCTTACTTCTCGGAACTCCCTGTGGTGGCTCTGTCGGCCGAAGTAGGAGACGAGCTCTGTGTGGCGTACTGGGGATGACGAATCTGTTTGCTGATAGACCTCATCATCCTCAACTCGTAACCCCGAAACTCCATTTTCCAAAATGTTATACCTCTCCGCGGCTTGCGCGACGACTCGGTCCGAAGTCCCCGCTCGTGCTGAGACCCCCGCCCCGGTGGGTACCGCACGCACGTTCCCTAAAGTTCCCCAGGGTACCTTTTGAGCTTGCTTGACTTTTGATTTGTCCACCTCTAACCACTTCGGCTCGGGTTCTGCCCAGCACGGCGTTTTGGGTCGGCCGTGTTTCTCTTTCGTTTTTTTAACAGGCAACTTACTATCAGCGTGGACGCGAACAGTGCCGCTCAACCGATCCGAACGCTCCTTCATGGCTTTGGCTTCCAACTCGATGTTCTTCCTTTGTTTCGCCCGGAACCTTAATAGAGTTTCTGGGTCCATGAAGTTTGGGTCTGTTTCTTGGTAGCTATCCGCGATCCAATTGGAAATCTCATCGTTATCGGCGTTTGGTGCGGGGAGATTTATTTTTGACAAGTCATCTTTCCCAACGCCTTCTTCCCATTCGTTCGGCTCCTCAGGAACCACCTCCCCACGACCTCTGCCATACCCAACGTACACCCTTCTGGGCTCGAACTTCCCCGCTAACCGAGCCCCCGCTCGTTTCTGGAACCGCCCGGAGTGCAGGCTTGATTTTTTCTGTTTGTTCGCGTCGCTCCATTCGGAAATTCCTTTACCGCCGTCGCCGTCCGCCGCGCGCGATTGGAACCGGCCAAGATGAACCTCCGCTAAAGTTTTGTTCCCTTTTATTTTTGGTTTTTCCACGTCTCGGTGGTCCTCGGAACATGTGCGGGATTCCCAGTTGCCTATTGTTTTGTTAGGGGCGAGTGTAGCTGGGTGTTAGTATGTGTCATTAGCATATATCAATCTGAACGCAACTAACAATGGAGATCAGAAAAAGTGTGAAAGAAAACGAAATCAATCCCCTCTCGTACCTTCGCCTTCGTCGTGTTCGAAGTAATCTTCCCGCAGTTTTGGCACTCGTGAGGAATCGTCGTATTGTTCTGGTGGCCAGGTTTCCGGTGGTGGTGGTGGTGTCGTTCTGGAGCTCGACGCAGGTCCCCCACGCGCTTCTTTTCGCTTCTGAGCCCGAATCTCCGCCCGTAAACGCTTAGCGGTTAAGTTGGAAATCTTCCCGCTAGGCAAAAGAGGGAAAGCGTCCCTCACATCCGCGGCGTGGGAAAGGTCCACAGGGCCGCGGTGTGGGTCCACCGAGGGAATCGAGGAAATCATGTGGCCCGAAACCTGTAAAAACCACAAAACCCCGCCGCCCACACTGGCCATAGGTACCCTCCCATGTTGCTTTTCGTGAGCTTCCGAGACGGTTCCGGAACCAATATAATATCAGACGGCACTTTGGCAATAACGGTAACTTTTGCCAAACGTTTCCACTCGACCCCCCGTCGCGTACGGCCACAACGTGTTGTCGCGGTGGGCCTGGTGACGCCCGTTGTGCCGCACGATGGATGTCTCCATCGCGGTAACCAAAAGCCCCGGGCCGTCAGGCCCGAGCCCTGAAGATGAGCCTTCACGCAGCCCACGGGTACGTCCAAAACTTTGCACCTCATGAGTGTTGGTGAGAGATTCCGAGATCTTCCATGCTCACCACTCGTCCCCACTCGTCCCCACTTCATCCCCTGGCTCAGGAAGAAGGCTTCGGCACCCCCGTTGAGTCAACTCGCGAGTCACCTCCGACGTTCCAACAAGTCAGAACCCCGCACTTCGCCCAGACTCCTGTGTTCGTGCAGACCCGACGGGGCAACGACCACGGGGTCCCGACTCCATTGACGTGGGCGGCGAAGAGCGAATGGCCCGGCGGAATGATGACTCCCACGTTTGACGGCGCGGGTGCCACGCCAGAGGGAAGCTGGCTCACCGGCCCCGTACCGTTCTTCAACCCGGGTGAAGCAAAGAACGACAACGTCGCGAGGGCGTTGCCGCTCACGCCGATGTCCACCGGGCGGTTCAAGCAAGACATGAATGTAGCGGCGAGAAGCGCGTCGAGCGGAGATGCGATTGCAAATTCCCCAATAGGTGCTTCAGTCTCCAAACCCACGCGGAACTCGCCGAAGCGCTCGCCGAAGTCTTTAAACAGGCTTTCACGCGTCCTCGCCTCGCCCGACAAGGGAACCGAGGTGTCTGGCGGTCTTTTGAAATCAAAAAACGAGAGCGTGTCCGCCTCCAAGCGCATTGTCCAGCGGTCGCTCGATCAAAATTTTGACACGAACGACGAAAACGACTCCACGGTGAACATGATGACGCCTTCGCCTTCGCGAAAATCAGGGCGGTTGGATTCGCCCATGGGAAGTATGAAGAAGTCTCCTTTGATGCCTGGAACCTCGCCAGCCCGCCTCTCCCCTCGACAAAACGTAACCTCCCCAGCTGCGAAGATGCAGGCGCACGCCATCGTGAGTTTAGCGAACTTGCGCGAGGAGATGGAGGACAAGGAGCGGGTTTGGGGGGACGCGTTGGCTGAGGCGGAGGCGGAGCTAGCGGGAGCAAAGCGGGACGCATCCCAGGCCAGACTAGAACTTGCGGAGGAGAAGGCGAAGACGCCTGAGAAGCTGAAACAGGTGGAGCAGGTTTATGAAAAATCGGACAATGCTGATGCGAAAGAACATACGCCGCCGAAGGAAGAAGACACGCAAAGTATTTCCTTTGATGAGAAGAACTCGGACAAGAATTCGAACACGTCCCACACGTTGAATAACCCTTTGTACACGTCTTCGTCGACACCCAAAAGTGACTCCAAAAACGACAGCTCTGTTTTCCTTCAAGCCAAGGTTTCGTCGTTGGAGCGGGAGTTGGGTAAGTTAACAGCGCAAATGACCTCTGTCGAAAAAACACACCAACAAAAACTCGACTCCGAAACTTCACGAATGAACACTCTGGCGAATGCGCGAGTCGAGGCGGCGAAGGAGGAAACCGCGGCGAGTTTCAAGCGGGAAAAAGATCTATGGGCGGAAGTGCATAAGTTGAGGGAGGCTTTTACGATGAAAAAGGAGGAAGAAAGCACCTCTGAAAAGCAAACTTCTCAGAAAGAGACTCTCGAAACGAGTAAGGCGCTCGAGTCTCTTGAACTCGAAAAGAAGTTGTTAAAAAAGAAACTCATCGAGATGGAAAGCCAATTGCGAATCTCGACCGACGACGCAGAGCGGTTCCGTTTGGAGAGCGACGCGCTGGCGGGGAGTTTAGCGGAGACCACGAGACGGTTGGAGCACGCCACTATGAACAGTTCCTCAACGTCTGATTTGATAAAAAAGGAAGAGGAGAGGCATGGAAAGGAATTAGCGGATGCGGAGGAGGCGCTTGCGAACGCGAAGGCGGCGCTTGAGAAAAGCACCAGCGCGGAACAAGATGCCGCGCAAGAGGCTGAGAAAGCGCGAGAAGAGGCGGATGTACAAGTTGCTTCTGAACGCGAAGCCGCGCGGCAGTTGAAGGAAGAGAGGGAACTGTTAACATCCAAATTGGAAACTTTCGAGCTGGAGCGGGAAAAAGAACGCAAGGACGCGAAACACGAACTCAAAGAGGCGAAGAAGAGTTTGTTGAAGCTGGAAACAAAGTTGGCGGACGCCGAGCGAAAATTAGCCGTCGCGGAAGTCGCGGAGGAGAGCCGTCGGGCGGAGCAAGAGATAAGTGTTGAGCTCACGCAGTCTGCGCGGAAAACGGAAGCGCTGCGAACTCAGGTAGCGGTGGAACGCGCGGAGCACCTGGAGCAAGAACTGGGGATGGTGCGCATGAAGATTGTGTCTATTGAGGATGGTTTAGCGTCCGCGGAGGCTGTCGCAAGAGAAGCCACCGCAAGAGCAGAAGCGGCTACAGCGGATGCGCAAGCCGCCCGGCAAACTGCTGATTCCGTGCGCACGCACGCCGCTTTGGATCGCGACGCCCTTCTCCGCGCCGAGTCGGATTTCGAAAATCAGAAAGCCGACACCGCGTTCCAGCTCGCGGAAGCAGCCAGGAGCGCGGCGGAGAGAGACGCGGAATTCGCTTCATTGCACGACTGCGTTTCTGTCGCAGAGTCATCCGCCCAGGAAGCGCAGAGCGAACTAGCGTCTGTCAGAGGCGCGTTGGCGTATGCACGAGCGGAGGCTTCTGCTTCCGCGAAGGACTGTGCCGCGGCTGCTAAAGCCAGGGAGAACGCGGAAGCCAAAGCAAAAGAAGCGGTGTCACAAAGCGAAAAGGCGACATCCCAACTGGCGGCGTTGAAATCGGAAACCGCGAGGGTCGTTTCTGAGTTGGCGAGTTCAAGAGCGGCGGCGCGAGGCGGAGAGGATGCTACTTCAAAGCTCTCGGCTGCAAACGCAATCAACGACGCGGTGTCCACGGCATTGGAGGAATCAAAGGGAATAGAGGAACAGCTCAAGGCGAAAATACGACATTTAGAAGTGGAAGTGGAAAGGTTCGGCGCTTCGTTGCGAGCGGCAAAGATTGAGCGCGACGAAATTGAAGAGGAAAGTTTCAAAACTACCGAGCGGTTGCAAATGGAACTCGCCGAGACCCGCACTGAGGCGAGTAACACCAGAAGTAGCACGCACGCTGGGTCATCGTTACCCTCCACGCCCACAGAACGACAGAGAAGCAAGAGTACTAAGCATCGTAAACGGCAGGTACCCCAAACGGATGGGAAAGGAAGGACGCCAAGACGAGCTCATGATATTCTATCGGAAACGGAAACTGCGAGCGACAGCGATTTTGACGCGTACGAATTTGACGGAGCACAAACACCGGCGGCGGTCGCCGGGCTGGTGGGCTTGGCCAACCCGAAAAATCGAAGTCCTCGAAGCAATCCTTCCAGCAACAGGAAACACCCTTCACGCAGTCGTGACGGATTCGAGGTCGGTTCTGTAGCAATGAATGACATCGACACGCCTCAATCGCATAGGTCGAAACGGTGGTGTACCTCGGTTTCCTTTGCAGCTGGGATTGTTTTGTTTGCGGTTTTCGTGTCTGCGGCGCACGGCGCGACTGGAACCGGCGCTTGTGCCGGAGGAATATTCGGCGTCCTAGCTGCGTTCTTCGATGAGTGGCTCTCCGGGACCGTGCGCGCGAGGTTCCGAGTCCAGTGCGAGGGTGTCATGCCGTCGTGAGGGAGGGAAGTAGCCTTGTGAAGATGAATGCAGACAAATTAATCAAGAAATAAGCGTTTATCGACTCGACTCCACAACTTTTTTAGTCTCCGGATTTAGCCTACTGTCTTGGATTAACCGACTGCACTTTTTGACCGACTCTTTATCCGTCGGGAGGACGCGGGGCACTTCGCCGCGCGAGGGCCTCGACGCGACGGCGCGCGTCCGAGCTACGTGTGCGAACCCGCCACTCGGGTGCCCTGGAGAATCCCAGGCCACGCGTGAGGCACGTGACCGTCCGTGTCCGGTTCGCATTGTGGAACAACGAGTTGAATTCTGAATTAGGGTGAGAGGGGCCGAGGAGAAACGGACAAACTTGGCTCATGGAGAGCGCGCTGTGTGAGGTTGGTGAGGTCACGTGCTTGGAGGATGCGTGTCCCGGTGTCAAAGATGAGATTAAACGGCTGAACGAGTCGGCTCGAGTGGAGGGTGCGACCTTCAAAGTCGGTGGTGGTCCCAAAGACACAAAGTCGTCCCCTCCCAGACGGCGAATGCTCGGTCGTCGACCCGATAAATCTCTCAGCGTGCGGTATTTGTTCTCCAACGCTATTTCAAACGCGGGTCCGCAGACGGTACCGACGCCGAGACGCGCGCTTTCCGCAAGTTCCCTCTCACTGCGCGCAGAAATAGAAGCCACCACGCCGAGTAGAGAAGTAGTTGTGAGGAGTGTTACGTCCGCGAAGGGACGCCCGTTCCTGGACGACACGGAACAGCAACCGACGACGCCCGAGCAGGATGAAGAGAAATCAGGAGCTCGCAATGAGAATGAACAGACTGTCTCCGCTTCTACCACCCCATCACTCATAAAAAGGTCTCCCGACCGGCGTTTATTCCGAGAAAACCCGCCTCCTCGCGACGCGTTCCAGATGCTGGAGAAGAAACTGGAGCACTTGGAAGCCACGACGAGTGCAGCGCAACTGGAGTCCGAGGAGTCTGCGACTCGCGAAACGGAAACGAAACTAAAACTGCACGAGGCGGAGACGAACGTGAAGCATCTCTCCGCTCGCGTCGTGTTTTTGAAGAACCAGGTGTCTTCCTGTAAGGCACAAATCGCGGAAAGGGACGGTACGATAGCCAATCATGTAGAAGCTATTTCCGTAGATTCCTCAGCGGATTCCGAAAAATCCAGAAGTGTCGCGGCGGCGCTGTACGTGGACGTCGAGCGGTTGGCGGAAGAGCTCCAGGAAACAAAAAAGGCGTTGTCAAATTGTAAGTTGGAGGCAATGCAATCCGACTTGGAAAACAAAAAAGTGTTCGACGAGATGTTCAAAGCCGCGAGCGACGTGGCGGATGAGCTGGAGAATGAACGGGTGTCCAGTGCGAAAACAGCTGAGTTATTAGCTCAAACGCAAGCCGAATTACAGACCGCAACTGAGCAGTTGGCGGACTTAAAAACAGAGTCAGCTTCGCTTCACAATCAATTGCAGGATGAAAAGAAACGGTCTACCGAAGCCTTCCACAAAGCGTTACAAGCTAGCCTGTTACGTGAAACGGCCGCAAAGGTGAGCGGTGAGTCTGACCAAGTTAGATTAACAGAATTCGTGGAGACCAAAGCCGAGCGGTCGCTGGTGAAAGCGAGCCTGAGAGGCGAATCTCAAAAGGTGAGTGACCAAATGAACGAGTCCACTTCAAATCGACAGGCGTTACGAACGTTGGAAACGGAAACTAGAAATTTGAAAACAGCTCTTGATGACGCGAAAGCGAGTAATAAAGACCTGGAGAGCAAAGCGAACAGCACGTGCAGTGCCCTCGCAGGTGCGCGAACTAAATGCGCATTCGCTGAGTCAGCGATTGAAGCCGTGGAGACGAAAAGAGATTTTGTTGAGAAAATGCTTCGAGAGGAAATTGAGAAATTGACGGAAGGTACTGTAAGTCATGCTCAAGATCTCATAAGGGGTACGGGTGCTGCTGTGCATGCACATACGTTAGATACGAATAAGGGACAGCAAATGCTCAAGGGTCTTGGAAGGTGGGTGGTTTTCTTTGGTTTGGTGGTTGGCGTTTGTTGCACGTGCGTCGTCATTCACGGCTTGTCAACATTCCTACTCGACAACGACGACGACGAAGTAAACCCACAACGATGCACTACCCACCATCCCCTGTACACCGCGCTCGATGAGCTCTTGTCAGGCACGATAGGTACCATGTTTCGGAGGAATGTGGGGTGCGGCATCGTGGGATACCAGGTGGCGACGTAGAGGAGTTGAAAATGTTAGCTTCTTTTGTAACGCGTGAGTTCGCAATTCCCGTGTCAATTTCGGCAACCCAAGCTGACTGTGTAGCCAGCAGCCAAAAAATGAAATTCGTGTAAACCCTGATTCCTGAGTTATCGCCCTCGATTTTGCCTCGGCACCCTTCCTCAGTCAGATCTCTGCAGTTTTGCGCCGTTTTATGGGACGCCACGCGGCAGAGATCAGCGCGCACTAGACGCACGCCTGTCCACCCTGACCCCTACCTTTCGGCGTTCGATGGTCATGGCCCACGCAGCCGTGGCGCCCCTCGGCGCCCGGCCCGCGTCTGCGCTCCGTCGCCCGGTACGTCCACGATCCGCCGCGAGATCAGCAGCTGTCGTTGTTTCCTATATCCGACTCGGACGAGGCGCGGCTTTTCCGAGACCCATGACGATACGCGTCTCTGGCTTTGACGTCCATCTTCTGACCCAGTTCTTCCCCTATTCAATCAACCCCACCCGCGTATACACCAGAACCCTTCCAAGCACGCGTCCCACCGCCGCCAACAATCGCGCGTCGTGGCTAAAGCCGTAACGGAAGCCCCTCCGGTCACGAAACGCGTGTACGTTTTCGGCGACGGCACCGCGGAAGGCGATGCGAGCATGAAGACCCTACTGGGCGGGAAAGGCGCGAACCTGGCTGAGATGTCATCCATCGGCCTAAGCGTACCCGCCGGTTTCACGGTCACAACGGAAGTGTGCCAACAGTTCCACGAGAACCACCAACAGCTTCCGGACGGGTGCTGGGAAGACATGCTCGGAAGTTTGAAATTTGTGGAGAAGTGCATGGGCAAGAAGTTGGGAGACCCCGAGAATCCCCTATTGCTCTCCGTACGCAGCGGTGCTGCTGTCTCAATGCCCGGCATGATGGACACTGTGTTAAACCTCGGGTTAAACGACGAAGTAGTCGAGGGCCTCGCCAAAAAGGCGGGTGAAAAGTTCGCGTTCGACAGTTACCGAAGGTGCGCATCTCTTTCTTTTCTTTCCCCGCCGTTTTCCCGACAGAATGGACCGCCGTGAATCACGCTAGAGTGGTCTATAGAGACTAGATCCTTCGTACAAAAACTGACTCCCTTGTTCCAAACCCAGGTTCCTGGATATGTACGGCGACGTGGTGATGGGCATCGAACACTTTCTTTTCGAATCGAAACTTGACGAGTTGAAAAGGGAAGTCGGTGTGGTGAATGACAACGAGCTGAGCGCCTCAGACTTGCGAGAATTAGTCAAACGATACAAGAGCGTATACTCCGACGTCAACTTGGAGTTTCCCGAAGACCCGGTGGAGCAGATGCGTTTAGCCGCGTACGCTGTGTTCGACAGTTGGAACAGTGACAGAGCAAAGAAGTACATGAGCATCAATCAAATCCAGGGATTGAAAGGCACCGCGGTGAACATCCAGGCGATGGTGTTCGGAAACATGAGCGAGACGAGCGGCACCGGTGTGTGTTTTACGCGCAACCCGTCGACGGGGTAAGTACCAAGAAATCCTGCTCGCCTTTTAAGACTTGTTTCGTGTACCACTTTGTTCGCATTTCAACACGTCCCTTGAGGAATTCCTCAGCATCCCGATACGAAGAACGCACCCAATATATCCCAATACATCCGCCCGACTGTTTGCCCACACAAGACTGACTTTTTCTTTTCTTTTGCAGCGAAAACCTCCTGTACGGCGAGTACCTTGTCAACGCGCAGGGCGAGGACGTCGTAGCAGGGATACGAACCCCCGAGGACATCCTCACCATGAAACAAGCGTTACCAGAGGCGTATGAGCACTTAGTCAGGAACACGCAGCTGTTAGAGAAGCACTACAAGGACATGCAGGACATTGAGTTCACGGTGCAGGAAGGTACGCTGTTCATGTTGCAAACCCGGAGTGGAAAGCGAACCGGCGCGGGTGCGGTTAAAATCGCAGTCGACCTGGTGGACCAGGGGATGATTGATACACAGCAAGCAGTGCAGATCGTTGAAGCGACGCACATCGACCAGCTGCTTCACCCGCAGTTCAAGGATGAAGCGGCATACGCGGCGGATGTCATCGGCGTGGGGCTGCCAGCATCGCCGGGCGCCGCCGTGGGGCAGGTCGTGTTCGACACCGAGACCGCGGAGGAGCTTCACAGCCAAGGGAAGAAGTGCATCCTGGTACGCGTGGAGACGTCCCCGGAAGACGTCGGCGGGATGAACGCCGCGGAGGGAATTTTAACGGCGCGAGGGGGCATGACCAGCCACGCCGCTGTCGTCGCGCGGGGTTGGGGCAAAACGTGCGTCAGTGGGTGCTCCGAGCTCGTGGTGGACGAAGAAAACAGGTGGCTGAGTTTGGGTGGAGTCAAATTACACGAGGGGGACTGGGTATCGTTGAACGGCACTACTGGAGAGGTCATCAGAGGCTCCGCCGAATTAGCCCCCCCCGCAATCTCAGGCGACCTCGGGAAGTTCATGGGATGGGTGGACGGGTTCCGTCGGTTGAAGGTCCTGGCGAACGCGGACACGCCGGAGGACGCAGGTACGTTTTTTTATCCCGTAAAATCATGCTCGCCTTGTACTGCGTAGTGAGGGTTGATTCTGACGGTTTTTAGTATGATCCTGTGAGGATGCCTCACCATCCCGAGGTTCGGGATTCCTCATCATCCCGATACGAAACACCAACACGTCCAAATACATCCGCCCAACTGTTTGCCCATACAAAAGACTGACTTCTATTTCCAAAATCCTCAGCCGTTGCTCGGGATAACGGCGCAGAGGGCATCGGGCTGATCCGCACGGAACACATGTTTTTCGGCACCGGGGAACGGATTCGGACGGTGCGAAGGATGATCATGGCGGGGAACACGGTTGACAGGGAAGCCGCGCTTAATGACTTACTGCCTTTCCAGAGGAGCGACTTCAAGGGAATCTTTGAAGCCATGGACGGGTTGCCCGTTACCATCCGTCTATTAGACCCCCCTTTACACGAGTTCCTCCCCGATGGCGAGCTCGATGAGATCGTAGCTTTACTAGCAGGCGACACCGGCCAAGACGAAAACGAGGTCGTGGAGCGGATCGAGAAGCTCGCTGAGATCAACCCAATGTTGGGGTTTCGGGGGTGCCGCTTAGCGATCACGTACCCGGAGATCGGCAAGATGCAGGTTCGGGCGATTTTTGAAGCCGCGTGCGAGTGTCAGAGTGACGGAATCAAAGTGTGCCCCGACATAATGGTCCCGCTAGTGGGCACGACGCAAGAGCTGGAGCATCAGATCGCACTGATTCGAGAGACTGCCTCAAAGGTATTCGAAGAGAAGAAAGTCACAGTAGACTACCGCGTCGGCACTATGATTGAAATCCCGCGCGCCGCTTTGTTGTCAGACAAAATTGCCGCCGCTGGCGCTGAGTTCTTCTCCTTCGGAACCAACGACTTGACGCAGATGACGTTCGGGTACTCGCGGGATGACGTGAGTAAATTCCTCCCGACCTACTTAGAACAAGGCATCCTGAAGCACGACCCGTTTCAAGTTTTAGACCAGGAGGGCGTCGGGCAATTAATTGAGATGAGCGTGTCCCGCGGCCGGTCTGAAAATAAAAATCTAAAGGTTGGCATTTGCGGCGAACACGGAGGCGACCCCGCTTCTGTCGATTTCTTCCATAGAACGGGGCTGGACTACGTGTCATGCTCGCCGTTCCGTGTACCTATTGCGAGACTCGCGGCGGCGCAAGCAGCGCTGAAAGAGAAGGCGCAATAATTGTTGAAACAGGGAGAAGGTTTGATTGAAATAGTAAACTGTGTTTTTTCTTTGCTTGTTCCATGTGTATTCTCATATCTATTACTCTTTCCTCTCCTAGCGTGTTACTCGCGCCTCATCTCATATCGGCGGCACGCGCCCGTGCTTGGCGAAGTACAGCCCGCATCCGTTGCACAGCTCGTTCAGGGTGCCGTTGGGTCCTCTTCGCATTTGGCACGTTTCGTTCTTTCCGCAGTTGGAGCAACGCCCTTTTGATTTCTTGGGTTTTTTAGGAACGCTCTTCATATTCGCCGGATTCGATTTCTCATCTTCAGAATCGCCATCCCCGTTATCGTTCACGACCACCCATTCCGGGGCTTTGTCTTTGTCGTACCGGTAATCGAAGAACAGCTCCTCACCCGGTGCAATGTCATTCAGGGCGAACATGCCGATCCGGTGGTCGCCTCTCACCATCAAAACTTTGGGAACGCAGTTCGGGTGTTCGCTGTGGTTGATGAACTTCAGCTTGTTCCCTCTTGCCTGCCCGTCCAGCACGAACGCGTCGTTCAGGTTGAACAGGAACGATAGACGGTACTTGGTGTCGTATACTTTGCCCCGTTTATCAGCGTCCTGCTGGTCAATCAACTCCCCAGTGTACTCGCCGATCATTTCGCCCTTCAACGCGCCGTCTCGAAGAAACGCGCCCCACCCCGTGACCCGCGATAAACCCATCTGCACGTGTTTCCTTTGCCGCAGCAGAAGTTTCATGTTCGTGCAGTGTTCTTCCGGTCGAGGTTTTGATTTTGTGGGTTCCGTTGGTGGCGCGGGGGGGGGAGGTATCGGCATGCACAGATCACTAAACGGCCACCCGTCTCGTCTGGCGTGCGTCTTCAACTCACTGGTATGCGCGCACCGCTTGCACAGGTCGGGGTCGCACTCCCTGTCCGCGGCGACGCACGGACACGCCCGGCTGTTACACGCGGTTTTGCAGTTACACCCGGGGAAGTCGTTCCCGCAGTTTCCACCGCACCCGCACCACTTTTCACAAAAATTCCCATCTCGAATGCACGCGCACTTTCCTTTCGGGTCACAACATGGACCGGGGTTGCCGTTTGCGTCAACAGCGCAGCACTCGCATGGCACATATTGCATCATGTACGCATCTGCTGATTTGGAGTTTTGCATCCGGCGTTTGATCGTGGCGCTCGCTTTCTTGCGCTGCGACACGGCTTTGCGCTTTTGACCCCCCCAGCCGCCTTTAGAGAAGTTGTACTCCCCAGCGCTGTTTCTGTCGTCGACGCCGGCGTCTTTGGACGTTTTGATCACGCGTCGCAACCTCGCAGCGTTGAACGCCTCTACCCGTATATCCGTCTTTAATCGCTTGTACACGCTCGCGCAGGTTGGGCCGTTTAGGGCTCGGGCGATTGCGCACGGCTCTGCGCCTTTCTCGGTACCGTTATCATACAACGTTCTTAACTTTGAGTAGAAAGATTCCTCGAAAGCGGTCCACTTGACGCCGCCGTTGCGCTCGACCGAGAAATTAGGGTACATTTCTTCGATAGGTCCAGCTTCGAGGTCATCGAAGCTGGACTGTGCATCATCAAGAAGCCTCCCTTCGTTTTGAAACTCGATTGGGTTGAACGCTTGGACTTCTTTGGGTCCGTTGTCGATATTAACGAAACAAGTTTCGCAGCACGGAGACGGTTTTGCATACTCGTCAAGAGTTTCTCGTGTGGCTTCATCGATATGAGGCCAAACACGTTTCGGTTGATCATCAGAAACCTTGTTCCTCAGCTTCTGCCCTGTACCATGCAGTGAACAGTCGTACTTGTGGCACCGCATACAGAAAAGTTCCCGAAAAGAATCCACTGCGACGTCCACGGTTTGGTCTTCGAAAAAGTATTTTTTGTCGCTTTCGTTTTTTTTCGTCTCGTTCGTCGCGAGGTCTTTAATGTCACCCGTTTGCACCAGGAACCGCCACGCGGTTAAATTCCACACGTTCAACAGTTTCAGCTCCGCCTCTTTCACCGCGTTCATCGAGTTTTGATCGTCCTTCGGAGTAAGGTTGCGCATACCCTCCGCCCCCCCAGGGTAACCCAGGTTGGAAGGACCCGGACCGGCGGGCTTCGCTTCGCCGTTCCCGTCCGGAGACCCGCCCTCGCCGTCATCCAGATCCATCTCTTCAAACTCAGGGTCCTGTTTCGGAACAATCTGCACGATGTCCGCGAAGTCATCGATAGTGTGTGGTACATATTTACCACTATTTTTATCCGGGGACGTTTCCGCTGTTAAGTCCACCAACAGCCCAGTGCATTCCAGTTGTTTCTGCCTCACAGACTCCGCCGCGGTCATAGCTAGTTGGCGCCACTCCAGGTGCGCGGTGCTTCCGTTTTGCGCTGCTTCCTTCGCAGCATCGTACACAGCACCTAGGGAGACTATATTCTTATTTGTGGTTGGAGTGGGATTATCAGGTTCAGGAGTACGGTCACTGGGAGGCGTACCACCCTTACCCTGGGACGGCTGCGTGTCGTTCCCCAACCCAGCTTCGCTCGCGTTGGATTGCCGGTGCGAAAGTTCTTTCGAACCGGTTTCTTTCTGACTGGTAGCAGTACCCTTACCATCACCCTTGCCTCCTCCACTCATTAAATCCTTATCAGTACTCTTCCCTTCTCCCGATCCACATAGCAACACTAGCCTCGCCCGGCACACCACCGCTTTTATGTCAATCACGTGCGCGATGTGGTCAATTGCCCTCGGGGTTTCCCCCAAACTTTTCGAAAGCGAAAACAAAAGGTAATCATTAAACGGGTCCCACTCTGTTCCCGCTTCCTCTTTTGCTTCCTCCTCTTCGCGTTTGCGTCTCGCCTCCGCGGCGCGCATCGCAGAGGTCATCCCGCTGTCTTTTGCATTTCTATCCGGTGAAGCCAGCCCTGCCTTGCCTTTCAAAGGAGATGTTTTGAAAGCCGGTTCAAACTCGTCTTCATCCTCAGAATCGCTCCCGGATTCGTCGTCGTCACTCACCGCTCTCATCTCACCGTCGCCGTCCGCGTACAGTAAACGCCTTTTAACGTCTCCTGTGATGTGCGCGTTTAAGTTTGCGGCGTATTGGTACGAGGTGTACCGAGGGACGTTGTTTGCTTTTTTTAATGGACGTGTCACGACGAGCTGCTTCGCACCGGGTGCGTCGGATTGCTTTTTATCCTTTGTTTTTGAAAACTTTTTTATGATGACAGATGATGTTTTGACGCGTCCAATCGTGTGCCACCGATCCGCGTCGTGTGTGATGTTGCGATTAGATATAGGCTTTGATTGAGTGTGCCGTTGTCTTGACACAGTAACGACGTCTTGTCGCGCTTTCTCTGCTGCAGCGCGACTCGGAGCTAAATTGACCCGTAAACGCACCAACGCCCAATTTTTCTCCTGGTTTTTAAAGATCTTGCGGTGCGACGCGACCGCCCTCTGCACCGCGCGCTCGAAATCCACGTCGTTCATCTTGGCCAACACTTCGTGGGTTTCCCAGTGCGTGCTAGACACTGCCGCAGCGTTGGTGTCACGTTCCCCGGCCTCGCCCCTGGACGACCGCGATGGACCGCTCCCGTCGCCCGTGTCCTCGGACAAACCGCCGCGAGAGCGCCGATCCCGTTTTCCACTCACGCCCGCCATATTGTGCTATTTCCCAAGCTACGCCAACCACTGAAGTACCTTCGATGACTTCAACGCGCACGCTACGACTACTACGCACCCGATCCGCCCTCACCCTAAAGGCATCACGCGGACCTGTACGCCACCGCCGCGCACCCCACTTATGCGGTGGGGGAAGCGAGATAAGTAACAACGATTGATAAACAATCTCATTGGACTTTTTGTTTATGTGAATATCGAGTATTGTTCTAAAATTGTTTGCATAAGTTCATACTGACACTACTGACACTACTTATAACTCTACGGGCCTTCGTTCCGCCAGGCGTCCCCCCCATCTCCCCCCCGCCCTCCTCTCCCTCCACGACCTCTTCGTACACCTCCATAGAACGACCCACTGTGGTTCGCGGCTGGATTGCTTCCCGGGCCGCCTCGTCCGTCGGTGCGTCTGTTCCTCGAATCCCTAAACCCCCTAAACCC